>LFFM01000364.1_pt1 | contig 31016 bp, 33 predicted proteins | sample 643131 | NCBI WGS metagenome assembly LFFM01 (sample SAMN03777445, study PRJNA286221) | soda lake metagenome | biome: soda lake; feature: Kulunda steppe; material: water; isolation source: sample Tc-Br brine of Tanatar trona crystallizer | place: Russia: Kulunda steppe | collected 2011-07
CGTGAGGATCGTTCGACTTCGTGAGGATCGTTCGACTTCGTGAGGATCGTTCGACTTCGTGAGGATCGTTCGACTTCGTGAGGATCGTTCGACTTCGTGAGGATCGTTCGATTTCGTGAAGACGGTCGTCTCCCGTTGGTGCAGTCTACGGGAAGCCTTGGATCGTGGCCCCGAGACGGTTCACCGACCGACGAGTGTCGGAGCTGGTGGTTCACCGACCGACGAACGTCGGAGCTAGTTGTCGAAGCGTGCCTGCACGAACGGCTGTGCGTTCTCGATGTCACCGAGTCGGGAGTCGGAAAGAAGCACTGCTTCGGTTTCCTCGACCGGAACCGATAGCCCCATCTCCTTGGTACGCCCGTATCGCCCCTTCGAGACGACGACCGCGTTCACGATCCCGAGCATGTCGAGTTCGCTGATCAGGTCGGTCACCCGGCGTTGGGTGAGCACGTCGGCGTCGATCTCCTCACAGAGCCGCTTGTAGATGTTGAACACCTCGCCGGTGTTGATGTTGTGGACCCCGTTCTTTTCGAGCAGGATGACGGCGAAGAGGACGATCTTGCTCTGTGTCGGCAGGGTTCGAACCACCTCGACCACTCGATCGAGTTCGATCTTGTCCTGGGCCTGTCGCACGTGCTCCTCTCCGACGGTCTCCGCCTGTGACCGTTCCGCGAGTTCACCCGCCGTTCGGAGGAGGTCGAGGGCACGCCGCGCGTCGCCGTGTTCCTGCGCGGCGAACGCCGCACAGAGCGGGATCACGTCGTCGGTCAACGCGTCCGTCTTGAACGCGATGTCGGCGCGGTGCTGGAGGATGTCACGAAGTTGGTTCGCGTCGTACGGCGGGAAGACTATCTCCTCTTCACCCAGGCTGGATTTCACCCGTGGATCCAGAAAGTCGGTGAACTTGAGGTCGTTCGAGATCCCCATGATCGAGATCCGCGAGTTGACCAGCTCTGAGTTCATCCGGGAGAGGTTATAGAGCGTGTCGTCCCCGCTTTTTTCCACGAGTTTGTCGATCTCGTCGAGCATGATCACGACGACCCGCTCGTTGTAGTCGACGGCATCGAAGAACGTCGAATAGACGCGATCCGTGGGCCAACCGGTCATCGGAACCTCCTCGGCCTCCTCCGCGTCGGTTTCAAGCTCCTCGATCCGGGAGTCGAGATCGGCCATCTCGGAGAACTCCGTCCGTTCGAGCGCCGAAGGATCGTCGTTCGCCGTCGACCGCAGGTCACGGCATCGTTCGAGTCGGTCGTCGATCAGTCGCTTGTTCTTTTCGATGAACTTGTTGGCGAGTTGGGCGAGAACTCGATACTGGGTGTCCGTAACCTCACAGTTGATGTACTCGACTTCACAGGGGACGTCGTACTTCTGTGAGGTGGATTCGAGCTCCTGTGAGACGAACTTCGCCGAGGCCGTCTTTCCGGTCCCCGTTTTCCCGTATATGAGGATGTTTGAGGGAGTCTCACCGCGAAGCGCGGAGACCAAAATCGTCGCCATCTGGTTGATCTGATCGTTACGATGTGGGAGTTCGTGAGGCGTGTAGGACGGCCGAAGCACTTCCTTGTTCTCGAAGATCGGTTCCCCGGAGAGGAGGTCATCGAAGAGCCCCTGCGTGTCTTCCTCGTCTTCGAGTACGACGCCATCCAAATCAACGTCGGTCGACGATCGATCGCGACCCCCGCTACCGAAGTTGAGCGAGCTGCTCGTGGCGTTCGTTCGGGGATCGCTCACGTTCGGTGACTCCGTCGACTCGCCGTCGAAATCCGTTACTGTATCTTCGTTCCCCGCTTGGGACGTCGTTTTATTATCATCAGCGTTACCGTCGTCGCTACTCCCGTCATCACTCCCCGGTTGCTCGTCAGAATCCTCCGAAGTTCCGTCCGCAGCGTTCGACGCCGAAGCCGTGGATGTGGCCGAATTTTCCGACGTTGACCGATCGACGTGCTTCCCGGGGTCGGTTTCGGACTCCTCGCCTTCGGCTACCTCATTTTTGGGTAGTTTGCCCGCGCGTGGTGTGTCATCGTCCATTGTATACCCCCTAGTTTCGAGTGGAAGTCGCGTCCACATCCGGTGAATTCATACCCAAAGCGGCCATGAGCCGGGGGTAATCACGACGGTGGTGGAGAGGACGCGTCCAATTGATGCAGTCGAACCAGATGAAGAGATGGTACAAAAGTGTTCCTCTCTAGAACCAAACTCCGATCAGCGAAGCACAGTTAGATACCACGGATTCAATCGTAGACCCCTCCTCACAGCTCCGCGAGGAACGATCCGTGTCGACGAGCGATGACTGGTCTCCCACGCAAATTCCCACATGAAACGTTGAGCAGGTAATGAGTGATTAAATCACTACTCCACATGAAACGTTGAGCAGGTAATGAGTGATTAAATCACTACTGACGTCCAGCCGCGTGTCGATGGAGCCGGAGCAGCCTCGACGTGATCGATATAACGCACGTCTCCTCCTCTTTCGTTCGGTATGGTCCCCCAACTGCTGTTTCTACTCGGCGATCCTGCTCGTCGTTCTCACTGATCACTCCCGTCCGTCCTCCCTTTGATCCGTTTCACCGAACCCCCCCACCCCTTCGTTTCGGGTGGAAACGTGGAAAAGGGAGGGTGGGGTGAGAGCGTATATTGGTAACGGTAGTTTTAATATAATGTTGTCATAACAGTACCCTCAGTGCTCTAGCCGAGTATTTTTCAGAAGGTTACTGTTAGTTTCGAAGAAGGAAGTGCCATGGGTTCGGTCCCGAATCCTCCGTCATACCCACCACCCGCTTGCTACCCACCCACCCGCTCGGGATGTTCCACCCGAAACGAAGGGGTGGGGGAGGGGATCGTCCACGGAAACCACCACGAATTGCTAAGAACCATCCTCCACGGATCATTGTTCCGTGACCGCCGTGCGGGGGCCGACCACGGAACTACCGTTTCGTGATCTCTTCTCGAATCCTCTACTAAATCGTCCCTCAACCGCTACTGAATCGTCCTTGCTGATCTCCAACCGATCGTATTTGAGGGTCTCAAAGCGTCTGACGCAGTTGTTAAGTGAGAGGGGCGTGGAAAGCCATATAATCCCCCGCACGCACGCGGGGAGAACCAACACGAGCCAGGAGGTTAGGATGGGACTGCTCACAAATCTCAGAGACAGCATTTCACGGGTCACGGACGGGCTGTTTGCCGCCGACGAGCCCAAGCGTATCGGCATCTATGGGCCGCCGAACGCCGGAAAAACGACCCTCGCGAACCGAATCGCACGTGACTGGACCGGCGACGCCGTCGGACCGGAAAGCCACATTCCACACGAAACACGCCGGGCACGACGGAAGGAGAACGTCGAGATCGAACGAAACGGTCGAACGGTCAACATCGACATCGTGGACACGCCGGGAGTCACGACCAAGGTCGACTACAAGGAGTTCCTCGACCACGACATGGAAAAGGAGGACGCAGTCAGGCGCTCCCGGGAGGCGACCGAGGGCGTCGCCGAAGCGATGCATTGGCTTCGCGAGGACGTCGACGGCGTCATCTACGTCCTCGACTCGACCACCGATCCGTTCACGCAGGTGAACACGATGCTCATCGGTATCATCGAGTCACAGGACCTTCCGGTTCTCATTCTCGCGAACAAGACGGACCTTCCCGGGTCGAACGTCAAACAAATAGCTAACGCGTTCCCACAGCACGAAACGATCCCGCTGTCCGCACTTGAAGGCGAGAACATGGACGAAGTGTACACCAAGATAGCGGAGTACTTCGGATAATGCCGGGTGTCAGACCAGACGTCGACGGTCCGGGTGACGGGGGTCGCCGAGATCCCGGGAACGGCGGGAACTCCGACGGCGGAGACGACGGGGTGCGGATCGACATGATCAGTGGCGCCCGTATGGAAGGGCTCACGGGTATGGAGAAGATCCGTCTGATCCTCGACGGGGTTCGTGACGGTAACATCGTCATTCTCGAGGAGGGGCTCTCTCCACAGGAGGAATCGAAGCTCATCGAGGTAACGATGACGGAGATCAGCCCCGACGACTTCACCGGGATCGAGATCGAGACCTATCCGAAGGCGGAGGCTACCAACCAGAGCCTCATCGACAAGCTGATGGGCCGAAACTCGACGCAGAAACTCACCGTTATCGGGCCGGCCAACCGGATCGAGACGCTTCATAAAGACGAGAACCTCATCAGCACGCTCGTCTCACACAAGTAGCCATGCGGAGTCACAAGTAGATGCCACACCAGTGTACCTCCTGCGGTCGAACCTTCCCGGACGGGTCCAAAGAGATGCTCTCCGGATGTCCCGACTGCGGGGGAAACAAGTTCCAATTTAAACCCCACGGTCGTGACGACGACGCCGACCGGAACGACGCTCGGAGTCCGAGCGACGCTGACGCGAAACACGAACGAACCACCTCTGGATCACGAACCACCTCTGGATCACGAACCACCTCTGGATCACGAACCACCTCTGGATCACGAACCACCTCTGGATCACGAACCACCTCTGGATCCGCGGCTCAAAATTCGTCAGCCAACACCTCTCAACAGGGGGTCTCTTCGGACACCTCACAACGGACGGCCTCCACCGGAAACGAAGGCGTTACGCCCAACTCAACCGTCGGATCGTCCACCACTCCTACCGATCAGTCGCCTACCGATCAGTCGCCTACCGATCGGTCCCCTGCCGATCAGCCGTCCACCGCTGACGACGCTTCGGAGACGGCAGATTCCGGTCGCGGGACGGAACACGTCGGCGAAACCGAGAACGAGAACACCGCCCAAGCAAGCGCCCGATCCGACGTCGTAACCCCCGACGAACTCGATCGCGCCAGCCGACAGGTCTCCACGGATGACGCCGTGGAACCGGACGATCCGTCGGACGGTCGACCCGACATCGACGATCTCCGTGATGAGTTGAACGAACAGTTCGAGAGCATTCGGATCGTGAGCCCGGGCAAGTACGAACTTAACCTGATGGAACTGTACGATCGCCAAGAGTACATCATCTCGCTTCAGGAGGACGGTCGCTACGTCATCGAAATGCCGGATGCTTGGGGCGTCACCGACGAGTAAGATCAAAATCGTCGAACCCCACGCCGCTGGTTCGTTCTTCCAGCTTTCTTCCGTTCTTTCGGCAATCCGTTCTTCTCATATATCAGGAATTGAATAAATAACTTGAGTGACCGTCTTCGAAGAGGACACAGTTATGCGGCTCCCTCTGTTACGGAGGCTCATGTCTACCGATCGCGACCCCGGTTTCGCCCACCGTGACGGCGGCTCCATGCTGCGTTTCGCTACCAACGCTGATCTTCGAGTCACCCCTGATGAACGGAACGAGTACGCTTCGATCACGGGTGATACGGTTCGGCCACGAGCCCGTCGTAAGGGCCGACGACCGCGGATGGACCGAACGAACCGGGGAGGGTCCGTATGCGCGTAGTCGCAAAGTTTGGGGGAACGAGCCTCGGAAGCGGGGATCGGATCAACCGAGCGGCGGACTCGGTCGCGAACGCAGTCGGGGCGGGCCACGAGATCGCGGTCGTCGCCAGCGCGATGGGATCGACGACCGACGAACTGCTCGACGACATCACCTTCGAGACGACCGAGGCGGATCGCGCAGAGATCGTCTCCATGGGCGAGCGCACGAGCGTCCGAATGCTCAAGGCGGCGCTGTCCGCCCGGGGCATCGACGCGGTCTTCCTCGAGCCTGGCCACCCGGACTGGCCGGTCATCACCAACGAGCTCGGCGAGGTCGACGTGGAGGAAACTCGCCGTCGTGCGCGAAAGATAGCGGCCGAACTCGACGGGGTCGTTCCGATCATCACGGGATTCCTCGCGGAGGATCACGACGGCAACGTCACCACGCTCGGTCGTGGCGGCTCCGACACCACGGCGGTCATGCTCGGAAACTACATGGAAGCCGACGAGGTCGTGATCGTGACCGACGTCGAGGGCGTGATGACCGGCGACCCCCGAGTCGTTGAGGGTGCTCGAAACGTCGGTCGGATCACCGTCGACGAGCTGCGAAACCTCTCGTTCCGCGGTGCGGAGGTCGTCGCCCCGTCCGCGCTCTCGTATAAAAACGAGAAGCTCGCCGTTCGCGTCGTCCACTACCAGCACGGCGACCTGCTCACCGGCGGGACGCGGATCGAGGGACAGTTCGAGAACCTGATCGACATGCGTGAGGAGCCCCTTGCGTGTCTCACCGTGGCCGGTCGAGCGATCCGGAACCGACCCGGAATCCTCTCCGAACTCGCCAACGCGCTGCGCAGAGAGGAGATCAACGTCGACGCCGTCGCGTCGGGGATGGATTCCGTGACCTTCTACGTCGACGTCGACGTTGCAGAGACGGCCGAAGCGCTCCTCCACGAAGCCGTCGTCGCCGATGAGACACTCTCGTCGGTCACCGTCGACGACCCGATCGCGGTCATCCGGGTGACGGGCGGGGAGCTTCCGAACCAGCCGGGGGTCATTCAGGACATCATCGCCCCCCTCGCGGAGGCCGGGATCAACGTCATCGACCTGATCACGTCGGCGACCTCCGTTGCAGTCTTCGTCGAGTGGGACGACCGCGAGAGCGCCCTGGAGATCGTTCAGGGACGATTCGACTGACGAGCGAGTCGCTCAGGGACGATTCGACTGACGAGCGAGTCGCTCAGGGACGATTCAACTGGCGAACGCACGTCGACCTCCTCTTTTTCACCAACCGGCGAGATCGTTAGGAAACATGAACGAGTCACGGCTGCGGCGACGGGAACTTCTCGGGGCAGTCGCGGCCGGATACGGAACGTTTGCGGGCTGTGTGGGGAACGGATACCCGTCCGAGGAAGCACACCCCGATCGAACGGAGGACTCCGCGGTCCGGAACGTCGAGGCTCACGGAATCGAAGGAGACGGGGAGACCGAGGTCGGAGCGGCAGTCCACGACTTGCTCGATGCCGTCCACCGCGACGGCGGAGGGATCGTCTACTTTCCGCCCGGGAGATACCTGTTCGAGCGGACGCCCCTCGTGGGCGACGATACCATTCTTGTGGGCGCCGGACGTTCGACCGTCTTCGAGGGGCCGCGCCCCCACGGAACTCGCGGAGGCGCCCTCCTTTCAAACAAGGGGTACGACGAGACCGGATACGGCGGCGCCTCGAACTGGGGAGTCCGAAACGTTCGGATCAACTCCCCTGATTCGAACGGTATCATGCCCGCACACGCGGCGAACGTTCGACTGGAACACATCCATGGCGACGCCATCCGATTTCACCACGTTGACGTCGTTTCATCGAAGAACGTCGTCGTTGACGGCTACTGGGCGAGCCGGGGCGGTGAGGGCGATTCGAACGCACCCATGCAGTTCGATGCCCAACAATCGGGGGTCTCGTCGAACGGCGTGTGGGACGGGACCGCCATCACTCTCGCCACCGACGACGACACGCCAACGAAACGATGCCGGCTCACGAACTTCGACATCGACCCTGAAAACGAGCCGAATCACGGCGTCCAGCTCCACCGCGGTCGACACGAGTCGATCGCCATCACGGACGGCTACATCTCCGGATGTGGGTTCACGGCGATCCGATCCGACCCCGGAGAGTCGGTGACGGACCTCCGGATCGATCGGGTGTCGTGTCTCGACAACGCGCGCGGGATAACCCTCGGTCACGTCGAACGCGGACGCCGAGGGCTGACGATCGGCGACGTCACGATCCGGAGCAACGACGAGGTGGCTGCCGGTTCGGGCGTGTACGCGGCCGGATTCGACGGAAGCACCATCTCGAACGTCACCGTCGACGGTGCGTTCACAAACTCGATCATCTTCGACGACATGCTCGATCTGCAGATGAGCAACGTACGAGCAACCGGGGCCGAAGACCAGGCTTTCCGATTCCGAGAGAACGTCCACGCAACGCTCACGTCAGCTCACGCGGCTGATTGCGGGGGTGCAGGTATCTACTCGGGTCCAGGAAGCAGCGTCGCCTACGGCGGTGTCACGTTCGAGAACGTCGGAACTGAGGTCCTCGCCGACGGTGAAATCCGGGAGTGGACCGCGTCCACATAGATGGGATGTGGTAGTGTCACCGTGGACGGGATGGGGTAGGCCGGTATGGGGAAAAAACATCTCCCAGTGGCATCGGACCAAAACCCACGACCAACCACAGAATTATGCGATTAGCGTGAGTACGTTTACGAATGGCAGACGATAAGCGTGGTCGAGAGAAGCAGGCACGGAACGCCGACCGACGCCAACGCACGCGTGAACTCAATGAGGCGTTAAAACGAGGGGACGAAACGGAGCCGCCGATCGACGAGGCCGATCTCATCGATTTCGATGCGGAACTCGAATCGATCGAGTTCCCGACCACGGGGTCGGAGATCGTTGCGAGGCTCGGCGACTACGAACTCGGATCGACCGACGAGCGCTACACCGTCGAGGAACTCGTTCCGGAGGCGGACGAGCCGTTCGAATCGCCGTCGGATCTCCGCGTGTGGGTCCAACGACCCACGGTCGCCGCGGCGATGAAACGGGTCATCGAAGCCGTCGAGACGCTTCCGAACGCCGATCTTCGTGGATCACAGCGCGATGCCTACGAGAAGACGTTTCGGGAACTCAAGGAGGTCGCCCCAAACGATGACGATGAAGGCATCGAGGTCATTGGGGACTGGATCGTCGAGCGGATCCACGATGACGAGAAACTTCCGGGTTCCCGCGCGGTGCGCCGGGAAGCAGCGGCGTTCTGCCGGCGGAACGGATACGCGATCAGCAACGACGAGTGGCTCGGGATCTGAGTAGCCGATCCACCGACCATCCGGCGCGAGTCAACTGTCTCGGTCTCCATCCCCGGTTCCATCCTCCGGATCCCCGGCTCAATCCTCCTGATCGTCCGGATCGAGACGAAACCGTGTCGTCGACCGCCCGTCGAAACGGGGCCCGTTTCCGGTCGAACGGAATCCGAGCGTCTCGATCAGCTCCATCCGTCCGACGTCGCCGTCAGCGACCACCGTCTCGACCTTCATTCCCTCGTTCTCGGCGAACTCCCGTGGCGTCCGAAACAGGCGTTTTATCGCCTCCCCGTCCCCGCCAAAGTCGGTGACGTGAACGATCCCGGAGCGAACGTCGAACGCAACGAACCCGACCACCTCGCCCCCTTCGTCTTCCCCTTCGGCATCACCGCGCTCGTCTTCCCCTTCGGCATCACCGCGCTCGTCTTCCCCTTCGGCATCACCGCGCCCGTCTTCCCCTTCGGCATCACCGCGCCCGTCATCGTCGACTCCCGACAATGCGACGCGAACTGATCGCTCGTGGATCACCTCACGCATCACGTTCACCGGCCGATCAGTGAACGATGCCAGCGCGTTGGCGTCGGATTCGATGGCGTCACGCAGCCGCATAGTTCGAACTGGTCGTGAACGGACTTAATTACGGGGTTTCGACGGATCATTCGGCCCTCCCCGAACAGCGTCGACCCCGCCAGCGTGGGGTCACATACCCTTCCATGACCGCCGTCAACTGAATGGATTTAAGCGGTCGGGGCTCACACGCCCTCGTATGAGCAAGGCTACCAAAATCGTTCTCGGGACGGTCGGCGTGTCAACGGTCCTTTCGGTACTCATCATCCTTTCGTACGTCTTCGCCTGATGTTCTCGCCACGAGCGCTCGATGACGACTTGGAGAGCGTGAGGGACGCACACGCTCCGGGGTCGCCGGTGCTCGACGTCGAGTCGGACTTCGAGACGCTTCCACCCGCGGTCGCGGAGGATATGGGCCTGCTCGTCGACGGGCTCGATCCGGCGTCGTATCCGACCGAGTGGCTCCCCGAGAACGTGCCGGAGATACTTCGACGATACGCGGGACCCGACTTCACCGTCGGCCTTCCGGGAGACGGCACGGTCGTTCGAACCACACAGACGGTTCCGGACACGCTCCTCGTCAAACGTCGTGCGGAGGGAACTCCGGATGACTTCCTCGCGTTCCTGACCGCGGATCAACTCGTCCGCGTCGGGGCCAAACCGACCCCATCCGCCATCGTTGCGGACGGCGTCCCGCCGGATCGACTCCCGGAGTCGTTCCTTCCCTTCTTCGGGCCGCTTTACGTCGACCTCGACGAGGCGATCCGCGGGTCAGCCACGTCCCGATCGGCGAACCGGATGGACGACGCACCGCCTCAGCGACCCGATTCCGGTCCGACCGACGTCGGCCCGACCGGCGTCTTCCAGATCGCGAACGCGCTGTTCGACGCGTGGGTCGGACTCCACACCCGAGACGTGTTCGCCTCGTGGGAGACCGAACACGTCCGGCTGTTCGACGCCTGGATCGACGCCGGAGACCGGTTGGAGGGGCGTCTCGGCGAACTGCCCGGCGAGGTCGCACGCGGGGAGACGGATTTCGCGAGCGCGACCGAGTACGCGTGTTCGGCGATCCGACACGGACTCGACCTTCCTGCTCCGTTTTCCGCGCTCGATACCGCAGCCTACCGCGAGCGTGGCGCACCCTACGCCGTGAAGTGGGCCGAGAAGACGTTTGCCGCGATGGTCGATTGACCGTCTACGATCTGCTTATATTTCCACAACGACGTTTCCGTCGCCGTCGAGGTCGATGACGCCGTCGAACAGGTCACGGAACCGATCGAGCGTCGCCACCTCGTGTACCTCCTCGGAGAGGTGAAAGATCCCGACGGCATCGTGCTCCTCGAGCAGGTCCAAGATGTCGGATGCGGCCTCATACACGGCGTCGTCGTCGGCATAGTATGCCATCTCGGTCAACGAATCGACCGACACCCGCCGTTTTCCGTCGCTCTCCTCTAAAAACCGCGCGACACGGTCGACGACGCCGTCGAGGTCGTCGGGGGCGGAGACGTAGTAGACGTCATCGCTCGATCGACGTGAGTATCCTCGTTCCACGGAGAGCGTATCGAGGATGGTCGCCTTCGTCTCGTCGACGTCGTAATACTCGAGCTTCTGTTCGACCTCGCGGGCGGTCGTTCGGGTCGAGACGACGAGGAACGCGTCGGTGTCCGTCTTCAAAAAGTCCGTGTCGATCCGGTCCGTCTCGCCGATGCTCGGGTGCACGAGCAGCAGGCCGGTGCCGCCGGGGATCGTCTCTGGCCCGTTCTCGATGGCGAGCGTGTACTCCATACTGTCGGAACCCGCCGGACCGACTTAATCCTGCGGGCGAGGCCGCTCCCGATCTTCGCCGATCCCACCTCGAAGTCTCCGTCGATCCGGTTTTGACCCGCCCCCGCGTGGATCCCCTCATGAGCGTTCGTGAGGAGTTCGATCAGTGGGCGACGTCGGGAAAGGATCGCGGCATGGAGGATCGGCACTGGCACACCGCCAAGCACGTCCTCGCACGGATGCCGGTGGAGGAAGGGGACGCCGTCGTCGATCTCGGAACGGGATCGGGATACGCCCTGCGAGCCCTGCGTGAGCGGGGCATTGGCCGCGGATATGGCCTCGACGGGGCACCCGAGATGGTACGCAACGCCCGGAGCTACACCGACGACGGTGACGTGGGATTCCTCGTCGGCGACTTCGATTCCCTTCCGTTCGCCGACGACTCGATCAACCACGTCTTCAGCATGGAGGCGTTCTACTACGCCGCTGATCCCCACAACACACTTCGGGAGATTCGGCGAATCCTGAAACCGGGCGGCACGTTCTACTGTGCGGTCAACTACTTCGAGGAGAGCGAGGCGACGCACGCGTGGCAGGACCACATCTCCGTCGACATGACGCTGTGGAACCGACCACAGTATCGCGAGGCATTCCGTGAGGCCGGCCTACACGTCGCCGAGCAGGATGCCATCCCCGACCGCGAAATCGAGATCCCGCTCGCCGAGAAGTTCCCCACCGAGGACTGGGAGAGCCGCGAGGCGATGGTCGATCGCTACCATACGTGGGGAACGCTACTTACCGTCGGCGTGGCACCCTAATCCCGGTCAACTCTCCCGCTCGTCGCTCCGGTCCTGACCGACTGTATCGTCTCACTTTTTATATACGATATCGCGGCCAGTCCACCACGTGACCTAACGATCGTCCGCGGCGAACTTGGCGGGAGCGCGACGCACCGCCGCGGACCCATCCCCGCGTCGTCTGTTCGCCCTTTATTTACCAGTTTCACCGAGCTCACCGATCGATCTCGACGCGCCCGCTCGTCGCGCTGTTGAGTCGATCCACTAGATCCTCGACGTCCGCAAGCGGCACCCTGAGATCGAATCGAACGCGCTCGTCGTAGGTCGCCTTGAACTCCACGCCGACCGATTCGATCACGCTCCGAATCGTCCCGGAGTCGTCGTACGCCGTCCGCACGACGAGTCGCCGGTGTGGTCGCTCCTCGACGATCTCGGCTGCGTCGAGCCCGTCTTTGACCGCTCGCGAGTAGGCCCGAGCGAGCCCACCCACGCCCAGGTTCGTCCCGCCGTAGTATCGCGTGACGACCGTAACGACGTTTCGAACGTCACGTCCCTGGAGTACGTTGAGCGCGGGTTTGCCGGCGGATCCGGTCGGTTCCCCGTCGTCGGAGCTGTACTCCCGAAGCATGACGTCACTTTGGGGCGTCCGGTCGGACGGCTCATCGGCCGGAACGCGATACGCGGGCACGTTGTGCGTCGCGTCGTCGTACGTCGTCCCGATCGATTCGATGAACGCCTCGGCCTCGGAGACGTCCGCCGCCGGAGCCACGTGACCGAGAAACTCCGATCCCCGTACCTCAAACGTCGCCGTCGCACGCCCCGCCACGGTCAGGTACGTGTCGCTCACGATCGGTCGTTCGGCAGGAGCAGATATAAGGGATTCCGCTCGGTGCACGGCGTCCCGCGCGGTCGTGTCACCGGTCGGCGGTTCCGTGATCGTCAGTTGCGTCCTCCGTTTCAGTTTCGTCACCGACGTTCTCTCCGTCTCCCGGATCCGTCGGTATTTCGTCCACGAGCTGCGGCATGACCACGGGATCGCCACGCTCCCGGCGGCGCCTGACGACGACTGCAGTCGGCGGTGTCAGTCGATACAGTGCGATGAAGGCAACGGCCCCGACGACCTCGGCGGCCTTAGCGACGATCGCGAGCGGGTCCGCCGCTAACGCGGCGACCGTGGCGCTTCCGTACCATCCAACGTAGCCGACGAGGAGCGCGAGCAAGGTTCCAGCACCGAGCGCGTAGAGTCGACGGTACTCGTCGGCTTTCAGCGTTGCGGCCGCGACGAGGACGATGAATGCGCCCGCGAGCACGAAGACGTACGGTCGCGGATCTGTGGCCCCACCGATACGCGGCCACGCCCACAGAAGGTGAACTGCCGCGCTCAATACCGCTGCCTGCGCCGCGACCGCTCGAAGCAGTCGCTTTGCCGGGGTATTCCGTCCGGTAACTCCGTCGGAATCGGTTCCGTCTCCACGATCGGCTGCGCCTTCACGATCGGTTCCGTCTCCACGACCGCTTCCGCCTCCATCGGTTTCACCCCCGTCCGTCTCGTTCACGTCCGCGCTCATTCCCACGGATGATTTCCGGCCACGTCGGGCCACAGCGGGTACCAGTAGGACTCGTCGTTCTCGATTCCGAGTTCCCCGTCCAGGACGGACCGGAGTTTGAACTCGACGCGTTGGTCCCGTTCGTGGTCGCCAGCGGGCGAGAAGGGATAGTAGGCGCCCCGGCGGAACGAGTAGATCCAGTACGCCGGTCCATCGCTGCCCTCAAAGCCGAAGACAGCGGCGAGGAGTCGCGAGCCGAACCCCTCCTCGATGAATTGGTCGGCCGCGAAGTGGATGCTCGTCACGAGATCCTCCGGATCGTCGTCCTCCAGGACAAACCAGTGGTAGCCGTGGTCGTCCTCGTATCGGTGGAAGCCGGTTCCGGTCTCCATCTCGCCGGCCTCGAGGATCGCTTCGACTTGGCCGACCGCCTCATCGAAGCGCGTGCTGTCCACGCCGGAGAAACACAGCGCGGCCTCGCCGCAGTGGTCGTATCCGAGGTCGGCCTGCATGGTCATATACGCGGTCGACATCCCGAACAGGTCCTCCGGGTCCGCGTTACGGGTCGCATCCGTCTCCGCGCTCGTCCCGAGGACGGCACGGATCGTGTCGAAGATGCCCATCTGTTATCGTCCGTACGTGACCGAGGGTTTAGGACGTTTCCGCCTGCGTCGCCGCGTCGGAAACGACGCATGCGTCGATCCAGTTCACTCGCCGGCTCCGTCATCCACGTTGTCGTCGGCGCGCTCGAGGAAGGTCAGCGCACCGCGCGCGTTGAGACTCGCTTCGGCCCTCGCGCGCTCCGGATTCCAGTAGTCGACGTCGACACTCGTCGCCTCGAAGTGTTCAACCACCGCGTCGTCGTCCGCAAGCTCCTCCCGTTTCACCCGCACCGCCTCGATCCACTCGACGTACGCCCGCTTTGCCGACTCGACGAGGGATCGATCGTACGCTCGCGGACCGAAGTGTCCGAAACAGAGGATTTCGGGGTCGAGGTCGGCGATCGTCTCGATGTCCCTGAGACACTGATCGAGATCGAACTGTGGAGGTGGGGTCGTTTCCCGTACGGTATCGATCGCGGGCACGTAGATGCCGGCAGCATCGGCGGTGAATACGACGCCGGCGTCGGGCTCGTGATAGACCACGTGGTGTGGCGCGTGTCCCGGAGCCTCATGGACGACGAGTTCACGATCGCCGAGATCGATCCTATCCCCGCCTTCGACGCCGTCGATCCGGTCGTCAGGAATCGGCTTCGGCTCCGCGTAGTACGCCCACTGATCTTTGACCGCGGCCTTCGTGCCGGCGACGAGTGCGCCGGGGTCAACGAGATGTCGTACCCCGCGCTCGTGGAGCCGCACCGCCGCGTTCGGGTATCGATCGGCGAGGTAGCCGGAACCGCCGGCGTGATCGAGATGTGCGTGTGTCGGGAGGATCCACGCCAGATCGTCACGATCGATGCCGATCTCCCCGAGCGTCTCGAAGATGCGTTCCCGGTTCGCGCCGGTGCCGGTGTCGATCACGGCCGGACGCTCGGCGTCATACACGTAGACGGAGCCGTACTCATCGGTGTCGAACATGCCGGTGTCGTGGACGTAGAGATCCTCGACGCCGTGGACCGCCTCAAACTCACCAGCCTCCATGATATGGGCGTCGTGGCCGGTACTTATGCCTCTGCCGAACCACCATACGACATGCGCGTTCTCGTCACCGGCGCGACCGGATTCGTCGGCAGTCGGCTGATCCCGGCGCTGCTCGATGACGGCCATCAGGTCGTCGTGCTGGTCCGTGATGCGGATCGATACGACCCGCCCATCGACGACCGGTCTCCCACGGAATCATCTACCAAGGGCTCACCGACCGAGGATCTCCGAGTCATCGAGGGGGATCTGCTCGATCCGTCGACGCTCCCGGCTGCCTTCGAGTTCGACGGTACCCCGGTCGACGTTGCCTACTATCTCGTCCACTCGATGGAGGGCGGGCCGGGCTTCGAGGAGCGGGATCGCCGCTGTGCCGACCACTTCGCCGACGCGGCGTCGGCGGCCGGGATCTCCCGTGTCGTCTATCTCAGCGGGCTCGGTGAGGATCGGGACGAACTCTCCGAACATCTCCGCTCCCGACGGGAGGTCGAACGACTGCTGGCGGCGGGTTCGTACGACCTGACGACGCTCCGGGCGGCGATCATCATCGGTGCGGGGAGCGCGAGCTTCGAGGTGATCCGCGGGCTCGCGGACCGACTTCCGGTCATGATCACGCCGAAGTGGGTGGACACGCTCTGTCAGCCGATCGCCGTCGGCGACGTGGTGAGCTACCTCGTTGGCGTCCTCGACGTCCCCGAAACGGCCGGAGAAACCCTCGAGATCGGTGGTCCGGAGGTGTTGACGTATGCCGAGATCCTCCGTCGCACTCGAAGCCAGCTCGGCCACGGGCTTCGGATCGTTCGCGTTCCCGTGTTGAGCCCGGGCCTCTCGTCGATGTGGCTTCGGCTCGTCACCGACGTCGATCCGTACCTCGCCCGGGCGCTCGTCGAGGGGTTGCGGAATCCGGTCATCGTCGAGGACGATCGAATCACGTCGCTCATCGAAATCGATCGGACTCCCTTCGATCTCGCGGTTGCGAGAGCGCTCAGCGAGGAGGGGGAGCTGCACCCATGACCGACAACTTCCGGCGGTTTCCGTTTGACCATCCCGTACACCCGTTGATGTCCGATCCGTCGCCGGTGGCGGACCGCTACGGCCGGCCGGTGACAGTCGGGGACGGAGCAGGATCGTGAGAGACGGCTCCGGGGAACCCGTGGCCGACAGCTACGGAGAGACGTGGGTCTACGAGAGCCTCGTCGGCGGGATCCCCGGTCTCGACGTCTCACGGACGGCCGCCGTCGCGATCCAGATCGCGATCTTTCAGACGGGGGTGCTCGTGTTCGGGTGGTACTACGGATTGTCCGATGCCATCGTCGCGGGGACGGTCGCGGTTCTCGTCGCCGCTGCGGGAAGCGTCGAGATGCATCGATTGGGACGGGGTAATCGGCGACTGTCGACGCCGCCCGAACACAAGCGGCTGCTCTTCGGGTCGAGCATCGAGATCGTCCTGGGAGTCCTCGCGTTCATCGCGCTCGTCACGTACTTCCTCGCGTGGGATTCCGGGCTGCTTGAACGACTGTTCGGTCCCGAACCGCCGATTCTCGTCGTCTACCTCTCGCTGCTGGTTCTGTGGGACCTCTGTTACCGGATCGGGACGTCGTGGTGGAGCGCGGTGGTCGCGCTGTGGCGGGCAGTCCACGTTCAGCTCTCGCCCGAAGATGCGGCCCTGGCAAAGCGGATCGACGCGGAGAACGTCGGATTCTCCACCATCCAGCTGGCGCTCGTTCCGTTCCTTCTCGCGGATCCCTTGCTGCTCGGTGCGGTCGTCGGACACGTGATCGCGGTCGCCGTCGTCTGTACGACGGCAATCCTGTTGACTGGTCGTGATCTCACCGGCTGAGCGACGCTGCTCCCCCAGTTCAGCGATGCCGTTCCCAACCATTCAGCGCAACCCATGGCGGGCGCTCATCGACGAGTTCGTCGGTCCGGATGAAGGGACGGTGTCGCGAAGGACGCTCACTGAGCGCTACTTTCCTTGCAGCTCCTGAAACTTGTCGAGGAGTGCCTCCGTCGAGTCTCCCGAGTCATAAGTGATCGACCCGGCGTACTCGGCACGCTCGGCATCGAAATCCGCGTCGACCGTCGCGGTCTTCTGCTCACGGCGCTCGTGTTCGTCTTCGTCATAGGCACCCATTGACATGGTACACATGCGCTTGGAAACTCTCGAACATATATGTATCGATCACATTCACGATCTATCATGCTATTTTACGACGATCCGACCGTCACCGGCCGCCACGGTTCCGTGTGTTCCACCGGAAGCACTTAGCCGAGCGGAGCAATAGCGAACAGCGTGGCACAACCGCTCCGATTCAGACGCACACCCGAGTCGTGGAACGCGGATCGGGTCCGTTCGCTCATCGAACGACCGCTTGACGATAATCTCGGAGCGACCGCTTCCTCGCCGTGGTTCACCTCGCCTCCCGGATACGACGCCCGCCGGTTCGACATGGGCGACGGCTCCTCGGCACTGTTCTGCTGGACCGATCACGACGACGATCCGCCGACCGGCGCGTCCGGCGGTCCGGTCGGCTACTGGTTGGGAAACACCGAAACGCCACGAACCCTCTGGCGGACGGATAAGTACGGCTTCGACGAGGTTCCGTATTCGGTCTCACGCTGGGCACAGCGGGAGCTGCTCGCCGCGCTCCACGACGCGGAGCCGTGGCTCGCCGACTATCCGCACGTCTCGTGGTTCTTTCTGCCGGTCTTCTGTTCGAAGGACGGCGCGGAGACGACGCGCGCGTTCTTCCGAGACCACGGCGCGGGGTTCCCGGACGCGACCCGCGAGGAGGGAACCGGCTACGTCGAGTCGACGCTACATCCGGGGATCCTCGACGACTACCGCGAGACGATGGCCGGCAAGCTTGGGACGTCGGCGTCGCTCGATCTGGTTCGGATGAGCGCCGCGGTCGCGGAGTTCACCGCGGCGAAGGTGCTCTCGGACGCCGGCTACCTGATCACCCCGGAGGTCGAGGTGACGACGGGCCACTCGCTCGATTATCGGGCAGAAGACCCCGAGACCGGACGTGCATCGCTCGTCGAGGTGACGCGCCCCCAACCCGTCTCCGGCCGTAGCGCGAACACTCCGGTCGCCGCGGTCCGGGACACGGCCGAGACGAAGACGAGCGGCCAACTGGAGGCACACGCCGGCGGGGTCACGCTGCTCGTCGACTGTAGCTCCTTTCCCGACGACGACTGGGCAGCCGTCCGCCGGAAGCAACCCGGCGTTCGTCACAAGCCCGCGGTCGTGCTCCGTGCCCGACCCGACGGGCATATCGAGGGCTACGCGAAGGGCTCGATTCCACTCGATCTCTCCCCGGCGATCGATTGGGTCTGATCGCGCCGGTAGCGGACTACGGTGAGTGCGGGGTACGCGCTCAAGGATGATTAAAAACGAACGCTCGTTACAGCTCGCCGCTCCCGTCGGCTGTTAAAACGAGACGGGTTGGGGTCCGTGCTCGCCCGCGGTGGCCGGATCACGATCCGAGTAGAACCGTCGTCCGACGCCGCGGTGGCAGACGCCGGCTCGGAGCGTGTCGAACACCTCCTCGGGAGCGTCGAACGTCTGGTCGCCGAAGCGCTCCAGGACGTCCCCGAGTCGCTCGGAGCCGTCCGCGAGGTTTACGGTCGCGTTGCCGTGAACCGCGATGATCTCCTCCGAGGTGGCCGGGTACTGGTGCCGCTCGAGCCGTTCGTCAATGCCGTTCAGGCGCATCAACGAATGGCAACCGCCGAATATACTTAATGATTGTCCATGTATGTCCTTAGCTGACGGGGTATGCCTTCCATGTCATTAGTAAGCTACCACGCCCTTCAGGGCGTGGCATTCAGCGTGGACTCCCGTTCTAACCGCTGAGGGCGGTAGGCGAATACTCGCCGTTCACGTTCAACGTCCCGCTGTTCAAGCGCACGCCTACGGGTGCGCCTCCACGCCCAGACTTTTGCTGGTCGCGGAGATACTTCAAGCCGATATTCTTCGCCGCGTTGTAATCCGCGTGAACCTCATACCCGCACTTCAGACAACCGAACTCGTCCTGTCCGTTGTTATGTGGCCGGTTGTCCTCGTGGGTGAACCCACACTTCGAGCAACGCTGGCTCGTGTATGCCGGAGTGATCTGCTTCACTGCAAGCCCCTCTGATTCGGCTTTGTACGTGACGTACTCGTACAAACGGTGGAACGCCCACTTGTGAACTGCCTTCGCGTGCGGTAAGCGTTCGCGGATGCCTTTGAGCTGCTCGAACACGATATGCGTACAGTCGTTTTTGAGGGCTTCCGCAACGAGTTCGTTCGAGATCATGTGAAGCATCTGCTCGAAGCGCCCGGTTTGCTTGCGACCGACTCGCTGAACGTTGATGTGTGCCCATCGAGTGCCAGTCCGTTGGAGGTCGCCTCGGCGTTTCTCGTACTCGCGGTGCCAGTGATTGAGTTCGCCGCCGCTCCAGAAGCGTCCGGTTGAAGTGGTTGCGATGTTTGTGATGCCGAGGTCAACACCAAGGACGGTGACGTGCTTGGAATTGCCTGTATCGGCCTCATCATTCTCCACGGCGGGCTTTGTCCGCACGTGGAGGTAGAAACACTCTTCAACCGTGTCGTAGTGGAGTGTAGCTCCGTTCACGTCGTAATCATCGTTGAACAGATACGCCGAGTGCGGCGTGTCACGCTGTTCGTCAGGAAGGACGAACTCTGCTGTGACTCGCCCGTCGATGGTGGCGAGTGTGGCGTGGTCGTCGTTGATCGTGACGGTTCGTGCGTCGTAGCTGGCGAACCGTGACGTGAAGTGGGGTTTCGAGGCTTTCTTCCCTTCCTTCCAGCGTTTGACACAGCCTTTGACGGCTTCTGCGGCGCGGTTCCGTGCGGCTTGCACGAGGTTGGCCGGAAGAGGCGAGTCCTCTCGGACATCGTAGTACGTGAGGTCGTGGAGTTTTTGCTTGCTGGTGACTTTCCAGTCTGGTTCCCACGCGACGTCTACGACGTGGTTGGCGGCGTCGAGGAAGTGGTCGGTTGTCTGGTGGAGGAGATCAGCGGCACTCTCGTCCATATCGAGCTTGATTGGGACGGTTCGAGTGCTTGAGTCTTCCACCATCTACATTTCATATGAAGTTCTGTGTGTTTATAATAGCTTGGCTTGGCGTGGGGGAATCAGCCTGTTATCGAACGTGGGTTGTGTCAGTGTTGTCGGCTTCCTCCCGCGTTGACGAGACCTCCGGTCTCGTCCGCACGCCAGAAATCTGTGATTTCTGGGGACGCCTAAAGACGCGGGTTTCCGCCTTGCATTCATTATGATCTTTCGTGAATTCGTCCCACGATCACGATCTCGTTTCATCGATCGCCGGCCGTCGATCGTGGGGTTCGCGGGGAGACCGTCGATCGTGGGATCTGCGGGGAGATCGTCGATCGTGGGGTCCGCGGGGAGATCGTCGATCGTGGGGTCCGCGGGGGCCTCGTCGCCCGCGGCGTTCGTGGCGGGTTTCAGCACCTTTTATGTCGGCGCCGCCCACGTCCCACCTAATGACGATCGAAGACCGGGACGACGCGTACCTCATCACGCACGCGCTGGCGAAGGACACCCTCTCACGGCTCCGTGACGTCGAGACCGAACAGGTCGCGTTCCGCAAGGGACTCGTCAAACTCGGTCGGATCTGCGGCTACGAGATCATCGACGGCGCGATGGAGACGGAGTACGTCCCCGTGACGACGCCGCTGGAGGAGACGACGGGCGAGCGCGTGAAGGGGCTCGATAACGTCGTCATCATCAACGTCCTCCGAGCGGCGACGCCGTTCGTCGAGGGACTCTTAAAGGCGTTCCCGCGGGCCAAACAGGGCGTGATCTCCGCCGGACGCGACGAGGAGGCAGGCATGAACGAGGACGGCGAGTTCCCGATCACCATCGACTACGTGAAGCTCCCCGAGATCCGTGAAGGCGACACGGTCATCGTCGCGGATCCGATGCTCGCGACGGGATCGACCATGTGTGCCGTACTCGACCACATCCTTGCGGAGGCCGACGACTACGAGAACCTCTTCGTGCTCTCGGCAGTTTCCGCGCCCGCCGGGCTCGTCCGGGTCGACGACGCGTTCGACGACGCGGACCTCCTGACGGTCGCCATCGACGACGAGCTCGACGAACACGGGTTCATCGTTCCCGGCCTCGGCGACGCCGGCGACCGCGCCTTCCGCACGACGTGAGGCGTCGAACGCGGGCCGTCCCGTCTCCGCGACGTACTTTTAAGGATACCCGGTTCGTCGGGCCGGTATGAGCGACGCGGCGACGAACGAACCCTGTGACGCCTGTGGGGAGCCGACGTCCGACGCGCTCGCACGGACGGTACGCCTGAGCGTCGACCGGGCCAACATCGACACCCAACGTCTCTGTCCGGAGTGTTTCGCCGAGTGGATCCGACGATATCAGGAGGAGATGGCGAGCGACGGCTCCGAGCCCGCAAGCGACGGCTCCGACTCCGAGATCATCATCGATTGACCGTCCGTTCGACGTTGCGTTCGTCCCCAACTCGGCGTTGCGTTCGTCCCCGACCCAGCGTCGCTTTCGTCCCCGAGTTAACGGATCGTGAGCGGCGACTCCTCGGGCACGTCAATGCCGCGGACGGTTAACAGGGCCACCGCGCGCCGTCGGATCGCGTTCGGCGTCGGCAGCGCCTCGTCGTAGGCGGTCTGCACGATGATCCACCCCGAGACGTCGTCGACGGCGTCCCCGCCAGCGAGATCGTGGACGGTCGAGAGGATCGCCTCGTACTCCTCGCGATGGGCGTCGAACCGTGATGACGGCGGAGTCGGAAGCGACGACCGGGCCCGACGAATGCGGCGGAGCGCGTAGTACGGATTCGCCATACGATCACGGGGGCTGGTGATCAGTTAAAAACCGGCACGTCCCCTCCGTCCTCCGCGGGTGGGGTATTTATCCTTCGCGAGCGTCGTCGAGGGTATGACTGGCCCACTTCGAATCGAGGCCGGCGAGCTCACCGTCGACGAGATACTCACGGCCATGCAGGAGGGTCGACGGGTGGTGGTCACGCTCGAGCTCGGCGGGAGCATCCACGAGGTGGCGCTCAGGTACGACGGCCAGCGATATCTCTGTGACACGCCGCTTCGCCTCCATCGACATGACGACGAGGCCGACATGCGCGCCTGTATCGAACGGATGGGCTACGGCGCGGACGAGTGATCGGCAAAACGGAGCGACGGCAGCGAGACGTGGACTGACGTCCTCGCTACCGCAAGATGAGTCGGTTTTAACCGGGACGGTGACCAACCGTGGCGTATGGCCGATCCCGACATCGAGGACCTCGTCGGCGACGTGTCTCCCCCGTTCGAGCACGTGCTCTCGTGCGTATTCGGCATTCAGGACCACGAAAGCCGGACGTATCTCGTCTTAGTCGACTATCCGGGAAGCACCGTCGCCGAGCTGGCCGACGTCCTCGACCGCGATCGTTCGAACGTCAACCGGTCGCTTTCGACCCTTCGTGAGAAGGGGATCGTCGAACGCCGTCGCCGACTGCTCGATTCCGGCGGCTACGTCTACCAGTACACCGCGATTCCCGTCCCGGACGCGAAGGAGAAACTCCACGCGGCCCTCGACGAATGGGTCGATGGCGTACACGACGCCATCGACCGGTTCGATCCGAACGACGTGGAGCCGCCGCGTTAACGTTTCTCGCCGCCGCGCTACCCTCCCGCCGTGCTACCGTCCCGTCGTGCTACCGTCCCGCCGCGCTACCGTCCCGCCGCGCTACCGTCCCGTCGTGCTACCGTCCCGCCGCGCTACCGTCCCGTCGTGCTACCGTCCCGCCGCGGTCGTTTGGCTCTCACCGGTCGACGGCGACGAGATGCGCGTCCGTGGGATCGAACCCGACGGTGACCGTCCCCGAGAGCGGATCCAGCGTCCGCAACACGACCTCGTGACCGCCCCAATCGAGGTGTACCCTCGTCGTCTCCCCGAGGAACTCGGCGCTCTCGACGGTGCCGGTCAGCCGGGTCGTCCCCTCGTCGATCCGGAGCGCCTCCGGGCGGACGCACACGGTTACGCCATCGCCGACGTCGACGTGCTCGGGGACGGCAATACGGAGGACCTCCCCGCCGACGTCGACGGACGCGACGCGGGTGGCTACCCTGCCGTTCCCGCCATCCCTGCCCGCGTCGCTCCCGCCACCCCTCCCGGCATCGTCTCCCCCACTCTCTCCCCAATTGACCCCCTTCGTTTCACCTGGAAACTCCCCGAATTCAGGCGCTGAATCGTCCCTTTCGGGCCGATCCGTTCGACCTGCTGTGGCGTGTCCACCCGATCCACGGGAACCGACGGCACCGTCCGTCTCGACGGCCCCACCCGACTCGACCGACGTGGCCGTCCCGACGAACGCGGTGACGACGCCTTCGAAGACGTTGTTGTCGCCGACGAACGTCGCGACGAACCGCGAGGACGGTCGTCGATAGACGGCTCGTGGCGGCGCGATCTGCTCCGGCGTCCCGGAGCGCATCACCGCGACCCGGTCGGAGATGGCGAGCGCCTCCTCCTGATCGTGGGTGACGTAGATCGTCGTGATGTCGAGTTCACGCTGGATCGCTTTCACCTGCACGCGGAGCCGCTCCCGAAGCTGTGCGTCGAGCGCGCTCATCGGCTCGTCGAGCAGGAGCACGCTCGGGCCGGGCGCGAGGGCCCGCGCCATCGCAACTCGCTGCTGTTGGCCACCCGAGAGACTTGCGGGGTCCCGATCCGCCATCCCGGCGAGGTCGACGAGGTCGAGCAGCTCCGCGACCCGCTCGTTTTTGGACACGCCGCCGGGCGGGTCCGTGAAACGGAGCCCGTAGGCGACGTTCTCGCCGACGGTCATGTGCGGGAACAGCGCGTAGTTCTGAAAGACGACGCCGACGTCGCGGTCCTCGGGAGGGACGTTCGAGACGTCCTCACCGTCGAAACGAACCGTCCCGGTCGTCGGCGACTCGAACCCCGCGATCAGCCGCAGCGTCGTCGTCTTCCCGCAGCCCGAGGGGCCGACGAGCGTGAAGAACTCCCCGTCACGGATCGCGAGGTCGACCCCGTCGACCGCGGCGGTCCCGCCGTACCGCTTGATGACGCCGTCGAGTTCGACGGCGGGTCGGCCGCCGCCCTCGTCTTTCGGACGCTCAGAGTCCAAAGCTCTCACCTCCGAGGCGGTCGATCACGACGAAACTGATGCTGGTTACGACGAGGAGGACGACGCCCATCGCGGTCGCCGGTCCGAGCCGCCGACCGATGAATCGTTCGATCGCGACCGGCATCGTGTAGGCGTCGGTGCCGGTCGCGAGCACGACCGTCGAGGAGAACTCCCCCATCGAGATGGCGAACGCGAAGGCGGCGCCGGCGACGACGCCCGGCCAGACTAAGGGGAGCTCGACGTCGAGCAGCACCCGCGCCCGGGAGGCGCCGAGCGCCCGTGCGGACTCCACGAGCGAGCGATCGAGCCCCTCCAGTCCGGGCGCGACGGTCCGGACGACGAACGGATAGCCCGAGACGGCGTGGGCGGCGACGATGGCGAGCGAGCCGCCGACGACGATGCGCCAGCCGCCGATCTCGACGCCGAAGACGAGCCCGCGAAGGAGGCCGAGCCCGACGATGATCCCCGAAACCGCGAGCGGCGCCATCGCGACCGCGTCCACGAGTTTTCGCCCCCGATAGCGCCGCGTCGTCAACACGGCGACGACGACGCCCATGGGGAGCGCGACGGCGAGCGAGCCGGCCGCGAAGATCAGCGAGTTGCGGATCGCGGGCCACGGACGCACCTGGAACGCGGCGCCCGTGCGCTGTCGGTCGAGCAGGAACCGGTAGTGGTCGAGGGTCAGTCCGCCGTCGCCGCCGGTCACGCTCGCGAGGACCATCGAGACGATCGGCGACAGGAAGACGAACGCGGCGACGACGGCGTATGCGCCAAGGCCGACGCGGGGAACGACTTCCCGAACCGAAACCCCGGGAAGCCGGAACAGCGGACGTCGCGGGAGGGGACGAGCCCCGCGTGATCGGACCGCGTGACGGGCCTCGTACCGGAGGTACGCGAGCAGGATCGAAAGCGAAATGACGAGCTCGATGATCGCGAGCGCCGCGGCCTCCGCGTAGTTCAGGTCGCGCACGAGTCGATAGACGAACACCTCGACGGTCGCCAGCTGGAACCCGCCGAGCGCGAGCACGATGGGAAACGTCCCGAAGGTGAAGATGAACGTCAGCGCCGCGCCCATCAACACGGCGGGGTAGATCTGTGGCGCGACGACGTCCCGAAACGCGCGGAGCGGGCTCGCGCCGAGGCTTCGGGCGGTCTCGACCGCGCTCGCGTCGACGGACTCCCACGCCGCGGTCGTGACGCGGGCGACGAGCGGTGCATTATAAAACGCGTGTGCGATGATGATCGCCTCCAGCGTGAACATGAGCTCAACGGGGCCGACCCCGACGGCACCCAGGACGGCGTTGAGCGTCCCCTGCCGGCCGAACGTGGCGACGAACCCGACCGCGACCATGATCGACGGGAGCACGAACGGAAGGATGGTGAGCGACCGAAGCGTCCGCCGGCCACGGAACTCGAACCGTGCAAGCAGATAGGCGGCTGGCACGCCCAGCGCGACGCTGGCAACCGTCGAGAGTGCCGCCTGATAGGCGGTGAAGCCGACGATGCCGAGCCGCCGGTCGGGGCCGAGGAGATCCCGCCCCACCGTCACGGGGCTCTCGCCCGCGAACAGGCGGGCGAGCTCGCCGAAGTAGAAGGGGTCCCGCAGGATCTCCGCGAAGACCGCGAGGGTGACCACGCCCTCGACCACGACCGCCTCGACGAGGACGGTGCCCACGGGATAATAAAAGACGACGAGCAGGACCGCGGTCGTCGCGACGGCGAGCCCGGCGAGGGCCCGACGCTCGACGCCCGCCCGAACCCGTCGGGCGGCCCCCTCCGCTTCGGAGGGGTCGCGACCGGGCGGACCGTGGCCGGCGGGGTCGCGGCCGGAGGACTCGTGGCCGGCGGACTCGCGACCGAATGGACCGTGGCCGGAGGAATCGTGGTCGGACGGCTGCGTCGCGTTCGTCTCCCCGTTATCGGGGCCGTCGGCTCCGCCTGGCGGGGACGCGTCGGTCACGGCGGGGCCTCAGTTTCCGGCGAACTGCCGCTCCCACGCGTCGATCCAGCCATCGACCGATCCCTGTAGCTCCTCGTACGTGAAGGTGACCGGTTCCGCCGGCTCCTTTGCCAACTCGTCGTACGTCTCGTCGAGCTCGGCGGTCGTCGTCGCGGGGAACTGGACGTTCAACTCGGCGATCTCGCCTTGCACCGCCGGTGAGAGCATGAAGGAGACGAACTCCCGTGCGAGGTCGGGCTCGTCGGCGTCGGCGAAGACGGCCGCACCCTCCGGGTTGGCGTACGCCTGGTCATCGAGGAACCGAACCTGATGTTCCGCGAGATCCGCGCCCTCGGCGTCGGCGAACACCTGGTCGGTCGAGTAGGAGACGACCATCGGGGCCTCCCCGCCGGACCAGGCGGCGTAGGCGTCGTCCCAGGAGCCCAGCACGCGAACGTCGTTCGCCTGCAACGCCTCCCAGAAGTCGAGGTAGTCGTCGTGGCCGGAGTTCCCCGCGGCCGCGTCCTCCCCGTCGCTTCCGGCGCCCTCGAGATCGTCGGCACCGAACCGATGGACGGTGTGGAGGAGGAACGCACGCCCCGTCGTCGAGTCGCTCGGATTCTGTGCGATCAGCGCGCCGCGGTGCTCCTCGTCGAGCAGCCCCTCGAAGGTCTCGGGTGCCTCGGTCGCGGTGCCGTCGTAGACCAGACTGATGTAGTTGGTTGCGTAGGGGACGACCCGATCGCGCGGATCGAACCAGAGCTCCTCGCGGACGTCGTCGATCTCCGCGACGTCGTCGAGTGCACCCGCCGCAAAGAGGTCGTCCTCGCCGAGCGCCTCGTCGATCCGGACGAGGTCGTCCACGTTGGCCCCGACGAACAGGTCGGCGTCGATCGCCGCGCCCGACGCGCGCCGCTCGACGTAGTGGTTCAGGCCGTTCGCGGGCGTCGCCCACTCGATCTCGACCCCGAACCGCTCCTCGAAGGTCTCCGCGAGCCACGGTCCCGGAGCGGACGAGGGCGCGTCGATGAACGAGTCGTAGGTCGCAACCGTGAGGGTGGGCGCCGTCTCCGACCCGTCGTCCTCGTCCTCGTCGGGCGTTGACCCCGGCGTGTCGACGTCCTCCTCGCCGTCGCTTCCGTCAGCTCCACCGCCGGTCCGTTCGGCCGTGCAGCCGGCGAGCGCCAGCGCGCCCGCCGTTCCAGTCGCCGCGAGGAATCCACGTCGAGACCGCCGTCCGGCATCGTTCATTACTTGGTTATCACACTCGGTGGTACATAAACACACCGTGTCACGCTCGACCGTTACGGCCGTCCCGACTCGTGCTCGCGAGGCCACGTGCGATCCGGTCACGGGGGGGCTCGACGGCCCCCCGAAACGCCTCGTCTCCGTATCAAAACCGATAGCGGTAGCGATAACGGTTTATTCGTTCCCCCATTCGGGGCGAGCATGAACGAGGGGGGACGAAGAACCGACCGAGCGACGACGGACGAGGCTGCGGGGAGAACGACCGGATCGACGTCATGCTCGACGCCATGCTCGACGTCGAACCGCACGGCACTCACGCGCAGACGATTGCTCGCGGCCGGCGCGACGGCGGGAGCGATCGCCACGGCCGGCTGTCTCGGCACGCGGGAGGGGGCCGTTCCGGATCCGGTCGTCACCGACGAACGGATCGACGAGGACTGGCGGCTGATCGACGAGTCGGCGGGAACGGTCTTCGAGGAGACGGTCGGCCCGGTGACGATCCGGGCGCTCGAACGCACCCTCGTCTACGAGTACGTCGACCTCGCGGAGGCGCTCGCGGAGACGTTCGACGCCGAGGGATCGCCGACGGTCTTTTTCGCCACGCGGATCGACCTTCGGCCGGCCATCGACCGGCTTCCCGGCGGGATCGGATTCGAACGGCTGATGGAGGAGGTCCGCCCGGCGGCCGAGGAGGCGTTCCGCCAACAGCTCCGCGAGAGCGGGCTCGAGAACGTCACGCTGGAGGAGACGGACACGGCAACCGTGGCGAGCGGACACACCGCGACGACGGCGCTGTTCACCGCGGACTTTCCGATCGAGGGCGAGACGCCCCTCCCGGACGGCTCGACCGAGTCGATCGACGGCGTCCTCGAGGTCGAGGCCCGCCTCGGCGTCTGGCACGACGGCACCGACGTCATGCTTTCGGGCGGCGCGTACCCGACGGAGCCCGTGAGCGAGGTGCTTTCGCGGTCGCTTCCGGACGGCGTCGACGCGGACCTCGTGCTCGACGAGGCGGGCGGAGACTCCGTGAACGCGCTCTCGACGGAGCCGGAGACGTTCGCAGAGGCGGTCGACGCGCTGCTCGTCTCGGTGGAGTGAGAAACGCTCGGCTTCGGTCCGTGCGCACGCGGAGACCGAGACGCCTGATCAGGCGACCTCGCGTTCGGCGAGCTCGGGCGTCTCGGCCTCCGCGCCGTCGCCGTCGATCTCCGGCGCTTCGGTCTCCGTTCCGGTCGCCTCGCCGAGTGCGGGGGCATGAGTTTCGTCGCCCATCGATATCCAGACGAGGTAGAGCATTCCGACGACCATCAGCACGGTCGCGATCGATCCGACGACCGCCACCGAGAACACGAGCTGGTCCATACGCGGCGATCCACCGTGGAAAAACATCAACGTGTCGGCTTCCGACGGCCGATGCCGGCGGTTCCGGCTCCTCGACCGGAGTAGCGTGAATCAGCCTCACGATCGAACTTCCGAACGCGTCGGACCCGTCGGTTCGTGTAACGGGTTCAACTCGACGTCGTCTCGTCAGGCGTCTCGTCCGGTGACGGCCCCGAGGCGTCGACCGGCGGGGTCTCGGATTCGGCCTTATTGATCAGCTTTTTGAACTCGCTGGACCGTGCGGCGATGTAGTCCATCGTTTCGCTGTCCGGCGTTTCGTTCTCGGCTTCGATCAAGTACGTCGTGATCACGACCGTTTTGACCCACGGATCGAACAAGCCGAAGTACGAGACGAGGACGAACGCGCCGACCACGATCCAGCCGGCGATCTCGAGCGCCGGGGCGAGGCTGCCGAGCACGCCGGCCACCGGCACCATCGCCAACACGAGGAGGAGCACCGCCGCGTACGTTCCGAGAACGATGAGCAGCGTCGACCCGAGCACCGACTTCCAGGTCTTCCCGTAGAGGACGATGCCGTCGCGGGCGGCGGTCCAGTTGCCTTTTGATTCGTTGAGGAACATGTGGGCGACGATCGCCTGATCGATGTACGACGCCGCGATCCCGACCGTCCGTTTGAACACCGTCGCGAGCTGTTTGATGCCCGGAACGAAGCCGAGGGTGTTGCCGACTGACGCGACGGTCCTGTTGAACTGCTTGATGACGCCTTTGATGAGCATGTCGACGCCGAAGAGCGCGCTCGCCTCGGTGAACCGGCCGCGGACCTTTCGTTTGCCGAACTGGATCTGATTCGGCGGCACCTCGCCGGTGTCGACGGCGTGAGCGATGACGGCGATGTGGCCCGCGGTCACCAGATACAGGACGTATCGCCTGGCGAGCCGAAAGAATCCGTAGAAAATGAGACCAGCGATGAGCAGTCCGACGAACGCGATGCCGCCCGAGAGGTTCCCGATCCCGAAGAGGACGAACGCGATCGCCGCAAAATACACCACGGCGAGAAGGGTGAACGCGAGTCCGACGACGAATCGCACGACCACCCACGGGATCGTTTTGACGAATATCGTGGTTGCCTTTCGAAAGTGCAGAACCATGCCGGACGCTCCCGGTCGAGATAATAAGTAATTAGCATATTAACACACGTTACAGCCCGGATGACCGCCGAATGCGGGCGGAAAGCAGATCCTATCCGCGGAGACATCCCGGACTTCCACGGTTTTCCACGGGGGCCTCCACGGCTTTCCGCGGAGATCTCCACGGTTTTTCACGGCGACCTCCAGGGGGATTTCGACGGAGCCAAGCATTAAATCGTCATGCGACCGACGTAGCGATCATGGGCGACCGCATCCCCGTCACGATCCTCTCGGGAAGCCTCGGTGCCGGGAAGACGACGCTGTTGAACCACCTGCTGGCGAACGCCGGCGGCCGCGAGATCGCGGTGTTGGTGAACGACATGGGGGACGTGAACGTCGACGCGGAGCTCATCGCGGAGGGCTCCGAGCTCGACGTCGACGACGGCGTGACGGAGCTCTCGAACGGCTGCATCTGCTGTGAGCTGCAGGACGATCTGGAGACCGCCGTGGTTCGGCTCGCGAACGAGCGCGAGTTCGACGCCCTCGTCGTCGAATCGTCGGGGATCTCCGAGCCCGCACCGGTCGCCCGCCTGTTCACGACGGAGTCGGCGGCGGCCGCCCGCTACCGCGTCGACGCGCTCGTCACCGTCCTCGACACCCGAGCGTTCCTCGACGCCTTCGGCGGCGACGACGTTCCCGAGCGGCGTGGGACGGAGGACGACCGCCCCCTCTCCGACCTCCTCGTCGAGCAGGTCGAGGTGTCGAACCTCGTCCTCCTCAACAAGGCCGACCTCTGTACCGAGGCCGAGCTGGCGGAGGCCGAGGAGCTGGTCGCCGCGCTCCAGCCGTCCGCCGGGACGATCCGCACCGAGTTCTCCGCGGTCGACCCCGACCGCCTGCTCGGCGTCGACCTGTTCGACGAGCGCGACGTCGGCGACCTCCCCGGCTGGAAGCGCGCCCTGGAGGAGGCTCGACACGACCACGGTGGTGGACACGATCACGACCACGACGGTCACGACCACGACGATCACGATCACGACGATCACGACCACGACGACCACGAGCACGACGATCACGACCACGACGACCACGAGCACGACGATCACGACCACGACGACCACGAG
>LFFM01000365.1_pt1 | contig 30983 bp, 31 predicted proteins | sample 643131 | NCBI WGS metagenome assembly LFFM01 (sample SAMN03777445, study PRJNA286221) | soda lake metagenome | biome: soda lake; feature: Kulunda steppe; material: water; isolation source: sample Tc-Br brine of Tanatar trona crystallizer | place: Russia: Kulunda steppe | collected 2011-07
GAAGCAGCGACGACCCCGAGCTGCTCGACTTCTCCGCGAACACGAACCCGGTCGTGCCGGAGGGGCTCGAAGCGGTGTATCGGGAGGCGTTCGCCGCGTCGCGGACGTATCCGCGGGAGCCGCCCGCGGCGTTCCGCGAGGCGGCCGCCGACTACGTTGGCTGTGAGCCCGAGGCGGTGACGCCGACACCCGGGGGGCTCGCCGCGATCCGCGCGACGATCGCCCTCGCCGTCGACCCCGACGACACCGTACTCGTTCCCGCCCCCAGCTTCGGCGAGTACGCGCGAGAGGTTCGCCTCCAGGGCGGGGAGCCGGCGTTCGTTCCCGCCGACCAGGTGCTCGATACCGACCCCGCGGGCCACGCACTGGCGATCGTCTGTCAGCCGAACAACCCGACGGGGACCGTGTACGGGGAGTCAGCGCTGCGCCGGTTCGCGAAGCGGTGTCGGGCGGCCGGGACCCTGCTCCTCGTCGACGAGGCGTTCCTCGGGTTCACCGACCGTCGATCACTCGCCGGCACCAGCGGAGTGGTCGTCGCCCGCTCGCTCACGAAGCTGTTCGGAACGCCCGGGCTTCGGGCCGGCTTCGCGGTCGCGACGGGGCGGTTCGGATCGGCGTTGGAGCGCACCCGGCGACCGTGGAACGTGAGCGCGCCGGCGCTCGCCACCGGAGCGTACTGCTTGGACCAGTCGGCGTTCATCGCCGAGACCCGCGAGCGGGTCCGAACCGAGCGGGAACGCATGCGGGAGGCGCTCGCCGAGCGGTACGCCGTCCACCCGTCCGATGCCCCGTTCCTTCTCGTAGATGTCGGGGACGACGAACGGACCGTCGAAAGGGTCATGACCGACGCGCGCGGCTACGGTGTCGCGATCCGCGACGCGACGACGTTCCGCGGGCTCGATACACACGTCCGGGTCGCGGTGCGGCTGCCCGCGGAGAACGACCGACTGCTCGCGGCGATGGGGGTCGGTGACGAATGAGCGGAGCCAAAGCCGCCGGCTTCGAGGCGACCGTTCGCGACGGGGTGTTCCGACTGCGACGCTCGGAGACTCGCTGGCTCTCGACGGGATGGCGCGGCGGGCGGTCGCGGGGAGACGTGGCGTACAACGTCTCCGTTCCCGAGGGGTTCGACCGGACCGACCTCGACGCGTACCGCGACGAGCGTCTCTCCCGGGCCGAGTTCGCTGCGGGCGGATCCGACGGGCCGGACCCGTCCAAGTCGACCGCCCCGCCGACGCTGTTCACCGGTGTCTCGATGGAACACGCCCGGGGAGCGCGCCACGGGCCAGTCGTCGTTTACGCCACCGCCGGGCTCTCGAACCCGGCGATGCTCCCGATGGATCCGAGAACGACCGCCGGCGGCGACGGCGACGCCAACCCCGATCGGACCGGAACGGTCAACCTGATCGTCGGGACGACCCGACGACTGGCAGACGGCGCGGCAGCGAACCTGGTCGCGGTCGCGGCGGAGGCGAAGGCGACGACGCTGCTGGCGACCGCCGGCGTACCGGGCACCACGAGCGACGCGGTCGCCATCGGCGACGACCCGGCCGGCGAACCGGCGACGTTCTCGGGGAGCGCGACGCCCGTCGGGGGGTCGGCTCGGATCTGCGTCCGGGACGCGATACGGGCGAGCCTGCGGTCGCGGTACCCGGACGGCGACTTCCCCGGACCGGCCGCCGAGGCCGAACACGGCGTCGTCGCCAACGAGACCGCGGAGGTATTCGAACCATGACGAACGAGACACACGACACCGACGGCACTGGCACGGAGACGGACGGGAGCATCGAGGATCCGCACCCATCTACGCCCGGGGGTGGCACCGCTCCCGAACCGGAGCCCATCGACCCCGCCGCGCCCGACGAGTTCGGGCTCGTCCAGGCGTGGTGGGGGGACGGCAAGGGGAAGACGACGGCGGCGATGGGGATGGGGTTCCGCGCGGCCGGCCACGGCTATCGCGTCCACATGCTTCAGTTCATGAAGGGCGGGGCGGACAGCGTCGACGCGGTGCGCGGCGAGTACAACGCGATCGCCGCGATGCCGGGGTTCACCTACGAGAACGCCGGCCACTACGGCTGGCACGGGCTGCTCGACGGCTCCGCGGACGACGAGCACGCGGCGAAGGCGACGGCCGCCTTAAAGCGCGCCGAGGCTCTCATCGACGGGGCGACCGAGGCGGATCTGACCGAGCCGATCTTGCTCGACGGCGACCCCGACGACGGAGTCCACATGCTGATCCTCGACGAGCTGTTGTACGCCGCCGATCGCGGCCTCGTTGACCCCGATCGGGTCGTCGAACTGGCACGCTCGAAACCGGACCGTCTCGAGCTCGTCCTCACCGGCAGCCACGCCGAGCCGACGTATCTGGAGGCGGTCGCCGACCTGATCACGAACGTTCAGAAGGTGACACACCCGTTCGACGCCGGCCACCGTGCTCGGCAAGGGACGGAGTACTGAGCGATGACGGCGACCCCCCACCAGCCGGCCACGCGATGACCGACACGATCCTACTCGCGGGCACCGCGAGCCACGTCGGCAAGACCACGCTGGCGGCCGGGCTTTGCCGGCTCCTCGCACGTCGTGGTGTCGACGTCGCGCCGTTCAAGGCGCAGAACATGAGCAACAACGCTCGGGTGGCGGTCACGCCCGGCGGCGACTGGGGGGAGATCGGTGTCTCCCAGTACGTCCAGGCCCGCGCGGCAGAAACCCCGGCAACGACCGATATGAACCCCGTGCTGCTCAAACCCCGTGGCGACGGGGAGAGCCAGCTGGTGATCGACGGCGAGGCTGTCGGCCATTTCGCCGCCGGCGACTACTACGAGTCGCACTGGGAGCGGGCCCTGACTGCCGCCCGCGACGCTCATCGTCGGCTGGCGGCCGACCACGACATCGTCGTCGCGGAGGGCGCGGGCAGCATCGCCGAGATCAACCTCCACGATCGCGACCTCGCGAACATCGAGTGCGCCCGGTTCGCCGATGCGCGGATCGTGATCGCCGTCGACATCGAGCGCGGCGGGGCGTTCGCGAGCCTCTACGGCACGCTCGAACTGCTCCCCGAGGACGTTCGCGACCGGGTCGTCGGCGCGGTGATCACGAAGTTCCGCGGCGACCGCTCGCTGCTGGAGCCGGGAATCGAGGAGATCGAGTCCCGAACCGGCGTCCCGATGCTCGGCGTCGTCCCGTACGACGATCCCGGACTTCCCGCGGAGGACAGCCTCTCGTTGCCCGGACGGGCGGGGAGCGTGGACGGCTCGACCACGAGGGGCGAGCGGGCCGTCCTCGGCGATGACGACGGCGTCCCGGACGCCGAGTCCGTGCGGATCGCGGTCCCGCGGCTGCCGCGCATTTCGAACTTCACCGACCTCGAACCGCTCGTTCGTGAACTCGGGGTGCGGGTGGCGTACGTTCCGGTCGAACCGTCCACCGACACCGACCCGTCCAACGCCGACACCGACCCGTCCAACGCCGACACCGGCTCACCCCTCGCCGACACCGACTCACCCCTCGCCGACGCCGACGCGGTCGTGATCCCGGGATCGAAAAACACCGTCGACGACCTCCTCGCGCTCCGAGCGGCCGGGCTCGACGACGCGATCCGGGCGTTCGACGGGCCGATCGTCGGGCTCTGTGGCGGCTACCAGCTCCTCGGCGAGCGGATCACCGGTGCCGACGTTGAGGGGACCGGAGAGCAATCGACGATCGACGGACTGGGGCTGCTTCCGGTCGAGACGCGGTTCACGACCGACAAGCGTGTCGAGCGGGTGACGCGGTCGGTCGAGGGCGTCGGGCCGATCACGGGGGCGACCGGAGCCGCCACCGGGTACGAGATCCACATGGGGCGTTCATCGCCGACGGCGACTGTCGAGCGACCGATCGGTCCCGAAAGCGTCGCGACGGATCGGATCCTCGGAACGTATCTCCACGGGCTGTTCGAGAACGACTGCGTTCGCGAGGCGTTCGTGGAGACGGTGTTCGACGCGGCCGCCACGTCACGCCCGTCGACCGGCTCAGCGGTGACTCGTTCGGAAGAAGCCGATCCGGAGAGAACCGGCTCGACGGCCGACACGCCGTACGACCGAGCGGCGGACCTCGTCGAAGACGCGCTCGAACTGGGTCCGCTCGGGGTTCCCGACCTGTCCGCCTCCTCGCCGTAGACGGGAGATGTCGGTCGAACTCGACAGACGGAAGCGATCCCCGATCGGGCGTCAACACTCCGTGAGCGTCTCCTCGAGCAGCTTTCGCTGCGCGACGGCGAGATGCTCGGCGAACGTCGACGGCGCGATGTCGAGCGCGTCGGCGACCGCGCTCGCGTTGGCGTCTCGCGGGCGCTCGAAGTAGCCCATTCGGTAGGCGGTTCGGAGGACCTCCCGCTGTCGTTCCGTGAGTCGACCGCGATCGACTACCTGACGGTCAGTGACCGCATCCGGCCCGCCGGACCCCTGAAGCAGGTACTGAACGGCGACACGGTCCGAGACCTCGCCCAGCGCCGAGACCACGTCACGAAGCCGATCGAGGTTCGGGAGATGGACGGTCACGTACAACACCCCGTTCTCGGCACGGGTGTCGGCAACGGGGACGTCCAAGGACTCGACGATCTGGCAGGCACACTCCCGGTCGTCCGATCGGGTATAGCGATACACACGCTCGGCACCGAGGTCGATAACCGACTCGGGCTCGGGGTCCATCTCCGCCCGCTCGACGAAGTCGTCGTCGCGGACGCGGAACTCCTCGGTGTGGCGGCCGTCGACGCGGGACCAGCTGATCCCGGTGATCGGGTCGTCCGAGGTGTCCGACGCGGTAGCGAGTGGGCAGCCGTTCAGTCCGTGTACGGCGAGCTCGGCACGAACGCCGGTCGGCGTCACGTCGTCGGACTCGTCTGCCGGTGGATCATCCACTGGGCGGGGTCGCGTTCCCATCGATCGGAGGGTGGGTCGGTGAACATAAAACCGTGACCCCGAACGAGTAGTACAATCCCTCCGTCGAGAACACCCGCAATACTGAGGGCCGGTCCGTATCGGTTCGCCGCCCCGAACGATGACCGTGTACCGAAGCATTCACGCGGCCGGGGCGTTGGCACTCGCCGGTGCCGGAACGGGCATGGGGATCGCGGCGATCAGCGGAGTGACGGGAGTGAGCGGCAGCGATCCGGCGGGTTGGGCCGCGCTATTCGCCGTTGTCGTGGTACCTCTCGGCTACGTCGCCGCCCGCGAGACGCGATGGGCGCTCCGCACTGACGAGTTCGACGTGACCCGGACCGATCTCGGCAACGCGGTAGCCGTGGCTGCCGGCGCGCCGGTCACTTACGTCCTCTCCATCGAGGTCGGGCTCGGACCGGTAGTCGCGTCCGCGCTCGTCGGGCTCCTCGCGTACGTGCTCTCCGAGAAGTACGCCGCACCCGCGTACTGCGGCTCGTTCGTCGGGATGGCGACGCCCGCTGCCGGTGCCGATGTCGTAGCAGTGAGCGCCGCGGGCGTCGTCTCCGCCGGGGTCTTCGTCGCCGCGAAACGGGGTTTCAACGGCTTCGGAGGAAAGCTCGGGACGACCGCCTTCATCGGCTGTCTCGCCGTAGCGGCGCTCGGCGGGTTCGGTCCCGGAAGCGGGACGGTACCGGCCGGCGACGTCGCCGCCGTACTCGTCGTCGTGGCGGCGCTCGCCGCTGCGGCCACGTTCGTCGTGAGCGTCGGACTGGATCACGGACCGGTCGTCGGCTCCGCGATCATCGGCCTCCTTGCCGGGCTCGTCTGTCCGCCGCTTCTCGCCGCCGGGGACACGGTCGCCGCAGTCGCGTTCTGCGCGTCGTTCGCCGGTATGGCGACGCCGGAACGGATCCCCGGAACCGGTGCAATGATCGTGGCCGGGGCGGTTTCGGGGCTCGTGTTCGTTGGGGCCGCACCGTACTTCGTCGGCTTCGGCGGGAAGCTCGGAACCATCGCGTTCACGGCGTGCCTATTCACCGCCGGGATCCGCTCGCTGGGGAAGACCCTCGTGCCGTCGCCGCTCGCCGGCGTCTCCGGGTGACCACGACGGTTTAAAACACCGCAGTACTCGGGCCGCAACGGGAGGAGGGTCGCCCGCGTATGACATGGTGATGACTGACCCGAACGAGCCGTCGGAACGAACCGTGGAAGCGGAGCGGACGGTGTGTCCGTTCTGTGGCGTCGGCTGTACGATCGAGTATGCCGGGAACGAAACGACGACCGGCGTCAAGGGACCGGTGAACACCCGCGGTGAGATCTGTCCGAAAGGCGCGGCGGCGTTCGACGTCGTCACGCACGACGACCGCCTCACCGAACCGCTCGTCCGACACAATGGCCGGTTCGTCACTGCTCCCTGGGAAGAGGCGTTGAACCGTGTTGCGGAGCGTCTCGGCCGGATCCGCGACGAGCACGGGGCGGACGCGATCCAGTTCTTCGCCTCCTCGAACTGCACCAACGAGGAGAACTACGTCTTCCAGAAGATCGCTCGCGTCCTCGGCACCAACAACGTGGACAACTGTGCGCGGCTCTGTCACTCCTCGACGGTAGCCGCGATGGGGGAGCGACTCGGGGCGGGCGCGATGACGAACACCCTCGATGACCTCTCGGAGACGGACTGTCTGTTCGTCAACGGGGCGAACCCCGCCGAACAGCACCCCGTCGCGTTCCGGTCGTACCTGCTGCCGGCGATCCGCGACGGCGCGTCGTTGATCCACGTCGACCCGCGCGCGAACGACACCACCGAGGCGGCCGACGTTCACCTGCCGCTCGAACCCGGGACGGACATCGAGGTGGCGAACGCTATCGCGAAAGTCCTCCTCGAAGAGGAGCTCGTCGACGACGCGTTCCTCGCGGAGCGGGTCACGGGTATCGACGCGTTCCGAGAGCATCTCGCGTCGGTCGACGTCGAGGCGAACGCCCGTGCGGCCGGGGTCGACCCGGAAGCGATCCGCGAGGCTGCACGGCTGTTCGGAGAAGCGGACCGCGGCGCGGTGATCACGGGGATGGGAACGAGCCAACACCGGTGTGGGACCGACAACGTCCACGCGCTGCTTAACCTAGCCCTCTTGACGGGGAACATCGGACGGCGTGGGACCGGCGTCAACCCGCTCCGTGGACAGAACAACGTCCAAGGCGCGAGCGACGTCGGCGCGCTTCCGGGAGTCCTTCCGGGGTACGAGCCGGTGGCCGACCCGGACGCCCGGGCGCGTGTCGCTGACGAGTGGGGAGTCGAGCCGCCGGCAGAACCCGGGCTCACGGAAGTGACCGCGACCCACCGGTTCGGCGAGGACGTCCACGGGGCGGTCGTATTCGGCGAGAACCCGGCGGTGACGGAGCCGAACGCGACCGCGGTCGCGTCGGCGTTCGACGAGCTCGATTTCTGTGTCGTCATCGACCTCTTCGAGACGGAGACGGCCGCACACGCCGACGTGGTGTTACCGGCGAGCTCGTGGGCAGAGAAGGCAGGAACCGTCACGAACACCGACCGACGGGTGATGCGGATGCGACCGAACGCGACCCTTCCGGGGAACGCGCGTCGCGACTTGGACATCCTGACCGCGATCGGTCGGCGACTCACCGACGTCCCCCAGGAGTTCGAGTACGAGGGTCCGGAGGCCGTGTTCGAGGAGCTGACGCGAGTAGCACCGATCTACGCCGGGATGAGCTACGACGAGATCGGCGACGGGTATCAACGCTGGCCGTTCCCGGCCGACGCCGAGGCGGGGACCGACGTGTTACACACGGAGACGTTCGCCACGGGGGAGCGAACCGCGCCGCTTTCGGCGGTCGACCCGACCCCGCCGGCGGACACCCTCGATACGGGCGAGCTGACGCTCACCACCGGTCGAGTACTACAGCACTTCAACAGCGGAGCGCTTACCCGCCGGTCCGACCGCCTGATGGCGATGCGGGGGGAGGACGTCCTGCAGATCCACCCGGACGACGCCGATGACCGGGAGATCGAGGACGGCGATACGGTGTCGGTCGCGAACGAGCGGGGTGAGGTGACGGTCACGGCCGACGTGACGACCGCCGTCCGCCGGGGCGTCGTGTTCTGTACGTTCCACTACGCGGAGCCACTCGTCAACACGCTCGCCGGCGACGCGCTCGACCCGGTCGCCGAGATCCCCGAGTACAAGCACTCGGCGGTGCGAGTCGAGCCGGTCGCACCCCCGGTCGAAGCCGACTAGACGTATCGAAGCCGACCGAGCCAGTCGACCGCGATAGCGATGCGGCCGCGTCACCCCGCAAACTATATTGCCGAATATCCACAATACTATTGCATGAGTGACGCGGCAGAAAGCGAGCGGGAGCGGATCCGAGAGCGGAAACGCGAGGAGCTACGCGAACGACTCGCCGACGACGGCGCTGTGTCCGGAAAGGCGGGCAACAGCGGGTCGGGTTCGACGGACGACGGATCGACCCCCGACGAGCCGGTCGAGATCGGGGGCACCGAGGAGTTCCAGCGAGTCGTATCCGAGCACGAGGTCGTGCTCATCGACTGTTACGCCGACTGGTGTGGCCCGTGTCAGATGATGGAGCCGACGGTAGAGGCCCTCGCGAACGAGACCGACGCCGCGGTCGCGAAAGTCGACGTCGACGCACACCCCGGGCTCGCACAGCAGCTAGGCGCACGGGGCGTCCCGACGTTCCTCGTGTACGCGAACGGGGAGGCGGTCGACCGGTTCGTCGGCGCACAGGACTGCGGGACGCTGGAGTCGGCGATGCGGCCACACTTCGGGTAGCGGCGGAGCCGGGCTCGCGAGGCGTGATCGCGCCGGGAGCCGCCGGGTGGGACAGGGTGCCGGGAACGGAGCCTCGGACCGGGAGTCGTTATCGCAGAGCCGAAGTGAAGTACGGTTCGTCGTCGAGGCGGCTGGAGACGTCCACGAGCCGTCCCGATCCGCACTCCGAACACCGGACATCCGTGTCGACGTCGTATCCGACCGGACGGGCGTAGACGGTCGAACAGCGCTCACAGGAGAAATACTGGAGGCCAGTCATCGCTCGCCGTACGGCGCGCGAACGGGTTAACCATCGGATCACGCAGGCCGGCGCGTCCAGGGGAGCGTCGCGTCGACGGAACGGGTGGCACGGGTCCGTCGTCGGGTCACTCCTCGAGTTTCCCGTCGTCACGGTCCGCGGCCGTCGCGTCCGGGTCGCGGTCGGCGGGATCGCCGTACCCACCGCCGCCCGGCGTTCGGACCGTTACCGTCGTTCCGGCGGGGACGTCGCGGGTCGTCTTCGCCGGGACCGGTTCACCGTCGATCAGGTTCTCGCCGCGAGCGCCCGAGTCTCCGCCCGCAAGCCCCGCCGGGGGGTGTCTCCGCCGCTCGGTGAGCAGCGAGACGGTGGCGTCGACGAGGGTTCGAACCGAGCGTTCGAGCCCGAGCCCGCCGCGGTGTCGCCCCGCGCCGCCGCTTCCAGGGCGGAAAGCGTACCGCTCGACTTCGAGCGGGTAGGCGGCTTCGAGCGCCTCAACGGGCGTGTTGAGCGTGTTCGTCATCCCGACCTGAACCCCGTCCATCCCGTCGGCGCCCGGTCGACCCCCGAACCCGCCGCCGATCGTCTCGTAGTAGGTGAAGGGGCCGGACGCGTCGCCGTTCCCTCGATCGGCCGTCCCGCCACTTCCGCCCCCGCGACTCCCGATCGTGAGGTTGTTCATCGTTCCCTGGCTCCCGGCGGCGACGCGGTCGGGGACGGCCTCGGCAAACGCCGCGAGGACGACGTCGGTGACGCGCTGGCTCGTCTCGACGTTCCCCCCGACGACGGCAGCCGGCGGGTTCGGGTCCAGCAGGGAGCCTTTCGGGACGCGAACCGTCACCGGCTCGTAACAGCCGTGGTTCGGCGGTATCTCCGGGTCCGTCACGCAGCGGACGACGAAGTACACCGCGCTCTTCGCCACCGCGAGCGGCGCGTTCAGGTTCCCCGCCACCTGGTCGGCAGTGCCCGCGAAGTCGACCGTAAGCGACCCGCCATCGACGGTGACGGCGGTCCGGATCGGGACGTCCGCCTCCGTGACGCCGTCCCCCTCCAGTACGTCTGCGGCCTCGTACGTCCCGTCCGGGAGATCGTCGATGGCGGCGGTCATCCGGTCGCGGGAGTAGCCGATCACCGCGTCGAAGCCGCGTTCGATCCGGTCGCGACCGTAGTCGTCGATCAGCGCCGCGACCCGCTCGTCCGCTCGGCGGTTGGCGGCGAGCTGGGCCGCGAGGTCCGCCCGCCGCTCGGCGGGGTTCCGGGCGTTCGCGAACAGGAGATCGAACACGTCCTCCCGTCGCTCACCACCCGCGACGAGCCGCGTCGGCGGTATCCGGAGCCCCTCCTCGTAGATCTCTCGGGCACCGGCCGGCATGCTCCCGGGCGTGGCTCCGCCGACATCGGCGTGGTGGGCGCGCGAGACGGCGTAGCCGAGCACGTCACCGTTGCGTGCCAGCGGCGAGACGAGCGTCACGTCGGGGAGGTGTGTCCCCCCGGTGAACGGGTCGTTGAGGACGAACACGTCGCCGGGAACCGGATCGCGGTCGCGGACCGCCGCCACCGCCTCCGGCATCGCCCCGAGGTGGACCGGAATGTGCTCCGCCTGTGCGACCATCCGGCCGTCGACGTCGAACAGCGCGGTCGAACAGTCCTGACGCTCCGTGACGTTCGGCGAGTACGCCCCGCGTATCAGGGTCGCGCCCATCTCCTCGGCGACCCCCTCGAACGCGTGACGTAACACCTCCAGCGTGACCGGATCGACGTCCCCGGGCGCGCTCACGACCGACCACCCGCCTGCAGGAGGACGACCGTCCCGTCCGCGCGTACCCGCCACGACCAGCCGGGGGGAACGACCGTAGTGCTCTCTCCGCCGGCGAGCACCGCCGGGCCCGATCCCCACGTCCCGACCGTCAGCGCGTCGCGATCGAGCACAGTCGTCTCGACGGCCTCGCCCCGGGAGAACGGGACCGCCCGTGTCCCCCGCTCCGGGTCGTCGTCGCCGGAAGCGGCCCCCAGAACCGTCGGCGAGTCGTTTTCGATCGTCGCGGCGGCCCGCAGCGTTACGGCCTCCACGTCGGCGTCGAGCGTGTACCCGTAGGTCCGCTCGTGTGCAGCGACGAAGCGTTCGGCGACAGCCTGGGGATCGAAGCCAAGGGTGTCGCTCTCGGGATCGAGAACGGGAGTGTCGCCATCCGAGGGACCCATCGGCTCACCCACCGGAACCGTCAGCTCGAACCGCTGGCCGACGTACCGGCAGTCGACGCGCCACTCGACGGTCGTCGCGTCGGGGTCGGAGACGTCCGCAAGCACCCGGTCGGTTAGGTCGGCAAGCGCGTCCACAGCGACCTCGACCGCGTCGTCGTCCCCGAGTCGAAACCGGACCGTTCTGACGGCGTCGTGCGTCTCGTCGGCGGCAAGCAGTCCGTACGCGGAGAGCACGCCGGCGGGCCCCGGAACGAGCACGCGGGAAATCCCGAGCCGGTCGGCGAGCGCCGCCGCGTGCATCGGCCCTGCCCCGCCGAACGCGACGAGCGTGAACCCCCGCGGGTCGTGCCCGCGCTCGACCGTGACAGAGCGGATCGCCCGCGCCATCGTCGCGTTGGCGACGCGGTACACGCCGCGGGCGGCCGCGATCGGGTCCGAGTCACCGTTGTCGGTCGGTAACCCCGCCTCCGCCGCCAGTTCGGCAAGCGCGTCGCGGGCGGCCGCTGCGTCAAGGTCGAGGTCGCCGCCGAGCGCCGCGTCTGGACCGAGGTAGCCGAGGACGACGGCGGCGTCGGTAACCGTCGGGTCCGTTCCGCCGCGGCCGTAACACGCCGGGCCGGGATCGGCTCCCGCCGACTCCGGGCCGACTCTGAGCGCACCGCCCGCGTCCGTCCACGCGATCGACCCGCCGCCGGCCCCGACGGTCTCGACATCGACTGCGGGCGTCCGGATCGGGACGCCGCCGATCGTGAGCGACGACGCGCGCTCGACCCGGCCGTCACGGACGAGGCTCACGTCGCTCGACGTACCGCCCATATCGAACGTGACGACGTTCGCGTGGCTCTCGGGGGTATCCCCGCTCCCGCCCGATGGCGTCTCCCCCGCGCCAGGACGGTTCGTCCCCGGAACGGTCGCCCCGTCGGCGACCGCGGCCGCACCCACGACTCCCGCCGCCGGCCCGGAGAGGACCGTCGTGACCGCGTTCGACCGAACCGTCTCGATGTCGGCTACCCCGCCGTTCGACCGCATCACGCGCGGATCCGGGAGCCCAGCGTCGCGAGCCTCGTCGAGCAACCGCCCGAGGTACCCCTCGATCGCCGGCGTCACGTACGCGTCGGCGACGGTCGTCGCCGTCCGCTCGAACTCGCGAAACTCGCGGCGAACGTCGTTGGAGGCCGACACCGGAACGTCGAGTGCCTCGCAGAGGAGCGACGCGACTCGACGTTCGTTCTCGGGATGCGCGTACGCGTGAAGCAACGAGACGGCGACGCTCTCGATTTGCTCGTCGTTCGCGTCGCCCGGTTCCGTCCCGATGCGCGCGGCGAGGTCGCGAACCGCGTCCTCGTCGACCCGGTCGCGGATCCCGTCGACGGTGGCGCGCTCGTCGACCTCGAACCGTCGCCGGCGCGGCACGAGCGGCGCGGGCTTCTCTGCGCCGAGGTCGTACAGCGACGGCCGGTCCTGTCTGCCGATCTCGAGGACGTCACGGAACCCAGCCGTCGTCACCAGCGCCGTCGTCGCGCCGTCGCGTTCGAGCAGCGCGTTCACCGAAACGGTCATCGCGTGGGCGAACGCGCCGACGTCGCTCGGTTCGATCCCCGCGGCGGCACAGCCCTCACGGACCCCCCGAAGGACGCCCTCGCTCTGCGGCTCCGTCGTCGGCACTTTCGTCGTCGTAAGCGCGCCGTCGACGAGCAGCGCCACGTCGGTAAACGTGCCGCCGACATCGACGCCCAACCGGACGGAGTGGTCGCGTGACATCGCTCGCTCGATCTACCGGTCCGCGCAGTACTCGACGAAATTACGCAGGATCCGCAGCCCCGTCTCCCCGCTCTTCTCGGGATGGAACTGCGTGCCGAACACGTTGCCCGCGTCGTTGGCGACGATCGCCGGGAAGTCGACGCCGTAATCCGCCGTGGCGACGACTGCGTCCGGGTCGTCCGGCTCCGCGTAGTACGAGTGGACGAAGTAGGCGTACTCCCCGTGGACACCCTCGACGAGCGGGTGCTCGCGGGCGACCTCCAGCTCGTTCCAGCCCATGTGTGGGACCTTTCGGTCGACGTCGAACCGGACGTTGGTGCCCGGAACCAGATCCAGCCCCGTCACCTCGCCTTCACCCTCGTGGTCCGCCTCCTCGCTCGTGGTGAGAAGCATCTGCATCCCCAAACAGATCCCGAACAGCGGGCGGCCCGCCGCGGCGTGGTCGGTGAGCGCCTCCCGGAGGGGGCCGGCGTTCTCCATCCCCTCGCGGAACGCGCCCACACCCGGGAGGACGACGCCGTCGGCGGCCGCGAACGCCTCCGGATCGTCGGTGATCTCGACTGAAGCGCCGGCCCGTTCGAGTCCGCGAGTCGCGGATCTGAGGTTCCCGAGCCCGTAGTCGACGAGAACGATATCCGCCAGCGTCTCCGCGGGCGGTTCGAAGGTGTGCATACGTCCCCTCCGAGGCCGACCGAAAAGTCGGTTTCCCTTGTGGCAGATCGGTGGACGACCGTTCAGCCGACTCGAACGGACGACAGGTGTGGCGGAAAGCGGGGGGAAGTCCCGCGAGGCGTTACTTCAGTGCCGAGTCAGCCATCCGGCGCGGGAAGCCGGTGATCAGCTCCCAGATCCCCATCTCCACGTCGTCGGCGCGGAGCCGCGACCGGAGCCGCTGGCTGAACAGCTCGACGGAGATGATGAGGAGGAAGATGGAGATCAGCGTCGCCATCATGTTCGTGAACTGGAGCAGGTTCTGTTGGGAGGTCACGACGAACCCGAGCCCCCCGGCTCCGATGACGCCGACGGTGACGGCGATCCGGACGTTGATCTCAAGGACGTACAGCGTCCACGCGATGAACGCGGTCCGGACCTGACTCAACATGCCGAAGAAGACGATCTGCGGCTTGTTCGCCCCGGTCGTTCGCATCGCCTCGACGGGCCCTTCCTCGATCTCTTCGAGCTCGTCGACGAACAGCCGTCCGAGGTTCCCGATCGTGTCGAACGCGATCGCCAGCGCCGCGGAGGCGGGACCGAGTCCGAGGAACGGGATGAAAATGAGCGTCCAGACGATCGCGGGAACCGCCCGAATGAAGGACATCGTCCCGCGGAAGATGAAGTTAAACGGGAACGGCGTGACGCGCCCGGAGCCGAGCGTCCCGAACACCAGCGCGAACGGAAAGCCGACGACGGTCCCGACGAACCCCATCGCGAGCGTGATCCCGGCCTCGCCGAAGATCTGGAAGATGCCGAGCTCCGTGAAGAAGAACGCGTATATGTCGATCGCGCTCGGCGGCCACTGGAACAGGAGCCCGCCGATCTCGGGGTCGTACAGCAGGTTCGCCTGCCGGATGAATTCGATGTACTGTCCGAAATCGAGGAACGGGATCACGTCGAAGTAGAACGTGATGGGGAAGAACTCGTTCAGCGAGTCGAGGAACGTCCCGATCCGGGCGTCCGGATCGAGCAGTTCGGTCGCGGCGAACGCCTGGATCGTCGCGAACACGATGAAGCCGAGGAGGCCGAACCAGCCGAGCGCCCGTCGTCGCCGCGTTCGCCTGATGTTCTCGAACTGTTCGACGATCCGATCCGATGCGCCGGCCTCGTCGGGGCCCGACTCGGGACCGTTCGTTCCGTCGGATGTAGATTGGTTAGTTGTCACGTATATCAGCTCGATTCGTATTAGGTCGTCGCCACGTCTTCCGCCGCACCGTCGGTTCCGTCATCTCGGCTCACGAACATCCCTTCCGTGTCGATATCGCCGTAGAGGTCGTCTATTACGTCGATCGTCAGTTCATCGCGGTAGCCGTCGAACACTTTCTTTCCGTTTCGGAGGCCGATGAATCGGTGCCCGAACTTCCGTGCGATGTTCACCTGATGGAGACTACAGAACGTCGTCAGATCGCGTTCCTCGGAGGCGCTGCGGAGGTACCCCATCACGTCCTGCGCGCTTCCCGGATCGAGGCTCGCGACCGGCTCGTCGGCGAGAAGCACGTTCGGTCGCTGGACCAGCGCGCGGGCGATCCCGACGCGCTGTTGTTGACCGCCGCTCATCCGTCTGGCTTTCTGTTCCGCCTCGCCGAGCAGCCCGACCGTGTCGAGCGCGTCGAGCGCGCGGTGTTTCTCCGATTCGTCCTGTAGCTGGAGCACGCTAGAGAGGAACCCGAACTGGTGGATACCGCCGGAGAGCGCGTTCGAGTACGCGGACATGTCGCCGATGATGTTGTGCTGCTGGAAGATCATCGCGACCTCCGGTCGGGGAGCGACCATCGGCGAGCCGTTTATCCGGATCTCACCCTCCGTCGGCGAGAGCAGCCCGCTCATCGTCCGCAGGAGCGTCGATTTCCCGGACCCCGAGACGCCGAGAACGATAACGAACTCGCCGGCAGGGACCTCGAACGATACGTCGTCGAGCGCCACGACGTCGCCGAACCGTTTCGTAACGCCGTCTACTTCGATGTAGCTCATAAAGGAGGGTGAGAGGGAACTGGCTGCTTAGAGGTCGCCCCAGTCGAGTCCGAGGGACTGCCCGAGCTCGACGACGGGGTCGTAGTCCTCGTGCGTTGCCTCAACGATACCGCTGAACCAAAGCTCGTGGTCCTGAACGAGCTCGACATCGTCGAGCTCGCTGTCGGAGAGCTCGTCCTCGTCCATCTCGAGCAGCTCCGGGTCGATGTTGAGCGCCTCCGCGATATCGGCATCGGAGTCGTGTGCGAACGCCTCGTCGGGCGCGTTGAGCATCGCTTCCCGTACCTCGGTCTTGAGCGACTCGTCCCACGCCGCGTTGCTTACGATCGGCGCACGCGGGATCGGGTCGGAGACGGCGAGCAGCTGGAGCTCCGGATCACGCGAGCCGGCCCCGTCGTACTCGGCAGAGATGTCGACGTACTCCTGTGACATCTCGTCGAACTGTTCCTGTGGGACGTGTGGCCCCGTCGAGAACGCCCCGGTCGCTGCCGCGGCGATCGAGTCGTCGTCGACCATCTGTGTGCGCGCAGTCGTGTGATCGGAGGTTCGAAGTTCGAAGTCCTCCGGGCTGGTTCCGGGCGCCCCACCGATGTCGAGACCGGCGTTTTCGAGCATCAAGAGTGGGAACAGCGTCCCCGACACGGACGTCGGCGCACCGGACGCGATGATCTCGCCTTCGAGGTCGCTCAACGACTCAATGTCGCTGTCCGGCGTCGTCGTGATGAGCGAGAAGTACTGCTGTGCACCGAACGCGACTCGCATCCCCGTAACGTCGATCTCGTCGCCGATCTGCGCGACCGCACCCGGAGAGGTGTCCGCGAAGACCCGGTCGTTCTCCTCGGCACGCTGGAGCTCTGCGACCGTCGCGGAGTAGTCCGCCGTCGGCTGTCCATCGATCTCCACGTCGACTTCGGACTCGATGTATTCGAAAAGGGGCGCGTACTGTACCTGAATGTCGATCTCCTCTTCAGCCGGATTCATCACCCACGTGACTTGGTTTTCCGCCACGTCACTTGCGCATCCGGCTAACCCAACCGCACTTGCCGCACCCGCTGTTTTCAAAAACGTTCGCCGATTCGCCGACCACCTGTTGTCGGACATACACAGGATAACTTTACTGGGGTAACTAATCGTTTTCTATGTTTTCTATAGAGAGATCCCATGAGACCGACCCTCACGCGCTGAGAGCTCCGAACCGGGTGGAACGCCGAGTCAGGGACCGGGCAGAACGCCAAGTCAGAATTCGCCGAGTCGCGACTGTCCGCTCGATCCCTCCGCCACCCCTGCGAGAGTGGCTGCCCGCGCGACCGTCTCGAAGAACCCCTCGCGCTGGCTCCGGTCGTACAGCGTCGCCGCCGGGTGAACGGACAGCAGCACACGGCGGGAAGAGCCACCGAGCCGGGCGTCGACGACGCTCCCGGACTCGGAAGTGATGGCGACCGATCGATCCAACAGATGCTCGCTGGGAACCTTCCCGAGCGTCACGATCAGATCGGGGTCGAGCCGATCGATCTCCGTCTCGAGGTGGCCGCGACAGTTCGCCAGTTCCTCGCCTCGTGGGTCACGGTTGTCCGGCGGACGACACCGCACGCAGTTGGTGATGCGGACGTCCGCACGGGCGAGCCCCGCGTCCCGCAACGCCTCGTCGAGCACGTCACCGGAACGACCGACGAACGGTTCGCCCCGCTCGTCCTCCGTCGCGCCGGGGGCCTCACCAACGAACAGCAGGTCGGCGTCGATGGGGCCGACGCCGTCGACGATACGGCTCCGTGACTCCACCAGCGCCGGACACCGCTCACACGACTGAAGGCGGAGCTCCTCGTCAAGCGCGGCCGCGTCATCGCTCATGGGATCGGTTCGGAACGGGAGCGACATAAGCGCCGCCGATCCCACCCGGTCAGTGACGTTCCACCGCCGCTCACTCCGTTGTGGCCGCTCGCTCCATCGGCTCCGCTCGCTCCGCTTTCGCTACTCACTCCGCCGGTCCCGTCACGACCAGCACGCGGAGGTCGTTCACGTTCGTCCCGGTAGGCCCCGTTCGGAGGAGCGCGTCCGCCGCGTCCAACAGCGGCGCGACGTCGTGACGGGCGAGCGCGTCCCACGCGGCGTCGGCGTCGAGCGTCGCCGCGTCGACGATCCCGCCCGCCGCACCGCTCGTCCCGTCGATCCCGTCGGTGTCGACACTCGCGACGACGACCCCGTCGCGGTCGAGGGCGACCCCGGCCCTCGTCGCGAACTCGCCGTTCGGCCCACCGTGGCGGCCGTCGGCCGGTTCGCCATGGCGGCCGTCGGCCGGTTCGCCGTGTCGTTCGTCACGACCGTCGTGTCCGTTCAGTTCGCCGTGTCGTTCGTCACGACCGTCGTGTCCGTTCAGTTCGCCGTCTCGTCCGTCCCGACCGTCGGCCGTCCCGAGCGTCACCGTCGTCTCGCCGCCGGACAGCAGGACACAGGGCGGGGTCGCCGGCGACCCGGTTTCCGTACACTCCTCAGCGATCGCGACGTGAGAGAGCGCTGCTTCCCGCGCTTCGCCCCTGACTCCCGCCGCGAGGACGAGCGGATCGTATCCCCGGTCGGCGGCCGCCGTCGCGGCGGCATTGAGCGCGGTCCGCGCGTTCCCGACGACGAGGGTTCGGGTTCGCTCGAAGAGCGGGTCGGCGGCCGTCGGCGTCTCCGGTCGATCGCCCGCAACGCCGGCCCGGAGGTGCTCGCGAACGGTCGCCGGGAGATCGAGCCCGTACCGGTCACACACCGCGAGCGCGTCGGCGTACGTCGACGGGTCCGGGGTGGTCGGGCCGCTGGCGATCACGCCGGGATCGTCGCCGACCACGTCACTCACTGCGAGAGTGAGGACGGTCGCGGGGGCCGCGACCCCCGCGAATCGACCGCCTTTGACCGCCGAACAGTGTTTCCGGACCGCGTTTATCTCGTCGATAGACGCGCCGGAGGCGAGGAGTTCCGCGGTAGCGGTTCGGAAGTCGTCGATCGAGATCGGGTCCGCCGGCGCGGCGAGCAGGGCGCTACCGCCGCCGGTGACGACCGCGATCACGAGGTCGTTCGGTCCCGCCCCGTCGGCGACGTCGATGACGCGTCGCGTCGAGGCGACGCCGCGGTCGCTCGGGAGCGGGTGGTCTCCGGGGAGGACGTCGACGGGCGAGGCCTCGTGACCCTCATCACTCTCGTCGCCCCCGTCGCCCTCATCACTCTCGTCGCCCCCGTCGCCCTCATCGCTCTCGTCGCCCTCGTCGACCGTGACGACCGCGCCCCCGACGAGCCGGTCCCCGAGCCGTGTCGCGAGGGCGTTCGCCATCCCGCCGGCCGCCTTGCCGGCACCGACCAGACGGACCTCGTCGTAGTCGTCGAGGTCGTACTCGACGTGCGTCCCGTCGACGGACTCGACGCCGAGCACGCCGTCGGCGACCGAGGCGCGGTCCGCGACGATCCGTTCCGGGAGCGCGGCGGCGATCCCGGCCGCGAGACAGTCGAGCGCGACGTCGTGTGCGTCGGTCCGGGCGACCGCGTCGCGGTCGGCGAACGTCGGTTCGGTCACGCCTCATGGCTCGGGCCGGGAGGACATATATCCAGCGTGCAACTCGGCGTGCGACGCGGGCGTCGGTGGCGGCCGGGTTGACCGCCGGCGTCGACCCGACTCAGCCGTCGGTGGCGACCGCCTCGCGGTGAGCGCTGGCCGCGATCGACGCGACGCGGACCGGCTCCGGAGGGCGGAACCCTTCGCGGACGAGCGCCCCGACCGTCGCCGCGGCGTCGGCCGGGTCGATCCCGACCGCGCGGACGAACAGGGGGTCAGCCTCGTCCGGGAGCCCGGCGACCCGCTGTCGCGGCGGGAGCGACCGATAGATGGCGAGGCGGTCGGCGAGCGCGTCACCGTCGAACGCCTCACGGAGGGCGGGTTCGAGCCCGGGGCTCGGCTCGTAGCTCACGGCGGAGACCGGCCGGTCGAGGGCGGCGTGGAGCCGGTCGAGGTCGACGAGGTTGAACCACGCGGGGGCAACGCCGGCGAGACAGACGTGTCTGATGTCCGGCCGGTTGAGCGAGGTCGCGAGGTCGCGGATCGCGTCAGTCGCGTCTGTCCCGCCGACGGAACAAGAGTCGTACGCCAGTCCGTCGAGAGCGAAGTCGCCGCGGACGACCGCGCCGGCGACGTAACTGGCGTGGGTACCCCCAGAAAAGGCGATGCCAAGCGTTCTGCTCGGCGGTGTCACCTCACGTTTCCTCGGACTTGATCTCCTGGAGACGGTCGAGCAGCTCGTCGTTCGACGCGCCGGGCTCGTACTCGACGGACCCGTCGTGGGTCTCCTGGGCGGCTTGGACGCCATCGTCGTCGTCGAAGTCCGCGTCCAGGTCCTGGTTCTCCTGTTCGGATTCGTCGTAGCTTCCGAAGCCCATGTTCGCTCGATGATACGGAGTCGTGCGGTATAAATCCCGGGACGACCTCACGGGAACCCGGCTATCAGGCGGGTCCGACGCCGATAGCCGGGCGTCAGGTCACGTTTTTATCAGTCGCGTGTCGTGGTAGGGTATGGACCCGATCAACGTCACCGCCGACGCGACGGAGTTCACCTGTAACGCGTACCTCGTTCTCGGGGACGCCCCGACGCTCGTCGACGCCGGGACGATGCCGGGTGTCGACGACGTGATCGCCGACGCGCTCGCCGACGCTGGAGTCGACGACCTCGACCGGGTGATCCTGACGCACCAGCACGGCGACCACGTGGGGGAGCTCGACGCCGTGCTCGACCGGTTCGACCCGACGCTGTTCGCGTACGCGGACCACCCGCGGCGGGATGTCGCGCTCGTCGACGGCGACGAGATCCTCGTGGGCGACGAGCCCTGTGAGGTCGTGTACACGCCCGGACACGCTGACGACCACGTCTCGTTCGTGGGCGAGGAGCGGCTGTACAGCGGCGACGTCGTCGTGTACAACGACGGCGCGTTCGACGACGGCTCGTTCGGCCGAACCGACATGGCCGGACAGTCACGCGAGCAGCTGATAGAGAGCCTGCACACGCTGATGAACCAACTGCCTGAGACGGTCGCGGCGATGTATCCCGGACACGGCGACGCGTATCGAAACGGTGACGGTCCGGACACGGTGCGTGGCGTGATCGAACGCGCGACCGACCGCGCCGAGCGACGGGAACCGAAATACCCCGAGTGACGGGCGCTCGGCCGCGGCCCGGCAGTCGGTCGGGTTTCGGACTCGGGGTTCTTAAGTGTCGTACGCCGAAGATCGGGTATGGACCTCTCGACCGCCGTCTCCGCTACGGTCTCGACCCTCCGGCGGCGACCCGCGGACCTGTTACCGTTCTACCTCCTCGGAACGGCCGTCCCCGTCGTCGCCCGGATGGGACTCCTCGTCTCGCTCGCCGGCGTGTACCTCCACTACGAGCTGTCAGGTCGCCTCGGTGCCGTCCGCGACGCGTTCGCGGACGCCGACCTAGCCCCGCCGGACGTGGAGGATCCAGAAGCGCTCGAACGGTGGGCCGAGGGGCTGATCCCCGCGTTCGAACCGCTGTTGACCCCGACTGCCGGCGCGCTGCTCGTCACCGGACTGCTCGCCACTGTGCTCCTCGCGATCCTCACGTACGCCGCGGTCTCGGCGGGCCAGATGAGCGCCGTTGTCGCCCGGCTCCGAAGCGAGCGGGGACTGACCGCCGGGATCGCCGGCGTTCGGGAGCGCTGGGTGACGTTCCTCGGGCTGTACGTCGCGGAGTTCCTGTTGTGGGTCGGCGTGGTGTTGCTCGCGAGCGTCGCGATCGCCGTCGCGTTCGTGATCAACCCGTTCCTCGGCGCGGTCGTGGCACTCGGCGCGTTCCTCGTCGGGGCGGTCGTGCTGGTGGCGATCCGTATCGTGTTCGCGTTCGCTCCGGCGTCGATCGTGGTCGACGACGCCGGCGTCTTCGGGTCGCTCGGCGGGGCCGGCGGGTTCATCCGCTCGAACCCCGCGGACGCCGCCGCGTATCTCGTCGTCGCGATCGGCGTCACCGTGGCGATCGCCTCCGCCGCCTCCGGGCTCGCGTTCCTCGGCGGCGGGGCGGTCGTCGCACTCATCAGCGCGGTCATCGTCGCGCCCGCGCTCGATCTGCTGAAGACCGTTCTCTACGGCGACTACCGCGGGACAGTCGATCCGGTCGAGCCGCCGGCGGCTTCCCTCCGGAGCCAGTTCTCGGGCGGCGTCCGTCGCGGGTGGCACGAGATGGTCGGATTCGTCGCTCGAACGCCGGGGACCCATCTGTTCGTCGTCGCGCTCGGCGTCGGCTCGGGAGTCGTCGGCTGGACGATCGCGGAGCCGTTCGTCGGCAGCGTCCCGACATCGATCGAGGCGCGGTTGGCGGATCACATCGCCCCCGTCGCGACTCTCGAGTTCTTCGGGAACAACTGGACCGTGGCGATATCGACCGCCCTCGGCGGGGTAGCGCTCGTGATCCCGGCACTCTCGGCGATCGTGTTCAACGGAGTCGTGCTCGGCGGAACCGCCGCGCTGGAGGTGAACCGTGAGGCGCTGCTCGCGTTCGTGATCCCGCACGGGGTCTTCGAGATCCCCGCCATTTTTATCGCCGGCGCGCTGGGCGTCCACCTCGGCGTCGTCGGCTGGCGAACGCTCCGCGGACGGGTAAGCCGTCAGGGGTTCGCCGACGTCCTCGAGAACGCGTTCTGGGTGCTGATGGGCGTCGGGATCCTCCTCGCGATCGCCGCGGTGATCGAGGGGTTCATCAGCCCGTACTACTGGCGGCCGTTCCTCTAGCCCGGATCCGAGGGACGGGACCTCCGCTGGCCCGGGAACCGGGCCTCGACCGCCCGTCCGTCCGTACGTTGAAGTCGCTCGAGGTCGAATCCTGACCCGTATGACACGACGCGATCCCTTCGGCGAGATCGAGAACCTGTTCGAACGGATGGACCAAGAGCTGGAGAAACTGGGAGCGGGGCTCGAGCGCCCCCGTTCTCCGGGCACCACCGTTGACGTCGTCGAAACGGCCGACGAGCTGCAGGTGATCGTCGACCTCCCCGGCTTCGACCCCGACGCGATCGACGTCGAGCTCCACGAGGACGCGCTCACGATCGGTGCGACCAGGGAGGAGATCCACGAGACCGGGACGGACGCGGACGAGGCGGACGCAAGCGAGGAGGCTCCCGAGTCCGGAACACCGCGGTACCACCGCCGTGAGCGCCGGTACGGCTCCGTCTCGCGCCGGATCCCGCTCCCGGTCGCGGTTGAGGCGGACGGAACGACGGCCAGCTACGACGACGGTGTGCTCACGGTCAGCCTCCCGAAGCGGACCGAGTCGGCGTCGAGCGGCCACCGGATCGACGTGGAGTGAGCGGGACGGCGGCGTCGACCGCGCCGTGTCCGGTCCCGAACGTGTCGGGCCTCCGCTTCGAGCGCGTCACCTCGTAGTCGCATACCACGAGCGAACACGGCTCAAGCGGGGTTTACTACCTCAGCGACCTATTATATGGGTGATACTCATGAACAGATCGAACCCGTTCGACGAGATAGAGCAGTTCTTCGGCCGAACCCCCTTCGGCGGGGCGGGACGCAGCCTCGGGCACGCGGACGTCGACGTCGCGGAGTACGACGACGAGTTCGTCGTGATGGCCGACCTCCCCGGCTTCGACCGCGACTCGATAGATGTCCGAGTGGACGGGGATCGGGTGACGATCCGTGCCGAGCGTGAGACCGAACGCGAGGGACACGGCGATGGGGCGGAACACGGGGACGCCGACGAGTACGGCGAGGAGGGACGGTACCTCCGACGCGAGCGCCGACACCAGTCGGTGACCCGGTCGGTAGACCTCGGAGCCGACGTACACGAGTCGGACGCGACGGCGACGTACAAGAACGGCGTCCTCACCGTGACGCTCCCGAAGCGGGTTCACGACGAGGACGACACGCACCGGATCGACGTCGAGTAGTCGCTTTCGTCCGCAGCTTACGCCCCACCCTCGAATCACCCGCCGCCGTTTCACGAGAGATCGCCTTCAGCTGAGGTCGCCTTCACGTGAGACCGGCTTCACGCGGGACCGTCTTTACGCGAGATCGGCTTGTTATCTCCGCCACCAGCTTCTCAACTGTGGTGGTCGTAAGCGGACGTATGAGCGACGACCGCGCGAGCGAGCGGCGGGCCCTGGTCGACCGGCTCCGCGATCGGCTCGACGTCAGCGAGCGAACCCTCGCCGCCATCGGGTCGGTCCCGCGCCACGAGTTCGTGCCAGCACGGCTCCGGTCGCGGGCGTACGACGACCGGCCGTTACCGATCGGACACGACCAGACGGTTAGCGCGCCGCACATGGTCGCGATGATGGTCGACTTGCTCGAAGTCGGACCCGGCGACCGGGTGTTCGAAGTCGGGACGGGCTGTGGCTACCACGCCGCCGTCGTCGCCGAGATCGTCGGGGCGGGCAACGTGTACAGCGTCGAGTACGTCCCGGCGCTTGCCGAGTCGGCTCGCGAGCGCTTGCGTCGACTCGGCTACGAGGTGACGGTCCGGGCCGGAGATGGTCGGCAGGCGTTCGAGGACGAGACCCCGTTCGACGCCGCCTACCTGACGTGTGCGGCCCCCGACGGCATCCCGGATCCGATCGTCGATCGGGTCCGAGCCGGGGGACGTGTCGTCGGCCCCGTGGCGGACGGAGCGGGACAGCGGCTGGTTCGCCTGCGGGTGACGGCAGACGGCGTCGAACGCGAGGACCGTGGCGGGGTTCGGTTCGTTCCGATGCGATGACGCCCGTCTCGATACGGTGGCCCCGGTGCCGGGACGGCAGTCCAACGGGACGGAAGAGCGTGCAGTTTTAGCCCTCCGACGACCCAAGTGGGGTATGGACGAAGCGGCGCTCCGCGCGGACATGATCGAGGGGCTCGAACATCAGATCGGCGAGCCGCTCGGCGCATCCGTGCTGGCGGCCCTCCAATCGGTTCCGCGGGAGACGTTCGTCGAGGACGCCCCGTACGCGAACCGTGCGAGCGAAGAGGAACGGTCGCGAGCGCTCGCCCCGGCAACCGTGGCGCGACTGCTGACGGCGATCGACGCCGCGGAGGGCAACGACGTCCTCGTCGTCGGGGCGGGGATCGGCTACACCGCCGCGACGCTCGCGGAGATCGCCGGCCCACGCCATGTCCACGCGGTCGACATCGACAGGGGGGCAGTCACCACGGCGCGCTCGAACCTCGCCGAGGCCGGCTACGACGCTGTGCTGGTCGACCGTCGGGACGGTGCTAGGGGGCTCCCCGAGTACGCGCCGTACGACCGGATCCTCGTGGAAGCGGCGGTCGTCACCCCGCCGCGGGCACTGCGCGACCAGCTCGCCGACGACGGCCGGATCGTGTATCCGCGCGGGACGGTCGAACAGACCATCGCCGCTATCGAGCCCGCGGATGGGGAAGTCGTCGACGAGGCGGACCCCGCGCCGGACGGGTTCGGCACCGTCGAGGAGGCCGGCCCGGTTCGACTCGATCCGATGCTCGTCGACGGTGAACAGGCCGGGGTCGAACGCAACCGCAGTCGTCGCGAGGACGCGGAGATCGAGCGACAGGGACAGTTCGCGCGGACCGGCTGGGAGCAGGAGTGGATCGACTGGGACGACCGGATCTAATCCTCAACGACCAGCACCGACGTGTTCTCGCGTTCATCGACGTAGTCGCTTCCCGCCGGCGGCTTGATCTCGATCGAGAGCGTCCCGTCCGACTGGTTCGGACCGAGCTCGGGGTCGATATCGACCGTCGCGATCCCGTCACCGTCGGTTCTCGCCGTCGCGACGCCGTCGATCCGCGCGGAGCCACTGCGGACGATGACGGTGGCGTCGGAGACGCGCGTCCCGTCGGGGTCGACGACGGCGACATCGATGGCCTGGCTCCCGGGCGTCGTCACCTCCGGTTGCGGCTGCGCGTCGAGCTCGGTCGCGACGAGCCCGTCGATACTCCCGATCATTCCCATCATCACGCTGAGACTCGCGACGCCGACGACGAGCGCGATCACCAGTCTGACCGGCAACCCCTCGATCGCGCGGCTGTCGGCGAGGAAGGAACGGTCGGACCGTGACGCGTCGGATGTCGTATCGAACATACGACCGCCTGGCCGCGGTATCGTATATAAACGGTCGGCCACGACGTCGATGGGTTCGGTCGGTTCGATGGCAGCCGTATGCTCCCAAGCCTGAGTAGCGAACGACGAGTTATATACGATACCGCGGTCAGACCGCGTATGGACGTGATCGGACGCGAGGACTCGGCCGGCGGGGGCGACGAGAGCGGCGGCGGGAGACCCGTCGACGGCGGCACTGGGGAAGCGGAAGCCGCGGACGGGTCCGGATCGACGGGTCCCCCGACCGTCCACCTCGGGGCGTTCCTCGCGCGTGACGGGAGCGAGGGGGCCGCCGTCGGACTGGACGTGGAGAACCCGCACGCCGCGGTGGTGTTCGGCAAGCGCGGAACGGGGAAGTCGTACACGCTCGGCGTCCTGGCCGAGGGGCTCGCCGACAGCCCCGGGGTGGCCCCGGTCGTCGTCGACCCGATGGGCGTGTTCGGCGGACTGACGGCGGTCGGCGGGCGAGTGATGGAACCGCGCGTTCGACCCGAAGCGATCCCGCCCGCGGTCTGGCCGGATCTCGTCGGTCTCGACCCCACGAGCGGCCCCGGAAGCCTGCTGTGGCAGGTCGTCGCCGACGCGGTCGACGGACGCGACGACGGGGAGTCACCGTCGATCGACGGGCTCCGACACTCGGTAACCGAAGCCGACGCACCCGCGGCGACACGGCGGGCGGTCGGGAACCACCTCCGGCTGGCGGACTCGTGGGGGGTGTTCGACGCCGAGGCACCGCCGGTAGCGTCGTTCGCCCGAGACGGGAAGCCGACGGTGATCGACCTCGCCGGCGTGCCCGAAGCGCCGGCGGCCGCGGTCGTCAGGGCGGTCGCTCGCGGCCTCTACGACGCGCGTATCGACGGCGAGACGGCGCGGCTACCGTGGCTCCTGATCGACGAGGCACACGCCTTCTTCGGCGGCGTGGCCGACCCCGCGCTCCGGACGCTTCTGACTCGTGGACGAGCTCCCGGGGTGTCGGTGGTCTGTGCCACCCAGCGGCCCGGGGCACTCCCGAGCGTAGCCATCTCGCAGTCCGATCTCCTCGTGGCGCATCGGCTCACCGCCGCGCCGGACGTCGAGCGGCTCGCGGACGCGGAGGCGACGTACCTCGCCGGCGACCTCGCCGCCAAACTACCGACGGGGACCGGCGAGGCGCTCGTCGTCGACGACGCGACGGAGACGGCACACACCCTCCGGATACGGCGGCGACGAACGGCACACGGCGGCGGGAGCCCGGCGGCCAGCGGCGTCGACATCGACGCCGACTGAGCGGCTTCGATCGGGACTCACGACCCGCCGGAACGATCGGAACGTACAACACCGGCGACGGCGACCGGTCGGACATGGAACGGACGGTCGTCGGGGCCGGGATTGTCGCAGTCGGCGGGTTCTTCGGGGCCGTAACACGGTACGCCGTCGATGTCGCGAGCGGCGACGTGACCGGGATCGGGACCCTTCTCGTGAACGTCATCGGGTGTTTCCTGCTCGGGGTTGCCGTGACACGGACGCTGACCGTCCGAGTCCGGCTGTTCGTCGCAACCGGCTTCATCTCCTCGTTCACGACGTACAGCGCGTTCGCCGCCGACGCGATCACATTCGGTACGATAGCGGGGACGGGATACGTCCTCGTCAGCTACGGAGCGGGGTTCACTGCGGCGGTCGCCGGACTGACCGTCGGGAGGCGACGGTGACGGGGTCGCTCGTCGCCGCGATGGCTGTCGGTCTCGGCGGGGCACTGGGCGCGGTGGCTCGCCACGCGGTCGCGTTAAGGATTCAGAGCCGGTGGTCGCTCGTCGTCGTCAACACGGCCGGGAGCTTCGTGCTCGGTGCAGTGATCGCCGCGCCGGTCGACTCCGTCGTCGGACTCGCGGTCGGTGTCGGGTTCTGTGGCGCGTTCACGACGTTCTCCTCGTTCGCCGTCGAGACCGTGATGACCGCGGAGCGCGGAGAACCCGTCGTCGCGACGCGGTTCGCCGTCGGTAGCGTCGTCGCTGCGGTCGCCGCGCTCCTCGCCGGGTCGAGTCTCGGTCTCGCCATCAGCTGACCTCCGGTGTGGTCGGGGACGACGGTGGGCGCAGGATCGTACGTCAAACGATAGATACAGGCGGATACGGACCGTACTCGGGAGCGTGACTGACGACGCCGACGGCTCGGACGGGAAGCGATCGGTGATCGGGGAGTCCGACGACGCCCGCGAGGAATCGGCTCCGACCCCCGATCCGGACGCGGTCGGCGAGGTCGACTTCGCCGACCTGTCGCTCCCGCAACGGGTGTTCGTCGCCGCGGTTCAGAACCCGACGCGTGGGGTAGTGATCGCCGCGCTGTTCGCGTTCGCCTTCTCGTTTTACATCGCGTTCTGGATGGTGTTTCCCCGGCTCGCGGCCGCCTTCACCGGGCTCGGGATCGTTCTCGCCGCCGTCCTCGCCGTCGTCTACTACCTGTTCGCCCGGTACGTGGACTGACCGCGACCCGGGCCGGTAGCCAGCACGGCGGCCCGGCCGACGACCGGGGTGACAGGTGTGAGGGGGCTGGCGGACGTGAGAGGGCTGGCGGACGTGAGAGGGCTGGCGGACGTGAGAGGGCTGGCGGACGTGAGAGGGGCGTTAGCGGACGGAGTCACGGATGCGGCTCGTAGAACCGGCGGAGTGCGGTTCCGAACCCGTCGGCGAGCGTCGCGACGGCGTCGCCGACGAGCACGTCACGCCCCGCGAACGCGGGTTCGACCCGCGCGCCGAGCGCGACATCGGCCGCCGCGTCGCTCTCGAGGTAGCCGCGAACCGTGGTGAACTCGCGCTCCCGCTCGACGACGTATCGGTCGCCGTCGATAAACGGGCCGTACGTGTCGGGGTCGACGTCGTCCGCGTACGACTCGTAGAAGTCCACGGCGTGTTTCCGGACGGCGACCGGCGGCCCCTCGTGGCGGACCACCGCCGGGCGAGTCGCCGTCTCGACTTCGGCGTACAGCGCCGCTCGGTCGCCCTCGTCGTCGACCATCGCCTGTTCGCGCAGAACGTCGAACCCGCGGTCGTTCAGCCCGCGGACGACCCCGTCGAGCGATCGGCGGAGCTGGGGCCACAGCTGGTCGTCGACCAGATCGGGGGCGTCGAAGACGACCGCCACGGGAACCGCCGCTCGCCGATCGAGGTGATCGCGCACTTCGGCGGCGGTGAGCGGCTCGTACTCCGGCGGGCGGAACAGCGACTCGCGGGGGTTCGTGAGCAGGTCGCGGGCGTAGTGTTGGAACCGCGCGAGGTTCGCGGCCGACAGCACCGCCGCCACGTTCCGAGTCGGATCGGTCGGATCGACGACGACGAGGGCGTCGTCGAACGTCCGCTCGGCGTGCCCCTCGGGGTCGAACTCCATCGGAGGGTGCCAGCTGCGCGCGGACTCGACGAGGGGGACGAACCCGCCGAGCTCCGCGACGAGCAGCTCCGTCAGATAGCCGGAGAACCCCTCGGTCCGGAGGTCACTCCCGTACGCGCCGATCCCCTTGAGGAACGCCTTCGCGACGACCACGTCGGCCGCGAGCGCGTCGTCGAGCCGCTCGGTGAGATACGCGTCGTGGAACGGCGTGCGGTCGACCGCGGAGACCAGCTCGCTCGCGGCGTCGACGTCGTGACAGGGGACGAGGTCGACGTCGAACCCGTCGTACACCCCTTTCACGTACGGGTGTTCGGCGTATTCCTCGTGGCCGTCCGGGAGGACCGCGTGACCGACTGCGAGGCCGTACTCCTCCAACTCCGCGCGGTCGAGGTCGGCAGGGAACCGGACGAACAGGTCGATGTCGCGGTCGCCGGAGACCCACGTCCCGCGGGCCGTCGACCCCACCTGAACGACGTCGGCCTCTACCGGGAGCTCGTCGATCGCCTCGCGGGTCCGGTCGGTGAGCGTGGCGGCGGTCGCCCGCAACCGGTCGCGCTCCTCGGGGTCGGGGAGGACGCGTTCGCGGACACGCGACAGCACGGCGTCGAGTTCGGCCATGGTCGGCGTTCTCGCGGTCCGGCCGAAAGCGTGTCGGTCAGGGGGGCGCTCCGGGCAGAGTCGACGGACCCTCCGAAGTCGGGCGGAAACGAAAGCCCTATCAAAACCAGTCGAGTACTGCGAAACGAGCCGAAGTAGCTCAGTTGGTAGAGCGCCTCGCTGTTAACGAGGCGGTCCCAGGTTCGAGTCCTGGCTTCGGCGCCTCCTCTTACGTCGCCATAGTCACGAACGCATCTTTCCTGACCGCGATCCAGTACGACGACCGTCGGCAGGCACCGCTGCGCCCGGCGGACGGCCCCGGGGAATGCGGTAGGCTAAAGAACGTCCCTCGTTTATCCGGGGTCGTGGCGGGCCTTTAGCTTAGTCTGGCTCAAAGCCCTCCGCTCATAACGGAGTGATCGCCGGTTCAAATCCGGCAAGGCCCATATTGTGGAACAAGGGTCCAGCTTGTTCAATAAGAACCGAACGCGGCAGGACCTCGTTACTCGCTACTCAGATCAAACGTGTCCGGATTTATGTTCTCAAGCTCGAGAGTCCGGTCCACCAAGATCGAATCCGAGGGGATGTGAATGAGCCGAACACGGACATCACCGCTTTCACTATCACTCTCGTACGAGATGGCCTCGGCGTCACCGACGCTGAATGTACTGTTGAACTCGTTCGATTGTGAGAGCTTCTGATCGCCGTTGAAGTCGACGATCACGCGTAAGTCACCTGCGTCAATGCGGTCACCGCCGTTGTGTTCGATCAGGATCTCGTTGTTGCCATCCGAGACGCTCAGCTGCGCGGTCGGCTGGTTGTCGCCGAGCGAGTCGCCGAGTCCGAGGACGAACGTCCCGATGACCGCCGCGAGGATGACCGTGATGGCGACCATGAGAATGACGCCTATGACAGGGCTCACTGCGCGGTCGTCGTTGCCGAAGATGTTGTGATAATTCATTGATGTGCGCCAGTCTCATGCCGGCGAACGGTAGCGGGAGCGGGGCCGCCGTCGACCCGAACCGATCCCCCGATCGCTCGGCTGCTGGTTAGTTTAAGAGAGGTGGCAAGTATATATGAAGGTTCGTGCGCGAGTATCGGTCGTGATAACCAGCGGGCGGCCCCTCAAACGTCTGGTTTCGGCGTGTGAGGTTCGACCTGCGGGAGTTACTTATAAACTTTCGTCGGAAGCAGGGGGTAGTGTTCAGATAAGCTGATTCCATGCGAATGCGAACGATTTGAGCCACTCGTCAGCAGTTTCTGCTTCGGCGTTGCTGAAACAGTTTGAGAAACAGATAGTTCGTCGTTTTACCTCTCGAAA
>LFFM01000366.1_pt1 | contig 30980 bp, 34 predicted proteins | sample 643131 | NCBI WGS metagenome assembly LFFM01 (sample SAMN03777445, study PRJNA286221) | soda lake metagenome | biome: soda lake; feature: Kulunda steppe; material: water; isolation source: sample Tc-Br brine of Tanatar trona crystallizer | place: Russia: Kulunda steppe | collected 2011-07
GTAGGAGTCACCCGTCGTCGAGAACTGCTCCTCGCCGCGGAACTCACGCTCCTCGGCGTCCGTGACGAGCAGCTCCATGCCGGGTTCGAGCAGCTCGGCGGACTCGGTCCACTTGCCCCAGAGGGTCACCGTGGTGGGGCCGTCGGCGGCGGGCGCGTCCCCCATCGACGCGTCGCCCCCGCTTTCGGCGCGTCCACCGCCATCGGTGCGTTCGTCCCCGTCGCGGGCGTGTCCGCTTCCCTCGTCGGTGTGTCCGCTCCCGTCGCGGGCGTGTCCGCTTCCCTCGTCGGTGTGGCCACCGCCGTCGTCGATCTCCGGATCGGCTCCGTCGTTCGTTATCGACTCCACGACGACCGGGACCTCCGCGAGCTCGCTCTCGCCGTAGCTCGTCGAGACGGTCCGCAGCGTCGCCTCGTCCGCCACGGTGCCGCGTACGTTCACGCCTCCGAGAGTCGGCCGGCGGGGGAAAAACGCTGTCGGTCGTCGACTCCCGTCGGTGGCGGCTCCTCCCCGCGACGGCCGGGTTTCGCTGGCGGTGAAACGCAGCCCATCGCCGGGCGGAACAGCTACCCATCGTGGGACCGTCCGGACGGTCGATGCCGCTGCTCCAGTTCGACGCGAGCTTTTCGATCGACGACGGGGAGGCGTTCGCCGAGGCGGTCACCGAGCTGTACGCCGAGCGGATGGCCACCTCGCGGGGACACGTCGCCGTCGTCCTCCGGGAAGGGGTGACCGCGACCCTCGGCCGTGCGGAGGGCGATCGGCTGCTCTTTCTCGACGCCGAGATCCGGCGGGGTCGCAGTTTCGACCGGAAGCGAGCGTTCGCACTCGCCGTCATCGAGGAGGCCCACGACCGGTTCGGGATCCCCCGGAACGACTGTAAGGTCGTGTTCACCGAACATCCGGGCGAGGCGATGATGGGGCACGAACGGGTCGGCGGCGAGTGGGACGGCGACTGACCGGCGGTCCGCGGAGCCGTGGCGGCTCGGTCCGCGGAGCCGTGGTCACCCACCAGTCGATCGGACGGTCCGGCTCGTCCGGGCCGACCGATACGTTCTTTCGGCTCCCCTCACAAGGCCGACCCATGCGGATCCGCGACTGGCAGGACGTGCTGGGGGAGGTCGTCGAGCGCGACGTCGAGCCGACCGACTGGCGGGCGGTCGCCGGCGACCGGGCCGACGGCGTCGGCGAGGACATGTACCTCGCTCACCCCCGCGTCGGCGTCTTCGCTCTGAAGACGTACGCCAAAAACCCCTTCGAGGTCCGTGGCGTCGGCACGCGGGTCGCCCGCAGGCTCGACGACGAGATCGGCCCGTTCATGCCCGCGGAGGACGCCGACGGCCGCTTCGCCGTGCGGTCGCCTCCGGAAGACGAGGAACACGCCGAGTCGATTGCCAGCCGGCTCGAGGCCGTCGTCCGGACTCACGCCGACGCCCCCACGACGCCCGAGGACTTCTTCGAGGACGTGATGGAGGCCGTAGAGAGCCCCGCCTTCGGCCCGATGGCCTACGACGGCTACGGCCGACCAGACGACCTCGACGAGCTCGCAGACCGGTTCGAGGAGGCAGAGGGGTTGCTCGACGCCGAACTCGACGACCTCATCGAGACCGACGAGGTCGACCGGGGGTTCATGTGACCGGCGTCGGCGGATCGCTTCCGGTGTAGGAGATCGCTCCGGCGCCGTCAGATCGATCCCGGCGGGGCACCTGGGAATCGCTCTCCAGCCTCGTTGCCTCCACTCGTCCCCTCGATCCACCCTCACTCCACCCGCGGGGCCGTCTCGTCGGTCCGTCCGGGGAGTTCGAGTTCGATCTCGAGTTCGGGCTCGCCGACGCCATCGAACTCGACTTCCAGTTCGACCGGACCCCCGAACGCGAACGGCAACGTCCAGTCGTCGTCGGCGATGGTGAGCGCCTCGCCGTCCCGGAGACGCTCGCCGACGGCGACCAGGAACTCTCCGGCCTCCTCGGGCTCGAGGCGGTACTCCTGCTCGAACTTCCGGCCGGCACGGATCACCGTCGGCCCCTCGTCGTCGGTGTCGGCTCCTTCGGCCGGCTCCTTCTCGTCATTGTCGGCTCATTCGGTCGGTCCTTCGTCGTCGGTGTCCCCACCGGCTTCGACGGCGGGCTTCTTCCCACCGTGTGCCTCGGGCTCGCTCTCGTCGGGTTCGCCGTGTTCGTCGGCTTCGGGATCCATGGTTTACCGTAGACCACCGACGATGATCAACGGATCGCCCTCCTCGCACGCTCCGAGCTACACACGGGCCCGGAACGTTCCGAGCACGCGACGCTTCGGGGCCCGGAACGTTCCGAGCACGCGACGCTTCGGGGCTCCGCACGTTCCGAGCACGCGACGCTTCGGGCCGGGCGACCGTCGGTCGGACCGACGCGCCTTTTCGGCTGGCGCCCGACTCCCCGGCTATGAGCGCCGAGGGCGTCATCCGGGACTACTACCGTGCCCTGCGGGCGGGCGAGCCGATCCACCCGTTCTTCCTCGAGGACGAGTCGACGGTCAAAATCGGGGTGTTCAGCGCCGTCTACGGGGAGGCGGTGGCCGACTCCCTGCGGGCACAGACCGAGACGACCGGGGAGTGGGTCGTCGAGAGCCACGGCCTCTCGGTGGCCGAACGCGGGACGGTCGCCACCTTCGCCGACGAGGTCCGGCTGGCCTGGACCGACCACGAGGCGGAGGTCCGGTATCGCTTCGACACCCGGTGGACGGGCACGCTCGTCCGGACCGACGACGGCTGGGAGTTCGTCTCGATGCACGTCAGCGCGCCGCGGGATCGCAAATGAGCGGCCGGCGACGGGACCACGGCGGCGAGGGCATCGCGGACCGCCGGCTCATGGCCGGCTTCGTCCTCCTGGTCGGTCTCTCCGGCGGACTGATGGCCGTCCAGGGCGGTGCTCCGGCGGCCGTGGTCGCCGTCGCCACCGCCGGCGGGCTGGTTGCCGGCGGACTCCTCCTGTGGTATCTCCTCCGAATCGCGACCTAGCCGTCGGTTCGCGACCCGAACGCCGTTCGCGCCGTAGCTCAGGGATCGACCCGCCGGAGCCAGAGCCCGGGGGCGTCGAGTTCCTCGTCGGTCGGCAGGCTCTCCGGGCCCTCCCAGACCGCGCCGGCCGCCTCGAGCCCGCGGGCGTCGACGACGCCGTCGAAGAAGGCCTTCCCGCGCTCGTACTGACGGCGCTTGAGTCCGAGGCCGAGCAGCCGACGGAACAGCCGCTGGAGGGGGCCCCGCCCCCGCCGACGGGCGTCGATCTTCCGTCTGAGGTCGGCGTACTCGTCGTCGAACGCGTGGTCCATCAACAGCTCGGCGTACCCCTCGACGACGGTCATCGTCGCGTCGAGTTCGCGAAACGCCGCCCGGTCGAATCGTCCCTCCGAGAGGGTCTCGATCCCCGCCTGCATCCGGGATTCGAGGTGCTCCGACAGCCACGGCGCGGCGCCGAACTCCGCGGCGTGGGTCACCTCGTGGAACGCGATCCAGCGACGAAACCGTGGGTAGTCGACGTCGAGGGCCGTCGCGGCCCGCTTGATGTTCGGCCGGACGAAGTACAGCGCGTGGTCCTCCTCGGGGGTCTCCGCGAGCAACAGCGGATCGTACTGCCCCAGGACGTTCCGTCCGAGAAAGCCGAACAGGACGGTCATCGTCCCCGTGTTGATCGTTCGGGCGACTCCCGGGAACGCCCCGACGCCGGGGTCGATCCCGCCCATGACGCGCTCGAACGTCTCGACGTTGGCGTCGATCCAGTGGTGGCGGTTCTGGATCTGGACGACCTCCGGAACGTCGAACGCGAGATCCGCGACCCGGCGGATCTCCCGGCGGGCGTCGCGGACGTCCCGGGCGTACCCCGCCCGCTCGCCGGGTTCCAGTGCGAGCGAACCCGGCTCCGTGATCGCTTTCGCCCCCTCGGCGGCGGCGGTCCAGTCGATCACCGACTCCCCGGAGGCGCCGGCGACCGACCGAACGCTACGATAGAGACTCACGAGGCCGGCTACGGGTGGCGGACGCAAAAGGGTTCGGCCGCTAGTTCACCACGATGTTCGGCTCCTCGCGGTCTTCGAGTGGCTCGTCGTCGTCGCCGCGGTACCGGCGGACGGCGGCCGCGAGTGCAACCAGGACACCGAGCCCGACCAGGACGCCGAGCGCCGCCCGTCCGTTGCCGCCTTCGGAATCGGCGGTGGCCCCCTCGTCGTCCGACTCAGCGTCGCTACCGAGGACCGGCACGTCCTCCGGGAGCGTCGATGGACCGATCTGGACGCCATCGACGTGCAGCTCGAAGAACGTGAACTTGCGATCAGGCATGGTTCCACCAACGCGGAGACGACACTTATCGGTTGTGCTCGGATCGACGGGAGCTCTCCGCGATCGGCAGCGACCGATCGCTCGGCCAACACGTTAAAATCGTCGGAGCACCGCGGCTCTACCATGGATTCGCGGGGGCAGGAGTTTCTGACGGGGTTGCTCGAGACGCCGACGCCGGCGGGCTACGAGGGTCCGGGACAGCGACGCTGGCTGGAGTATCTGGATGGAGTGGCCGACGAGACGTGGACCGACGCGTACGGCAACGCGATCGCGGTCTCGCGGGGGGAGCCGGACGCCCCCGAGGTCGTCCTGACCGGTCACGGCGACGAGGTCGGCTTCATCGTCCGGACGATCGACGACGACGGCTTCGTCCGGCCGGGCCGGATCGGCGGCGTGGACGCCACCGTCTCCCGTGGCCAGCACGTCCGGATCCACACCGAGGACGGGCCGGTCGACGGCGTGGTCGGCCAGCACGCGATCCACCTGCGCGAGGACGACGAGGAGGCGGACGTCTCCGAGCTCTGGATCGACGTCGGCGCCGACGACGGCGAGGCGGCACGCGACCGCCTGGAGGTCGGCGACCCGATCACGTTCGCCTCGACGTACACGTGGCTCGCCGACGGTCGGCTCGCGGGACGGGGGCTCGACGACCGCGTCGGCACGTGGGCGGCCGCCGAAGGGTTTCGCCTGGCCGCCGAGGCCGACCCGGCGGCGACCGTCTACGCCGTCAGCACCGTCCAGGAGGAACTCGGGGGCCGCGGAGCCCGGATGGTCGGCTTCGACCTCGAGCCCGACGCGGTCGTCGCCGTCGACGTCGGCCACGCCCTCGATTACCCCGGGGCGCCGACCGAGAAAGGCAGCGACGTCGAGCTCGGCGGTGGCCCCGTGATCGCCAGGGGCAGCACCAACCATCCGACGCTCTCCCGGGCGCTCCGGTCGGCCGCGGCCGACGCCGACGTCCCGATCCAGCTCGAGGCCGCCGGCACCGGGACGAGCACCGACGCAGACGCCTTCTTCACCGCCCGTGGCGGGATCCCCTCCCAGCTCGTGAGCGTCCCCAGCCGGTACATGCACACCCCCGTGGAGACGGTCGACGTCGCCGACCTGACCGACGTCGCGACCGTGCTCGGGGCGTTCGCCGAGCGGGCCGAGGAGTACGCCCCGTTCGCCGTGGAGCTGTAGCCGACGCCACCCACCGCGACCGGTACGATTAAGTGTCCGACAGGTGGCCTCTCCCGTATGAGCGGACGACCGCTGGACGTCCTCGAGGAGTCACTCGGCGACCGGGTCACCGTCCGGCTGAAAAGCGACGACGAGTACGTCGGCACCCTGGCCGGCTACGACCAGCACATGAACCTCGTCCTCGAGGACGCCTCGATCGGCGCCGAGGCCGCTCCGGTCGAAGACACAACGATTATACGCGGCGACAACGTCGTCTCGATAATCCCATGACCGGCGCAGGAACCCCCAGCCAAGGAAAGAAGAACAAGACCACACACACGAAGTGCCGGCGCTGTGGCGAGAAATCCTACCACGTAAAGAAAGGCGTCTGCTCGGCGTGTGGCTTCGGCAAGTCCGCGAAACGACGCGAGTACGCCTGGCAGGGCAAGACCGGCGACAACTGATCGCGTCCTTGTTTTCGTCCCCACCCGTCGGAGAGCGTCGGGCCACCGGCCCGCAGGCGTTCGATCCCGCCCGTTTCTCCCGCCGTCGTTTGGGAGAGTACGGGGCCGCGGCGTGGCCGTAGATATCCACGAACGTGAATATCCTGTCGACTCTCGGCGACCGACAGCACACGAACACGGGGCTTTTTACCGTTCGACTCCTCTATGCCTCCACATGAGCCACGGGCCGGGCGGGACATCGGGGACCACCGAAACCGGACGATCCGACCGAACCGGAATGACCGAGAAGTGTGGCGTCGTCGGCGTCTCACTGACCGACCGGGCGGCAGCGCGGCCGCTTTACTACGCGCTGTACGCGCTCCAACACCGCGGCCAGGAGTCCGCGGGGATCGTCACCCACGACGGCTTCCAACAGCACAGCCACGTCGAGATGGGACTCGTCGGCGACGCCTTCTCCGAGGGCGACCTCGAGGCGCTCGCGGGCTCGGCGGGGATCGGCCACGTCCGGTACCCCACCGCGGGAAGCGTCGACACCAGCTGTGCCCAGCCGTTCTCGGTCTCCTTTAAGAGCGGCTCGCTCGGGCTCTCTCACAACGGCAACCTCGTCAACGCCGGGGAGATCCGAGACGAGCTCGCCGGGAAGGGACACGCGTTCACCAGCGACGGCGACACGGAGGTGATCGCCCACGACCTCGCCCGGAACCTGCTGGAAGCCGACCTCGTTCGGGCGGTAAAACGGACCATGGAGCGGATCCACGGCTCTTACTCGCTCGCGATCAGCCACGACGACACCGTCCTCGGCGTCCGCGACCCGCAGGGGAATCGCCCGCTCTGTATCGGGGAGCTAGAGGACGGCTACATGATCGCCTCCGAGTCGGCGGCGATCGACACCTTAGACGGCGAGCTCGTCCGGGACGTCCGTCCGGGGGAGCTCGTCGTCCTCGCCGACGACGGGCAGGGCTTTGACTCCTACCGACTGTTCGAGTCCGATCACATCGCCGGCTGTTTTTTCGAACACGTCTACTTCGCCCGGCCTGACTCGGTGATCGACGGCGAGCTGGTCTACGAGGTCCGCCGGGAGCTCGGCCGGCGGCTGTGGGCCGAAAGCGGCGTCGAGACCGACGTCGTGATGCCCGTCCCCGACTCCGGCCGGGCGTTCGCCTCCGGCTACGCCGAGGCAGCGGGCGAACGGACCGCCGACGGCGACCCGCGTCCGGAGGACGATCACGGCGTCGAGTTCGCCGAGGGGCTGATGAAAAACCGGTACGTCGGCCGGACGTTCATCATGCCGACCCAGGACGAACGCGAGCGTGCGGTCCGGCTGAAGCTCAACCCCATCAAATCCACCGTCGCCGGCAAGACCGTCACCATCATCGACGACTCGATCGTCCGTGGCACCACCTCGACCCAGCTCGTCGACCTGCTGCGGGACGCCGGCGCCGAGGAGGTCCACCTCCGGATCGGGGCACCGCCGATCGTCGCCCCCTGTTATATGGGCATCGACATGGCCACCCGCGAGGAGCTGATCGCCGCCGACCGCACCGAGGCGGAGATCCGGGAGGTCGTCGGCGCCGACAGCCTGGCGTATCTCTCGCCGGAGGCGGTCGCCGGCGCGATCGGTCGCGACCGGGCGGATCTCTGTATGGGCTGTGTCACCGGCGAGTACCCCTACGACATCGAGGGCGAGGCGACCGACCGCGACGTGAGCCGTCCCGAGATCGGCGAGCCGACGGTCCACGCCGACGACTGACCCGACCCGGTCCGCGGCTCGATCGACCCACTCGTTCTCCGGCAAACGGTACTTTATCCGTCACGGCCCCCTGTGACTCGAGCACGATGCTCGAACTGTACCAGTTCGAAGGCTGTCCACACTGCAAGAAGGTACGGGAGAAACTCTCGGAGCTCGGAATCTCGTACGTGAACCACAACCCGCGTCTGGGGAAGGCACACGATCAGGCGGTCGTCAACCGGCAAACCCACGACGAACTGACGGAGCTCGGGGGGATAGATCAGGTCCCGTATCTCGTCGATACGGGCCGTGAGACGACCCTCTACGAGAGCGACGACATCGTCGAGCACCTCGAGACACACTACGGGTAGAGTGGCTACCCCGGTCGAAACGATTCCTCCGAGACGTGGCGACGTTCTCAGTACCGTATCGCCGCCCGTCGCCTCGCCCTCGCGCGCCGGCTATCCGGCCGATCACACCGGAACTCGGCGACGCCGTCCTGTCGGATACCTCCAGTTTGCGGGAATTGCCGGGCCGTTTTTAGGGTCGGGGAGGCCACCGTCCGTATGGGCGGCGATCTCCCGCTCGATTACTACGATAGGATTCTGATCGCCATCGCAGCCAGCCTCGGGGGCGGAGTTATCGCGGGAGTGACGACCGTCGTCGGCTTCCAGGCGGGATTGCTCGCGGGAGCCATCGTCGCGACGGTATTCGTCTACGACGCCATGTTCCGTAACCCACCTCGCCCGGTGCCATCGCCGCGGGCGAAAGCGACGGCGATCGTCTGGCACGCCTTTCTCGCTGTGCTGGTAGTTCTGACGTGTCTCTGAGCCGGCCGCGGCGACCACGGAACTGGCGACTGCCAGCTCCGGTCCGTTCGGGAGCCGACATCCGTCAGGCCCCGTCGGAACGCCCGTCGACGACGCAGCCTGCTCTCCTCATACTGTTGGCTGTAACTGTATCGAGATTCTCGCCACCTCGGTGCGGCGAGAATCTTGAAAGACTTACAGCTGAGAGTATCACTCGGTAGTGTCCACTCCGGCGGCCTCGTTGATGGGGCACTTTTGGATCGTTCCAGTCACGAGGAGAACGACCCCAAAGACGAGCGCCAGAACTCCGATAGCGGCTCCGACAGCCACGAACCCACCGAGAACGGCTATGCCGGCGACGGCCAGGATACCCCAGATTCTTCCTCGACGATCGATACCGCCGACGTTCTTTTCCATGCATCGACCACCTCGCCTCCCGTTCGTGGTCCAATGGTAATTGATCTTGAATCGGCGCCGTACGTCAGTTCGGTCCTCGGGGACGGAAGTGCTCGTCCCCGAACGGTTGGGACGGGCGCAATCCGGGGTCACCGAGGACGCTGGTCGGTCGAGTTCGGCCGACTGTGGTACGACCGCCACATGATTATGACGGATGTACCACAATCGACTACAAAATGTGGTGTCAAGGCGAACCTGTATGTCATTACGTTCGGACTGGAACCGCCGCCGGGTGCTCGGGGCCGTCGCTGGCGCCGGAGCCCTCGGGGTCGCTGGCTGTGTCGGCGACGATTCCGATGTCGACCAGGAACCTGACCCGGAAGAAGAGACGGACCCAGGGGGGAACGATGAGCAAGAAGAGACGGACCCAGGGGGGGACGATGAGCAAGAAGAGACGGACCCGAGAGAGGACGGTGAGTTCGACGCCGTCGGGTTCCCCGACGACGGGGAGTGTGCCGTCTGTAATATGATCGCTGCCGAGTATCCGGAGTGGAACGCCCAGCTCGTCCACGAAAGCGAGGAACGAGCTTACTTCTGCTCGCCGGGCTGTCTGGTCACGTACGTCCCCCACATCGAGTTGTTCGATGGCCCCGACACACCGATCGAAGGTGCCTGGGTCAGCGAGTTCGAGGCCGAAAGGCTCATCGACGCGGTGGAAGCCTACTGGGTGTACGAACAGGACCGGGAGCGCCAGGAGTTTCCGATGCCGATGGGCAGTCCGCTTCCCTTCGGCGACGAGGACGCCGCGACTGTCTACATCGACGACCACGAGAGCCTCACCGTCGACGATCACCTGCTCCGTTGGGAAGACCTCGACGAGGACGTTGCCGAGTTCTACCGGCAGCCCCGCATCGAAGAGGTCACCGAGGAGTAACTGCCCACGGGTTCGGTGGCCAGTATCCGGCGACCTCCACGCGTTTTCCCGCGCATCAAACCCAGCGGGCGATAGCGTCCGGCGATCGACCCACTCGCGAACACGTTCGCTATCGGGACGTTGGGCGGCGTGACCACCTCGTCCATCGGCGCGAGGGGCAGCCGTGCCCCCGGACGGCGTCGATCGCCGGCGGCGCCACCGGCGGCCCGAACCGTGCCAGCCCGACCCATGCCGTTCTTGCCGTTACTGACGATCATAAGGGCTCTGGGTGGTATGCGTACAAAACATGACCGAGGACGAGCGCGAGCGCGCCGAACCCACGCGCGGCGACCCCGGGCTCTCCACCCGGAGCGTCCACGCGGGGAGCCGGCCGGACCCAGCAACCGGCGCGCGCGAGACCCCCATCTACCAGACGACCTCCTACGTCTTCGAGAGCGCCGACGACGCCGCCGCCCGTTATGCCCTCGAGCGACCGGATCACGTCTACTCGCGGATCGGGAACCCGACCGTCGCGGTCCTCGAAGAGCGGCTGGCGAGCCTGGAGGGCGGGGCGGCCGCGGCGGCGACGGGAAGCGGTATGGCCGCGCTCGACGCCCTGACGCTGGTGCTCGCGAAACACGGCCAGAACGTGGTCTGCTCGACGGACAGCTACGGCGGCACGACGGCGTACTTCGCACACACCGCCGCCAGACGCGGGATCGAAACCAGGTTCGTCCCCACTCTCGAGTACGACCGCTACCGGGAGGCGATCGACGCCGACACCGCGTTCGTCCACGTCGAGACGATCGGCAACCCCTCGCTGGTCACCCCCGACTTCAGGCGGCTGGCGGCGATCGCCCACGATCGGGACGTCCCCCTCGTCGTCGACAACACCTTCGCGACGCCGGCGCTGTGTCGTCCGCTCGAACACGGCGCGGACGTCGTCTGGGAGTCGACGACCAAGTGGCTCCACGGCTCGGGGACGACGGTCGGCGGCGTGCTCGTCGACGGCGGCGAGTTTCCGTGGGCCGCGGGGGGCTACGAGGAGCTCGCCGGGGAGAACCCGGCGTACCACGGCGTCGACTTCTGCCGGGACTTCCCCGAGGCACCCCTGGCCGCGGCCGTCCGCTACCGGTCGCTTCGCAGCCTCGGCAACGGCCAGTCGCCGACCGACGCCTGGCACACCTTACAGGGAGTAGAGAGCCTCCCCCTGCGGATGGATCGCCACTGTGAGAACGCGGCGATCGTCGCCGACTACCTCGCGGACCACCCCGGCGTCGCCTGGGTGACCTATCCCGGGCTCGCGGATCACCCGACCCACGAAAACGCCGGACGATACCTCGACGGCTACGGCGGGATGGTCGCGTTCGGACTCGAGGGTTCCGAGACGGCGGGAGACGACGGCGGTACGGAGGGAGGCAGCTCAGACGGGGAGATCGACGACGGCTCCGGCGGGGAGGCCGACGGCTCCGACGCGGGGGACGCCGGTGGGTCGACCGCGGCCGGCTTCGAGGCCGGAAAGCGGTTCTGCGAGTCGGTCGAGCTGGCGAGTTTCCTCGCGAACGTCGGCGACGCGAAGACGCTCGTCATCCACCCCGCGAGCACGACCCACGGCCAGCTTACCCCAGAGGAGCGGGCGGAAGCGGGGGTCACGCCCGACCTGGTGCGGCTCTCGGTCGGCATCGAGGACCCGGCTGACATCCTCGCCGATCTCGAGTACGGTATCGACGCGGCGACCGGCGGGCGGCCGTCGGGGGGGTGAGAGCCGTGACGAGCAGGGACACCGTCGATCTCGGCGAGTTCACCTTCGAGTGTGGGGAGTCGATCCCCTCCCTCGAGGTAGCCTACGAGGCCTACGGCGAGTTCGACGGCACGAACGCGGTGCTCGTCTGTCACGCCCTGACCGGCAGCGCCCACGTGGCCCGCCGTCCCGACGCCGACGACGGCACTGCCGGCCAGGCCCGCGCGTGGTGGGGCGACGTGGTCGGGCCGGGGAAGGCGATCGACACCACCGAGTACTACGTCGTCTGTGCGAACGTCCCCGGCTCGTGTTACGGGACGACCGGCCCCGCGAGCGAGAACCCCGCGACGGGCGAGCCCTACGGCACCGACTTCCCGCCGGTGACCGTCGGCGACTGGACCCGCACGCAGCGGCTGTTGCTCGACGAGCTCGGCGTCGGAGGGCTCCACGCCGTCGTCGGCGGCTCCGTCGGCGGCATGAACGTCTTAGACTGGCTGCGTCGGTACCCCGACGACGTCGACCGTGCCGCGGCGGTCGCGGCCGCCGCCCGGCTGGACGCCCAGTGTCTCGCCCTCGATACGGTCGCCAGACGGGCGATCACGAGCGACCCGAACTGGAACGAGGGACAGTACTACGGCGGCCCGCACCCCGATGCGGGATTGGCACGGGCCCGCCAGATCGGCCACGTGATGTACCTCTCGAAGTCGTCGATGGCCCGGAAGTTCGGCCGCCGTTCGGCGGGCCGGGAGACCGTCCGCGAGGGCGCACCCGACCCCGCCGCAGACTTTTTCCCCTACCGGGAGGTCGAGTCGTACCTCGACTACCAGGCCGAGAAGTTCGTCGACCGCTTCGACGCCAACAGCTACCTCTATCTCACACGGGCTATGGACGACTTCGATCTCGCCGCGGGCTATGAAAGCGACGCCGACGCGCTGGCGGCGTTCGGCGGCGAGCTGTTGGTGATCTCCTTTACCGCCGACTGGCACTTCACGGTCGAACAGGCCGAGAGCCTGGCCGAGGCGTGTCGCACGGCGGGGGTCGACGTCGCCCACCACGTCGTCGACTCCGATCACGGCCACGACGCCTTCCTCGTCGAACCCGAGAAGGTCGGACCGCCGCTGGCCGGACTGCTCCGGGAGGGACTCTCCGCCCGGCCGATCACCGACACGGCGAACGCCGGCGACGACGACGGCTTCGCGCCCGTCCACTCGAGTCTCTTCCCCTCGTGAGCGGTGTCGTCCTTCTCCCTTCAGCTGTGTCGTCCTTCTCCCCTCAGCGGTGTCGTCCTCTACTGGCTTCCGTCAGTGAACCGAGTCCTCCTGGTCCCGTCAGTGAATCGACTCACTCCTCTAAGAGCCCCTCTCCGAGGAGGATCTCGCGGAGTTCGGCCATCGACTCCACGACGGTCTCGCAGGCGGGGGCGACCGCGGGTTTGGGCTGGAAGCCGACGGCGAGACCGGCGACCTCGAGCATCGGAAGGTCGTTGGCACCGTCGCCGACCGCGATCGTCTCGTCTGCCGTGAGGCCGACGGCGTCGGCCAGCTCCGCGAGCGCGTCGTCTTTCGTGCCCTCGACCAGCGGCCCCTCGACCGCGCCCGTGAGCGCGCCCTCGGCGATCGGCAGCCGATTGGCGACGACGTGGTCGACGCCGACGCCCGCCCGGTCCAGCGCGGCCTCGACCCCGCGCTCGAAGCCGCCGGTGAGGATCGCCGTCTCGATCCCCGCGTCCCGAAGCTCCGCGAGCAGCTCCCCGGCGCCCTCCCGGAGCCGAACCCGGTCGAACGCCGCCTCCATCTCCGCCTCGGGGAGCCCCTCGAGCAACGCCGTTCGCTCGCGGAGGCTCTCGGCGTAACCGATCTCGTCGTTCATCGCGCGTTCGGTGATCGCGGCCATCTCGTCGGCGACGTCGATCCGGTCGCCGAGCAACACGGTCATCTCGGAGTCAGAGAGGGTGCCGTCGAAGTCGAATGCGACGAGGGTCATCGGTCGGCCGTTCTCCCCGGCCGAATAAACCAGTTCGGCTTCCCCGCCGGCCCCTAAACACTTAGGGTCGAAGGACTTACGACTGGCTCTCGACGTTCGAACCGTGGTGTCCGTCGCCGGACTGCCCGATCCCGCGGCGGACACCGCGTGCCTCTGACCTTTTCGGCGTGGGCGGAGACCGATCCGTCCGGACGCCGTCTCGATACGTACCGAACGAACCGAACGGAGTTTCCTCGCGTGTCGGTGAGCTGGACGTCGTTTCGTTCCGCCGTGATCCGGTCGAACGCTCTCCCGCCCGCGGTCGAGAACGATTGTTCGTTATATAAATACAACCCTTATGTCCTTATATCTGTATGTAGTGAACCTAGTCATTATGGGCCACACTCTTATAACAGCCAGCGCTACCGGCTAGTATGACACAGCCACACATAGAGCGGGCCGGCGCGTCCGCCGGGGGACTCGCCGACCCCGCAGACGCCCGCGCCAACTGTGGCGTCGGCGTCGTCATGGACCTAGACGGCGGGCGGAGCCACGACGTCGTCGCCGACGGACTCGAACTGCTGGTAAACCTCGAACACCGCGGCACCACCGGCGCGGAGGAGAACACCGGCGACGGCGCCGGCATCATGCTCCAGCGGCCGGACGCGTTCTTCGACGCCGTCCTCGACGTCTCCCTCCCCGAGACGTACGCGGTCGGCTCGCTGTTTTTCCCCACGGACGCGGACGCCCGCTCTCGACTCGTCGAACTCGCCGAGGACGTCTTCGCCGAGTACGCCCTCGACACTCTCGCCTGGCGGGACGTGCCGACGGACAACGACGGGCTCGGAGAGACCGCCCTCGACTCCGAACCCGACGTCCGCCAGTGTTTTCTCACAGCCGCCGACGACTGCGAGGGAGAGGCGTTCGACCGCCGGCTGTACGTCGCCCGCCGGGCCCTCGAGAACGCGGTCTCGACGGCCGACCCCGACGGAGCCGACCGCTTTTACGTCTGCTCGCTCGACGCGAAGACCGTCGTCTACAAGGGGCTGCTCAAGGGCGAACAGCTGCCGACGTACTACCCCGATCTGACCGACGAGCGGCTGCGATCGACGTTCGTGATGGTCCACGAGCGGTTCTCGACGAACACCCTCGGCGCCTGGCATCTCGCACACCCCTACCGGAACGTCATCCACAACGGCGAGTTCAACACCATCCAGGGGAACGTAAACTGGATGCGTGCCCGCGAGAACGACCTCGAAAGCGAGGTGCTGGCGGATCTCGAGACCGTCAAGCCGGTCATCGCCGACCCCGACCAGTCGGACACCGCGAGCGTCGACAACGCCCTCGAACTGCTACTGCAGGGCGGTCGTGACCTCCCACACGCCCTCCGGATGCTCGTCCCCGAGGCCTGGCGGGGCGACGACGCGATGGCCGAGAACCGAAAGGAGTTTTACGACTTTCACGCCTCGCTCGTCGAGCCCTGGGACGGGCCGGCGCTGGTCGCCGCGACCGACGGCGAGCGCGTCGGGGCCGTCCTCGACCGCAACGGCCTCCGGCCCTGCCGGTACGAGATCACGGCCGACGACCGGCTGGTGATGGCCAGCGAGGCGGGTGCGCTCGAACGCGACCCCGCGGAGGTCGTCGAGACCGGCCGGCTCCAGCCCGGACAGCTCTTTCTCGCCGATCCGATCGAGGGCCGGGTGATCCCCGACGAGGAGGTGTTCGACCGGCTCGTCGACGACCGGTACGGCGAGTGGGTCGACCGCGAACAGCTGCGCCTCGGGGAGCTCGCCGCCGCCGACCCGACGCCACAGGCGTCGGTGCCCGACCTGCGCGAGCGCCAGGCCGCGTTCGGCTACACCCACGACGAGCTCGACAACCTCGTCGAGCCCATGGCCAGGAAGGGGAAAGACCCCGTCGGCTCGATGGGCGACGACACGCCGCTGTCGGTGCTCACCGACTTCAACCGGCCGCTGTTCTCGTATTTCAAACAGCTGTTCGCCCAGGTGACCAACCCGCCGCTGGATTACATCCGCGAGGAGCTGGTCACGAGCCTCGAGAGCCGGCTCGGCAACCAGCGAAACCTGCTCGCGGAGTCCCCCGAACACGCCCGCCAGCTCGTCTGTAACTCCCCGATCCTGACCGACGCTGAGCTCGCGGGGATCAGGGCCTGTACCGAGAACGGCTTCACCGCGGCGACCGTCGACCTCACCTACGAGCCGACGGCCGAGAAACCCGGCGCGGAGCTCGAAGCCGAGATCGAACGCGTCCGCGCGGACGCCGTCGCGGCCATCGAGGACGGTCACGACGTCGTGATCCTCTCGGACCGGGACGTCGACGCCGACCGGGTGGCGATCCCGAGCCTGCTCGCGACCGGGGCGGTCCACCACCACCTCGTGCGGACCGGGCTTCGCAACCGCGCCGGGCTCGTCGTCGAGTCCGGCGAGCCCCGCACGGTCCACCAGTTCGCGACGCTGATCGGCTACGGCGCCGGCGCCGTCAACCCCTACCTCGCCTACCGCACGATCGAGGACCTCACCGCGGGTGCCGACGGCGCCGAACTCGAGGCGGCGATCGACGCCTACGTCGGCGCGGTCGAGGACGGCTTGCTGAAGACGATGGCGAAGATGGGGATCTCGACGGTCGAGAGCTACCGCGGGGCCCAGATATTCGAGGCCGTCGGCCTCGACGCCGACTTCGTCGCCGACTACTTCGAGGGCACGGAGAACCGGACCGGAGGGATCGGCCTTCCGGAGATCGCCGAGGATCTCCTGGAGCGTCACGCCGTCGCCTACGGCACGGACGACCCCGAACTCGATCGTCAGGGGGAGTTCGAGTTCCGCTCTGGCGGGATCCACCACCAGTGGAACCCAAAGACCGTCGGCACGCTCCAGCAGGCGGCCCGGTCCGGCGATTACGACCGGTACCGGGAGTTCGCCGCGATGATAAACGAACAGAACGAGCAGCTCCAGACCCTGCGTGGATTGCTCGAGTTCGACTCCGATCGCGATCCCGTGCCCGTCTCGGAGGTCGAACCCGTCGCGGACGTCGTCCGGCGGTTCTCGACGGCGGCGATGAGCCTCGGCTCGCTGTCGCCGGAGGCCCACGAGAACAACTCGATCGCGATGAACCGGATCGGCGGCAAGTCGAACTCAGGCGAGGGCGGCGAGCCGCCCGAACGCTTTGGCACCGAGAAGGAGTGTAACGTAAAACAGGTCGCCTCCGGCCGGTTCGGGGTCACCTCGACGTACCTCTCCAGTGCCGAGGAGCTCCAGATCAAGATGGCCCAGGGATCGAAGCCGGGTGAGGGCGGCCAGCTGCCCGGCGAGAAGGTAAACGAGATGATCGCACACGTCCGCAAGTCCACCCCCGGCGTCGGCCTGATCTCGCCACCGCCGTTACACGACATCTACTCGATCGAGGACCTGAAACAGCTGATCTTCGATCTGAAGGCGGCAAACGAGGAGGCCGACGTGAACGTCAAGCTCGTCAGCGAGGCCGGCATCGGCACCATCGCGGCCGGCGTCGCGAAGGCGAACGCCGACGTCGTCCACATCTCGGGTCACTCCGGGGGGACCGGCGCCTCGCCCCGGACCTCGATCAAGAACGCCGGCCTCCCCTGGGAGCTCGGCCTCGCGGAGGCAAACCAGATGCTGTGTGCGACCGGTCTGCGCGACCGGATCCGCGTGACGACCGACGGCGGGCTGAAGACGGGCCGGGACGTCGCCGTCGCCGCCCTGCTCGGCGCCGAGGAGTACGTCTTCGGCACCGCGAGTCTGGTCACGAGCGGCTGTGTGATGGCCCGGCAGTGTCACAAGAACACCTGTCCCGTCGGCGTCGCCACCCAGCGTGAGGACCTCCGCAAGCGGTTCCCCGGCGAACCCGAACACGTCATCAACTACATGACGTTCATCGCCCAGGAGCTCAGGGAGATCATGGCCGAACTGGGCTTCCGGAGCGTCGAGGAGATGATCGGCCGCGCCGACGTCCTCGAACAGCGAACGGACGTCGATCATCCGAAAGCCCGGAACGTCGACCTCTCGGCGGTGCTCGCCGAGCCGGCGGGCGAGGCCCGACTGAAACGTCGCGAACAGGACCACGAGCTCGCCGACCACCTCGATCGCAAGCTGCTGGCGAAAGCGGAGGAGGCGATCGAGAGCGGGACGCCCGTCTCCCTCTCGACGTCGGTCCACAACGTCGACCGGGCGGTCGGCGCGATGCTCTCGAACCGCGTGACGAGCCGGTACGGCGAGAGCGGCCTCCCGGAGGACACCGTCAGCGTCGACCTCGAGGGAATCGCCGGCCAGAGCTTCGGCGCGTTCCTGGCCAGCGGCGTCTCGATACACCTCGATGGGGCCGCCAACGACTACGTCGGCAAGGGACTCTCTGGCGGGAAGCTCACCGTCCGGACGCCGGACCGGGCCGGCTACGAGCCGACGGAGAACGTCGCCGTCGGCAACGTCGCCCTCTACGGGGCCACCGGCGGAGAGCTGTACGTCAACGGCGTCGCCGGCGAGCGCTTTGCGGTGCGAAACTCCGGGGCGAAAGCCGTCGTCGAGGGCGTCGGCGACCACGGCTGTGAGTACATGACCGGCGGCGTCGTCGCCGTCCTCGGCGGGACGGGGAAGAACTTCGCCGCCGGCATGTCCGGGGGCGTCGCCTACGTCTTCGACCCCGACGGGGAGCTCGCCCGGAAGGCAAACACCGGGATGGTCAGCCTCGAGGAGGACCTGGAGGAGGCCGACGAGACGATGCTCCGCCGGCTCGTCGAGAACCACGTCGCCTACACCGGCAGCGAGCGGGGCCGGGAGCTGCTGGCGGAGTGGGAACGTGCGCTCGGCTCGTTCGTGAAAGTGATGCCCGAGGCCTACCACGCGGCGATCACCGAGGACGGCCGGGACGACGTCCGTGCCGACCTCCCCGAGACGGCCGAACCCGGCGCGGAAGCCGGACCGGCCGGCTACGCGGCGAGCGACGACTGATACGACTGGACGAGACGATTCACGCACCGATCGTTCGTTGACCGTCGTCCGGAGTACGAGCCGTCAGCGGGCCCTCGCGGCGACCGGTCGTTCAGAGCCGGTCGGTGTCGACCTCGACGCCGGCGGGGGCGACGATCAGAAATCCACGGAAGTGGACCAGACTCCCGCCGGCGTCTTTCACCTCGCGGGCGAACCCCGCGGCGCGTTCGTTGACGTCGCCCTCGACGCGAAACACCAGCGTGGTTCCCGCCTCGACGAGTTCGACCCACTCCTCGGGAGGTGTGGTACCGTCGAGGACGTCGAGGACGATTCGTCCCTCGAACTCGCCCTCGCTCCCGTCGATGTGCTCCTCGACCGCCCGGAGATCGAGATCGAAGTCACCCATACCTCCGCGTCGGAGCGTGAGATCAAAAACGTTCTCCCCGCACAGAACCTCTCTGTGGTGTGGACGGTTCTCCGGTTTGGAACCTCTCTGCGGTGTGAAACCCCGTGCTCGGTCAGTCCTCCTCTGCGAGCTCGAGGAACTCGTCGAAGCCCCCGATCGCGTCCTCGACTTGCCGTTCCATCTCCTCGACGAGGCCGTACCAGACCTCCTCGGCTTCCTCCATGTCGCCGTACTCGAGGACGTTGCCGGTGTCCTCCGCCCACTGCTGGGCGTCGTCGGTGGTAACTCCGGCCTCGACGGCCGCCGAGAGCGTCTCTTTGACATCCTCCGGGGTCCCCGCCGGGACGTGCTGGACCTGGTTAAACTCGTTGTTCCAGGCCAAGCTGTCCCCGTAGTTGTCGATGTTGTCGAGGTCGGGCCAGGTGTCGCTGAGGTCGATGTCCATGAGGCTGACGATCGTGTACGCCTCGCCGCTGTCCTCGGCGGCCAGCGCGGAGGTGTTGGTCGCGAAGCCCGCGGCGACCTCCCCGCCCTGGACGGCCTCGCTGGTCGGCCCGCCGCCGTCGTAGGGGACGGCCGTGTCGTACTCCAGCCCGTACTGCTCTCTGAGGATCAGCGTCGTGAGGTGGGTACCGCTGCCGGCCCCCTGGAAGCCGAACCCGGAGATGTCGCCGTCCTGGTAGGCGTCCCGGAGCGAGCCGTAGTCGTCGATACCGTACTCTTCGCCGAGATCGCGGTTGACGATCAAGGTGTAGCCGAACGTGCCGCCGATGCTGATCGGTTCGAAGTCCTCCTCGACGTGGAACTCGTCTTCGAGCTCCTGGGCCCGCCAGGTGAAGTGCGCGCCACCGGAGTTGATCGTCCCGAACGTGTAGCCGTCGGGATCCTGGGTGGCGAGCCACTCCGAGCCGACCATCTGACCCGCGCCGGGTCGGTTGTCGACCTCGACCGACTGGCCGATCGCGTCTTCCATCCCCGGGACGATCTGTCGGGTGTACGTGTCGGTGCCACCGCCCTCCGACCACGGGACCATCCAGGTCAACGAGTCAGTCGGGAAATCGTCGTCACCGTTCGCGTCGTCGTCGTCGGCTGCGGCGTCGTCGCCGTTGTCGTCGCCGTTGTCGTCTCCGAGACAGCCGGCGAGCCCAGCGGTGCCGGTCAGACCGGCGAGCTTGAGTACGTTTCGTCGTCGCATGACTGTTCGACGGTCGTACCACCGGTGGATAAATATTCGGATCGAGACAGGAATTTCCCCTACGTCGGACGCGATCCCGCCGCCGCGTGTCGGGATCGATCGACTCGCGGCCCGTTCGGTCGACGGGGTTCCGTTCGTCGGTCACCGTCCCCGGGCGAGCCGTTCGCCCGTCCGATCCGGGAGTCCGGCCTCGGCGATCGCCCGCTTTACGGCGTCGACGTCGTAGGCGACGCGGTGGGTTTCGACGTCGAGCGCCGACAGATCGAGGACGGCGTAAGCGGCCCGTGGATCGCCGTCCCGCGGCTGACCGACCGAACCGGGATTGAGGACGACCCCCTCGGCGTACCGTCCGACGTGCTGGACGTGGGTGTGGCCGAGCACCAGGACGTCCTCCCCGTCGAGCAGCCGGGGCGAGAACGAGTCGGGGTAGGTGTACCGGTCGGGGTCGTCGGGGTGGCCGTGGACGAGCTTCACGCGGCCGTCGAACGCCAGCCGCTCGGTCGGCAGCGACGCCAGCCACTCCACGGCGTCGGCGTCGAGTTCGTCCCTGGCGTGTTCCACGCCGGCCCGTGCGGTCCGGTTGAACCGGAAGCCGGTCCGCTCGACGACCGCACGGTCGTGGTTTCCCATCACCGTCGGTACCGACAGCTCTATCAGCCGGTCGACGCAGTCGGCCGGCCACGGGTTGTAGCCGACGACGTCACCCGCACAGACCAGCGCGTCGACCGGGGGCATATCCGCGAGGACGGCCTCGAGTGCGACCCTGTTCGCGTGGACGTCAGAGAGCACGCCGACCCGCATGGTCGACCCCACGGCCGCGAGGCCTATCGACCTTTCCCGGGGGGACGAACTGATCGACAGTCGACAGCTCCCGACGGTCCGAACCGGCCCGTCCAGACGACCCTGACCGGTCGATCGAATCCGATGGGGCGGCCGGAATTGGGGGACTCCCCACCGAACGATATAAATAATCGTGCAAGGATTTATGCCGGATAACTGAGATAGGGGTCACGTCGTGATACCATGCAGGCAATCTGGTTCGTGGTGTTCGTGCTCGTCACGTTCACGGTGGGATACGTCGGCTACTCGAGATACCTGGCCAACCAGCTGGTCGAACTCGACGATGAGCGCGAGACACCCGCACACAAGTACGAGGACGGACAGGAGTACGTACCGTCGAAAAAGCCGGTGTTGCTCGGGCACCACTTCTCGAGCATCGCCGGCGGCGCGCCGATCGCCGGCCCGCTGACCGCGGTCGCGGCGTTCGGCTGGCTGCCCGCGCTGCTGTGGGTCGGGATCGGCAACCCGATCTTCGGCGCCGTTCACGACTTCATGGCGCTGTCCTCGAGCGTCCGCCACGAGGGCAAGTCGATCGGCTACATCATCGGCGAGTACGTCGGCGACCGCGGGAAGAACATGCTGCTGTGGTTCGCGTTCCTGCTCGTCATCCTGGTCGTCGCGGCGTTCGTCTTCCTGATCGCCAGCGTGATGAACGCCTATCCGCCGGCGGCGACCGCGAGCATCATCTACATCCTGCTCGCGGTGCTCTTCGGGGTCTACCTCTACCAGTTCAACGGGCCGTTCCTGCCGGGGGCGGCGCTTTTCGTCGCCGCCGTCTTCGCGGGGATCTTCGTCGGCATCGAGTTCCCGCTGGCGATCGCCGAGGCCGAGGGGCTGCCCGAGGGGACGATCGTCCTGCTCGGCGACGGCGCCGTCCTGGAGTGGCTGCCCCTGGCCGAGCAGTTCGGCCCCAACTTCGCCGGCTGGGCGGTAGCGACGATCATCTACACGTTCTTCGCGGCGACGCTGCCGGTGTGGCTGCTGTTACAGCCCCGTGACTTCCTGACCTCGACGATACTCTATGTCGGCATCGCCGCGATGTTGCTCGGCGTCATCGTCGGCACGGTCGTCGGCTTCACCGCCGTCGACGTCCCGGTCGCCGGCTTCGAGGATCCGGTCACCATCGAGTCGCTGACCGCGGCGGTTCCCGCGTACACCGGCTTCGTGAGCCCCGCGCTCGGCCCGTTGCTTCCGTTCCTGTTCCTGACGATCGCGTGTGGCACGATCAGTGGCTTCCACTCGCTGGTCTCCTCGGGGACGACCGCCAAACAGCTCGACAAGGAGACCGACGCGCGCACGATCGGCTACGGCGCGATGCTCGGCGAGGGGCTGCTCGCCGTGACCGCGATCATCGCGGTCTCGCTCGCCGCCGCGACCGTCACCGAGGGACTCGCGAACGCGATCGCGGTCTTCCCCGCCGGCGGCGGCGCGCTCGTGACCGTCTTCGGGGTCTCGGCGGCCGTCGGCTCGACGTTCATCGCCTTGCTGTTCCTGAGTTTCCTGCTGACCAGCACCGACACGGCCGTCCGGCTGGGCCGGTACATGATCGAGGAGCTGATCGGCACGCCCGAGACGGGGTTCCAGGAGACGATGACCAACCGGTACGCCAACGCCGGCGTCGTCGCCCTCGGGGGGTACGTGCTCGTCGCCTCCGGCACCTGGGAGAGCATCTGGCCGCTTTTCGGCGGCGCCAACCAGCTGCTCGCGGTGCTCGCGTTGCTGGTCGCGACCGTCTGGCTGGCGAACTGGAGTGACACCAAACAGCTGTTGACGACGGGCGTCCCGCTCGTGTTCATGACCGTCGTGACGACCGTCGGGCTCGTGTGGCTGGCCCTGCTCTCGAACCCACAGACGATCATGGAGATCGGCGAGCTCAACGCCGCGACCGTCGCGCTCGCCTTACAGAGCCTGATCGCGCTCGTGCTCGTCGCGCTCGCGCTCTCGCTTCTGTACATGGGCGTGACGAACATCCGGGAGGTGAGAGCCGGCGTCGAGGCCGATCCGGTCGCCGACGGCGGCCGGGAGACGGACGGCGGCCGGCCGGCCGACGGCGGTCACGAGAACGACGATCGGGCTGTCGACGAGCGCTGACTACCGCGAGAGCCAGTTCAAAAACCGGTCGAGCCGACTCGGTTCCTCGGGAACGATCGGCTCCCAGATCCTGAACGCCTGCTCGACGTCGGCGTTCGCGCTCGCGACGCTCGTCTCCCGTCCGGGGACGACACAGACGAGATTTATCTCGTAGTGTCCGAAGTAGCCGTACTTCAACAGCGTCCGGTTCTCGTAACTCGCGAGGAACTCCCGGAGTGGCTCCGGAAGCTCCGTAGCGACGGCGACGAAGGTGAAGTCGGTGCTGTAGTGGTCCTCGTCGGCGTCGATCCACTCCTCGGCCAGCCGGTCGCCCAGGGCCTCGAACCGTTCGAACGCCGCGACCGTCGGGCGGTCGATTCGGGTCGCGAACACGTACTCGGTGGCCTCGTGGTGGGCGAAGGTGAGCTTCGGGTGGACCGCGTGGCGCTCGTGGAGGACGTGCATCTCCCCGTACAGCTCGAAGCGCCGTCCGTCGACCGTCCGATCGCGGTCGAGGTCGTAGTGGTACATCAGCCGCGTGGCGACGGAGTCGAGGTACTCGTCTTCGAACGTCGGGACGTCCTCGGGTTTGGTCTCCGGATCGCTCATCGCTGCCCCCGTCTCATGGTCCGCCCGTACCGAGTCCAGGCTCAATACACTGTCGGCGTCGGTCCTTCGAGGACATCCACGAACCGACTCGAAAGAACGACCGACGGCTCACCGTTCCTGTGGCCGGACGACGAGTTTTCCCACCACGTCTCGGGAGTCCATCTCTTCGAACGCCCGTGCCGTTTCCGCGAGCGGGTACGTCCTGTCGACGAGCGGGTCCAGTTGGCCGTTTTCGACCAGACCCACGAGTTTCTCGAGGTCGGGTTGCGTACCGAGTGTGCTACCCAGAATGCGCTTGTGTCCGAAGTAGAGGTCCTGGGCGTCGAACTCGGACATCCGACCCGCCGTGCGGCCACAGACTACCATCACACCGTCTCGTCCGAGTACCTTCGTACCCACGTGGGTGTACGGCCCTGCCAGGTGGTTGATCGTCACGTCGACGTCGCCGAGCGAACCGACGGCTGCACGCATTTCCCCAGCGTCGGCGGTGCGGATCGCGTGGTCGAGCCCTTCGGCTTCGACCCGGGATAGTTTCTCCGCAGAGGTCGAGGTCCCGATCGTTTCGACACCGAGGTAGCTCGCGAGTTGTACCACAGCAACGCCCACGCCGCCGGTGACACCGGGTACGAAAACGAGATCGCCTGCGGATACGTCGCCACGCTCGAACATCCGAAACGCGGTCATGTAAGACACCGGTAGCGCCGCAGCCGTGACGAAGTCGACCGACTCCGGGAGTTCGACGAGTCGATCCGCTTTCACGCGTGCCTGCTCGGCGAACGCACCGTCGTAGCTACTGTACCGTTCACACATGTTTTCGGGGCCGTCACGGCAGAACCGACACGTCCCGCAGGTCGAGATGGGACACAGAACGACGCGGCTCCCTTCGGAGACGTGTGTGACTCCCTGGCCGGTCCGAACGACCGTTCCAGCTAGATCGGCTCCAGGAACGAACGGCAGGTCGTCCTCCTCGAGCCTGTCGTCTTTCACCTTCCAGAGGTCACGGTGATTGAGCGCTGCCGCTTTTACCCGAACGACTGCTTCGCCCCGTTCTGGGGTCGGCTCCGGCCGGTCGACTATCTCGATGGCCGATGGGTTGTCGACACTGTCGAACGCAGCTGCCCGCATACACCTGCGTACACGAGAGTCGTGATAAAGGAACGGTCTAGTTACCGTACAGGACACGAGAGTCGTGATAAAGGAACGGTCTAGTTACCGTACAGGACACGAGAGTCGTGATAAAGGAACGGTCTAGTTACCGTACAGGGGAGGAACGCGTGGGCGACCGCGAGCGAGCCGAGCACACCGATTTCAACAGCGATCAGTGAGAAAACCGAACTGATCGACGACGTCGCTAACCGGTTCGATACCCAGGATTTATATCGGAGTTTCACCCTCTAACTTTCGAGAAAGTACGCGAAACCTCCGTATTTATTTATTATCTTAGATAGTGTTTATTTATCCACGCTCATGCACTCGAGAGCTGTCTACAGCCAAACCGTACAGCTTCTGACCACTCCCCCCGGGGTTCGCCGATGAGTACGCCGTCGGGGGGCGGCCACGTCGGCCGCCGGATTCGCAGCGGAGCGGGCCACGGAGCAGCCTGGGTTCGAAAGCCCGCGTTTTACCTGGTGACGGGCGCGTTCGTGGCGTTCCTCCTGGTAGTCCTGGGAGAGTCGATGGCGATGGCCGTCACCGCGTGGCTCGGCGGCTACGCCTTCCCCATCCACCGCGTCCACCACATCATGATCGGCGGGACCCTGGCAGTGTTCGCGGCGACGGTCGCCGTCCAGTTGTACCGGCCGACGAAGCGCGTCGGGGCGTTACAGGCGGCACTCGCGTTCGCCGTCGCTGCGTTCGCGCTCACTGCGATCGCATCGGGACCGGCGGCCGTCGCCGAGATACTGGTGTTCCTCGTTCCGGTCGCCCTGATCGCCCTGTTGCACCCCGCTCGCGGCGAACTTCTGCCCCGACTCGAGGGCGTCGACCGCCGCGTCCTCGCCGTCGCCGGCGTCGGCGCGATCGGTTTCGGGGCGCTCGCCGCCACCGAGTTCGTGAGCCACACCACGCTGGCCGACGAGCACGTCCTGATGGGCCACTACGAGTTCATGCTGTTCGGACTGGTCTCGATCGGTCTGTTCGGCCTGCTCGGCGCACTGAAGCCGTCCGGGTGGCGGATCCCGCTCTACGCTGCCGGCGTCCTGGCGCTTCTGTTCGCCGTCAGTTCGCTCGCCTTCCCCGGCGCCGAACAGGGATCGAGTCTCGGCGCCGTCGGCGCGGTCGCAGTGATTCTCTGGGTGATCGCCCTAATCGGCGTCTCGGAGTACGCCGAGCGCGGCGACTCGAGTGAACCGCCGGAGGGCTCGGCGTCGTCGGACTGATCGCGAGACGGAGAAGTTGCTTTTTTATCGGTTGCTCGTATACGGTCCGGGATGAGGTATGTCGGCTGATACGATTCTTGTCGTCGGTGGCACCGGGAATCAAGGACAGGCCGTTATCGAACAGCTCGACCGACTCGACACCGACTATAGGATCTTGGCGCTGACGCGAGACACGTCGACCGATCACGCACAGGCGACCACCGAACTCGGCGCTGAACTCGTGGAGGGAGATCTTGCGGATCCCGAGACGCTCCAGGCCCACCTCGACCGTGCGGACAAGGTGTGGGCCACGATCAACTTCTGGGCGGTAGGCTACGACGCCCACATCGAACTAGGCGAGAACCTCGCAGAAGCCCTCGAGTCCGCCGACGGTCTCGAGCACCTCGTCTACAGCGGTGCTGGAGACCAACGGAGCGACACGGATGTCCCGCACATCCACTCTCACTACGTCGTCTCCGAACGACTGCGAGAGAGTGGTGTACCCTACACCGGGCTAAAACCGGTGTACTTCATGGAGAATTGGGAGACAATCGGCGTCGAAGACGGCGTGCTGGCGTTTCCCCTTGATGAAGACACGCACCATCATCAGACGACGTATCGCGATACCGCCCGCGCCTCTGCGGTTGCCCTCGAGAACACAGAGGAGTTCGCCGGGAACGAGTACACCATCGCCAGCGATCTCTTGACGCTGGAGGAGACGGCAGCCATCATCAGCGACGTGACCGGTGAAGCTGTCGAGCCGTATCACGTTCCGCTGGACGAGGCCGAAGCGGAGTTCGGAGAGGAGTTCGCGGTGATGTGCGACCACTTCATCAACGAAGGCGGCCACACGTCGTTCGAAGCGAACATACGCCGCGTCGAGCGCGAATTCGGCTTTACGCCCCAGACCTTCGAGGAGTATCTGCGGGAGAACGGCTGGGAGGGCGGCAAGGACGAACCGGCCCACGTCCCCGGGTGGGTCAAAGCGATGCAATAACGGTTGGGACGACCGTACTGAACTAGCCACGGAGACAGATATCACGGAAATGCAAGGAGGAAACCCACGACTTCACCTGTGGGCGAAGTCCGACAACCACGACCGACCGAATCGGACACTCTTTGGACGAACGGCTGCCGAGGATGGGGTCAAATCGATACTGGGGTAGATCGACGTAGGGGAACACGGATACTCGTTGCCGACACGGAAGGCGAGGGGTTCCTCGGAATCGCTCTCGAAGTCGGCCGTCGTCCTCCGGGGTGTTGCCAACGCTTATCACGGAACGGCACGTACGATCCGACATGGGTAGTTCGAGCGGCAAGGAGAGCTGTGGACGGTGTGGGCTCACCACCGTCGTCGACGCCGTCGAAGACGAGGATAGCGAACGCTACGATCCGTTCGAGGGCGGCTACATCGAGGTTGACGAACGCGAACTCCGGCTCGTATCGGCGCCGGCGGTGTACGCCGGCCGGCTGAAAGGCTGGCTCGACCGTCGCGCCGAACGGTTGATCTACGGCCGCTGATCCGACACGGCTGTGGCCGAGGGGCGTCAGGTCGTCCGGAACGCGCGGTCGCCGGCGTCGCCCAGTCCGGGCACGATGAACCCACGCTCGTCGAGCCGGTCGTCTATCGCGACCGTCAGCAGGTCCGCCGCCGGCACTCGCTCGCCGACGCGCAACAGCCCCTCGGGTGCGGAGACCGCCGAGAGGACGATCAGGTGTTCGGGGTCGTGGGCGTTCTCGACGACGTGTTCGAGTACGGCACACATCGTCGAGCCGGTCGCGAGCATCGGATCGGCGACGATGACGGTGTCTTCCTCGTGGATCTCCGGCAGCTTGACGTAGTCGACCGTGATCGGGAATCCCCCGTCCCCGTCCCTGCCGGCCTCCTCGTCGCGGCTCGCGCTGATGACGCCCTGTCGGGCCCGCGGGAACGCCTTGAGAAGTCCTTCGACGAACGGCGTCGCCGCCCGCAACACGTTGACGATGACGACGTCGTCGAGCCCGCGGACGCGCTCGCCCATCGTCGTCTCGAGGGGCGTTTCGATCTCGACGTACTCCGTCTCCATCCGGCCGTCGATGATCTCGTAGCCACAGATCCGACCGAGCTTCACGAGCCCTTTCCGGAACCCTACCTGTTCGGTCTCCACGTCGCGGATCCGCGAGAGCGTGTCCTTCGCCAGCGAGTGGGTGATCAGGTACGCCTGACCCCTGTCTTCGATCGTCATCTCCGTCCGGAGACGGCATCGCCGGGGAGTATAAGGTATCGGTCCGAGAACGACGACCGATGCGAACCGTCGAGGTCTCACGGCTCGTCCGCGCCGGTCCCGCGGTCGTCGACCGGCTGCTGACGCCCGCCGCGATCGTCGAGTACGAGGGGAGCTTCGCCGTCCGGGAGGTCGAAGAGCGTCCCGACGGCTGGCTCGTCCACGCCGGCTCCCGTGGGCTCGAGCTCTCGATCCGGTTCGAGCCCTTAGACGACGGCTTCTACTACGAGTTCGAGGGCGACGAGGCCCCCATCGAGACGATGGAGACGACCCTGCAGCGTCGGCCGGAAAACGAGGGAACCCGGGTGAGTGCCGTCTCGGACGTCGAGATGGGCGTCCGGCCGTCGACTGTCACCGATCGGATCGCCGCCTGGAAGCGGAAAGGCGAGCTCGAACGCGCCCTGGAGGCGCTCGCGGCCGACGCGGAGTGAGGCAGCTCACCGTGACGGGAAGCGATCGGGGCAGCGGTCCGACCGACGACCGGGGCAGCGGACCGACCGACGACCGGGGCAGCGGTCCGGCCGACGATCCGACTGGCGGGCAGGGCGACGATCCGGCCCCGTCTCCCCGGTCGGACGCGGCCGACACACGACTGCCGGCAGGTTTTTTGATACGTCGGCGCGTAGCCATGGTATGGGTATACTCGACACGATCCGTGGTGCGTTCGACGGGCCCGACGACCGTGGAAAGACGCGGTTCGTCGCCGCCTACTGGTGTGACGACTGTGACGTCAGGCTCCCCGTCGAGGAGGTCGACGACGAACCACGCCCGTGTCCGGACTGTGGCGAACCGATGCGCCTCGAGCGATCCCCCGACTCGGGAAGCTGTGCGTGCTGATGTGAGCGGAGCCGCCGACGGAACGGATCGACAGTCGATCCGCCGATCCGACGTACCAGCCGTCGGCCTGACGCGGTGAGGGGATTCTTTACGCGTCACGCCGAACGGAGGGTATGCCAGCAAACTGTCTCTTCCGGCTGAACACCGCCATCTGGACGCTCGATCACAGTGCCGCCATCCAGCTACAGCGACCCGGCGAGCCGTACCCGGGCTGGTGTCCGTGTTACCTGATCGACCACCCCGAGGGGGTCGTCCTCTTCGACACCGGCGTCAGCCACGAGATGGCGGCCGACCCCGGCAACTACGGCCCACACGGGGCCCCGCACATGGTCGACCTCGTCGAGAGCCTCGATACGGAGGCGGGCCGGCCGCCGGCCGAGGCCCTGTCCGCGCTGGGCTACGAGCCGGCCGACGTCGATTACGTCGTCTGCTCGCATCTCCACACCGACCACGCCGGCAACCTCGACGCCTTCCCCGAGGCGACCGTCGTGGTCCAGAAACGGGAGCTCCGGTACGCGTTCTGGCCCGACGGCGTCCAGGGGCTGTTCTACCTCACGGGTGATCTCCTCCCGCTGAAGCGTGGGGACCGAGAAGTGCTCGCCGTCACCGGCGAGTACGACGTCTTCGGCGACGGGAGCGTCGTCGCCTTCCCGACGCCGGGGCACACGCCGGGCCACCAGTCGCTGTCGGTCGCCCTCGACTCCGGCCGGCTGATCCTCGCCGCGGACGTCGCGAACAGCCGCGAGGGGTACGAGTCGGAGCTCGTCCCCGCGTTCGTCTGGTCGCTCGAGGACTCGATCGAGTCGATCCGGACGGTCGAAAACCGGGCCAGGCTCGCCGACGCCCGCGTGATCGTCCACCACGACCCCGACGAGCAGGCGACGCTGCCGGATCCCCCGGACGCCCTCCGGTGATCGGTGGCCGCGACCGGCATCGTTTTGGGTTTCCATTGCACAACCCCGGGTATGAAACACGCGAAAGGCCCGCTGCTCTCGATCGACGTCGGCGACCGAACGAGCGAGACACAGGACGTCAGTGACGTCCTCGAGTCGTACGTCGGCGGCCGAGCCGTGGGGACGAAACTCGCCCACGACCGGATCCCGTTCGACGCCGACCCGCTCGGAGCCGAAAACCGGCTGTATCTGGCGACGGGACCGCTCCAGCACTCGACGATGAGTTTCACCGGCCGGATGTCGGCGACGGCGCTCTCGCCGCTGACCGACGGCCTGCTCTCCTCGAACGCCGGAGGATTCCTCTCGCGGAACTTCACCGCGACCGGCTACGGCGCCGTCGAGGTCACCGGCGAGAGCGACGAGCTCCTGATCGTCCACGTCACCGACGAGGAGGTCACCTTCGAGGAAGTACCCGAGCTCGCGGGGGCCGAGACCACGGATATCTGTTCGTACATCGAGACCGAACACGGCCTCGAGAACGAACACACCGTCACGATCGGGCCGGCGGGGGAGAACCTCGTCCGGTTCGCCTCGATCATGACCTCGCGAGAGCGGGCGTTCGGCCGTGGCGGGCTCGGCGCGGTGCTCGGCGCCAAGAACGTGAAGGCGATCACCTTCGACGGCGACTCCACGCACGACGTCGAGATCCCACCCTTGCAGATGGACGTCCACCGGGAGGCCGCCCAGTCAGATCACATCATGAAACGCCAGGGCACCTCCTCGATGACGGAGTTCGCGAACACCGTCGAGGCCCTGCCCACGCGGTACTTCTCCGAGCTCTCCTTCGAGGGGGCGACGGGGATCAGCGGTGACCGCGTCGAGGAGAAAAAGTACAAGAAAGGCACCTGCTCGGCGTGTGCGTTCGCCTGCAAGCTCCCCACCCGCGACGAGGAGACGGGCCTCGAGACCGAGGGTCCGGAGTACGAGACCGTGATGGCCTTCGGCTCGAACTCCGGGGTCGACGACATCGTCGACGTGATGAAATCGAACAAGCGCTGTGACGA
>LFFM01000367.1_pt1 | contig 30874 bp, 26 predicted proteins | sample 643131 | NCBI WGS metagenome assembly LFFM01 (sample SAMN03777445, study PRJNA286221) | soda lake metagenome | biome: soda lake; feature: Kulunda steppe; material: water; isolation source: sample Tc-Br brine of Tanatar trona crystallizer | place: Russia: Kulunda steppe | collected 2011-07
ACGAGCACCTTCGCCGCCGTCACCTGCGCGGTCGCGAGTGCGGTGACGAACAGCGCGACGAGCCCGACCTGCGCCACCGCGGCGCGGTCAAGCGGGTCGCCGGCGAAGGGATGCTCACTCATCCGTGCCGGTCTCCGATCCGGCCTCCGAGCCCGTCCCGTCGTCCGTCAGCCGTCCGTGTCGCTCGTCGATCTCGTCGAGTAAGTCGAGCGTCTTTCGGATCGAGGCGCGCACCCCGTCGCTCCGGTTCACGAACTTCCCGTCGTCGCCGACGTGCTCGTCGAGGTCGTCGAGCAGCTCCTGCGGAATCTCGACGCTTATCTTGGGCATAATCGTTCGATAATACTGGGAGAATATAACTCGATCGGTCGAGCACGAACGACCGTCGCGTCGACGTCCGCGTCGACGGCGGCGGCGTCCGTGGGGCCGTCGTGGGTTCGCGACGCGTGGAGACGGATTTGGTATTTAGTAGCATGGTTCAAAACATTTAAATAGAACCGCAAACATAGATGACGGTGACGAGGTGTCCAGTAATGGCGCTGCCACGAACCGCACCGAGCTCCTGGATGAGCGGCATCGACTTCCCGACCAGGCTCTTCGAGACGGGGGGCGACGACTTCGAGCTATACGAGGAGGACGGCGAGTTCGTCCTCTCGGTGGAGCTCCCCGGCTTCGATCCCGAGGAGATAACGGCCTCGTGGGACGACGGCGTCCTGAACGTCGCCGCTCGACACGAGGATCCCGATCGCGGCGAGCGGAGAACCTACCATCGGCGGTTCCGCTTCCCCAAGGAGGTCGATGACGACGCGATCACGGCGGAGTACGTGAACGGGATCCTCGAGGTCCGTCTCCCGGTCGACACGAACGGGATCGCCGCCGGACGCGAGATCCCGATCGAAGGCTGATCGACGGTGGAGATCACGACCGCAGTCACCGATTTTTGACCGCCAGGGCAACCGAGCCGGCGGTAGTGAAGACGTCAGCGGATCGTTCCTACCCGGTTCGCCACTCCTCCCGATCGACCGGTACGGGAGTCACAGCGAGCGATCCCGAGGGCGGTCGATCGGTTATAAGCGAATCCGAACGGATGTCGATACCATTTATAAACGAACGATGCGGTCGGCGCGCGCGACTCCGACGCGCGCGAGGGAGTTCGGACGGAGTCGCCGAGCGGTGTCCGGCGAGTCCGTCCGAACGAGGCTGGGGAGGCGTGAGGCTGCGGTGCGGGTGCGGGTGCGGTTGCGGTGTGGGTGCGGTGGCGGGTGTTCGATCCTCCTCCGTCGCTCCGCCGAATGCCCCTGACCGTCGTAGCTGCGTATAAATAGTCACGCGACCCCTCGATGACGCCCCGGTGAACCGCCTCGGGAACAAGCACCGAGGCGCTCACCTGGCGACTCCGTAGAGCCGCCGTCGACGTCGCCGTCGCCACCGACGCTTGACCCCCGTGTGATCGCGGCGCAGGGACGGCGACGGAGCGAAGCCCTTACAACCGAACGCGCGGTACGACCGGTAACTCGCTGGGACGGACGTCCAGCGGGCACTCGCCGCCGGACCGAGGCGTCGGGTCGACGCGGAGTCAACCCCGTCGACGCCGAGGGTCCGGGACGAGACGAAATGTGGCCGCATGCGCGGCTGAATCGCAACCGTCCGTGGACACGAACCATGGCACGAAGCTTCTACTCGCACATCAAGGAGGCATGGCAGTCCCCGAAGGAGGGGAAACTCGCGGAGCTACAGTGGCAGCGAAAACAGGGCGCCATCGAGCGCATCGACCGCCCCACCCGCCTCGATAAGGCCCGCGAGCTGGGCTACAAGGCGAAACAGGGGATCGTCGTCGCCCGCGTGAGCGTTCGGAAGGGCGGCTCGCGCAAGCAGCGACACAAGGCCGGCCGCCGCTCGAAGCGCCAGGGCGTCAACCGGCTCTCGCGGCGTAAGTCGATCCAGCGCATCGCCGAGGAGCGCGCCTCGCGGAAGTTCCGTAACCTGCGCGTGCTCAACTCCTACTGGGTCGGCGAGGACGGCTCGCACAAGTGGCACGAGGTGATCCTGGTGGACCCGAACCACCCGGCCATCGAGAACGACGAGCAGCTCAACTGGATCTGCTCCGATAAGCACAAGGGCCGCGCGTTCCGCGGGCTCACCTCCGCCGGCACCAAGGGCCGCGGCCAGCGCAAGCGTGGAAAGGGGACGGAGCACACCCGACCCTCCATCGGCGGCGACCGGCGCCGCGGAAAGTAACCCGCGCTGCCCGGGATCGCCCGTTCTCAACGCTTTTCATCCCGTCAGCGACCGCACTGGCGACCTCCCGTCAGCGACCGCACTGGCGACGTGCCGCCGGCGGGACGGAGCACATGCGATCCGGCCCCGTGTTTATACGTATCGCCGGGATACGGTCGGGTATGACGCTCTCGCTGGACGCGACCCAACTCGACCGCTACTCCAGACACATCATCATGGACGAGGTGGGCCCGGAGGGACAAAAGCGGCTGCTGGAGGGGAGCGCGCTCGTGCTCGGTGCAGGTGGGCTCGGCTCCCCGGCCATTCAGTACCTCGCGGCCGCGGGCGTCGGGACGATCGGGATCGTCGACGACGACGTCGTCGAGCGGTCGAACCTCCAGCGACAGGTGGTCCACGGCGACGCCGACGTCGGGGAGCCGAAGGTCGAGTCGGCGCGTCGCTACGTCGAGAGCCTCAACCCCGACGTCGACGTGGAGGTCCACGAGACGCGGCTCGACGAGACCAACGTCCACGAGCTGATCGGCGACCACGACGTAGTCGTCGACTGCGCGGACAACTTTCGGACCCGATACGTGGTCAACGACGCCGCTCGGATCGAATCGGTCCCGGTCGTCCACGGCGCTATTTATAAATTCGAGGGGCAGGCGACGACGCTCGTCCCCGACGGCCCCTGTTATCGGTGTCTGTTCCCGGAGCCGCCCGAACCGGGCACCGTCCCCGACTGTGCGACGACGGGGGTCCTCGGGGTCCTGCCGGGGACGATGGGCTGCATCCAGGCGACGGAGGCGGTCAAGCTGCTCCTCGACGCCGGGGAGACGCTCGACGGCCGACTTCTCTTTTATGATGCGATGGAGATGACCTTCGAGACGGTCGCCTACGAGCGCAAGCCCGACTGCCCGGTCTGTGGCGAGGACGGCATCGACACGATCGACGGGATCGACTACGCGGGCGGCTGCCGGATCGACGCCGACTGAGAATCGTCACCCGTGTCGTGTCGCTGCGGATCGCCAAGCGCGCGATGTCGCCGTGTGGTCTCAAAAGGGACGTCCCGCTGCACCCGCGTCGGCCTCCGATCCTGGATCGGCGCCGACGAAGCCGGAGCGAACACACCAGCGACAGTACCGGTATCCCGGCCGGTTCTCCGCCCCGCAGTGTTGACAGACGACGACGTCGCCGTCCGTCGAGAGCGAGGGCGGATCGCCGACCGGGAGCGCCTCCGGTCGAGCCCGTTCGTCAGCGTTGGAGTCCGTTCGGTCCCCGATCCCGGGAGGGTCGGACGGACCGGGAACGCGACCGAGATTCGACTCGCTCGTCCCGTCCCGTCCGTCACCTCGGCGCTCGACGTCGTCGAGGAGCACCTCTCGAACCCCGTCGCCGCCGCGAACGAGAAGCAAGACGACCACGAGATTCACCGTGATCACGCCGATGACGAGCACGACGAGCGGATCGATCGTCATCCGTGATTTGTGTTAGCACTCGACGAATAAATGCGTCTCGGCGGAGGGATATAAATCGGGTCGCGAACGGAGGGGATGGGCAAGGGAAACTGACCCGCCGGGCCCGGCGAGCGGGAACCCGCGGAGTCGACGAGAAGTAGCTCGTGAGGTCGACGAAAGGCAGTTCGCGAAGGCGACGAGAATTAGCTCGCGGAGCCGTACGTCTCCGCCAGGTACTCGACGATGTCGTCGCTCTCGGGCATGCCCTCGATCCCGTGTTCCTCGTCGACGAGCACCGGGACGCCGGTCTGTCCGCTGACCTCCTTCACCTCGGTCCGCTCGCCGTGTGAGCGCGGGACCGAGATCGAGTCGTACTCGAGGTCGAGCTCCGCGAGCTTCTCTTTGACCTTCGCACAGTACGGGCAGCCCTCCAGTTCGTACAGCGTTAGGTTCGCCATCGTGCCCACGTACGTTTCCGACGAATAAAGAAGTCGGCGGTCAGTGTGCGGTGCACACACGGCCGCGGACGCGGACCCGAGCCGGGGATCATCCGGGCGCGCCTACCGCGTTCGCGTCGCCGTCCCCCCGTCCGAGCGCGTACCGAGCGGCGGACGCGTTCGATCGCGGGGGATCCGGTCGCTCCGGTAGTCGTGGAGGTCGGCGTGACAGTCGGGACAGAGCGTCCGGAGGTTGTGGAGGTCGTTCGAGCCTCCGTTCGCGCGCGGCACGACGTGGTGAACGTCGAGGTGACGGGCGGCGGCGTCCTGGACCGACGCTCCGGGCGGACGCTTCAGGCTTCGGCCGTCACGGGCGCGCCACCGGGTCGCGCCGTCGAGCGTGTCGATCCGGCCCGCCGGACAGAGCGCGCAGCGAAACAGGTCGCGCAGCCGAACCCGCGCCTTCGTCTCCCAGTTCGGCTGCGGAGTGCGATGATCGTGTGGACCGCGCTCGGAGAGCTTCGAGAACAGTTCGCTGAGGGTCAAGGCGGGCGCCTCGGGGAGTTCGCGGATCTTCCACGCGCGAACCGCCTCCCACCGTTCCATGCGCCGTCGTGGCGTCGCATGAACAAAAGCCGTCCGTCGTCGTGCCGCTCGGCGAGTCAGAACAGGAACCCGCCGGTCTGGAGGACGTAGTAGCCGATGAGGAGGACGGCGAGGATCCACTGGCCCGGGTGGACGTCGTCCGTCTCGCCCATCGCCGCCTTGATGATCGGGAACGCGACGATGCCGGCCGCGAGTCCGTCGGCGATGGAGTAGGTGAGCGGCATCACGAGGATGGTGAGCGCGCCGGAGATGGCCCACGCCGGGTGGTCCCAGTCGATGTCGACGACGCCTTGAAACATCATCACGCCCACGACGACGAGCGCGAGGAAGGAGGCGTAGTCGGGCAACAGGGGCACGAGCGCGATGAAGGGAATGGCGAGCAGGAAACAGCCGGCGACGACGAGGGCGGTCAGCCCGGTCCGGCCACCTTCCTCGACGCCCGTCGAGGACTCGATGTAGGTCGTCACCGTCGACGTGCCGAGCATGGCGCCGACCGTCGTCCCCACCGCGTCGGCCATCAGCGGCTCGTCCATGTCGGGGAGCTCGCCCTCCTCGTCGAGGAAGTCGCCGAACTGTGAGACGCCGATGAGCGTGCCGGCGGTGTCGAAGAAATCGACGAAAAAGAAGGTGAAGACGACGAACGTGAACGTCACGGGGTCGATGTCGGCGAGTCCGTCGAGGAACGCGCCGGCGAGCGGCGTGAAGTCGAACTGAACCGTGGTGACGAGTTGGGTCACGCCGCCGGCGATCCCTTCCGCCGCGAAGGTGGCGTACAGGTCACCGTCGACGACGTTCGCCGGCTGGGTGAGCCCGGCGATCGCGGCGAGCCAGCCGGCCGCCGCCGTCGTGAGGATGCCGATGACGATGGCGCCGGTGACGCCGCGCGCCCACAGGATCAGGGTAAACAGCACGCCGAGGACGCCGAGCAGCGCGCCTGGCGTCGCGGCCACGTCACCGAGCGTGACGAGGGTACCCTCGTAGGCGACGATCACCTGCATCTCCTGTAACCCGATGAACAACAGGAACGCACCGATGCCGGCGCCGACGGCGTACTTCACCGGCTTGGGGAACAGGTTGATCACGTACTCGCGGGCGCCGACCGCCGTGAGGATGATGAAGAGAATCCCCTCGACGAAGACGGCCGCGAGCGCGGTCTGCCACGGAATGCCGAGCCCGATGACGACGGTGAACGCGAAGAAGGCGTTGAGTCCCATCCCCGGCGCCAACCCGAACGGCCGGTTGGCATACAGCGCCATGACCACGGTCGCGACGACCGACGCGAGGATCGTCGCCATCGCGATCATCTGGAACACCTGTATCTGCTCGTAGCCGTCGATCTCGATGGCCGCCGACAGGATCGCCGGGTTGACCACGATGATGTACGCCATCGCGAGGAACGTCGTGACCCCGGCGATGGTCTCCGTTCGGACGTCGGAACCGTGCCCGCCGAGGTCGAACCGATCTGTAAGGCCCATTGAACGAATATGCATACACGCGGATCAGCACATAAACGTTGCTTTCCGCAAGCAGCATATATTCACAATTGTGTATAAATAAACCGACAAAGCTCGCAATGAATCATCAAGATACGCGCGATCGTGGGTATGTTTGTCCCCAGCGTCGCGTTCGGCTCCTACTCGAATTGCGTCCGGCTGTTACTCGAACGTCTCCAACGCGCCGACGGGGGCGTCGGCGATCTCGCGTGCGCGTGCCATCCCCTCGTCGCCGACGGCGATGAGCGCGAAGACGCCGGTCACGTCGGCGTCCGCCTGCAGCGCGATGTCGAGCAGTAGCTCCTGCGTCTCGCCGGACCGGATCAGGTCGTCGACGACGAGGACCGTGTCCCCGGCGTCGATCGCGCGGGCGGGCAGGTAGTAGGTGAGCTCGATCCCCGAGGCGAGCCGCTGGCGCGACTCGATGAACTCCTCGACCGCGGTCTCCTTCGACTTCTTGGCGTACGCGAGGCGGGCGTCGAAAAAGGAGGCCATCGCGGCCCCGAGCGTGATCCCGTCGGTGGCGGCGGTTAAGACGACGTCCGGCGACTCGAAGCCGAACGTCTCGGCGGCGACCGGCGCGACGAGGTCGAGGAAGGACTGGTCGAAGACGACACCCGAGTTGTCGACGTACCCCTCGTCGTCGAACTCGACCCGAGCGACGAGCTCGTCGGCGAGCGCGTCCCGTCCGGTCTCGGTCACCACCTCGCGAGCCCGTTCCGTTCCCGGGAGCACGTGTCCGTTGACGTATCGATTGAGATCGCCGGCCGGCAGTCCGGTGAGCGCCGACAGCTCCTCGTACGTTCGCGTCTCTTTTAACACTCGCAACACGGCGACCGCCTGCAGCTGGAGGGCCGCCTTCTCGGCTCGATTCATACGCTTGATCGAGATTACACAAACATGAATATATCGAAGCAGTACAACGGCAAGATGGCCACGAGTATGGTTCACACACGGCGGTGCGTCCCGGGAGTCGATCCGCCGAGTTACGTCCGCCCGGGTGGGGCGCCACGTGGCGATCCGCCCGATCGTGACGGCCACCTCGCTCGATCGTGACGATCGTCTCACTCGATCGTGAGGAAGCGGGCGGCGTAGCCGGGCTCGCCCTGTCGGGGCGTCACGACGATGAACGAGTGTGGCGGGAGCTCCGCGAGCGTCCGGGGAAGCGCCGCGAGGTGTGGATCCCAACCGACGCTCCCCTGTCGCGGCGAGATGGGCATCACGAGGTCGTCGGCGTCGGTTCGCTCACGCAGCATCGACTCCAGCGTCGACCAGTCCTCGACCCCCTCGAACTCGCCCTCCAGTTCGGGGTCCACCATGCCGAAGAGGCGCTCGTACTGACGCGGATTATCCCCGACCACGTAGGTGTGAAGCTCCGCGCCGAGCTTCTCGGCGAGTCGTTTGACGACGTGAACGCTCTCGTAGAACCCCTCGTGGTGGTCGACGCCGGGCGGCGTCACGACGAAGATCCGTTCGGTGGTGTTTATCGGATGGCCGAGCCGCGAGACGAGCACGGGAACGGACGTTCGGCCGAGCACCTGGTCGATGATGCTGCCGAACGCGCGGTTGCTGAGCGATCGCCGCGCGTCCCAGCCCATGAGGATGAGCTCCGCCCGCGTCTCGGTGCTCGCCCGGACGATGCCGGACGCAATGCTGTGGTTCACCCGCGTCTCCGTCCGAACCGGAACCTCCGCGGCGTCGGCAATCTCGGCCGCGGCGTCGAGGCTCTCCTCCGCCTCCGCGACCACCGCCTCCTCTCCCCCGGATCCGTCCGGCTGCACGACGGTGAGGAGGTGGACCGGACTCTCTGCCATCTCGTCTTTCAGCGTGAAGGCGAGCTCCAAAAGCGGCCGCTGTCTATCGGCGTCCATCGAGAGCGGCAACAGGATCCGCGGGTCGAACTCGCCCGTCTCGCCGGGCTCGACGTCCCCGCCGAGCGCGAGCCGGGTCGCGTACTGCTCCGTCAGCCACGGGCTCACGACGGCGGCGACGAGCATCATTAAGACGACCGCGTTGAGGACGTCCGATCCGAAGAGTCCGGCGTCGAACCCGACGAGCGTGATCGCCAGCGCGGCGGCGGCCTGTCCGACCGACAGACCCGTTATTACGCCGAACTCGTCGCGATCGTAGCCCTGGATCGCGGAGACGACGCCCGCGGCGGCCACCTTCGTGACGAGCATGACGCCGATGATGGTCGCCGCGACCACCAACGTCCGGGGCCCATCGAGAATGACTCCGGGGTCGACGAGCATCCCGACGTACAACAGGAAGAAGGGAACGAACAGCGCGTTGCCGACGAACTCGATCCGGTTCATCAGCGTCCCGCCGCGGGAGACGAGTCGGTTGAGGGCGATGCCGGCGACGAAGGCGCCGAGGATGTCCGACAGGCCGAGCACCTCCGCGAAGCTCGCCGCGGCAAAGATGGCGGCGGCGACGAACAGGAACTCGAAGTAGCTCTCCTGGCTGGTGTTCCGGAAGAACCACCGGGCGACCGGCGGCAACAGGAACCAGGTTCCGGCAAAGAGCACGACGATGGCGCCGAAGACCTGCCCGAAGAGCCCGAGCGTCAACTCGCCGTCCGCCTGCCCCAACACGATGGCGAGCACGACGAGCGCCAGCGTGTCGGTGAACAAGATCCCGCCGAAGACGGCCGTCACCGCGCGGTTTTTCGTGACGTCCAGCCGGTTGACCACCGGATACGCGAGTAGGGTATGTGAGGAAAAGACCGCCGCGAGCAGAAACGACGCCCACACGTCGAGGCCGAGGACGTAGACGCCGACCGCCGATCCGATCCCGAACGGGAGGAAGAAGCTCGTCAGCCCGAACAGCGCGGCGTTCTCCGGCGCGGCCGCGAACCCGCGGAGGTCGAGCTCCAGGCCGACGGTGAAAAGCAGGTAGACGAGCCCGACGTTGCCGAGGAGGACGATCGCGTCCGTCTGAGCGAGCACGCCGGTGCCGTTCGGGCCGAGCGCCGCGCCGACGAGCACGATGCCGACGATGCCGGGCAGCCCCGCCCGCTCGATGAGCATCGGCGCGACGAGAAACGTCGTCAACGCGAGCGCGAAGACGATCACCGGCTCCTCGATCGGCAGCGAGGGCAGCGCGATGCCGAGGGGAACGAGCGAAGCGGTGAGGTCGAGAGATGACATGAATGCGGAGATGAAGCCGTGGTTCGCTCAGCGATGGCGTCGTGATCTCATACGAAAACCCGTGACGTCATATAAAAACGAGTGATCGACGGGACGCGCGAGTACGCCGGCGCGGCGTCAGGGTGCCTCGCCGGTCTCGATGGTGAAGGAGTCGCGCGGGTACGCCACGCAGGTCAGGGTGTAGCCGTCGTCGAGTTCGGCCTCCTCGAGCATCTGCTGGTTGTCGTGTTCGACGAAGTCCTCGGAGGGACCGTCCGTGATGTGGCCCGCACAGGAGACGCACTGCCCCTGTCGACAGGCGTACGGGAGGTCCCAGCCGTTGTCCTCTCCGGCGTCGAGGATCGTCTCGTTGTTCGCGACCTCGATCGTCTCGCCCTGTTTGGTGAACTCGACGTCGAAGTACTCGATCTCGTCCTCGGGGATGTCGCCGGGGCCGGCGCTCTCCTCCGTTCCCTCCGCGAGTTCGCCGCCCTCGCCGTCGCCGCCGGCGGGAATCGCGCCGCCGCCACCGCCGCCGCCGATGGCACGGTTACCGGGCTCCGGGAACTCGGTCTCGGGCACCGCGGCCGCTCGCTTTTCCATGATCTCCTCGGAGATGTCGTGAGTCGGCTCCCACCCCGTCCCCTTCAACGAGCTGACGATGACGACGGTCAGCGTCGCGATCGCCGCGAGCGCGATCGCCAGTGGGTCGTACATGTCGCTACCTATGGAGAGGTCCCATAAGGCGGTTTTGATCGGGCGAAGCCCATCGGCCCGGCCGAGCTCTGCCGCCCGATCATCCGGTCTCGTCTCGATCTCGTGTGGTCTCGTCTCGATCTCGTGTGGTCTCGGTCCGAGCGTATGTTCCCGTCCGCGTCACACGCGGAAGTTCGAGGCGCTCGGGAGTTCGAGGCGTCCGAGCGCGTCATGGAGCCGTTCTCACGGGCTTTGCGTTCGTAGCGTATCCGACGAATCGACCGGTAGCACAAAACTGCGAACTGAGCGGTCGTTTTCCGGATCGTTTATAATCGAACATGAGTGGTCATGTAGCTTTTATAAGTAGCGACGACGGTCCGGAGCATTCGGGGGAGCGCCGAACGAGGATCGACCACCGCCGCCGCGACCGCACCGCAGCCTCACGCCTCCCCAGCCTCGACGGACGGGCGGGCGCCGGACCGCTCGGCGCCCGCCCGTCCGTCTCCCTCGCGCGCGTCGGAGTCGCGCGCGCCGGCACCCCTGGACGGTTTATAAGCGGTGTCGTCACTCGATCGGGATGGATTATAAGAGAACCACAACTCCCGGGAGCACTCGCTACATCACCTACACTGAGCGATGGACGGTATCAGTGAACCGGGTGTGCAACGCGTTCCATGACGCCCTCGGCGCCCGGAGGTTCGAGAGTTGCGGGACGCGATCCGTGCCGAACCACACACCGCAATCCGTGTCGAACCATGCACTAGCCCTCCGCGAACGTATGGGCCGTCCGCCACTCGGCGGCGCGCGCCGTCGCCGACTCACGATCCGGATGACGTTCCCGTTCGTACACGCGCCCGTCGGCCGCCTGTTCCATCACGTCGAGCCGGACGACGTACTCGCCGTCGCCGCGCTCACGGACCCTGACGGTCGCGTAGCCGTCCGACCGTTGCCACTCCGTGACCACGTCGTCCTCGCGGGAGACCGACCACTCCGAGTCCATGCGTTCATCGGGACGGGACGCGGTCATAAAGGGAACGGTCGGGGCGTGGACGGGCACGCTCCGACGCGTGTGCGAGCACGCTTCGACGCGGACGGGCACGCCCCGACGTGGCCGAAACCGTCCGGCCCGCTACTCGGACGGGCCCGAAGCGTACTCACAGACGGGACAGACCACGTAGCCCAGGCCGTCGTAGGGGACCGCCGTCGACGGGGCTTTCGTATCACACTCCGGACAGTCGAAGGTCGACGGATCCTGGATCGCCATGGACGATCAACGTGATGGATCGCACTTAGTTACGACCCGGTTGATGGCCGGTACGGACACCCTGATTTATATACGCCGGCGGATTCGACGCTCGGTATGACCGATGACGTGTATGCGAGCCGACGTGAACGGGCCGCCGACCGCCTCCGTGCGATCGGCGCCGACGCGCTCGTCTGTTTCCCGAGCCGGAACCTGCAGTACCTGACGGGCTTTCACGAGGAGCCCGGCGAGCGGCACTTCCTGTTCGTCGTTCCGGCAGTCGGCGAGCCTGCCCTGCTCGTCCCCGCGCTGTACGGGAGGCAGGTTCGCGAGGAGACGACGGTGGCGGACGTCCGGACGTGGACCGATGGCGACGACCCGGCTTCGGCCGTCGGTGATCTGCTCGCGGACCGCGACCTCCGGGGGGGACGGCTGCTGGTCGACGATCGGATGTGGGCCCGGTTCACACAGGATCTCCGCGCCGCGGCGCCGAACGCGACGTGGGGCCTCGCAAGCGAGGCGCTCGTCGAGCTCCGGATCCGGAAGGACGAGTCCGAACTCGCCGCCCTCCGGGAGGCCGCGGCGGTCGCCGACGCGGTCGTCGAGGACCTCCGCGCCCGCGGGAGCGACGCGGTCGGCACCACCGAACGCGAGCTTGCGGCGTGGATCGAGGATCGGCTGACGGCCCACGGCGGCGAGGGGCTCGCCTTCGGGACCATCGTCGGATCGGGTCCCAACGGCGCGAAGCCCCATCACCGGAGCGGGGATCGCGAGATCCGCGCGGGCGACCCGGTCGTCCTCGACTTCGGCACGCGCGTCGACGGCTACCCCTCGGATCAGACGCGAACGATCGCCCTCGCCGGCGATCCGCCCGACGAGTACCCGGCCGTCCACGAGGTCGTGCGCGAGGCGCAGGCGGCGGCGGTCGACGCGGTCGAACCAGGCGTGACGGCGGCCGCGATCGACCGTGCGGCCCGTGAGGTCATCGAGGACGCGGGATACGGCGACGCGTTCGTCCACCGGACCGGCCACGGGGTCGGCCTCGACGTCCACGAGGAGCCGTACGTCGTCGCGGGCAACGATCGCGAGCTGGAGCTGGGCATGGTCTTCTCCGTCGAGCCCGGGATCTACCTCGGCGGCCGGTTCGGCTGTCGGATCGAGGACCTCGTCGTCGTGACGAATGACGGCGCCGAGCGGCTGAACCGGACGGACCGCGGCTGGCGATGATCGCGGACGGCGGCGACCGTGGCTGATGGCGGCCCTGACTGACGCTGACCGCGACCGACGCTGAGCGGTCACCGAGTTCGTGGCCCTGCCGATCCCCGCCCCGAGGTCATCACCCCGCCGATCCCCGCCCGGGTCGCCGCGAGGGAAACCCCTACGTCGGCGCGGACGGATCGGCGCCCATGGACTTCGCCACGGAACTCAGAGGGGCCACCCCGCCGCTCGTGACGCCGTTTACCGGACCGGACGCCGATGCGGTCGACCACGAGGCGCTCGCCGACGTCGTCACCCACGCCGTCGACGGCGGCGCGGTCGGGCTCTTTCCGAACGGGACGACGAGCGAGTGTGCGAGCCTGACGGCCGGGGAGCGCGCCGCGGTCGTCGAGACGACGGTCGCGAACGCCGAAGGCCGCCCCGTTCTTGCGGGGGTCGGCGATACGGCGCTGCCGGACGTGCTGGGTCACGCCGAACGGGCCGCGAGCGCCGGCGCGGACGCGGCCGTCGTCACGCCCCCGTACTATCAGGCCGAATCCGGCGAGGGTGGCAACCGGGTCTTCCTCGAACGCGTGGCGGACGACTCCCCGCTGCCCGTCTTCCTCTACGACATTCCCTCGTGTACGGGGAACCCGCTCTCGACGGAAACCGCGCTCGCGCTCGCCGACCACCCGAACGTCGTCGGTTATAAGGACTCCAGCGGGGATTTCACCGGGTTCTGCCGGCTACTCCGCGAGGCGCCGCCGGAGTTCGTCATGCTCCAGGGCTTCGATTCGTTGTTCCTCCCCTCGATCCGGATGGGTGCGACCGGGGGCGTTCACGCGCTCTCGAACGTCATTCCCGAGGCGTTCGCCGAGTTGACACGGATCGTGGACGGCACGGCCGACGGCGACGCGGACCCCGCTGCTCGGGCCACCGCGGTACACGAGACGATCGGCTCGCTGTTCGACGGCTGTGCGGAGCACGGGTTCGCGCCGGCGACGAAGGCGGCGCTCCAGGTCCGCGGCGTCATCGAGGACCCGTCCGTCCGCCCGCCGCTTCTGGAGGCGGATCCCGACGCGTTCCGTGAACCGATCGCACACGCGGAATCGTTGCTGGCCGAGTGAGCGTCCGGTCGGCAGTCGCCGTCGCTCGTCGGGTGAAACCACAAGAACGCACGCACGGGGGGACGTCGCGTGCGATGCGAGGACGGGAGAACCGTGTGCCTCGGCCCCGTCGGTAACGTGATCGTGAGGTAACATAACCGCGACACCGAATAATTTCGGTGTGTGTGATCGGGTCGTCCCGACGTGAATCGCCTCGGGGTCAAGCCCCGAGGCTTTTAGATGATCGCGTCGACGTCGACGTGGGCGGTCAATAGCTCCGACATCGTCTCCACGGTCCGACGGTCCCGGGTACGGCCGCCACTGACGACGGACTCGATCCGGTCGATGGCGGTGGCGGTGTCGGTGTTAAGCGCGAGCACCGGCTTGCCCGCGTCGGCGGCCTTTCCGAGGACCGCACCCGAGGGGCGATGCCCGCCGGTTAACACGAGACACGCGACGCCGGAGGCGTCGAGCGCGGCGGCCTGGACGTCGGCCCGGTCGCCGCCGGTGATCACGGCCGCGTCGCGGGCGCGACGGAAGTGTCGCAGCGCCTCGTCGCCGCCCATCGCACCGACGAGGAAGCGCTCGACGAACGCGTCGGTCGGGGCGTCGGTGAGCAGCTCGGCGCCGAGCTCGTCGGCGAGTTCGGCGACGGTAACGCCCGCCAACTCCTTCTTTCGGGGGATCGCTCCGAGCACGGTGATCCCCTTCGACTCGAGAAACGGGATGCCGTCGCGGTCGAGCGAGTCGAACGCCGAGTCGGAGACCTTGTTGAAGATCACGCCGGCGAGCCGGTCGCCGAAGCCGTCGGCCGCCGCGAGCACCTCGTCGAGGTCGCCCGGCGTCTCGTAGTCGGCGACGAGCACGACGCGGGCGTCGAGCAGCTCGGCCACGTCGGCGTCCGTGAGGTCGACGACGCCGCCCGTCGTCCAGCTGCCCCCGCCTTCCACGAACATGTGGTCGCGGTCGGCGGCGAGTTCGTCGAACTCCTCGCGGACGCGGTCGTGGAGGGCGTCGGCGTCCTCCGTGCCGCGAATGGCGCCCTCGATGAACGTCGGCGAGTAGACGACGGGCTCCATCTGGTGCATTTCGGCCTCGAGGCCGAGCACCTCGCGAGCGAGCATTGGGTCCTGATCGAGCGTCTTGCCGACGTTCGACCGCAGGCGGGTGCCCTTCGGTTTCATGTAGCCGACCGTCTCGTCGCGGTCGGCGGCGAGTCGCGCGAGCGCGAGCGCGATGGCGGTCTTTCCGGCGTGTTCTCCGGTGGCGGTGACGAGCGTGGTGGTGGTGTCAGTCATTGGTCTGAGTCTGGGTCTCGGGGGATTCGACGACGGGGTCGTTCGGCAGTTTCTCCGGGTCGACGGTGAGTCGAACGTCCACGGCTGCGGCGTTCGCACCGTCGGTTCCGGGGAGCGCGACGAGCGGGTTGATGTCGAGTTCGAGGATGGCGGGGAAGTCCGTCACGAGTTGGGAGAGTCGGCCGATCGTCTCGATGACGGCGTCGACGTCGACCGGGTCGCGGCCCCGGGCGCCGCGCAACAGCGGTGCCGAGCGGATCTCCTCGGTCATTTCGCGGGCCTCCGGCTCGGAGACGGGCGCGACGCGGAAGGTGGTGTCCTCCATCACCTCCACGAAGATGCCGCCCAGTCCGAACATGAGCAGGGGCCCGAACTGCGGGTCGCGGTTCATGCCGACGATCGTCTCGACGCCGTCGTCGAGATCGACCATCTCCTGGACCTGGACGCCGAGCAGCGTCGCGTCGGGCTGGTAGTTCCTGGCACGCGTGATCAGGTCCTCGTAGGTGTCCGCGACCTCCTCGTCCGGGACGCCCACCGCGACGCCGCCGATGTCGGACTTGTGGAGGATGTCCGGCGAGACGATCTTCATCACGACGTCGCCGTCGATGCGCTCGGCCACCTCGGCCGCTCGCGTCGGCGAGTCGACGATCTCGCCGTCCGGCGTCGGGATCCCGTAGGCGTCGAGCAGGTCCATCGCCTCCACGCCGAGGCGGTTGTCGTCGCGGTCGTGGACCGCCAAGAGCACCTCGTGGGCGCGCTCGCGGTCGACGTCGAACGACATCGGCTCGGCGTACTCGCGGTCGCGGATCTCGCGGTAGCGCGCGAGCGTCGCGAGGCTCTCGATCCCGCGCGCGGGATCGAAGTAACACGGGATCCCGCGCTCCTGGAGGCGCCGTTTCGGCTCGCGGGTCCGGTCGCCGCCCATCAAGCAGGCGGCGACGGGCGCGTCCGTCTTCTCGCTGACGTCGCAGATCGCGTCCGCGAGGTCCGCGAAGTCGATGACTGCGGTGGGCGCGGACAACACGAGCACCGCCCCGACCTGCTCGTCGGCGGCGACGATCTCCAGCGCCTCGCGGAATCGGCCGATGTCGGCGTCGCCGATGACGTCGACGGGGTTGTGGACGTTGGCCTCGTCGGGCATCGACTCCCGCAGCGCCGCGGTCGTCTCCGCGGTGAACGACGCCATCTCCAGGTCCGCGTCGCCGACGGCGTCGGTCGCCATCACGCCGGGGCCGCCGGCGTTCGTGACGATCGCGACGCCGTCGGCGTCGGGCAGCGGCTGGCTGCCGAGGATCCCGGCAGCGTCGAACAGTTCGTCGACGGACTCCGCGCGGATGACGCCCGCCTGGTCGAGGCCGGCCTCGTAGGCTTTCTCGGAGCCGGCGAGCGTGCCCGTGTGTGAGGAAGCCGCCTGCGCGCCGGCGCTCGTCCGGCCGGACTTGACGGCGACGATCGGGGTATCCTGGGTGGTCTCGCGGGCGGCATCGATGAAGTCACGGCCGTTCTCGATCCCCTCGAGGTAGCCGATGATGACGTCCGTTCCCTCGTCGTCGCCCCAGTAGTCGACGAAGTCCGTCTCGTCGAGGACGGCCTTGTTGCCGAGCGAGACGACGTCCTTGAAGCCGACGCCGTGGTCGTTCGCCCAGTCGAGGACGGCCGTGATGAACGCGCCCGACTGGCTCATAAAGGAGAGCCCGCCGGGGAGCGCGTTCTCCGGGCCGAACGTGGCGTTCATGCCGGACGGCGTCGACATGATCCCGAGGCTGTTGGGGCCGACGAGGTTCAACTCGTACTCGTCGGCTATCTCGGCGAGCCGCCGTTCGCGGTTCGCGCCCTCCTCGCCGGTCTCCCCGAATCCGGCCGTGATGACGACGACGTTTCGGACCCCGGCGGCCCCGCACGCCTCGATCGCGTCCAACACGATCGACGGCGGCACGACGACGACCGCCACGTCGGCGTCGGCGCCCTCGACCTCGGCGACACACGACGTCCCGAGCACCTCGTCGTAGTTCGGGTTGACCGGCACCGTCTCGCCGTCGAAGTCGTCGAGCAGGTTCGACGTGACCGCGCGACCGATCGAACCCTCGCGGGGCGTCGCGCCGACGACGGCGACCCGATCCGGGTCGAACATCTCGTTGAGCGTACCCATCACCCCTCGACTACGACCGGCGACCGGTTAAATACGGGTGGGACGAGGTTCAGTAGTCGAGTCAATCACGCCACGTGGACGCATGGACCGTGGAGCGACCGGCCGACCGCTGACCGAAGCGATCTCCGGTCGTTCCGCATCACATCAGGGAGGACCGACCCGCAGCGCGTTCCGAATGCCGTCGGCTTTCGGACGCGGCGGGCTCACCGCGAGTCGTCCATCTCGAATCCCTCCGCGTTCGGCAACGAGAGGGTGACGACGTTCCCCGCGTCGGCGACGTCGAACGAGAGGTCGCCGCCGGAGCGTTCGACGACCCAGTAAACCAGCCACAGCCCCATCCCGACGGTGTGGTAGACGTCGGTCATCTCGCGGCGGTCCGTAACGACGAGCTGCTCTTCGGCCGGGATCGGCGGACAGTTGTCCCGCACGGTGATCACGACGCTCTCGCCGGTCTCCTCGACGCCGAGCCGAACCTCGGGCCTCCCTTCGGCGTGTTCGACGGCGTTTCCGAGGAGCTCACCGAGCGCGTACTCGATGGCAGGCACGGTAAACACGGTGGCCTCCGGCGCTCGATCAACCGTGAGCACGGCCTCCTCGGCCGCCTCCCGCGTGGCTGCGACCGCCTCGTCGATGACGTCGTCGAGGTCGATCGGCCTGACGGACCCGCCCGTGTTCAGGAGTTCGATGACGTCCCGTTGTTTCTCGGCCGTCGCAAGCAGCTGCTCGCCGATGCGACGGATCGTTTCGGCGTGTTCGGCGACGGCCGCGAGGGCCTCCTCGACGTTATCCTCGGTCGTGGACGTCTCCTCCACGCGATCGGCGATCCGCGACGCCGTCCCCGTGATGACGTTCATATCGTTTCGGATCGTGTGCCGGAGGAGGTTGTCCATCACGGTGAGCTGACGCTTCCGTTTGTACTCCTCGCTGACGTCGCGGACGAAGCCGGCGACGCGGACGACCTCGTCGCCCTCGAAGATCGGCGACGCCGGAACGCGGACCCACCTGCTGAAGTCGGTTTCGGGGTCGACGCGATAATCGAGGTTCGTCGACTCCCCGGCCGACAGGCGCGCCATGGCCCGCTTCACGTACGGTCGGTCCTCCGGATGGACGTGTTCGAGGAAGGCTTGCGGACGTCGCTCGAGCATCTCCGCGGAAAGGCCGAACACCTCCTCGACGGCGTCGTTGACGAACAACAGCTCGTCCCAGTCCGCGGTGAACATCCAGAGCACGTCGGAGGACTGCTCCGCGATCGTCTCGAGGCGACGCTTCGACTCCCGTTCCTCGGTGACGTCCCGTGAGCTCAACACGTATCCGTCGATCCCCGTGGAGCGTGGTGGGTACAGATCGCTGCGGAGCCAGACCCAGTCGTCGTCGGCGGTGGCGTAGCGATACTCGAAGCCGCTCGGCGGGTCACGCTCCCCCTCGACGACGCTTCCGAACAGCTCACCGATCCGCGACGCGTCCTCCGGGTGGATCAGATCGAGCGCGTTCTCCCCGACGAGATCCTCGGGCTCGAAGCCCAACACGTCACGCACGGCGGCGTTTGCGTACCGGAACTCCCCCTCGGCGTCGAGGACCACGATCTTGACCTGAGCGAGGTTGAGGAGGGCTCGTGGATTCGGAGGGGGTCCCATACACGGCGATCCCTCGGATCCGAGGGTTAAAAACGTTCCCGTAGTTCTTAGTGGTGAGACCGTCCGATACGCCGGTTTGCGCCCATGACGCGGTCCGTCGCGTCGAACGACGCCGCAGCCGCCACGCTTAAGCGACGCCGCGGCCCCCGCCGCTCCACGCCACGGTCCGTTACGCCTAAGCGACGCCGTGTCGACCCACGGCGTATGCACTACCGCGAGGCGGCGAGCTTTCTGTTCGACCTCCGTCGCTTCTCCGTGAGCCCCGGGACCGAGAGCGTCGAGGCCCTGCTCGATCACCTCGGCCATCCCGAACGCGCGGTCCCGCTCGTCCAGATCGCGGGATCGAACGGCAAGGGCAGCACCGCACGCATGGTCGAGTCGATCCTCCGCGAGTCGGGGCTCTCGGTGGGGCTTTACACGTCGCCGCACCTCGAATCGCTCTCGGAGCGGGTCCGCGTCGACGGTCGTCCGATCACGCGGTCGGCGATCACGAAATTCGTCGAGGAAATAAAGCCTTGGCTCGTCGAGCGCGCGGCGGGCGGCGAGCCGCTCACCTTCTTCGAGGTCGTCACCGCGATGGCGATCCACGACTTCGCGCGGCGGGACGCCGACGTCGCCGTGCTCGAGGTCGGCCTCGGCGGCGAGTACGACGCCACGAGCGCGGTCGACCCCGTCGCGACCGCGGTGACGAACGTCTCGCTCGAACACACGGCCGTGCTCGGCGACTCGATCGAGGAGATCGCTCGCACGAAGTCGCGTATCGCCGCTGGCGGCGCGCCGGTCGTGACGGCGTGTGACGGCGAGGCGCTGCGGGTCGTCCGCGAGGTCGCCGCCGGCTTCGACGCTCCCGTCTCGACCGTCGTCGGCCCCGGGGTGAGCCGTTCCGACGGCGACGCGGCCGACGGTGATGTGACCGACGGCGACGTGGCCAACGACGGTGCGGCCGACGGCGACGACGCCGATCCGGTCCTCAGGGCCCGGTACGACGGCCGCGTGAGCCCGGCCGACGCGGCGGTGACGTTCTCGGGTGAGGTCGAGGGAACCTTCCGGATCCCCCTCGTCGGCGAGCACCAGGCGACCAACGCGGCGCTCGCGGTCGCGCTCGCGCGCCGAACCGCCGCCGCGCTCGGACACGACCGGACCGTGTCCGAGCGGGCGCTCGCGGACGGGCTGGCGCGGGCGACGTGGCCCGGCCGGTTCGAGGTCGTCTCGACGGCCCCGCTCGTCGTGCTCGACGGCGCGCACAATCCGGCCGCCTGCCGGACGCTCGCGGGCACGCTCGATGAGTACGACTACGAGGACCTCCACCTCGTCTACGCCGCGATGCACGACAAGGATCACGCGGGAACGGTCGGGGCGCTTCCCGATGCCGCCTCCGTGATCACCTGCAGGCCGGACCTCGACCGGGCGGAGGATCCGGAGGTGCTGGCTGCGGCCGCCCGGCGCGCCGGGATCGACGACGTGACCGCGGGCGACGGGGTCGCCGACGCGCTCGCGACGGCGGTCGACCGAGCGGACGACGACGACTGCGTCCTGCTTTTCGGCTCGCTGTTCGCCGTCGCCGAGGCACGCGCGGCGGGAACGCGGACGGTGACGCCCGTCTCCGTCGCCGACGCCCACGACGCCGAGCGGCTCCTCGACCGTGCGTCGGTTCCCCCGACCGACGCCGCGGCGGTCAAGGAGGAGGCCGACGCTCGGACCGTGACGTGTCGGCTGCGCGGCGACCAGGCGCGTCACGTCCGCGACGAGATCCGGTCGCTCGGCGGCGAGACCGCCATCGGCGGCGCCGGCGCGACCGGCGGGGAGCTGGTCCCGGTCGTGCTCGCCGCGACACGCGGGACCTTCCGGACCCTCTGTGATCGACTGGAACGACGGGAGACCACGGACGCAACCCCGCCGGCAGACGGGCTCCCGGGGATCGCGGCGGACCTGCGCGCACGCCTCGACCTGGATGAAGTTTCCGACGGGATCGGGACGGAGGACGCCGATCCGTACCCCTGGAATGAGGGCACCGCGGTGATGGGCGTGCTCAACGTGACGCCCGACTCCTTTCACGACGGCGGCCGGCACGAGTCCCTGGCCGACGCGGTCGCCGGCGCGGAGCGGATGGTCGAGGCCGGCGTCGACGTGATCGACGTCGGCGGCGAGTCGACGCGTCCGGGTGCCGATCCGGTCCCCGTCGAGGAGGAGATCGAGCGCGTGGTCCCGGTTTTGGAGGCGCTCGGCGACGTCTCGGCGGTTCGCGAGGGCGACGTGCTCCTCTCCGTCGACACGCGGAAGCCGGCCGTCGCGGAGGCGGCGCTCGCGGCCGGCGCGGACGTGATAAACGACGTGACCGGGCTCGAGGATCCGCGGATGCGTGAGGTCGTCGCCGAGGCGGGCTGTCCGGTCGTCGTCATGCACAGCACCGACGCGCCGGTCGACCCCCACGACGAGCCGGAGTACGACGACGTCGTCGCGGACGCCATCGCGGCGCTCGAGGAACGAATCCGGCTCGCCGAGATCGCCGGCATCGACCGCGAGCGCGTGATCGTCGACCCCGGAATCGGGTTCGGGAAGTCGGCCGCGGAGAGCTTCGATCTGATCGGCCGGCTCGGCGAGTTCGCGGCGCTCGGCTGTCCCGTGCTCGTCGGCCACTCACACAAGTCGCTCTTTTCGGCGATCGGTCGCGAGCCCGACGACCGCGAGCACGCCACCGTCGCCGCGACCGCGCTTGCGGCCACGAACGGGGCGGACCTCGTGCGCGTTCACGACGTCGCGGCGAACCGTGCCGCGGTCGACGTCGTCGCCGCCGTCGACGACCCGAACGGCATGGCCGGGAGGGACGACCCCGAGTGATCGGTCCGGGGAGACGATCCGGACGGGCCGGCCGAGAGGGACGACTCCGAGTGATCGGTCCGGGGAGACGACCCGTGGAGCGTGGCCGTCGCCCGGCCGGCAGCGTTTTTTGTCGGCGCCACCACCGACTCTCATGCTCAAGCGTCTCCTGCTCGGCTGCAGTTCGGTCGGGTATACCCTCGCCGAACGCGTTCGGGAGGGGCGTGGCGAGCTGTACGCGGTCACCGACGATCCCGGCTGGGCGTCCACGCTGCGCGACGAGAACGTCGCGACCGCGGAGGCCGACCCGACGGACCCGAGCACCTATCCGGACGCGGCCGACGTGGTGCTGGTCGCCGACGACGCCCCCGGTCGAAACGTTGCCGCCGCGGAGGCGGCCCGCCGCCGGTATCCGGACGCGATGGTCGTCGCGCACGTGGGGCGGGACCCGAGCGCGGCCCATCGCGCCGCGCTGGAGGCGGTCGCGGATCGGGTGGTCGACCCCGTCGACGCGCTCATGTCGCGCACGCTTCATGCCGCCGGAACCGACGCCCAGGAGCGTCCGGTGCGCCTGCTCGAGACGCTACGGGCCCTCTCGGGGCCGCTGTTGGTCGTCACGCACGACAACCCCGATCCGGATGCGATCGCGAGCGCGCTCGGACTTGCGCGCGTCGCGGACGTCGTCGGCGTGCCGGCCGACCCCTGTTACGGCGGGGAGATCGCTCACCAGGAGAACCGGGCGCTCGTGAACCTCCTCGATCTCGACCTCCGAACGTTCGAGGACGTCGACCTCGCGGAGTACGGCGGGATCGCGCTCGTCGACCACTCCCGGGCCGGGATCAACGACAGCCTCCCGGAGGGAACCTCGGTCGACGTCGTGATAGACCATCACCCGCCGCGGGGGCCCGTCGAGGGGACCTTCCTCGACATCCGTCCCGCGGTCGGCTCGACGAGCACGCTGATCGAGGAGTACCTCTCGCGGCTCGGCATCGAGCCGGACGAGCGGCTGGCGACCGCGCTGTTGTACGGGGTCCGGATCGACACGAAGGACTTCACGCGGGAGACGTCGATCCCGGACTTCGAGGCGGCCGCCGCGCTGGTCCCGCACGCCGACGAGGCCGTGCTCCGGCGCGTCGAGAGCCCCAGCATGAGCCCGGAGACGCTGCGGGTGCTGGGCGCCGCGATCGAGCGACGCGACGTTCGGGACTCGGTCGTCGCCTCCTGCGTCGGCGAGATCACCGACCGCGACGCGCTGGCGCAGGCGGCCGAGCGGCTGCTCGATCTGGAGGACGTGACCGTCACCTTCGTGTACGGCTACATGGACGGGGTCATCTACGGATCCGCGCGGGCCCGCGGCGCCGACGTCGACGTGGGCGAGCTGTTGCGGGAGGCGCTCGACGCCATCGGCTCCGCGGGCGGCCACGCCAACATGGCCGGCGCACAGGTGCCGCTCGGGCTCCTCTCGGCGGTCGAAGCGGACGAGTCCCTGCCCGACGTCGTCGCGGAGTTCGTCTCGGGACGGTTCTTCGAGGCGGTCAGGGATCCGCCGAGCGCACCGACCGGCCGGGGAACCGAGTTCCCGACGGATTAAAAAGCAAAGATCGGGTCGTGCTCAGGCCGACTCGCAGATCGCGACGAAGTTCTCGAAGACCTCCTCGCCGCGCTCGGTGTGGGCGACCTCCGGATGCCACTGGACGCCGTAGAGGCCGGCCTCGACGTTCGACATCGCCTCGATCCCACAGACGTCGGAGGTCGCGGTGTGGGTGAACCCCGCCGGAAGCTCCTTCACCTCGTCGGCGTGTGACGCCCACACGCGCGTTTCGGGGGCGAGCGACCCGACGAGCGGGTCCTCGTCGTCGACGATCTCGACGTCGACGTCGGCGTAGCCGCCGTAGTCGCCGGCGTCGACCCGACCGCCGCGCTCGGCGGCGATGAGCTGCATCCCGAGACAGATGCCGAGGACGGGTGCGTCCCCGTCGAGGTAGTCGGGGGCGTTGCCGACGCGGTCCATATCGGGCCCTCCCGAGAGGACGACCCCGTCCGCGTCGACGTCGGCGGCCGGCGTTTCGGCGTCGATTATCTCCGTGTCGACGCCCATGTCGCGAAGCGCGCGGTGCTCCAGATGGGTGAACTGGCCGTGAAGGTCGACCACGACGATCCGAGTCATGCCGTCGGTTGGACGGAGCCACACAAAAACGGCTCGGAAGGGCACGCAGGGTCGTGGCGTATTGAGCGTCGATACGGGAGATTCGATCGTTAAATATGGATCAACTGGGCCCACCCGGCCATCGAGGGGTAGCGGTACCGCTCAGAGGTCGAGCGGACCGCTTTTGAGGAACTCCCGAAGGAGCACGGTCGCGTACGAGCCACTCGGGAGCGCGAACGAGAAGTGCGGGTCGCCGTCCGCAAACTCGACGTCGAGGTCGGTGCGAAGCAGGATCGCCCGACGGGTGCCGGTCGAGGCGAACTCGTCCGGGAGCTCGAAGTCGGCGGGGTCGACGTCCGCGTCGGCGAGGACCTCGCGCTCGATCGCGCCGGGCTCGCCGTCCGCGAGATCCGTCTCCGTGCCGACGAGCGGGGCGGTGACGAACGCCCGGCCGCGTGCGCAGTGGCGCTCCATCACCGACACGCGGTCCGCGTCGACCCGCTGGAGGCGGTCGGGGTCGGGCGCGTACAGCTCGTCGGGCGCGTCGCGGTCGGCAAAACACGCCACGTCGCCCGCGACGGGCCGGTCGAACGGGAGCCCGCGCCGCAGACGTTCGCTCAGGATCCGGTTGAAGAGGATCGACTGGGCGGCGTTGACGAAGAGCCGCTGGAGGTTCGAGGGGACCGCCTCCAGCGCGTGCCGCCAGTCCTCGTCGTCCGCGGGCGTGGCGGGATCGACGTCGCGCTCGTCGAGCCGGTGGAGCATCGATCGCTCGAACCCGAGCTTGCGTGGCATCGCGTCGAGACACGCGGCCCAGTTGCCGTCGCCCGCGACGTCGGTCGCCGCGCCGCCCCCGCCGGCGGCGTCTCCGCTCTCCTCGTCGATCCCGAAGGCGGCGTCTCCGCTCTCCTCGTCGATCCCGAAGGCGGCGTCGACGCGCTCGCGGGCCGCCCGCGTGTCGGACGGCTCGCTCTCGAAGGGGTTGCCCGCGTACAGTCGGACCGCCTCCCGCCAGTCCTCGCGGACGGCCGCGAGCCCGACCGCGTGGGTCACCGGCCGGCGGCTGCCGAATCGCTGCTGGCCGAAGTAGTTGGGCACGCCCGCGGGACCGTCCGCGTCGCCCCCGGCGAACGCCCGCAGATCCTCGGCGATCGCCGCGACGCGATCGGAGGCTTCCGGCACCGCGTCGGTGACGCGGATCTCGAAGGCGTTGCCCGCGAGGTCGCCGAACGAGAGGGAGCGACCCGCCCGTCCGAGCGCCTCGATATCTGCGCCGCGGATCGACGGCAGGTCGGCCGGATCGACGTCGCGAACGGTGAACAGCTGGGTCGTCACGGCGCGCTTGTCCTTCGTGCCCGCCCACGAGACGCGCTCACGGCTCACCCCGAGTGCGTCCGAGAGCCGATGGGCGAAGTCGTTCGTGTCCCAGTCGCGCAGGGTGACGCGACATAACAGGTCAGGGTAGCTCCCCGGGTCCGCATCGAGCGGCTCCGGCTCGAACGACTCCAGCTCCCGGACGCGGAAGTCCTCGGGGGACTCACGGAGCCGACCCCCGATCCCGTCGACGTCGCTGACGTAGTGGTCGATCCCGACCGCCCGCTCGACGGGGTGTGCCTCGCGGAGCGCGGGTCCCGCCGCGGTCGAGCCCTCCCCGTTCGAGTCCTTCCCGACCATCAGTAGAGCGGGAGATCGCCCGTGACGCGGTCGACGCTCTCCTCGCGGGCGGGGCCGACCGCGAGCGCGGTGACGGTGCCCGGATCCAGCTCCGTGTGGCCCGCGTCGCGGATGATCGCGTACGGTAACCCCTCGGTTTCGGCCTTGTCGGCGAGCGCGAACAGTTCGCTCTCGGAGTCGGCGCCGAGGACGATCTTCTTTTGACCCGATCCCTTCCACTTTTTCCGTGCTCGACGGCTCGCGTCCTGGTACGCCGAGAGGGAGGCGTGGGCGACCTGTGCGGCGAGTTTCCCCTCGCCCATCCCGAGGTCGCGGCGGGCGACGATGGCCTGTTTCATGTCCGTCACCACCGCCGCCGTCGGTATAGCTCTGTTCTCTCGATCGCCGCCACGCTCCCGTGTCGGCCGTGCCCGGACGAATAAAAATTGTCATAATTGTTCATATTCTATTTATAACATTTTGGGATGGAACGGTGGCACACACTTCCTTTGACCCCTCGAATCGCTCAGTGTAGGGGACGCAGCGAGCGATCTCGGGAGCGGCCGTTCACTTATAAACGAACCCGGTCGAGGCACGACATCTCTTATAAACGGTCCTCTGGCGGTCGGCGTGCGCGAGGAACGCGCGCGAGGGAGCGTTGCCGGGGCGGCGCCCAGTGGGTCCGGCGCCGCCCCGGCGAGCGAGGCTGGGGAGGCATGAGGCTGGGGGACGAGATTGCGGGACCGTGCGGTCTGACACGGTCACGGACCACAACGAATCCTGCAGCCCAGCCCGCTCAGTATCCGCCCGTTCCTCGCCCGAATCGGGTATAAATCGGGGGCAGAGCCCTTCACCCACGAAGGTCCTCGACGGCCTTCTCGGCCGTCTCCGTCGCCTCGTAGCCGCGGCGGCCGTCGACGTCGACCTCGCGGATCAGCCCCGCCGCCCGAAACTCCGCGAGTCGGCCGTGGAGATCGGACTCACACATGTCGGCGCCGTCCATGAGTTCGAGCACCGACAGCGGTCCCTCGTCGACGATCACGACGAGCAGCCCGAGCGTTCGGTCGTCATGCACCGCGCCGATGACCCGCCGAACCGACTCGGGGACCCCCGAAGCCGCCATCTCCAGCGGAGATGTGCCCTTAAGAACCTCCAGATCGGCGTTGGCGACGTATCGCTCCGCGCCCGTCTCGGGATCACGCACCCGGCTCGACTCGCCCGAACGCTTCACGAGGAGGTACGTCGTCCCGTCGGCGTCGCGGACCGTTCGCATGGATTTAAAAATGCCGTCGCCCCTTTTCAGGGTTCCGCCCCGGGTGAGGGCTCGCGTGCCGCCGGTTCGGCCGGATCGGTCGACTCGGGATCGTCGGCCATGTCGCCGTCGTCCACGACCACCTCTTCCACGTCGCCTTCGCCTGCATCTCCCACGTCGCCTTCGCCTGCATCTCCCACGTCGCCTTCGCCTGCATCTCCCACGTCGCCATCGTCCGCACTCTCGGAGTCGCCCGCATCCGTCTCGGCTTCACGCTCCGTTTTCCCCTGCTCCCACTCGCGATAGGTCTGGTAGGTCCGGATCGCGGCGAGGATCCCGCCGGCGAACAGCGCCGGACCGACCCGCGTCCAGCCCTCGAAGAACCAGACCATCGGGCCGAGCGCGACGAACAACAGCGCGACGTTCGCGTAGATGACGCAGGCGACGAACGCCCGCAGCGTGTCCGGATGGACGTCTCCCGCCGACTCGAAGTTGCCGACGTCGTCGAACGTCTTCACCGAGGGCGCCTTCGGCGCGTTGGGCGTCATCCGTCGCTCAACGTCGGAGCTCTCGCCGATGGAGATCTCGCCCTCGTCGTCCTCGTCGAACGGGTTCACGGTCCGTGATACGCCGGCGGCACTGAAAAAGGGGTCGTCCCTCGCATGTCGAAGAAACGCTCGGCCCGGATCACGCCGGCCCGGATCACGCCGGCCCGGCCCGGATCATACCGCGGAGCCCACGCGGCGTCCGCGAGCCGCACCGTTCGGCTCGCCTCGACCCACGCGAGAGGGTTCGCGGCGTCGAACAACACGACGTTCCCGTCGTCCTCGTAGAGCTCCACCTCGGCGGCGTCCGATCCACCGTCACCCGGTTCCCGGTTGCCCGAACGGTACGCCCCGTCGTCCGCGTGCGGATTCGAGGTCACGCAGCGTGGTAAGTAGTGACATGATAAATGCCTTTCCGTGGCGGGAAGCATCGCCGCGCTCGCCGGCCCGAAAGCCGAGCTTTTTAGCGGGGAACGCCGAAAACCCTCCATGAACCAGTCGGGACTGTCGGACTTCTCATCGCCCGACGCTGCGGACGACGGGGATGCCGACGAGGTGAGGGACCGAGATGCGCTCGCCGCCGAGGAGGCACGCGTCGTCGCCGGCGGCGGACATGGACGCGTCAGCGACGTCGTGGACCTCGCCGAGGCGAAATTTCCGGAATCGACCGGCACCGTCGAGCTGATGATCACTGGCATCGACTACGCCGTGGAGGGATACGGCGAGGACGAGTACCCCGTGGTCCACGTCTTCGGCCGGCGGCCCGTCGCGAACGACGACGACGTCCACGAGCACGTCCGCGTCCTCGGCATCGAGCCGTACTTTTACGTCCCGACCGAGGACCTCGATCGCGACCCCGCCGAGCAGTACGACGTCGTGATCGGCACCCGCGAGGAGACCGCCGAGGGCGAGCCCTACGAGAGCATCCGCGGCGACCACCTCACCCGTATCGTCACCAGAACCCCGCGCGACGTCGGGAACATCCGTGACGATTTCGAGACCACCTTCGAGGCGGACATCCTCTTCCCGAACCGCTTTCTGATCGACAACGGGCTCAACGGCGGGATCCGCGTCGAGGAGCGCCGGCTCGACGACGGCACGATCCAGGTCCACGAGGGCCATCTCGAACCCGCCGAGGTCGACGCCGAGATCCGGGTGAACACCTTCGACATCGAGGTCGACGACCGGCGCGGCTTCCCCGAGGACGGCGAGGAGCCGATCATCTGTCTCACCAGCCACGACTCTTACGACGACGAGTACGTGATCTGGCTCTACGAGGCGCCCGACGCCGAGGTGCCGCCGCCGCAGGACCTGCCCGACTACGAGCGGCTGGTCGTCGATGACGAGGCGGGGGACGCGGAACTCGACTTCCGCGTCGAGACCTTCTCCGAGGAGGCCGCGATGCTCGACGCGTTCGTCGAGTACATCGACGACACCGACCCGGATCTCTTTACGGGGTGGAACTGTCTACCGGCGGACAGTCAAATTCTCAAAGCGGACGGGACCGAGCAACGGATCGAGGACGTGTCTGTCGGAGACGAGGTCATAGGGAGCGACGAACAGCAGACGACGACCGCGGAGGTCACGAACAAGTGGGAAAGCGAGAAGGATATTCTTCGATATAGACTCGCGGACGGAACTGATCTCCACAGTTCGGAGGACCACCGTGTGATGGTCGGTGACGACGATCAAGTTGACTGGAAGGAGGGAAGCGAGATCGACATCGGGGACTATCTCCTCAAGCCGCGAAAGTTGAACGTCGACTCGGAGCGTGTCCCGACCCTGAGTGACCTCGTCCCAACCGAATGCCAGCGGTTCGGAAGTAGAGAAGCAATCAGATCGTTCAAATCTGAACTTCCTTACGGCGCCGTTTCGGAGCTCGCAGAGGAGTTTGATCTCGCCACAGGAACCTTACATCACCCGAAGACAGATGTCTGGACTCCGGAGCGCTGTCTGGTCGCGTCTGACCGGTACGACGTTGCGCTCCCTGACGGCGGGCGGGAGTACCGCCGCACGCGGAACGACCTCGACAGGGAACTTACCGACCACGAGATGTATCTCGCGGGACTAGTCCTCACGGACGGAACGATGTCGCCCGATGACGGAGTCCGTTTCTACAACACGCGCGAGGAGTTACACGAACAGTTCCCCGGTGAAACGCATCTCGAACCCGATGGAAAGGGATGCTACAAGCAGAACGTACTGGACTACGCCCGGATGTACGCGTTCAACGGGCTCGGGATTCCGTTCGGTAATAAAAACGATGGAGAAGTCGATCTCTCGACGGTTTTCGAACTTCCAGAATCGTATATAGAACGGTTCTTGGCAGGAATCATCGACGGAGACGGGAACATCTCATCTTCGGTGACCGTTGCGGCCGAAAATCGGTCTATCGGAGAATGGTACGTGAAGTTATTCCGCCGGCTCGGCATCTACGCAGAACAGCGTGAGAACGTGGTTCGGGTCCCGGACGCAGAGCGTGAGATCCAGCGGCTCAGGGATCGGGTCCTCCCGCATCTCTCTCACTCAAAAAAGCGAGAGGCGCTAAAAGCGCTGGACGGCGGAAAGAGTGGACGGAGCGAGAACATCCCGTACGCGCTCTTCGAGGCTGACACCGGCACTGACGAGAAGCGGATCGGCCGGGACAAACACCGCCGAGGAATTAATCTCAAACGCCACGAAACGACTCTCGACGAGTGGCCCGAGTACGTGTTTGTGGAGGTTGAGGACGTGGAGCGTGTCGGTACGGAAACGACCTACGACATCGAGACGACCACGCACAATTTCTTCGCAGATGATTGCCTCGTCCACAACTGTGAGGACTTCGACGTCCCGTACTTCTTCGACCGGATGGAAGAGCTTGATCCGGGAAGCGAGTATAATCTCTCGGTGGATAGATTCTCCCGCATCGGCGAAGTCTGGCGCTCCGGCTGGGGCGGTCCCGACATCAAGGGCCGTGTCGTCTTCGACCTGCTGTACGCGTACAAGCGCACGATGTTCACGGAGTTGGAGTCGTACCGGCTCGACGCGGTCGGCGAGCGCGAACTCGGCGTCGGCAAGGAGCGGTATGCCGGTGACATCGGCGATCTCTGGGAGCAGGATCCCGAACGACTCCTCGAATACAGCATCCGCGACGTCGAACTCTGCGTCGAGATCGACCGCAAACAGGACGTGATCGCCTTCTGGGACGAGGTGCGAACGTTCGTCGGCTGCCAGCTGGAGGACGCGCCGACTCCCGGCGACACCGTCGACATGTACGTGCTTCATAAGGCGTTCGGCAAGTTCGCGCTCCCGACGAAGGGTCAACAGGAGTCCGAGGAGTTCGAGGGAGGCGCCGTCTTCGAGCCGATCACGGGCGTCAAGGAGATGGTAACTGTCCAAGATTTGAAATCTCTCTACCCCATGTGCATGGTAACGATTAACGCGGGGCCGGAGACGAAGGTCGATCCGGAAACGTACGACGACGAGACGTACGTCGCGCCGAACGGGACCCACTTCCGGAAGGAGCCGGACGGGATCATGCGCGAGATGGTCGACGAGCTGCTCTCCGAGCGCGAGGACAAGAAGGCGCTCCGAAACGAACACGACCCCGGCACGGAGGCGTACGACCAGTACGACAGACAGCAGGGAGCTGTCAAGGTTATTATGAACTGTTTCACCCCGGACACCGAGGTGCTGACACCCTCCGGGGTGCGGTCGATCACGGACCTCGCGGTCGGCGACGAGGTGTACTCGCTGGATCCCGAAACGGAGGAGATGGAGGTCAAACGCGTCGAGGAGACGCATTCCTATCCCGAGTA
>LFFM01000369.1_pt1 | contig 30813 bp, 31 predicted proteins | sample 643131 | NCBI WGS metagenome assembly LFFM01 (sample SAMN03777445, study PRJNA286221) | soda lake metagenome | biome: soda lake; feature: Kulunda steppe; material: water; isolation source: sample Tc-Br brine of Tanatar trona crystallizer | place: Russia: Kulunda steppe | collected 2011-07
CAAGATCTTGTTCAATATCCTCGAGAGAGTCTCTCAGATCTTCAATATCATCAATGTCTAAATTATCTATATCCTGCTCAAGATCCTCAATATCGTTCTTGAGCTCAGCCTCGAGGTCGTCGATGTCTTCTTGTACGTCCTCTATTGCGTCGTTGAGTTCCTTTTTTGCGGTTTCAATTTCTGCTTCGAGGTCTTCTTCGACGTCCTCGAGTTCTTCTGTTAGTTCTGCTTCAATGTTGGAAACGAACGTTTCTACGGATTGGAACGTGTCATTCCACTCGCTGTTTTGAGCATCATAAATATAGACACTATCTCCCTCGAGATCACTCGCGGTGGTTTCGGCAATCCCAACTAAGGGCCAATCGACATCGCCTTTGGTTTCAAGATCCGATTTTGTCTCACCGACATACACCGTATTCTGTTCGATTGTTCGAAGTATTTCGTAGTATGACTCAATGTAGTCGTCGCCTTCTTGCGGTGCGACAATCTCTCGCAACGGCGTTTCCTCACCTTCATCAATCCCAATTTCACCCAGTGGATCAGACATATAGCAATATGTATACCGATTTGTATTATTCTTTTTGGGAAGAATATATGGATTGAAAACATTTTTATAGTTGATTTTGAGTGAGAATGCAACACAGTAGCACCGAAGAATACTATTAGACCAACCAATCAGCTTTTTATTACTGCCCGACCGCCTGTAGCTGTGACACTCGATCCGATCCACGTTGATGCGATTGCCAGCCTCGCCGGATCGGTCGCCGAAACGACCGACGACAGCGAACACGGCCAGTTCGCCGAGACGGTCTTCGAAGAGTGGCTCGACCCGCTCGTCGATCGCGGCCAACGGGTGATCGAACCACTGGGGACAAAACGGCGACAGTGTGTTGAGATCGATTCTATCGCCTTGGCCAACCGACCTTTCGAGACCGTCCACGGCGTCGATTCGGGGACTATCAACCCGACCGCGTTCAAAAACGGGTTGGTGTTGGATCTGGCCCACGCCGCCATGGGTGTCGAACCCTCAGATATCGAAACGCATCGGGCCCGAACGATTGTCGTCACAGCTCATACCAACGATCCGACGCAGCTTTCGGACAGCGAGTGGGTTCGCTACGACCAAGGCCACAGCCGTCGGCGAATGATTCGGGCCCCGCGAGTCAACAAGTATGCCGAGGCAGTCGTCCACGCCTTGGCGTTGTATTTTGCCGAAGGCCACCACGCTCTCGAGCATGCCAACCGTGTTGATGATTTGTTACTTCTTGACGGCCCACTGTACCCTAAAGAAATTCTCACCTGGCGCGACCAAACGCCCGAACTTGAAGAACTAACTTACGAGGCTCGACCTAAACGCGTACTCGAGAACTACATTCGGCTTGTCGAGACGTTCGTCGAACGTGAGGTACCACTCGCTGGGTTCGTAAAGAACCCCTCCGCACGAGTGATTACGTCCGCACTGGCAAACAAGGAGACGGGCTTCGAGGCTCCCTGGCCCGACGACACGGCGTTTTTCACCCGGCTGCTTGAACGCCACCACGCTCCCGACTCTGGCAACGACGAGGACAGTCGGCGGCGCACTGAGGAACTCACCTTTACATCATGGTTCGTCTCTCGCGGCGGCCCTGACGAAACGATGGCTGCCAGCGGTGATGCTCTTGGTGTTGAACGAACCTTGCGGCCGGAAGCCTACGAAGTCACCTTCTGTATCATCTACGACCCCCGCCATGACATCTGTTATAAGCTAGAAGCGCCGTATGCGATCACCAAAGACGAGACGGTTCGTCACCAACTCACTACACAGATCCTCTCGGAGGTTGCGGCCGAACGTGGCCCTCCGAAGCCAGTTTCGAAAGCTGATGAACTGGCCCGGATCAGTGCGGCCGAAAAACAGTCGCTCCGTCGAAAGTTCGAAACCCAGTTCAAAAGCGAATCGTTGCGAACCTACGATTCGATCCGGTGGGCCGGCGAGGATATCTAACCGAGGTGTTGGCTACGGTTTGGCCTGCACATATGCGCGATCAAGGTAGTCGTCGATTCGGTCGACGACACCAGGATCATCGCTCCAAAAGCCGTAAAATTGGTTGGGTGCCTGCTCGGTCGCCAGCAGTGCGGTTTTGTATCGGTCTTGGCCACCGCCGTCGAAGACGACAAACCAGGAGCGACGGATTTCTTCGATATCCTCGGCGTGATGGGTCACACCCTCGATATCGACCGTTGGGCCGTCGGGCGCACCGAAGGTATGAATCTCGAGGTTTGTAGTACCAAGCTGTTCGTACAACGTTCGTTGGTCGAGCAGTTTGGAGTTGTACTGAAACCCAGTCAGAAGCCGTCCGGTGTTGACTCGCATCGCCCGGTCTTCGACTTCGTGGGAGATCAACACCATCCGGCGTTTGTTGTAAGACGTAAAGGTGGTCTCTTTGAGGTGTCCTAGGATCTCGTGGTAGTCTGTATCGTCGATCCCTAGGCCCCCTGATCGGAGCGCACCGCCGTCGACCAACTCCTGGAGCTGATTCAGTGGAACTGATGCCAACACCTCGTCGTCAAGTTGAAGCACGGCGATTCCAGCGGGCGAGCCACTGGCAGTCTGTTCGCCTCGGACAGTGACGTTTTGGGTCGTAAAGTAGTCCCTGAGATCGGAAACGAGCGTGCTTCCGGTAGGTGGGTTGAATACGACCAGGGTTTTCTCGTTTCCTTTGACGTATTCGATGATTTCTGACAGGGACATCTATATCAAATATTTGTCGGCCGAGTAAATAAGAATTGCTTAGAAGTATGTATCCATATATACTGTCTCAGTGATACCAGTTCTCAATACGTGTTATTCTCGTCGAAGCCTACAACTGTATTCGTCTTACGCTCATGAGGCTACAGACGCCCCGAAGTCAGAGCGTGTGACCGACCACAACAAAACTACATTATACATTTACATCTACGCTAGATTAACATAGAATAGATACTAATTTTATTAGGTTTGGATATACACAATATTTATAACGATTTGTATTTATCGTACAAATATGAAAAGCATACTCAACTGGCTTGTGGTCACAGATTCCGAAAAAAAGCGGACAGATGCCACTCCAAATTCAGACGACACCGAGTCGGTTGAGTGGGTAGACCTCTCGGAAACGAGCGCCTCTCACGGAGAGGCCGAACCGTCGCCCGCAGATTCGACCTCCCAAACAGAGTCGGCCGACACTCCTGTGACGGCGGTCTCGACGCCAGACCAACCACGGACACCCGGGCCAGCAGAGAGCGTCGGGAATCTTGGTTCAGACCGGCTGTTAGCACACGTTCTCGAGGGAATCGGCTCGCCGGCAGTCATCGTTGATGCCACCGGCGCGGTCTCGCACATCAACACTGCGGCCTGCGAGCTGTTTGGAACAACCGACACCGACGTGGTCGGCACGCAGGCGTCGTCACTCCACAGCGGAGACCCATTGCTGTCGGAGGCACTCGAGACGGGCACCGAGATCAGCGAGCGAACCGAGACCATCACGGTTGGCGATGAAACACACACGCTCAACCGAACAGTCCAACCGATTAGCGAGGTGGACGGAACCGTTGTCGGGGCGATAGAAACCGCTCACGTTCTCGAAGAAGACTCTCAACAAAAAGTAGACCAACTCGAGGCCTACCAACAGACAGTTATCGATGACCTCGAAGCGAAGATCATCCGGCTTGCTGAGGGTGATCTCACCATCGAACCAACCATCCCAGAGCCGCCGGCATCGTTCGAGGAGATCCAAACTATCCACGAGGAGTTCAGCGATCTCAACGGCCATCTGACGACCGCCGTCGAAAACTACCGAGATGTGCTCTCGCGGCTCACCTCGCTGGCTGACGACCTCGATGAGACGAGCCACGAGTTGAGCGCTAACGGCGAGGAGGTCACCGCCTCAATCGAAGAGATCAGCCACTCGACCGAACAGATGGCAAGCGGTTCCGAAGAACTTGCAGAGCAAACCGACGAGGCGGATATGGCTGCATCGAATCTGACTGCCACTATCGAAGAAATCACTGCCTCGGTCCAAGAGATTGATGCCGAAAGCTCCGAAGCAAGCAAACTCGCACTCGATGGCGTTCGAGAGGGTACCGAAGCTGTCGAGCAGATCCGCTCGGCAACGAATGCAACCTCCGAGATCACCGGCGAAGTCCGAACCCTCGAGTCGAAAATGCAAGAAGTCGGCGAGACACTCGATGTAATTTCGTCGATTGCCGACCAAACCAACTTACTGGCACTCAATGCGGCAATCGAAGCCGCTCGTGCGGGCCAGGAGGGCGATGGCTTTGCAGTTGTCGCCGAGGAGGTCAAAAAGCTCGCCGAAGAGTCCAAACAGTCGGCCGACGAGATAGAACAAATCATCACCGACGCTCAAGAACAAACCGACGAGGTTGCCTCCCAGATCACCCACACGAACAAGGAGGTCGCGGCGGGGGCCGATGCCGTCGAAACAGTCGTCGATCAGGTCGACGAGATCGAATCCACAGTCGAAGCCGTCAGTGCAGCCACCGCCGAGGTCAGCGGTGCGGTCGAAAACCAGGCCGAAAACATGGACAGTTTCGGAGCAACAATCGACGGTGCGGCCTCGATGAGCGAAGAACTCTCGGCGTCTGTCCAGCAGATTTCGGCTGGTCTCGAACAGCAATCAACCGCAACTGACCAGGTCGCCCACCGTGCGACTGAGTTGAGTGCGACAAGCGAAGAGTTGTACGACCGCATCGATCAGTTCCGGCTTACAAAAGACGACACAGCCGACATAGACGACATCGACCAAGACTGACTGCGGCGTCAGTTGGACGTTAACTGACAGACCTCACTCAGGCCGGGTCAGTCGGTACCACTTCGATTTCGATGCTTTTGGGATCGACGCCAATGCGGGCGAACTGTGTTTTGATGTGGTCGTCGGCCGCCTCGAGCGCCTGGGTTCGTGTCTCAAAGCCGCGTGGCATGGGCGATTCGAAAGCAATTCTGATTTCACGTTCCTCGAGTTCCATTGCTGTACCGCCGCTTTCGACCTCGTAGAACGCATCGCAGACCCAGACGTACGGTGCGTCTTCGTCCGGTGCGCCCTTGTACGTCGGCGGCTCTTCGCCGCGCTCGAAGACAGTGCCCGTCAGTGCGGTTCCGCCGCCGTATCCCCGGACGAGTAACATACCTGTTGTAGGTGACCAAGACACAAAAGCACGTCCGGTCAGCAGTGGACCATCCGGTGTGATTCGGCTCTCGTCGTTCGGAGACTCACAGAGAGATTGACGAACTCACAGCAGCACACACCGAAGCGACGATGCGATGGATACGGCTTTGACCGAGTTGCGTCTCTCAACCCCCGGTTGGAATCGAACCAAGACTGAGTAACCGACCTACTGTTGTTCGAGCACTCGCAAGCGATAGCCCTCGAGCATCGTTGTATCGGTGATCCGGTCGGCCTCGGATGCAGCATCAAGGAGCCTCGAGACGAACTCCTTGGGCACCTCAACGCTGATGAAGTCCGTCCCCTCACGATCGGTTGTGAGCCGAGCCATTGTGCGTTTGGTGCCATCGTCATTGTAGATACTTCCGACGCGTTCGCCATCTCGAATGAACCGAAGCGTCACGTCGGTCGGTTCGATGCTGTCGAAGTTCACCTCAAAAACGCGGCCGGTGTCTTCGAGCCGTGCAAGCATCCGCTCGTTGTGTTCGCCGATAGTCATTTCCATAGGCTTCCATCGGGCTCATCGCACATAGAGATACGACACCCAATCATTCGGCCCGCTCGAGTAAGCACAGCAATGTGTAGTTTATAAAATATTTCTGGAGCAAACTGGAGCCCTCAACGCTGTGCTGTCGGAGTTACGTACTCGTCGTTTGTGGCGGTTCGAACAACTCGAGCAGTGTCTCGACGGCCACGGCTGGCTCCTCGTGGAGAATCCAGTGGGTCGCCTCGTCGATCACCCGCAACTCGCCGTCGGTACAGTACTCGAGGCTTTTGTGAGCCATCTCAAGGTCGAGAAACTCATCGCGGCCACCCCACAAGATACGCGTTGGCGTCTCGACCTGCTGGCGAACCGGCCGGGGACGCGCCCGCACGATCGCTCGGTACCAGTTGATCATCCCCTCGAGTGCGCCTGGCTGCGACCAGGCCAGCCGGTAGCGATCCATGTCGGTTTTCGTGAACGCATCCGGCCGGCTACTCGAGTCCAGGGAGGTGGCCAACAGCCAGTAGTTGCCGGCCGAAGCGGTCAACTCCGGCAGGACGGGAAGCTGGAACCAGGCGATATACCAGCTGTTTTTCCGCTGGCTCCAACTCGAGCGCAGCGTTCGTTCGAACACAGTAGGGTGCGGCACGTTGACAATACACAGTTTCGAGAGCCGCTCGGGATACTCGAGGGCGAGCCACCAGGCGACTGCGGCCCCCCAGTCGTGGCCAGCGACCGCCGCCTGATCGTAGCCGAGAGTATCGACAAGCCCGGCAATATCGGCGGCGAGTTCACGAATGTGATAGCTGCCGACGCCTGTGGGTTTGTCGCTCAGATTGTAGCCGCGCTGGTCTGGGATGACAACACGGTAGCCCGCCTTGGCCAGCGGTCCGAGTTGTCTGTGCCAGCCGTACCAACATTCGGGAAACCCATGCAGAAGGACGACAAGCGGGCCGTCTTCAGGGCCAGCCTGAACAGTATGGAGGCTCACACCGTTAGTCTCGATGAATTCGGACTCTGCGTCGATCCCATTCAGGCAGGTTGCATCAAGTGAGTCCATACAAAGGGTACGCCAAGACCACCCAAATACTGTACGGAGGCTGCCACTGATTGTCACCACATACGCTGTTCGGCCGTCTTTCAGCCCGGCAGAATGCTTTTGGTAGATCCGTTATGAGTCTACACCAGATGGCTCCTGATTCCGCGGTTACTGGTCGGTTCTATGCGTTCGATTTTGGCTCGTCCTCGCCTGCAGACCAGATCGCCGCCGTCTACGAAGACCTCGCCGCAGCGTACGACCCCCGTAATATTCTCGTGCTCAAACGCATTCCCTGCAGTCTGGAGTCGCTTGCTGACCACATCCGATTGTGCCTCGACCAACAGATTCGGCCCAACATCCAATCAGTGCCACAGCACGCCTCGTATGTCGTCGAAATGGACAACCCGGACATCGACCGCCTGGCGTACGAACAACGTATCGAACTGCTGTCAGGACTGACCGAATCGACCAACTGGGAACGTCTTCTCGAGGAGGCCGAAACCCGCTTCGGAACGCTTCGCTGGCCGGGGGCCTACCAGCGGACCGATATACTCGAGTTTCTCGAGACCGCAAGCACCCAAGACAGCTTTGGCAAAGACGTCGGTCAGGTGCTGCTCGAAGCCACTCGCCAGGGCGGCTTTCGTATTGATTACAGCAGTGGCCCACACGCACTGATCGCCGTACTTGCCTGTCTCAACGACCGATTCCATGACCGCCTGCGAGACCACGGGCTGGTCGAGCGGGCAAATATTATTCCTCGAGCCACGCGAGCGCTCGAAGACGAAACGACCTACGAACAGGTGGCCGCCGGCTTCGAAGCGATTCTCGCAGTCGAGTTCGAAGAGTACGCCGAAAACGACAGACGGTATCTCGCCAACCTCGCGGCTGACGCCGAGTTGGTCGCCGTTGGTGAACGAAACGCCAGCATCCAACGAATCAAAACCGAACCGGGGTCGGTAGACGACATACGCGAACACTGTTGTATTGACTTCGAGGTAGCCGAGATGCCTGCCAAGCGTCTCGAAAGAACCGACCACGCCGAGACGGCTCCGGGTGCGATTGGGTCGTTTCTGGCCACCGGCCGCGAGCCGACGACGTCTGTCTCGGCGATTCATCTCCACGAATCGACGTTCGGCGAGCAGCTTCGGACGGTCGCCAACGAAATCGAACACCTCCGGGCTCGCAACGAGTTGGCCTACAGTGAGTTCGCAGTTGTCCTCAACAGTGTGGGCGACCAGCTATCAGACGCACGGCGTCAGCTTCGGGCGAGTGGACTCCCGACTCGGACGGTCGGTGCGCCAGCACTCGCCGAAGACCCGGCGGTCACCGAACTGTATGCGTTTGTTCAGTATCTGCTCAACCGAGATACAGACGCCGAATCGTGGCTTCGCGCGAGGGTCACGGAGTTTTCTCCAGAGCTCGCCGAGGCCTGCAATCATGGGACGCTCGAGGCCCGGCTCAACCGCTGGATCATCAACACCGACCTGAAACAACGCGTTGCGACGGGAGAAAGCCACATCGAGATCCAAGAACAGTTCCGAAACATCGAACGCATCACTGATCTGGCCAAATTCATCGACCAGACCAGTCTCTTGGAGAGTGATTTGCCGACGTTCAAACACGTACTGCAGCGAGCGATCCGGTTCGATGGTGCCTACACGCACACGATCGAAACCGCCCCACAGCGGCATGGGATAACGGTGACAGACGTACAAGGCATCAAACATGATACATACAATACTGTCTTTGTGTTGAACGTGATCGACCAGACGTATCCCGGTACAGAACGGCTGACGCCGCTGTTTCCGACCCCCTGGCTAACCGAGATGCCAGGGTATCCGGCAGTCACCGAGGTTGATGACGGGCTGATCGCAGGAACATTCGAGACCGCAGGCGGCGAGCGTTCGACCAGTGGCTTTGATGCGTACTACCACCACCGCGAACGCCGCAAACTGGCACTTGGTGTTCGGGCGGCGAGCGACAACCTGTATGTCTGTAGCTACGACTCCGAAGAAAGCGGCCTTGGCCGGGCACACACCCCCTCTCGCTATCTGTATGCGCTCAGCGAACAGCCACAAATCTCACTCGAGGCGCTTTCAATGACTGACCGACCCATTCGAACACGACAGAACGTCGCTGAGTATGTCCTCGATCAGCCATGGGCCGAACTCGAGGCAATCGTCAACGCCGCCCACACCGGCGAGACCGCAGCAATCGAAGAGACCGAAGCGGTCTTTGGAGCGATCCAGACCCTGTTGGCGGACGAAGACGTCGATCCAGTCTTTGCCGAGGCAGTTGCTTCGCAGTTTGCGCTGGCTCGCGGGGAGGTGATCGACAGTGCGTAAGGCTGCGGACGAACTGACGACGTATCTCGGCTGTCCACGGAAATACGAGTTCAAACACGTTCTCGAACTCACCGGAGAGACCCAACAGAATCGTGATGCGTTCCGGAAACTGCTTCGTGAGGTGATCTGTACCGGCTACAACACTGCTCGACAGACCGACCGCGAGCCTCGCAAGGGGGCCCACGAGGCACTCGAGTCGCTGTGGAAATCGTATGTCGAGACCGCAGATCACCACTCTCGGCGACAGGAGTCGACAGAAAAAGCGCGTGCGGAAGCTGGCCTCGAGGCGTATTTCGAGACGGTCGGGCCAACGCATCTCGACGGCATCGAACGGGCAGCCGAACTCTGTGAGAGGTCGGTTGTCGGCCCGGATCTCACACTGTCTACGACGATCCAGGAAACACAGGTCAGTGTCACTGTCGATTACATCATGGCCCATGGCGGGAGCCTCGTGGCTGTGCGGCTGACCGACCAGTTGTGGGCGAGTCGGGTTCCGTATGCATCCGACTCCGAGATTGCTCAAGAGCATCTCGAGCAGGGGCTGTATGCGCCACAAAAAGTCGGAACCGTAATTGGTGCTCGAATTGCTGAACAGGCGCTTGGTGAGTATGTGGCCGATGGAACCGGCACAGAACTGATGTATCTGAGCGTGCTCGAAGAGACCTTCGAGACCGACGGCGACTGCGAGGCCGTAACCGACCAACAGCGGATGGGAGAGTTTCTCACAGAGAGCCGACAGACCATTGATGATGCCATCGTATGGATGGCCGAAAACATTGCTGCGGGCAACTACGATCCGGTGGACGTTTTCGACGAGCAGAGCCACTGGGACGGTAGTTTCGAGCAGGTTGTTGAGAACTCCTGTCAGTACTGTCCGTACGCTGTAGGCTGTCAGGAAGCGATTCGCCGAGAGGTGATGTTCAATGTCTGAGTGGAGATCCGAAGACGACGAACGAAACACACCCACCGACGAGACCAGAACCGAAGACGAAACAGCGGCGACACCGACGGCCGGCCAAAAGCGAGTCCTCGAGGCCGACACCGACTGTGTGAGCGTCGATGCCGGGGCTGGGACTGGCAAAACCACAACGATGCGGTGGCGAATCGAAACGTTGCTGACAGCGACTGACGGCCCGCTTTCCGACCGGGTGTTGGTCGTAACGTTCGCAAACGAGGCGGCCGCCTCGATCCAGCAGAGCATTACAAAGGCCGAACAGCTGTCGGTCGAACAGGCGTTCAACGTCGAGGTTTACACCTATCATTCGTTTTGCAGCCAACTCGTCTCGGAGTATGCCTACACACTCGGCATCGACCCCGAGTTCGATGTTATCACCGCCGACCAGCAGTTCCGCACAATTCAACAGCTAATCAATGACAACGACTACCAGTACGTCTCCCAACGCCAAGACGACAGAGCGGCCGTCGAAACGCAGGCCGTAGAGTACATCCGACAGATGCGCCAAGAGGCCGTCTCGCCAGCGATGGTAGATGCGTTTGTCCCACACCCAGAAACCATTGATGAGCTCAAACGGCTTGTCATTGATTTAGAACAGTCGGCCACAGAGCTGTTCGATCCCGACCGATTCACCGCTGAGGAGTTCGCCGCAGGTGAGACAGCGATCACCGAGAGCCTCGAGGCCTACCGCGAGAGACTGTCCCGATGGAAACTCGTTGCCAAACACCGCTCGGGAGATACGTGGGAGGCCGTCGAGTCGTATCTCGAGTACCTCACGCTGTGGACAAAGCAGATTGCAGCACTCATTGAAGAAGATCCGGTGATGGCGTACAACTTTCTGCCACAGGGGTTGTTCGAGCCTACGACGAACGCCTACACCTACTGGTGGACGGATCTCAAACAGACGCCGATGGGTCATCTCCGTGCGTATGTCGATATGCTCGATGAAGTCTCGGATCTCCAAGCAATCTATCGGGACTACGTGGCCGAACTCGAGGCCCGTGGTGTGCTGGATTTTGATGAGTTGATCAACAAGGCGAACACCCTAATAAACGACTCGCCGGTCGGCGAGGAGATTCGCGAGCGATGGGACTACGTGTTCTGTGATGAGTTCCAAGACACCGACGAGCTACAACTGGAGGTCGTCACAGGGTTAGCCCGCGGCGAGACGCAACTGCTTGCAATCGGCGATCTCGACCAGGCGATCTACGGGTGGCGTGGAGCAAATCCAGAAGGCCTCGATAGTCTCGAGGCGGCGTTTGGCGACCACGAGCGGATCGACATCAACGAAAACTTCCGGTCGGACCAAGAGATCCTCGAGATTGCAAACCAGTGTGGTGCTTACGAGTCCAAACAGCTCCGTTCGGAAGACTGCCAGGAGACTGCCGACGGCGAGCCGTACGTCGAACGAACAGCAGCCGACGAAGCTCGCGTTGGGATGGTCTGTGGCGACTGGACGGAGCTCACTCCCGCCCAAGAGGTTGCAACGACGATCTCTCAGTTGCTGGAAGACGGCTTTGAGTCGATCAACAAACGCTCGCTCGGTGATATCGCGGTGATCGTTCGGACGAACCGGCAGGCTCGAGACGTCGCCGCACGCCTTCGAGACAGACAGATTCCCTATCAGATCGAAGGGGCCAACGAAACGAAACTCGAAGCTGGCATCCAGACGATCCTGTCGTACTTCCGTGTGTTAGCAGACTCCACTGCAGATATTCATCTTCGGCGGGTGTTGCTGCTCGTCTACCGGGTGACCGACCGGGATCTGAACGCCCTCGAGACCGCCCAAACCGACTCACTGTACGAAGCAGTGATGACCCACGACGAGACCGACGAGATCGAAGTAGCCCACCCCCAGCGGGTTAGGCGGGCCCGAACGGATCTCCAGGAGCTACAGGCGCTCACAGAGACCAGTTCGTTGCCACAGTTCTATGAAGCGTTCCGAAACAAAACCCGAATCCAGTGGTACGTCCAAAAAGAAAGCCGGACGCAACTGGATCGCATCACGACGTTCCTGCAGGCTTACGACAGCGACAACGTGCTTCGGCGGTTTTCGGCAGCGTTCGTAGACAGTCTCAGCCGGTCGCTTACGGATCATGACCAAGACGTTGCGGCCGGAGTCGGCTCTCAGTCGGCGGACAAAATCGACATCATGACAGTCCACCAGGCCAAGGGTCTGCAGTTCGATACCGTATTGTTCCCGTATCTCGAGGACGACGAGTGGGTTTCGACACACGCGCCTGGATGGGCGTCGGCTGAAGCTGCGTCCTGGTCGGCACATCACTATCAGTCACTTATCCGCACAATCACAGACGACGAGTTTAGCCATCCGTTGGCCGAATCCGCATATGAAAAACAGCAGGCCGAACAGTGGCGAACGTTCCATGTCGGGGTGACACGGGCCGAGTCGTTGTTGATTCTGTTCAGCCAGTCGTCGAAAACCCACGAACGATGGCAAAAACCGCTGTCGTACCTTCGAAAGCAGTGTCTGCGGGCCGCAGGGCCAGCGAACGCACCCGAACAGTTGCTCGAGGCTGCATTCCCAGCGGCCAACACGCCGTGGTCGCCCGAACAGCCACAGATGAAACTGTGCGAACAGCTCCGAGAAACGTTCAAAACCGTCCAGACACGGTATCCCGAGACAGTGGTCAACCTCTCGGAGGAGGTCTCACAGGCAGCCAACGTGCTGCCGGGGACGATCACCTACTTCAACAAATACGAGGACGAACTGAACGTCAAACAGGCAATCGAGGAGATCCACCGGCTGGGCCAAGACATCTTCGACGAACAGTTGACGCCACAAGACCCGAACACAGTAGACATCTACTCGTCGTCGCTGTCATTTGACGACGACCTCGAGTTGCCGGTCCAACACAGCCATAGTTCTTTGGAGACGTACACGGACTGTCCGCGCCGGCACCTGTTGGATCACGTGCTGTATGGGTTCGATGATCCAGTGCCGACAGATGTGATCAGTGGCCAAACCGACGAGCCGAGTTGGCGAACAGTCGGCCGGGTCTTCCATGCGGTAGCCGAAGAGGCGTTTTATCGATCCGAGCGCGACAAACCCGAGTGGCTCTCGATCTGTGACCGGATTATTCGCGCACGAGACCTCGAGTCAGTGCGTACGGCGGTCGAAACCTGTATTCACCGGCTGTTCGAGACGGATCTCAACCAGTGGGAGCCAGTTGCCGCCGAACTGCCGTTTGAACTGACTGCTATCGATGGTGTTGACGGCCCGGTGGTTGGCTATATGGATTCGGTTCGACGGATTCCAGCAAAAGGCCTCGCCGTGTTGGACTACAAAACAACCTTCGAGACGCGAGAACTCTCTAGGTCAACACAGCTGTTGTTGTATCTGAAAGCCTGCGAGGAGCTGTTTGACGAACCGGTCGAGTGGGCCGGCTATGTGTACGTTGGCGAGGCTGGCGGCGAGACGGGCACAATTGATCTGATCCACCGCGAGAGGATCGACGGCAACTGGAGTGACGTCGTCAGACTGCTACAGGAGGCGGATTCACCGTCGTGGGAACCCACCCCCGGCTCGCACTGTCAGCACTGTCCACACCGGTCGTTGGGCTGTGGGCCAGCTGAGTACGCCTATGATTCTGCGTATCTACTGAATGACAGTGACTAACACGTAACAACTGGTAGCTCACCAGTCTCGAGGCTCGAATGTCCTGGTATTCCTGTCAGGAAATGCGACAGTAGCAGCCGCTCAGACAGCAAACAGCGCTTCGGCGTCGAGTTTTTGTTTTTCGTAAAAGCCGCGACCCTTGAGGCGTGGAACCGGATGGAGATGAAGCGTTTCGCTCGACAACTCAAAGAGCAACGGAAAGACGCTCGTCCGGCGGTCGGCTACGGTGTATTCTTCGGTAGCAAACTCGATGAGTTGGTCGCTGAGTTCGCCGCCAGCAAAGACGACGTAGCCAAAGAGGTTTTTCATGCCGCCCGGTTCGGTGGGAGCAATGCTAGCCAAGACGTTGCGGAACGTCTCGGCAGTCTCTTCGAGCGACGCCTCATCGATCCCGTCGGCCTCAATGACAGTCACACAAACATGTGTCACACCGATTGTCGGATCTTCGGTCTCTTTGTGCCAGACAGTACCAAACTCATCGAGCTCAGTTGGCTCGTAGTCCGCAGCCTCAAGAGCGTCTTCGACGCGACTGCGATAGGTCTGAGCGTCCATATGCTGACCACAAACGTCTACAGTATATGTTATTCGGTGTCCGCTCGGCGACTCTGGAAGTCCCAATGACATTTAGTAGGTTCGAGCGATACAGTATGTATGTCATACGATCCCGAGACGACCGCGCTCGTCGTTGTCGACATGCAGAACGGCTTTTGTCATCCGGATGGGTCGCTGTACGCCCCCGGCAGCCAAGCCGCCATCGAACCTGTCGGCAAGCTGATTGACCGTGCACGTGGTGCCGAGACACCAGTGATCTACACTCGAGACGTTCATCCACCCCAACAGTTCGAGGATGCCCACTACTACGACGAGTTCGACCGCTGGGGCGAACACGTCCTCGAGGGAACCTGGGAAGCCGAGATTGTAGACGAACTGCCCGTTGCCGACGAAGATCACGTCATCGTCAAACACACCTATGACGCCTTCTACCAGACCGAGTTGGAAGGTTGGCTTGCGGCCCACAACATCGACACACTGCTGTTCTGTGGGACGCTTGCCAACGTCTGTGTGTTCCACAGCGCAGCGAGTGCAGGCCTGCGGGATTTCAAACCGGTACTCGTCGAAGACGCTCTTGGATACCTCAAAGACGAGCATCTCGAGTACGCGGTCGGACACACCGAGTTCCTCTTTGGTGAGACGACGACACTCGAGGCGCTCGACCTCGAGGCAAACATCTAACAATATACTCACAGACAGATTACTGCCGCAGGCACAGAACTGTTAGAAAACTACAATTACAGCAATCAAGGTAACATACGAAACGGTAGCCAGCAGCAACTGGGTGGGCTAGGTGGCTGAATCGACCGTCGTATGGGTGTGTAGACAGTACTGGCCAAAAGATTGTGATGATTAAATGAATTTATAATGGGTTTTCTGCCAAGATTCATCAGCATTTCGAGAGATTCATGAGCATGCAGTCACATTCGTATAGTGTAATGGCTCAGAGTAAGAGAACTCCGAAAGGATATCCAGAGCGACTAAAATTCACGCCGCGACGTAAAGATCTCAAAGCAGCAACCAGCCCGGCTGTACGCCTGCTGCGCTGGCTTCGGGCCTGATTGGGGTTCACGGTTATTGTTGAGGTTATACATACTAGAGGATCTGAGACATCGGAGTGGGACACTGCTGTAGTGGTACGTCGTCCCGGCTGATTCGAGAGCTCCGAGTTGCGTTATCATTGAGTAGCCTATTTTCGTGTTGTACGTACACGCGGTTCCTAATGGGATTTCAAACACTATCCCAATGAGGCGGTTTGGCGTTCCCCCGTCATTGCCAGACTACGTCTGGCAGCTTGCCGAGGTTCCCTCGGCAACAGCGGCCTGTGTGGTTCAAGCGGATACAGCGATTCAAGCACACCACTCCTTCACGGGACCGACGAACAACACACAAACCGGAGTACCGCAAGGGAATGTTGCCTCCGTGTCTGTGGAGCCGCCACAGACAGCGAGAGGAAACCTCAGCGTCGTCGGGCTCCGCCCGACTACCTGAGGGAGCTAAGCTCCCTCTCGGTTAAACGCCGAGGAGGATGTCATGCTCGGTACCGTCTTTTGAGACAGCAACCGAATAGATAATGAGCCGCCAGCGGTGAGATGCTGTATGACTGCTGGTGAACTCCAGTTCGTTCCGGATAATCCCGATATCCACTCACTCGATACGGGGATGTACGACGTCGCGGGCTACGGCTCTGTGTACATTCTCGATGTCGCCGAACCCACAATCATTGATACCGGCATCGGAACCAACCGGGAGCATATTTTTGATGCCCTCGAGGATCTCGATATCGACGAGCTCTCGTATATCATCCCAACACACGCCCACCTGGATCATGCCGGCGGTGCAGGGTTTCTCGCTGAGGCGTTTCCGGACGCCGAAGTACTTGTTCACGAACGGGCCGTCAAGCACTTAGTCGATCCAACTCGACTCATCGAGGGCACGAAAGCCGCCGTCGGTGAGATGTGGAAACATTACACCGAACCCAAGCCAATCGACGAACATCGGATTCGTGGACTCGCCGACAGCGATGAAATTGATCTCGGAGACCTTCGATTGACGGCCCACGAGGCTCCCGGCCATGCTCCCCACCAGCACGTCTTCGAGACCGACACAGGAGTCGTCTTTACGGCCGACGCTGCCGGATTGTATGTTCATCTACGAAACGAGATTCGAGTTACCTCGCCGCCACCACAGTTCGATGTCGATCAGTGTTTGGCCGACGTTTCGATGATTCAGTCACTCGAGCCCGAACTGCTCTGTTTCAGTCATTTCGGGCCGCGAACCTACAGCGAAGGGTTGTTGGATGCGTACAAACGCTCGCTGGTTGAGTGGGTCGAAGCCGTCCGGCAACAACGCCAGCAGTTGGACGACGACGAGGTAATCCAACATTTCGTCGAACACACTGAACTCACCGAAATATGGGGCGACGAAAAGGGCCGCGAAGAGACCAAACTCAACGTTCGGGGCGCACTGGCGTTTCTCGACCGTACCGAGCAGTGACGGGTCTGGATCTGTGAGCGGCCGTACCACTCTCAGCGACGAAGCAGCCTTCGACCATCCGGCGTTGGGTTCCCAGAGCGTTCCCGACGCAGTGGCTACAGCAGCTGACCGGCATCCCACGGCGGCGGCCCAATCCTACAAAGGCGGTGTCTACGACCGTTCGCTCGTTACAAGCGGTGTCATCCCTGCAGCACCAGAGGGCGCGTATGCTGGGCTTTCGTACACTGAACTGCAGTCGATCGTCGAGCGACTCGCCGCCGGCTTGCGCACGCTTGGGATCGGCCCCGGAGACCGACTTGCGCTTGTTTCGGAGACGCGCATGGAGTGGACACAGGTCGATCTCGCGACACAGACTGCAGGCGGCGTGGTAACAACGGTCTATCCTGAGGCAACCGACGGCCGCCTCGAGTATCTGCTTTCGGACGCCCAACCGACCGGTGTCGTCGTCGAAAACGGCGAACAACTCAGCCAACTGTTGGCGATCGAAGCTGGCCTGGACATACAGTTCGTTGTCGTTATCGACGCGCTGGCTGACGGCAGCGGCATGGCCGCAGCATGCCGAGACCGTGAGGACATTCTTCTCTTAGGTGAGCTCTACGAGCGCGGGACAGCCGACTTCGACGCCGAGGCAGTCACCGCCTGGCGTTCGAGCCTCGAGCCAACCGATCTCGCGACGATTGTCTACACCTCAGGGACGACGGGCCAACCCAAAGGTGTCAGACTCACCCACCAGAATCTCACCGCCAACATCGACCAGACGTTTCGACGGTTCGGCCCGCGGCCACATCGAGACGATGCTGTGCCGCAGCTCGATCATACCAGCCGACATCTTTCTGTGCTGCCGTTGGCCCACGTTTTCGAGCGGCTCGTTGGTTCGTATCTCATGTTGGCTGCGGGTGCAACTATCGCCTACGCAGCCTCGAGTGACACGCTGGCGGCGGACTTTCAGTTGGTCGAACCCACTACGATCACGGCGGTTCCACGACTCTATGACAGACTGTACGAGCGGTTCGAACAGCGAGCCAGCAGTTCGCAAATCAGCCGCCGGCTCTTCGAGTGGGCAAGTGACGTTGGCTGCAGCTATTATGAGACGCCACAGCCAAGCGGTCGGTTACGACTCGCATACGCGATTGCTGATCGACTCGTCTTTCAGTCCATACGCGAGGAACTCGGCGGCAACCTCGAGTTGTGTATCAGCGGCGGCGACAGCCTCTCCGCAGAGTTGTGTGCGATATTCCATGGGATGGGCGTGCCGATTTTCGAAGGCTATGGGCTGACCGAAGCCGCCCCGGTTGTCAGCGCGAATCCGCCGGAAGCACCTCACGTCGGTACGATTGGCCCACCGCTGTCCGGACTCGAGGTTCGTCTCGATGAGACGGTCGATTTCGACAGCGAACCTGAAGCCAACGGAACTATCGGTGAGTTACTGGTCAGTGGCCCGAACGTGAGTCCTGGCTACTGGAACCGCCCTGAGGCAACCGACAAGGCGTTCGTGACGACCGACGATGCGTCCAATGGGCGGCGTCGCTGGCTCCGTACCGGCGATATCGTCGAACGCCAGCCGTCCGGATACCTTGTTTTTCACGATCGCTGTACGGAGTTGCTGGTGCTTTCGACCGGCAAAAACGTCGCACCAGCCCCGATCGAAGCCGCCCTCGAGGCCGAACCACTCCTCGAGCAGTGTGTGGCCGTTGGCAACAGTCGGCCATACGTTACCTGCCTTGTCGTGCCAGCGTTCGATGCACTCGAGGCATGGGCCGACCGCGAGGGGATTGATCTTCCCGACGAGCCGGCCCAGATAGTCGAAGACGACCGCCTCAAATCGTATATTGAACGCGCCGTCGAGACACACACCGGTTCGTTCGAACCGCATGAGCGAATCGGTGCGGTTCGGCTCCTCGCGGAGACATTTAGTGTCGAAAACGGGCTGTTGACGCCGACGATGAAACCCCGACGGACAGCAATTGCCGAGCGGTATGCCGACGAAATCGACACACTCTACGAGACAAACTGACTTACGGCCGCCGTTCGGAACGGCTGTATGCCAAGCTACGACCTTTCGCATCCAATCGCCGACGGCATGCCCGTCTATCCGGGCGACCCGCCGGTTGGCGTTGAGACCCTCGCGAGTATCGGAACCGATGGCTACCACCAGACCGCCCTTCGGATCGACACCCATACAGGAACCCATATCGACGCGCCGGCACACATGATCGACGACGGACGGTCACTTTCGGCGTTTCCTCTCGAGACCTTCCGGTTTGCTGGCCAGCACGTCGACTGTACCGGATTCAAGCCACGGGCTGAAATCGGCCTCGAGAAACTGACCAGTGGAATCGACGGCGACCTCTCTGAGGCCCTCGACCTGCTCGTTGTCGAGACGGGGTGGGACGACTACTGGGAGACAGACCGGTATTTCGAACATCCATTTTTGAGCACGGACGCCGCCAAGTGGGTGGCCGACCGCGGGCTACACCTCGGGATTGATACACCTAACGTCGATCCAACGCCAACTGCCAACGCGGCCGACGACGAGCCAGCAGGGTACCCGGTTCATCGTCACCTCCTGGGTGCTGGTCGGCTACTGGTCGAAAACCTCCGTGGGCTCTCACGGCTGGCCGGTCGCTTCGAGCTACAGGCGTATCCGCTTTCGATTCAGGGCGGCGACGGCGCGCCCGTTCGAGCAGTTGCGGTGGTTGAGGCATAGAACCGCCCGAATATGTAGTTTATCCGACACAAAGACCGGATACGCTATGCTTTCAGCCGTCCAGTAGCGTTCATGGCTCGTGTTCCACACATCACTGATTCTGCGCTCCCAACAGGCCAGCAGGATCTGTTAGTCTCGGCCCTACAGGGCACACCGCTCAACATCTACCGAACGGTCGGAAACAACCCTGCGGTACTGTATGGACTGCGCACACTGCTCGGCAGCCTCTGGCGGGATTCGGGACTCGAGGCCACACAGCGCGAACTGGTCATTCTGGCGGTCGCCCGAGAGACCAACGCGGAGTACGTCTGGCACCAACACGTCGCTATCAGCCGCGAGATCGGGCTTTCGGATACGGAACTCATCGCCATCGGGGACGGTCGCCTCGAGTCGTTCGAGCGCTCCGAGCGGCTTCTCATCGAGTACGCCCAAGCGACAGTTCGCGGAGACGTTGACGAGACACTTGCCGACCGGCTTGCGGTCGCGTTCGACAACGAGACGATTGTCGGCATTACCACCCTCGCCAGTGGCTATCTCATGATTGCTCGAGTGCTTTCGGCGCTTGCTGTCGAGACCGAAACTCCGTTTGTCGGCTGGCGACTCAACACTTGAGTTTCCGATCTCACCGACAGAACTCGAGTGCTGCACCCTGGCCGAAACCAACACAGAGCGTCGCCAGCCCGCGGTCGACGTTCCGTCTGTTCATTGCATGGATCAGCGTGACAGCCAGCCGCGCCCCGGTGGCACCCAGTGGATGGCCCAGCGCAATGGCTCCACCGTTGACGTTGAGTTTCGCTTCGTCGATCTCGAGTTCACGCAGACAGTAGAGCGTCTGGCTCGCAAACGCCTCGTTGAGTTCGAACAGCCCATAGTCGTCAATCGAGCGGTTGGCACGCTCGAGAAGACCACGGGTTGCTGGAACCGGGCCAATGCCCATAACGGTGGGATCGACGCCCGCGACGTGGTTCGTGCCGACTTCGGCGAGCACGCTGAGTCCGTGGTCGGTGGCGAACGCTCGGCTGGTTACTAATACGCCGGCCGCGCCGTCGGCAATCTGTGAGCTGTTGGCTGCGGTCACCGACCCATCGCTTTTGAAAGCTGGCTCGAGACCCTCGAGTGCGTCCATACTCGTCTCGCGTCGAATTCCTTCATCTTCAGTAATAGTGCCGTCTGCGGTATCAACGGCCACGAGTTCGTCGGCAAACCGACCACCGTCGGCTGCGGCGGCGGCCCGACGGTGGCTCCGAAGGGCATAGGCGTCCTGGTCGTCTCGCGAAATGTCGTACTCGCTGGCGAGGCGTTCGGCGGTCATTCCCATCTGAAGCTCGAAGATATTGTACTGTTCGGCGAGTTTGGGATGGAGATGTTGGTAGGCGTCGGCATCCATCGGCACTCGAGACATGTTTTCGACACCGCCGGCAAGCACACACTCGCGGTTGCCCGCCGCGACGGCGTTGGCAGCCGAAACAATCGCTTCCAGTGAGGAGCCACACCAACGGTTGATCGTCGCCGCCGGGACGCCTTCGCCGAGAGCAGAACACAGCGCGATCACACGGGCGAGATTGTTGTCCTGTTCGGTTCGCTGTTGGGCACACCCCCACAGCAGATCCTCGATATGCTCGCCCGTGAGGTCTGTTTCGGCGAGAAGCTGATCGATGACAGCCACAGAGAGATCCTCGCTTCGCACCGCAGAAAAAACTCCATTTTGGGTTCCCTGCGGTGTCCGTCGAGCGGCCACAATGACTGGCGTTGGCATACATCCAGAAGGCTGCCGGGCGGTATAAAACACAGGCGGCGCGGCGTTTCGAGCGATTCAAGTAGCTGCTGGTGGTTAGCTCGGAGTATGAAAGATCAGGGACGCTCGACGCGAAAGCGGACAGGCGGTCGACTCAAACACTTCAACAAAAAGAAACGCCACCAGCTGGGACGAGAGCCAGCCGAAACCACCGTCGGCGAGACACGACTTCAGTACATCGACTCGCGTGGTAGCGACAAGAAACTCCGCGCGCTCTCAACGAACGTCGCCCAGCTCTCCACAGGCGGCGAGACGACTGAGGTCGAAATCGAAAACGTCCTCGAGAACCCCTCGAACGTCAACTACGTCCGCCGAAACATCATCACGAAAGGCGCAGTCATCGAAACCAGCGAGGGCAAAGCCCGCGTTACCTCTCGACCAGGCCAGTCGGGACAAGTCAACGCCGTCGCCATCGAATAACGCTCTTTTCGACTTCGTGGCTTACAAGCCTCCCGCCACATAGCAGTTGGTATGGAACTGACGACACTCACCAACAGACTGGACGAGCAGCTTTCGAGTGCCGACTACAGCGGGGTCGATGCCAGTGCGAACGGCCTGCAGGTTGGCCCACCTGAAACCGAAATCGAACACGTCGCCGTTGCGGTCGACGCTGCCGAAGCGACTATTCAGGACGCCGCCGAGGTGGATGCGGATCTGCTTGTGACCCACCACGGTCTCTCGTGGGGTGGTATTGAACGTGTCACCGACCGGCAGTACAACCGTATCGCCGCGCTCATTGAGAGCGATATCGCCCTCTACGTCTCGCATCTCCCGCTCGACGGTCACCCAGATCTGGGTAACGCCGCCGGCATTGCTGACATACTCGGCTTGGAGTCGACCGCACCGTTTGGCTCGATGGGCCCAATCACGATTGGTCAACAGGGGACGTTTGCCGACCCACAGCCGCTCGAGGAGATCGCCGAGACCCTCAGACCTGCTCTCGAGGACGGCAACCAGGGGCTACAGCTACTCGAGTTCGGCCCCGCCGAAGTTGAGCAGGTTGCCATCGTGACAGGAAGCGGTGTCGACTGGTTGGACGAAGCCATTGCGGCCGACGCTGAGTTGCTTGTTACTGGAGAAGGCAAACAGCAAGTCTACCACCAAGCACGCGAGGCTGAAATCAATGTTCTGCTGGCGGGCCACTACGCCTCCGAAACGTTCGGCGTGCAGAGTCTGCAGAAACTGATCGAATCGTGGGGGCTGTCGACGAGCTATCATGCCCATCCTACCGGTCTCTGAATCCCTCTCGAGCGTTTCGATACACTCACAACCCAACTGCATTTTGCAGCCTCTCGGGTCGAAATTGTCTCCGCGAGTTCGTCGAAGAGTTCCGAGCGGAACCATCTTAGTTCAAGCAGACAAGCCCCGGCGTCGTCGGGCGTAGCCCGACTGCTTGAGGGACGCAGTCCCTCTCCGTTCACCCCGGGGAGGATGTCACACCTCTCGTGACTGTCGCCGTCCGCTCTCGCTGGCTACACTCAAGCGTTAGCGAATCTCTCGTCTCTTTCGGCAGTTTCGGCGACAGCATGCACAACCGGAAGACGAACTGCTGGCTTCTCGAACCGGCTGATGTGGTCGAGATCGGACGCGTCCTTGAGGACTGTCTGATCGCCGATGATAACCGAGACAGATAATACTGTCTCTGTGTCCTGATCAATATTCCACGAGAGCACCTCCTCACGGTCAACTACCTCGGGGTCGTTCGGAAATCAAAGCTCAGTCTAATCAGATTTCAGACCTGATATTTTCGTGATGTGGTTTTATCACACTGGATTTCCTACTAATCAGCATCATTATGAGTTCGGACGCACAGTCATCAGTGATACGCGACAGCTATGCGGCAAAGCTGACGCTATCGTTACTCGGGGTCGTCGCAATCGTTGTCGGGGCTGGGCTTTTCGTGTATCTCGAGGCCGCGGGCTCGTTGGGTGCCGAAAGCGGTGTGGTCGGCTCGAGCATTCTCGGATTGATCTTGTTGACAGTGATCAGTCTCGCACTGATCGGAGTTACGATTGGTAGTCAGACGATCATCTCGCTGCGACATCTGGCTGGTAAGGCCGACCGGATGGCAGACGGCGAGTTGGACATCGATTTACAGACGACACGAAACGACGAGATCGGCCAACTGTATCGCTCGTTCGATGCGATGCGCCGGTCGCTCCGTCAAGAAATCGCGGCCGCAGACGAGGCCAAAGAAAGCGCCGAAACCGCCAAAGCTGAAGCCCAAGAGGCTCGCGACGAGATGGAACGGCGTGCAGACCGGATCGAACAGCAGGCCAAACAGTATGAACGAACGATGCGGGAAGTCGCCAACGGTGATCTGACCCAGCGCGTCGATCCAAAAAGCGAGAGCAAAGCCATGCAGCAGGTCGGCCTCGCGTTCAACGAGATGCTCGAGGAACTCGAAGGAACCATCGGCGAGGTGACGACGTTCGCTGATACAGTTGGCAACGCTGCAAGCGGCGTCGACAACCGCGCCGAAGAACTCAAACGCACCAGCAGCGGCGTCTCAGATGCTGTCGAAGACATTTCGGATGGGGCGCACACACAGACTGAAAACCTCCGTGAGGTCGCCAACGAGATGGACGGCCTTTCATCCGGTGCCGAAGAGGTCGCCGCCACCGTTGAGACGGTCGCCAACACGACCGAACGGGCGACTGAGGCCGGCACCGAGGGTGAATCAGCCGCGGCCGATGCGCTCGAGCAGATGGCCGCAGTCGAAGAGACGACCGACGAGACGATGGAAGACATCGAGATGCTCGACGAAGAGATGACCGAGATCGGCGAAATTGCGGATATGATAAGCGAGATCGCCGAACAGACCAATCTGCTCGCGCTCAATGCCTCAATCGAGGCCGCCCGTGCTGGCGAAGAAGGCGCAGGGTTCGCTGTTGTCGCCGAGGAGGTCAAATCACTCGCCGAAGAGACCAAAGATGCAGCCAGCGAGATTGACGGCAAAATCCAGAGCGTCCAGGAACGAACCGGCGACGCTGTTGCCGGCATGGACGAAACCACAGACCGAATCAGCCGCGGCGTCGAGACGGTTGATGGCGCAATTGAGCAACTCAACAACGTGATTGAGTACGTCGACGAGATCGACAGTTCGATGGCCGAGATCAACCAGACGACCGAAGACCAAGCCCGTGCGGCGGGTGCGGTCGTCGAGATGATCGATGAGGTCGCAAGCATCAGCGAACAGACGTCTAAGGCCGCCGACAACGTTACCGACACCACCGACCAGCAACTCGAGAGTCTCCGAACAGTCGAACGCGAGGCAGCCGAACTCGGTACACAGGCCAAGACACTCCAAGCACTGCTCGAGGAGTTCGATACTGCAACAGCCAGCCACTCCGGGTCGTCAGCTAGCAACTCGATTACGGTCGATAACTCACCGACAGCAGGTAGCTCGATGGCCGCAACCGACGGTGGGAAACACTCTGACGGTGGCTTCGAGTTCGGTGATAATCGATGATACTGTCGGTCGAACAGTGGGCGTTTGTCGGTGCACTCGCCCTGGCAGCCGGAACGCTGCCGTCATTGTACTATCTATTCATCGATCCTGAAAACAAACTCTACTACGGTATTTTGGCCGCAATCACGAGTATTGCAGCCGTCTCGTATACGCTCACTGCCGTTGGGATCGGGACGATTCCAGTTGATGGTGCGAACTTCTATGTCCCGCGATACGTTGATTGGCTGTTGACGACGCCGCTGCTTATTCTGTATATGGCTCTGCTCTGCAAGCCGGGCAAACGGCTGTATGCGCTGTTGCTTGGATTGGATATCGCGCTCATCCTGTTTGGCGTCGCCGCCATCTTCACCGACGGTGTGGTCTCGTTGGCCCTGTTCGGTGCCGGCTGTCTGTCGTATCTCGGCTTGGCGTATCTGCTTGTCGTCGAACTTCCGGAAAAAGCTGACTTCGAGACTGACCGCGTGGCAATGGTCTTTACCAAACTCCGCAACGTGACAGTCGTGCTGTGGACAATGTATCCCGTTGTCTGGCTGCTTGCACCGGTTGGCTTCGATTTCCTGTTGCCGAGCACTGAGATGCTGGTGATCGTCTATCTCGATATCATCACGAAAGTCGGCTTTGCCATCTTCGCGCTGCTCGGTCGGGATGCACTCGACCCGCTGGCCGACGATCCGCTCGCTATGGATGTCGAAGGTGACGGAACCTCAGGCCCAGAACCGGCGTTCGCTGACTAAAAACCGTTTTATTCGTCGTTTTTACTGCCGCCATCGGTTGCAACAGCACCGCCTGTTAGCAGCGTCTCGAAGGAATCAACGCGATAATCACCAAGCACACATCGACCCCGCCTGGCCGGGTCGTGGCGTTCGATATGAACACCGTCAAGCCCGGCGTTCCAGGCCGCCCCGATATCACTTTCAGCATCACCGGCGAGAACGCCCCGCTGGCTTTCGTTGACGCCCAACTCGGCCATTGCATACGCCACCGGTGCAGGGTCGGGCTTCCAGCCGAGTTGGTCGCCACAGCAGACGACCGTCTCAAACCAGTCGGCGATGTCGAGATGTTCCAACACTGGCCCGGTTAAAAATGGCTGACAGTGGGTGACAACGCCTATCGGCGACTCGAGTTCGCCGATTAGATCGACTGCGTCATCGTGAAGATACGTCGATTCTGCACGAGCCTGCGGGTGTTCTTCGTCATGAAAGACCGCCCAGAACTCGACGGGGTCGATTCCCCAGGCTCTGAGCTGTGGGTCGCGCGCACCGCCCAGGCCATGCCAGAGGATTTCGGCTTCGCGGTCGCTAAACGACCGGCCGAGGCGGTCGCCGACGCGGTCGAACACATCACGGATGTAGGCCCACTCGATGTCGACCAGCGTTCCGTCGAGATCGAACAGCCAAAAATCGTAGGCGTCGGTATCCATCGAACGAGTATGTATGTGTCCTGGCCATATGTTTGTTACGAAGCAACAAACCGATTGACAGCTGGTTAGTCGGGCGACCGGACGTGGATCGAACTGCCCAGATAGGCATGAAGAACGTCCTCGGCCGACTCGGCGTTGAACCGACCCAGATCCTCGGCAATCGCAGTTTTGAGCGCCGAGAGATACGTTCGGTCTGTCTCGAGTTCTCGAAACGCCACCGAACTGACCGGAACGCCCAGGGCAGTTTCGAACCGCTCGCGGAGGTATGGCTCGTTGTTTGTATTCCCTCTCCAGCAGTTGTGCTGGAAAAACAGCCATCCTTCTTCGCCTGGCGAGACGGCAGGCACGCGGAGAACCGTCTCAAAGCGGTTGGGATCGACCCGGACGTCCGTCGGATCGAGTCGGAACTCGATCCGAAAGACGTAGGCTGCCATCAGAACTCGTCGTCGAACTGTGCGGCCATCTCGAGATCGATCTCGGTGATGCCGCCGGCCTCGTGGTTGGTCAATCGAACCTCGACAGACCGAAACCCAACACTGATTTCTGGGTGATGAAACTCCTCATCGGCGATTGCAGCGATATCACGGACGAACTCCACGCCCGCGAGATAATCATCAAACTCGTAAGTTCGGACGATTTCGTCACCTTTGCGATCCCAGGCGGCCGGGAGCTGTTCGTCGACTTCGTCAGCTGTAAGTGTCATATAGGGTAATCGACCGCCGGCTCAATAACAGTTGGTGTTGATTGGTTACTCACTCGAGAGCTGCTCGAGTACATCCGCCGGGAGTTCATCGTGAGAGACGCCATCCGGCAGTTCGTCTGAGCGGTCTTTGGGGCGTCCAGCCGAATCGGACGGGGTACGGTCGGTAGATCCACTCGAGTCAGTGTTTGACGGCAGCTCGCCGCCGAACTCCGGGTTGAAAAGCTGCATGGCGGTCTGAATCGTCGTCCAGTCGTCTTCGGCGGCCGCATCGCGCAGACTCTTGGTCGGTGCTGAAAGCAACTGACTCACCAACGAGTCGGCCAACGACTCGATAACCTCTCGCTGGTCGTCGGTAAGTTCGCCGCGAGCATCGAGTTTGGCGAAGGCGGTGGCTACCTCGCGGTTTTTGACCCGCTCGGCGCTCTCGTACATCGAGCTAATCGCCTCGTCTGCGCGTTTGCGTTTAAAAAGGGCCGTCAGGCGGTCGAACTCTTCGTCGATCATCGCCTCGACGGCTCGAGCGGCGGCCTCGCGTCGGCGGTGGGTCGACTCGGTAACTGACTCTAAGGCATCGATATCGTAGACCGCAACGCCGTCGACGTCGGCGGCCGCGGGATCGATATCCCGTGGCTGGGCAAGATCGATACAGATCGTCTCGCCGACCGCAGCGAGCGCATCGGTCTCGAGGACGTACTCGGGGCTGCCGGTCGCGGCAATGACTACCGCGGCAGTTTCGGCTGCGGCCGGTGCCGCATCCAGCCCGATAGCTGTCGCCTCGACATCGATTGTCTCGGCGATATGGGTCGCATGTGGGATCGTCCGGTTGGCGACCAAGATGCGATCAACACCGGCGGACACAAGTGATTTGGCCGCCAGCGAACCCATTTCGCCGGCACCGACGACCAGTGCGGTCGCTCCCTCGAGGTCGGTCTCTTGGCTGGCAAGTTCGACGGCTGCTGAGCCCAGCGAGACCACGCCCTCGTTAATTTCTGTTTCGGTGCGGGCACGCTCGCCGACGTGAACCGCCTTCATAATCGCATCTTCTAACAGCGGGCCGATACCGCCGGCCGACCGTGAGGCCTCGACGGCAGTTTTGAACTGCCCGATGATCTGGTCTTCGCCGAGTACGAGCGACTCGAGGCCCGCGGCCACCCGCATAAGATGCCGCAGGCTCGCCTCGTGATCCATGTGTTCGACCGCACCCTCGCGGACATCAGTGACGATATCGGTGAGTGCGGCCCGCCCCTGGTCGGCGCGGTCGGTGACGACATAGGCCTCCGAACGATTGCAGGTCTGGAGCGCAAACGCTTCGGAGACGCCCGGCTTTGTCAGCAACTCGCTGACGCGGTCGTCAACGGTCTCGCAACTCGTGAGTTCGATCTCATCGACACTCGCAGTTGTATGCGAGACACTGAGTCCCGTGATGACACCGATCTGCATCATCAGCGATCACCATCCATGTCGTCTACTTCGAGTGCCATTAGGCGTTCTGCCTCTTTTGAGGCCTTTGTAGCACCCGTATGTAAAGCCTTCCAAACGTCTGGCGAACGAACAACTGATCGGACTGCTGCACGGCGATTGGCTGGCGAACGATCGGTGGATTGTAGCTCCGATCGCAGCTCAGCAGTCAGTTCGGCCATCTCACCGGCATGTTCAATCTCGCGTTCGATCTGCTGGCGGAGATACCGCGAAAGTGCCGGACTCTTCGCGCCAGTCGAGACTGCCACCGAAACGGGGCCATCCTGGACGGTCGCCGGTACCACGACGCTGCCGACAGCACGCTCGCCAGATTGATCGGTACGGTTGATGAGGATCGATCGGTCGCTGGCAGCCTGCTCGAGGGCTGCATTGAGTTCGGTGTTGTCGGTTGCAGCAACGACTAACGCGGGTTCGAACCGGTCGATCCACTCGGCGACCGCCTCAGGCGAGGGGGCGGCGCGGATCGGCTCGACAGCCGACAGTTCGGGGTCGTCAAACTGGTCGTCGAACGCCGGCGAGATGACGACGACCCGCGTTTGGCTGACAAAGCGGCGGGCTTTGCGAGCGCCGACGCTACCGCCGCCGAAGACTAACACCGTCTCGTCGCTAAAATCGTGGTATAGTGGAATCACGGATAGGTAGGGTGTGGGTTGATACAGATCAGCTTTCTCACAGGTCGTGTAGTCGATCGGTGGGTTGGTCACGCCAACCCATTGTATACTCCTACTCAGTGGTACGGAAAAATAAGCGTCTCGGAGCGAGTCTCCGGGTTTAGAGGCGTGTACTACGTGATTTATCACCGTTGACATGCTGGTCGAACGGATGAAAACCCTTAGAACGTCGGCATGCTGCTGATCAAACAGACTGTCGCCGCTGTGCGACCGGGCGATGGGGCTCGCCTGATCCAACCGCCGACCGGGCTGATGGCTCCTGTATACGTCATCCATGCAATGTAGACCACTCCTCACACAGCTCGAGCCGATTTTATTGGTCGCCGTCGGCGGCTTTGCCGGCGCGAACCTCCGGTACTTTATTGATTTACTCGCAGGGGGCCTCTCGGGGACGTTTATCGTTAACGTCGCTGGCAGTTTCGCCCTCGGAGTACTCGTGTATGATTCGCTCCGCGAGCCGGCAATCGCCGACAACTCGAGGCTCGTGTTTGGCACCGGGTTTTTGTCGTCGTTTACGACCTACAGCACGTTCGTTCTCGATATCATCCTCGTCGAACCTACTGTCGCGGTGGGATACATTGGAGCGAGCTATCTGACTGGCTTTGTGGCCGTAATTGTTGCCAGACGTGTCGTCTACGGAGGTGGCCGCTAATGCCGTTTGCCGAACCAGCATATCTCGTCGGTACTGGCGGTGCGGTCGGTGCCGTCCTGCGGTATGCGGTGGCAAACCTGCTTCTTCGGTGGGGCCAATCGGAGACGTTTCCAACCGCAACGCTACTCGTCAACGTCATTGGCAGTTTCATTTTAGGCCTGCTCGTGTTCGGGTCTATGGGCAGTGAGGCCATGCTGTTTGTCGGTGTCGGCGTCTGTGGAGCCTTTACAACCTACTCATCGTTCAGCGTTCAGACCGTTCGGCTCTGGGAAGACGGTAGGCGCGGCTATGCGGTCATCAGCGCTGTCGGAAACCTCGGACTCAGCGGCCTCGCAGTCGGCCTCGCCTGGCTGCTTGTTGGCTGAATTTAGCTGTCGGCCGACAACGAAACCGTCGAGAGGTCGGCTTCGAGTTGCTCGACCCACTCGTTGTACGCGGCGACAAACCCCTCGAGTTCACCGGCGAGTGCCCGCACGTCGGGGGCCGACGGTGGGCTGTACTGCGACAACAGATAGATGCCACCCTCGCCGCCAACCCGGAGATACGACACTTGGCCCGCCTCCCATTTGAGTTCCCAGCGTGTGCCCTCGACCGTTCTCGAAAACATGCCATACTCTATTCCCTCGTAGCGATAACACTGCTGGGCGATTTCGGTGGCGAGTTCGTGGATGGCTGCGACGATTCGGTCTCTGTCGGCGACAATGTGCTCGGTCGAACGCACCTCGGGAAACGTTGGTTCGATCTCCTCGAGAATTCCTTCACGCGAGTCGACGAACGCGTTGTAGGCTTCGACGAACGCCGCATAGTCGAGTAGTGCCGTACCGAGCGCCTCGGGTTCTGGTGGCTGTTTGGTCGAGATCACATACGTTTTGGCTCCAGCTTTCGATTCGAATAAGAGAAACTCGAGTCGGCCAGCCTCGTATTTAACCGTCCACTCACCGCGGTCAGTGCTGAACGCTCGACGGCCGTAGTCGCCGCCTTCCAACAGTGCGAGTTCGCGGGCAATCTCGCCGGCGTGTGATTCGACTGCCTCGAGTAACGACTGGCGCTGCTCACGGAGGGCTTCGGTAGATGCCGTCGTGATATCAAATCCCGCTACCATTGGCTGGTGTCGGCCGAGCAGACGGATATGTTTGTCTCTCAAAAGAACCAAGAACTATTTGACAAACAAAGCAATATTCGGATTTTTACATCAGTTTTTCTTTAAA
>LFFM01000370.1_pt1 | contig 30807 bp, 36 predicted proteins | sample 643131 | NCBI WGS metagenome assembly LFFM01 (sample SAMN03777445, study PRJNA286221) | soda lake metagenome | biome: soda lake; feature: Kulunda steppe; material: water; isolation source: sample Tc-Br brine of Tanatar trona crystallizer | place: Russia: Kulunda steppe | collected 2011-07
GAACGCGACCGGTTCCGCGAACTCTTCGAGCGGATCCCCGACCCGGTCATCGAGGCCACGCTTCGGTCAGGTGAGTGATCCGCCCGCGGTCGTCGAGCGCGTAGATCATGTCGTCAACGGTTTCGAGCACCGTCTCATACGTCTCCAGCGCCGTTAGGCGCTCGGCTCGGTTGAGCGCCTCGGTCGCGGTCGTCGCGAGGAGTTCGACGACGGAGACATCGGATTCATCGAACGCGTCGGTCCGCTCGGAGCCGACGCTAAACACGCCGTAGGTGCCGAGCGGGACGGCGATCGCGGATCGGACGGGGCCGTACTCGTAGCCATCGACCGTCGAGATGTCATCGTACGTCTCCGTGACGCCGCGCTCGAAGACGGTCCCCACCAGACCGTCACCGACCTCGTACGTCGGCGGCTGGCCGACGAGGTCGAGAACCGAGTCGGACGTCGCCGTCGGCCGAAGCCTTCCGCTGTCCTCGTCGTAGAGGTGAACGCCGTTGATATCGAGATCGAGGATATCGACGCTCGTCTCGACGATCGCGGCCGCGATCGACTCACGGGTTCCCGTCCGGAACAGTTCCCGGCTCGCATCGAGCAGCCCTCGAAGCATCCGTTCGCGTCGTTTCCGTGTCGTGATATCGCGGAAAAAGACCGAGAGCCCGTCTTCGGAGGGGTAGGCGTTGACTTCGGTCCACAGATCGAGCGGTTCGTAGTACTCCTCGAACGAGACGGGTTCTTGGGTCCGCATCGCTCGTCGATACTCCTTTTCGTACTGTTTGCCGAGGGCGTCCGAGAACTCATCCCAGACGTTCGCACCCAGGAGTTCCGCTGGTGTTCGATCAAGCAGCTTGGCGGCGTGCCCGTTAACGTGTGTGAAGTTCCACTCGTCGTCGACGGCGAAGATCGCGTCGCTCACGCGATCGAAGGTCCGTTCCAGCTTTGCCGCCGTCTCGCGGCGCTCGGTGTCGTACTTTTGTCGTTCGAACTCGTGGCTGAGCCACTCGACCGTCAGTTCGACGAACGTCCGTTCGGCGTCGCTGAACTCCGTTTTTCGGGCATCTTCGTCGGCAAAACAGAGCGTGCCGTATAGTTCGTCGTCGACGACGACCGGTCCGCCGAGATACGACTCCAGCCCGAACAGTTCGTATGCGTCGTCGTCCCATCCGGTACCGGCAGCCCCGCGGGCGAACCCCGAGAGTTCGCCGTGTTCGACCGTCCGCCGGCAGTACGTTTGATCGAGCGGCAGGGATCCGTCGGGGTCGATCAGATCCGCCTTCCCGAGCGATTCGAGCAGCTCCTCGGCCCCCCGGCTGTTCATCAACCGGAACCGGCCGTCGTCGATCTCCGAGAGGTAACCGATCTCGAGCCCGAGCCGTTCACACCCCAACTCGAGGAGATCGGCGATCTTCTCCTCGAATGATCGGGAGCCGTCCGACGTGATCTCATAGAGCCGCTCGAGGGCGGCAGTCTGCTGACGGAGTTCGATACTTGGTTCGGTCGGGCCGGACGCCCCCTCGGCCGCCGTCGCCAGCGCGTCGATCCGATCGGCGAGCGTCTCGCCGTCGGCCCGCAGCCGGTCCCGGGAGACGTACTCGGTCGCGCCGGCGCGAGCCGCGTCGATCGCGACGTCGCCGTCGGTCCGGTCGCTCCAGACCAGTATCGGAACGGTCGCACTCGCCGCACGGATCGCTTCGACGGTATCGACGACGGGACCGGTACTCGCACCCGAGTACACACAGACGACGGATTGGGAGCGGTCGCGGTCACGGACTGCTTTGGCGGCGTCCGCAACCGTTTCCACAGCGTACACCTCGGCGGATGGATCGCCAATATGAGTCACCTCGCCCACACAAAGAACCGATTCGGCCATCCCGCTTAGCTACGGATCGCGGGTTGAAATACTTATTCTGTCCCTCGCTTTGCCGAACCATACGTGTCCGTTGCTTCCGGGTGGATCCGTCCACACCCGTGGAACCAAACCGTGACGGTCGATTGCCCACGACGGCCTTTTGAACGTGTCGCGCGTACTGACCGTCGATGAGCGAGGAACTTCCAGACCGAACCGTCCGTGCTTTCGAGGGTCACGACGCCTTCGAGCGGGCCGGACGGTGGTTCGAGGTGACGACGACGAGATTCGACGGCCGCGTAACCGCCGAGGGGACGGGCGAATGGGACATCGCGTACACACTCGAGGTCCGCGCACCGATGCTCTCGAGCGCGATCGAGGGCGACGTCGGCCGCGCCGTCGAGGACGGCTGGTTCGACACGTACGAACTCCGTCTCGAGGACACCGGAATGGCCGTACGACAGGACGTCGAGTTCGAGGAGTACCGCCTCGTCGAGGAGGCCGGCGACGCCGTCGCGGTGTTCGAGTTCGACTGGGGCAACGCCGACCACGTCCCCGAGATGGCGAAGGCGATGACCGAGTTCGTCGAGGGTACGTACATGGAGGGGATCGTCCCCGGCTACGAGTACCGGCCGCCGGTCTCGGAGTTGCTCTCCCGGGCGCGATCCGGCGAGGGCGGCGGCAGCGGCCCGATGCCGCTGTAGCTCCGAGGAGTCGACTGTTATACGACGCGGTTGGTGAACGCCTCACCGTCGGCGCGCCGGCGCGCGTTCTCCCCGACGAGCGCTGCGATCCGCCGGTAGTAGGCCCCGGTCGCGGCGGCGACGTGCGGCGTCACGATCACCTTCTCCATCCCCCACAGCGGTGACTCGGCCGGCAGCGGCTCGGTTTCGAAGACGTCCAGCGCCGCTGCACCGATCGAGCCGTCCTTGAGGGCGGCGACGAGCGCCGCCTCGTCGACGACCGGACCGCGGGCGACGTTGATCACCACGGCGTCCGAGCGCATCGCCGACAGTTCCGCCGCTCCGATCAACCCCTCTGTGTCGTCCGTCAGCGGGACGGTAAGCACGACGAAACGGGTATCCGTGATCGCGGCCTCGAGGTCGTGAGCAGGGTAGACGGTCGCGACGCCGTCGACTGGCGTCGGCGTCCGTTTCACGCCGACCACGTCCATCCCGAGGGCGTCCGCCCGCGAGGCGACCCCGCGACCGAGCGTCCCAAGGCCGACGACCACGACGGACGAGTCCGCGAGGCTATACGGCACGTTCCAGGGGTCTTTCGACCACTCCCGGTCGTTCTGTCGGTCACGGTATCGGTGCAGCCCCCTCGCGAACGAGAGCATGTACCCCGCGACCGTCTCGCCGACGGTGTCACCGTGGATCCCCGTGCTGTTCGTGAGGGCGATCCCCTCGGCTTCGAGGGCGTCGAGCGGGAACCGGTCGACACCGGCCTGTATCGAGTGGATCCACTCGATATCCGAGTCGGGGAATCGGTCGTCGTAGGCGAAGGTTACGAGCGCGTCACAGCCGTCGAGGTCGTCGGTCGAGACGATCCGCAGTTCGCCCTCGACGTCGGAGAGTTCCGCCCGCAGCCGCTCCGGTGGGAACACCGCCTCGATCGAGTCGTGGATCCCGATCGTGTGCGACATGGCGGCCGTTCGTGGGCGTTTATAAATAGTCGTTCGGTGTCCGGATCGATGCCGTCAAGCGATGGACCCGACTGCGTCGCGGACGCCGCTCAGTCGTCGCCGGTCGGGTCGACGATCACGACCTCGCCGTCCTCGACGGTGACGTTGATGAGCGTCTTGGCGCTGTAGGCCGATTCGTCGAGTTCGTTCGTCCCGTCGACCTTCTTGATGACGGCGACGACGTCGACGATGTTCGCGCCGATTTCCTCGAGGGCGGCACAGATCGCCGACAGCGTCCCGCCCGTCGAGAGCACGTCGTCGAGGACGAGCACGTTGTCGCCCTTCGAGACGTCGTTTATGTACATCTGGCTCTCGGAGTAGCCAGTCTGCTGGAACAGCGGCGTCTCGCCCTCGAGGCCGTACTCGCGTTTCCGGATGACGACGAGCGGGATGTCCGTCATGAGCGAGACCGCGGTCGAGATGTGGATCCCCATCGCCGCGGGGGTGACGATCTTGTCGACGTTTTCGAGTTGCGCCTTCCGGATGATCTTGATGACGATCTCGCGGAGCAGGCTCGGTTCGAGCATCGGGACGCCGTCGCTGATCGGGTGGACGAAGTAGTGATACCCCTCCTTCTCGACGATCGGTGACTCGAGCAACGACCGCTGAAGCTGGTCCATGTGGCTGCTACCGGGAGATGCGGCTAAAGCTTGACGGTCGCCGTCGACGGGCGTAGCGGCGCTACTCGGCCGATTCGGGGTCGGGCTCGAGCGCCCGGAACGCCTCGAGGATCACCTGTTTTGTGACCGCACCCTGCGTGCTCCAGTGGTGGGCGTAATCGAGCATGTCGTCGTAGATATCCGGTTTACACCCGGCCGCCTTCGGGTGGCCGCCCCCGTTGACGCGGGCGGCGACCTCGTGGCAGCGCTCGAAGCCGTCCGTGCCGCGGATCGACGCCGATCCAGCCGGTTTGACGATCACCGAGGCGTCCGCGCCCTCGGCGCGCATCGCTTCGGCGACCTCGTTTTGGGAGCACCGGCCGTACGTGACGCCGACGGTCCACTCGCCGACCTCGTGGAACGCCGCGCGGTCGGTCGCCTTGCCGATGAGCGCTTCCTTTTCGACCCGCTGTTCCTCGAGAAACGCCACGACCGCGTCCGGGAGGTCAGCGCCGTGTTCGACGACGGTGTCGATATACTCCTCGGGGTCGGCCCAGTAGGCGTAGTCGGCGAGGTCGTCGCTTCGGGGGTCCTCGCGGAGCCAGAGGTCGTGGTCTCTGGTTACCGCCGCAAGGTCGGCGTATCGGTCGTCGAACTCGTACTCGAGCGTCTCGAGGGTCACGTCGGTCGTACAGACGGCGTCGGACTCACCGACGACCAACTCGGCGTGGTCGGAGACCGTTTCGGCGAGCGCGCCGTCCCACTGGTGGTGGTCGAACCACCGGATGACGGCGGCCGTCTCGGCGATCGACGGAAGCGCCTCGATGTCTTCGGCGGCGTCCGGACAGAGATCACAGACGTACAGTTCGACGTCCGGCTCGGCGTACTCGTCGACGTGCCCGAGCGCGTCCGCGAGGTCGTGTGGGCCAGCCGGAAGGAGTGCCACAGCCCCGAACGCGACGCGGAGCAACGCGACACAGCCGAGTCCGTCGGCGTCCGGATCGGCGACGACGACGCGGCTCGCACCCGAGAGCGTCTCCTTCGCCTCACGCTCTGCAACCGTGTCGTCGAACGAGTCGGGCACGAAGAACCCCTCCCCTGGAAGCAGCGATCGACGGTGAAGCGGGATCGTGCCGTCGTCGATCAGTGAGTCGTCCATACGGTTCGACCGGGCGGAAACTCAATAATACTGCCGTTCGGCGTGACGGGGGCGGCTACTCCAATTGTCGGACCGTCAGGACGGGGACCGGACACGTCCGAACGACGCGTTCAGCGACGCTCCCTAACAGAAACGAGTGATCGCCGCTCCGACCTCGGGTGCCCATCGCGACGCCATCGGCCTCGATGTCCCGGACGTAGCCGACGATCTGGTTCGCCGGGCGACCGACGCGGACGGCCGTCTGCAGTTCGACCGGTTCCCCGAGGTCGTCGTTCGTTTCGACGATCTCGTCGATCGCTTCGGTGCCCTGTTCGTCCAGCGCGCTTCGGACATCGTTGTGGAGGCGTTCCGGAAGCTCTTCGACCCGGCTCTCGTCGATCACGTACAGCGCGTGTACGGTGGCGTCGAACCGCCGGGCGAGATCGAGCGTGCAGTCGACCGCCCGGGAAACGCTCTCGGAGCCGTCGGTCGCTACGACCACCGTCTCGAACATATCGGGTGTGAATCCGCCGATAGCATAAATATGGGCGTTATGGGATCGCCCGGAGTGGAGATGTCACACCATTACATCGGGTGTGTTTTAAGTTCATCTCCCCCGACGTGAAGGTATGCAGATCGATACAGTGCTCATCCCCATCGACGGGACGAGGGCAGCGATGGACGCCGTCGAGTACGGCGTCGCGATCGCGGACCGGTACGACGCGGCCGTCCACGCGCTGTATCTGCTCGGCGAGAACGCGGCCGTCGCGATAGACGACGGGAGCGTCGACGCGGAAGCCGTCGCCGACCGGGGCGAGGAGGTCATGGCAGGCGTCCGGACGATAGCCGACGGCGTCCCCGTCGATCACTCCTCCGCGTGTGGGTTCTCGGTTTCGAGGCTGAGCCAACATCCCGGTAGCGTGATTCTCGACGTCGCCGAGATGCTCGAGGTCGGATTTATCGTCGTTCCGAGACAGCCGGTGACCGGAGATTCGGAAGCGGTAATCGAGAAGGCCGCGGAATACGTGCTCGCACACGCTTCACAGCCGGTGTTGTCGGTGTAATCAGTCGGTATCAGTCGCTGGCCTCGGTCAGTCGGGCCGCCATCTCCAACTCGAAGCTCCCGTCGTCGGTCGGGACGAACCCCATCTTCCGGTAGAGGGCGGTCGCCGGCTTGTTCCATCGCTCGACGGTCAACCAGACTCGCTCGATCCCGTTTTCGCGGCCGGCACCGAGGAGCCCTTCCATCAACCCCGTCCCGATCCCCGCGTTCTGGTACGCGCTGAGGACGAAGATCGCCAGTTCGTAGGCTTCGTCCTCGTCGGGAACCAACATCGCGTGTCCGATCGGCTTCCCGTCGTGCCAGGCGACGACGTTGAGACAGTCCGTTTCGGCCAGATTCTCCAGCCAAGTGCGGATCTGTCGTTCGCCCGTCGGCGGGATCCCCTGTGCACGATCCGCCGGATCGAAGTCCAGGTACATCTCGACTAAGGCGTCGATCGCCACATCGAACCGGCGAATCTCTATCCGTCGACCGACACGATCATCGAAATCGTGCGGTGGCGCCTCGTACGGTCCGGCCACCTCGTCCGGATACTCGCGGCTCATCGGATGAGAGTCACCGTCGTTCGGGCGTTCAGGAGGACGAACTCCGCGATCGAGCCGAGTTGGACCTTTCCGAGCGGGCTGGTTTCACCGCCACCGAGAACGATCCGGTCGTAGGAGTCCCGTTCGGCGAGTTCGAGCAGTTGGCTTCCCGGATGCCCCGAGAGCGTTTTGATCTCCGCGTCGAAACCGGACGAATCGAGGACGTCGGTGGTCCGTTCGCGGAGTTCCGTCGTCGTCAGCGACGCGTCCGGGTTCTCGACGATAGCGATCGTCAACTCGTCGCCCGCTTCCTTGGCACGCTCGACGGCTTTCTCCAGAGCGCGCAATGAGTCCTCGCTCCCGCCGATTCCTAACAGCGTTTTCATATTTGGCTCTACTTCCGTGAAGAGAAAAGCCTCCCGCCTACGGACGATCGGTTGGTGTCGGCCGCGCGTCAGACACCGCCGATACGCTTTTCGGCAGCGTCTCGCTACGTACAGTATGGCCGACGATGGGCAGGCGACCGTCGATACGGACGGACCGGAACCGACGAGCGACTCGACGAAGGGTACCGGCCCGGACTCGGAGGCGGAACCCGTCCCGAAGGATGTCCGCGAGTACGCCCGGTTTTCGAAAATAGACGGTGCGACGTACGACCGAGCGAACGAGTTTCTCCGCGAGCGGACGTACATCACCGCTCGCGAGTGGGCGATCGCGCGGCTCTGTGCGGATTTCAGAACCGAAACTGGCGTCGAGATGACGAAGATCGGCGACAACCTCCCCGAACTCGTCCCGTTCATGACCGACACGTACACCCCACAGGCGGTCAATCAAGCCCGCAGTTCCTTCGACGGAAAGGTCCGGAAGGCCGGAGCGACGTTTCTCTACGGCGCGATGTGTGATTTCTACACCGCCGAGGAACTGGACGAGTTGATGTACGAGATCACGGAAGTGGCGAAGTTCCTGCTCGAAGTCGAAGGCGTCGAGTTGACCGTTGACGAGGAACTCGACGCCGAGGATCGGATCTCGAGCGTAATGCGTGAGGTCCGGGAGTCCTCCGCGGCGCTCAGACACGACGAGTTCTGCTGTCCGAACTGCGGACACGAGGTGGATCCCGATACCGTCGACGATTAAGCCCGGACGTTTTCCCCTGAGGCGTCGGCGAACGATCCGTCGCGAAACGCGACGGTCCCGCGGACCATCGTCAGTTCGGGAAAGACACCCCGGCGTCCCTCGAACGGTGTCCATCCACACTTCGAGTGAAGCGCCTCACCGTGGATCGGAACGCTGTCATCCGGATCGACCAATACGAGATCCGCGTGAGCCCCCGCCTCGATGCGACCTTTTCGCTCGAGGCCGAAGATCTCCGCGACGTTCGCCGCGGTCACGTCCCGAACCCGTTCGTACCCGATCTGTCCGTTCCGTGCGGCCTCCAACAACAGCGGAAGTGCCGTTTCGACGCCCGGGACACCGCTCGGAGCGTTCCAGATGTCCGCATCCTTCTCCTCGAGTGTATGGGGTGCGTGATCCGTCGCGACGATGTCGATCCTGCCGTCGACGAGCCGTCGGAACATTGCTTCCCGCCGGCGTTCGCTTCTGAGTGGCGGGTTCATGCGTCCGAGAGTACCGAGTCCCTCGAGGTCGTCTCGGGATAGGAACAGATGGTGCGGGGTGACTTCGCACGTCATTTCCATGTCCGAGGCGACGTCGGCACCCTCCGGCGTCGACGTATGTGCGATATGGACTGCCGCGCCGAGGTCGTCCGCGACGGCACAGGCGTGTTCGATCGCCCGTACCTCCGCCTCGGCGGTTCGGTACGCGCTCCACGCGTCGGCGTCGGTTCGGTTCGTGGCCGACTCGTCGAACACCGTCGCGTCCTCAGCGTGGACGGTGATCGGCACTTCGGCGTCGCTCGCCCGTCGTACCGCCTCCCTGTATCGGTCGGTATCGATCCCCATCTCGCCGGTCGAGTCGGCGAGAAACACCTCGCCGAGCGCGCCGATCGGCCGTTCGAGGAGTTCGTCGGGTCGCCAGGCGTCCGTGACGCCGCCGTTGATCGCGTAATCGACGAGGGAGGCGGCCGCCAGGTCGGCTTTTAGATCGTACCCCTGTGCGTCGATCGTCGGCGGATCGGTGTTCGGCTGGTCGAACACCGTCGTGACACCGCCGGCAGCTGCGCTCCGGGATCCGCTCGACCAGGTCTCCTTATCTGAGAGCCCCGGCTCGCGGAAATGGACGTGTGAGTCGATCATGCCGGGCAACAGGAGTTTCCCCTCGGCATCGATCGTTTCGCCGTCGGTTTCCAGCCCCGTTCCCATCTCGACGATCGACTCACCCTCGGTCCGGACGTCCCGTGTTCGACCGTCTGCCAGCGTTGCCTCGCGGAATAGCATTGGTGTAGCTCCTCGGTCAAGGGAGGTAAGCCTCACGGAGCGTCGGAGTCGGGGAGTTCGGCGGCCGAAACGGTGGTCGAGATCCGACCCGCTGTGAAAGCGTGCTCGATGGCGTTTTTAACGGCCTCAACGCCGTCGGTTCCTCCGGCGGCTTCGACTGACCCCACCGACTCCGGATCAAACGGTCGATCGATCGCATCGTAGATCGGTTCGAGAATCTCGGCGATCGCGGCGCAGTCGGATCGAAGAACGACGACACAACCCCCGACGAGGGCGCTGTCTCGTCGGACACGCTGGGCGATTCCGGCGACCTTGCCAGCTCCCTGAAGGGAGTGTCGACCGGGACAGAACGATCGGTCGGGTTCGCCACGTGATATCATCGCGCCGATATCGCGGAGCGCGTCGGCAAGCGTGGCTGTCGTTCGTCGATAGCGTCGATCGATTCCGTTGCGGCCATCGGTGGGCTCGGCGTATCCGAACGCGACGGTGCGTCCGGTGTAGGCGACGGCAGTTCCACCGACGGAGCGCTCGATCGGTTCGTAGCCGGACTCGGCGGCGATCCGGCGGGCACGGTCGTACCCCTCCGCGGTTGCGTCACGCCGACCGAAGGCGAGGTGTCTCGGTGGCGTCCACACGCGAAGCACCGGTTCGGCGGTATCCGAGGCCAGATCAGCAATCGAGGCCGTAATACGGCGATCGCGGGCGACATCGGACGCCGATCCACGGACGATGCGCATAGCTACGCGTACGTGCCGGTGAGAATAAAACGATACGGACCGAACGGTTCGCATGGTCGTGGTTCCCGAGGACGTGATCGAGCGGTACGACCGATTTTCCCTCCACAACTCGCCGTATCCAGCCCACGAATCGGGATGTGCGATCGATCTGTACCCGGGAACCGACGCGGCGCTGTCGCCGGTTTCGGGGACGGTTCGGTCGACGCGAACGGTTCGCTGTCCGGGAAAGCCGTACGCGGCACCGCGGGATCATCTGATACTCATCGACTGTGGAGACCACGTCGCGAGAGTCCTCCACGTCGATCCCGGGGTCGAAGCCGGCGACGACGTGTCGATCGGTGATCGGCTCGGGACACTGGTCCGGTCGGGGTTTTTCGGCCGATGGGTCGACAACCACATCCACCTCGGCTTTCGCCGACCGGGGCAGAACCTCCAGCGTGCGAGCGGATCGGTGCCGATCGACGTCGACGTTCGGGTCACCGGACTCGGGTGGGACGGGTGGGGGCAGGTCGTCGAGGCTGGGCCGACTCACCTGCTGCTCGATTCGCCGCCCACGGACGGGTGCTCAGGGTTCACCGCGTTGGCTGACGATCACGGCGTGCCGCTCGACGGAGGCCTCATCCACTACAGCGGTGGCGGGACGTTTTCACCCGCTGATGGGGAGCGATCGCTGCTCGGGACGACGGTCGGGATCGCACGGGGTCGGCGCCTGACGTGGGGCGACGTGGCGGTGTTCGCTAACGGACAGCGGGCGACCGGACTTTCGTTGTTCGCCTCGCGGGCCCCGTTCGGCACGAAAGTCGTGTTTCACACGGGTCACGGGTTCGAAATCGGCGATCGAATCCACATAACGGTCGAACCGACGGCCGATCCGACGCGGTTGGGCTGACAGCCGGCACCGGTCGATCCCGTGGCGGTGTGCCGGACTCCCGCCGTGTTCGCCACGGGGTGCGACTCAGATCACGGCAGGGGCTGGTCCCGTGATCGTATATAAATCTCCGGGCGGGTGTACGACCGATATCCTCACCGGTCGAGATATTCGGATTGGATCTCGAGTACCTCTGCGGAGTCCGAGCAGTCCGCATAGCGTCGAAGCGGCTCCTCGTTCAGCTCCAAGAACGTGTGTCCCCACCGGAATTTCCCGAGGATCTCTTCGGCACGATCGTGATGCCCGAGGATACACAACGCGCCGGCGAACGCCTCCACCGTGTTGAGACGGAACGGCGTCCCGTAGTTGATCGGATTCGCCGCGACGAGAAACGGGAGCGAGCGGTGCGGACCGTCGAGTTCGAACGCCTCCGCCTCGGCCGTCTCCCAAGAGCAATCGAGCGCGATCAGCCGGGTCCGGCTATCGCTTGCCGCCCTATCAGCCGGCGAGAGCGCACGATCCGCGAACGGATTGAGGACGATCCCCGACGGCGTGGTCCGAACCGATCGGTGAAGCGTCGCGAGGTCGAACCGCGCAAGCTTTCTGGCTGAACATTTGTTCGGATCGTCGTCGCCCTCGTATCGGACGTGCAGTTCCACGGTTCGGATTGCCGGCGACGGGACAAAAGTGGCCCGGACAACGAGTGCCGGCGGATATATTTCGGCGGAGGGAGACTAGCCAGTATGGACGGCGAAGCGCTGGCCCGGGAGTACTACCGATCGATCGACGAGGACGAGTATCAGGCGCTTGCTGAAATCATCTCCGAGACGTTCGTCCACCGCCGACCGGACAGGACCATCGGCGGCCGCGAGGCGTTCGTCAAGTTCATGCGCGATGAGCGCCCCGAACGGGAGACGACACACGTCGTCAAGTCCGTCTACCGCGACGACGACGGAAACGCGGCGGCCGAGGGTCGATTGCTTGACCCGGACGGTGAGGAGTGGTTTCGATTCGTCGACACCTTCGAAATAGAAGGGAGCGAAATCGAGGAGATCCGAACGTACACCGATTTCAGTTCCGGGTAGCAGGTACCCACACGGGGGCAGTGATTGCTTCGATCGCTGACTACTGGCCGTCACCGAGCGCCGATTCGCCGACGGACGGCTGCCCCTCTATCCGCTCGGTCCCACTCATATAGGGTCGAAGCGGGGCGGGCACGTCGACGGTCCCGTCGGCGTTCTGGTAGTACTCGAGAATCGCAACGACGATGCGGGGGACTGCAAGTCCGGAGCCGTTGAGCGTGTGGATGTACTCCGCCGACTCGTGTTGTTCGGGACGGTATTGGATCCCGGCACGGCGGGCCTGAAACGCCTCGAAGTTCGAGACCGAGGACACTTCCAGCCATCGACCCCCAATATCGGGGCCGTCTTCCATATCGTCGCCCGGAGCCCACACCTCGACATCGTACTTTTTCGCCTGCGTGAACCCCATGTCACCGGTACACATTTCGAGAACGCGGTAGGGGAGGCCCAACCGCTCGAGGACTGCCGTCGCTTCATCCAGCAGTCCTTCGAGGCGGTCGTAGCTGTGCTCCGGCCGGACGAAGTTCACCATCTCGACTTTGTTGAACTGGTGGACCCGAACGATGCCGCGGGTCTCGGTGCCGTGTTCGCCGGCCTCGCGCCTGAAGTTCGGTGAGTACGCCTGGTGTTTGATCGGGAGGTCCCCATCGAGCAGAATCTCGTCGCGGTACATGTTGGTGACGGGGACTTCAGCAGTGGGGAGCAACCAGAGGTCGTCGTCGTCGTAGGGCTCGTCGTTCGCGCCGCCGACGCGGTAGGCGTCGTCGACGAACTTGGGGAACTGGCCGGTCCCGCGCATCGACGCGGAGTTGACCGGAAGAGGCGGAAACACGTCAGTGTAGCCGTGTTCCTCTCGGTGGAGGTCGAGCATGAACTGGATCAAGGCGTGCTCCAAGCGGGCACCCTCCCCCTTGGCGAAGTAGAACCCGCCACCGGAGACTTTCGCCCCGCGTTCGAAATCGAGGATCTCTAGTTCCTCCCCGAGGTCGTAGTGTGGGCGAACGGGATCGGGGAGCCGGCGGCGGTCGTCGAACCCCCAGCGGTCGATCTCGACGTTGTCGGACTCGTCGTCCCCGACCGGCGCGTCGGGATGGGGGACGTTCGGGAGTTCGAGAAGGGCGTCCTCGAGTTCGGCCTCCAGTTCGTCGGCTCGGGTTTCGAGTTCCTCGAGTTCGGTTTTCAGTTCGCTCGATCGCTCGATCGCCGCTTCGGCCCCCTCCTCGTTACCTTCGCGTTTGAGTTCGCCGATCTCGCTCGAGATCTCGTTTCGCTTTCGCCTGAGGTCGTCGCCGGTCGCCTTGAGCCCGCGCCACTCCTCGTCGATCTCGAGGATCCGGTCGAGGTCGGCGTCGACGCCTTTCGTTTCGAGCGCGCGCCGGACCTCGTCTGGATTCTCCCGGACGAACTGCCTCGGTAGCATGTACCGCCGTTTCGCCGCGGCGGGGCAAAATCGTATCGATCACGCGGGGGCGTCCCGGGTTCCGTAGCGAGGGGCTTTAATATCGGACGGCGGAACGTCGGGTATGGGAGTAGGTGACGTATACTCGGTTGAGGCCGTTCCGGACTGCTATTACGTCGACGTCGGACTGTACGATCGCGCCGAGTACGGAGCCGTTTACATCTACGATACGGACCGACCGGCGGTGATCGACACCGGACTCGGGACGAACTACGAGCTCATTCTCGACGCCCTCAAGGAAGTAGGGATCGGGGCCGACGGGTTAGAGTACATCATCCCGACACACATCCATCTCGATCACGCCGGCGGTGCCGGAGTGCTCGCCGAGGAGACCGGGGCCGACGTGTACGTCTACGAGAGCGGTGCGAGCTTTCTCGCCGACCCGGCTCGGCTCTGGAAGGGAACGAAGGAATCGGTCGGCGAACGGATCCGGTTTTACACCGAGCCCGAACCGATACCGAAAGACCGGATAACTGCCCTCGAAGACGGGGACGCGATCGATCTCGGTGGGGCGACTCTCGACGTGTATCATGCCCCGGGACACGCGTTCCATCAGGCGTTCTTCCACGACGCGGGCGCCGCGACCGTCTTCGCCGCCGACGCCGCCGGGATTTACGTTCCCGAACTCGATTCGGTCGTCGAAACCTCACCACCGCCGACGTTCGATCGCGAGGGCGTCATCGACGACGCGCGAGCGATCGAGGAACTGGATCCGGGGACGATCTGTTATGGCCACTTCGGACCGGTTCCGGCCGACGGTCGGATCGACGAGTACGTCGAAGTCACCGAGGCCTGGGTCGATGCCGTCGCCGAGGCGAGGGGCGAACTCGACGGGGTGGAGTCGATCGTCGACCACTTCGTCGGCCGCGCCGACACGCCGGGAGTGTGGGGCGAACGGAGCGCGAGAGAGGAAATCGAGATGAACGTCGAGGGTGTGCTCCGGTATCTGGACGGGTTGGACGGGGAGTGATCGGGGAACCGCCCGGAGATTTATATCCGAACGGGGGAGCAGACGGCTCGTGCACGCGTTCACCGACCTCGCAACCGCCGCATACTGCCCCCGCAAGCTCTACTACAAACTGAGCCGCGGCGACCGCGACGCGCCGGAATCCGTCGCTTCGGTCCGGAATCTCGCCTTCCGGTACGAGGAGCTACTCGACCCGGGGACGGATCTCGCGGAGGAACCGATCGCGGCGGCGCCAACGGCGTATCGCTCGGCACTCGAGCGCACGAAGGCGAGACTCGATCGCTGGGAGGAACTGGTCGATCCGTCCGAAACGCGGACCTTCCTGCGCGGAAAGGACGCACACGGGATCGCACACAAGTTGCTCAGAAAGCCCGCAGTCCCGGTGATCGTCTCCCCCGGCACGCCACCGGAGCGAGGCGTCTGGGAGCCACACAGCGTGTGGGCGACTGCGGCGGCAAAAGCGCTCTCGTGGGAGCGTGAAACGCCGATCGAACGGGCGTACGTCGAGTATCCCGCCCACGGCGTCGTTCGACCTGTTCGGATGACGACGCGCCGGAAGGCGGCCTACAGGAAGACGCTGCGGACCGCGACGGCGATGGACGGACCACCGCCGAGGCTGAAAAACGACTCGCGGTGCGAAACCTGTGTGTACCACGACGAGTGCGGGACAAAAACCCGATCACTCAGGTCGCGGCTCTCGCTGTGAGAGCGATCACTCCGCCACCCCCTCGGAGCCGTCGACCAGCCACGCTTCGATCTCGTCGGCGAGCGCGCCGCGGCGGACGATCCGGTCGGCCGACACGTCGACGACGGTGCTTTCGGTCCCGGCCGTCTCGCCGCCGTCGACGACCGTCGCCCGCCCGCGGATCGCGGGGTCGACATCGGCGATGCGCCGCGCGCTCCGTCGACCGGATCTGTTCGCGCTCGTCGCCGTGATCGGTCCGGTTCGGCGCGCGAGGGTGCGGGCGACATCGTGATCGGGAACGCGGATTCCGACGCGGTCCCCCCCGGCGACCAAGACGTCGGGGACCCGCTCGGTCCGCTCGAGGAGAACTGTCACCGGCCCGGGGAGGAATCGCTCACAGAACCGACGCTCCCGTTCGGACGGACGAGTGTATTCTTCGGCGGCCGAGTGTTCCGGAACCGCCATCGAGAGGGGGTTTCCCCGCGGTCGGCCCTTCGCGTCGAACACCCGCCCGATCGCTTCGGGGTCGAGCGCGTCGGCTCCGAGACCGTACACCGTCTCCGTCGGATACACGACGAGATCACCGCGGCGGATCGCGGCCACGGCGTCGGTGAGATCCGGCCCGTTCACAGCTCTTCGATTGCGGACTCGAGTTCGTCGTACGGCGGAAACTCCGGCCACTCCCGAGCGACCCAGCCGTCGCGTATGGTCCGATCCTCGTCGATGACGAAGACGGCGGGACGGGGCTCCTCGATGCCCGTCATTCCGTCGAGCGCGTGAGCGATGCCGTACCGGTCCGCGATACCGTTGGCCGGATCGGAGAACAGTCGGAACGCCTCGACGTCCCACTCCTCCAGGAACCGGGCGTGTTCGTACGGCGAGGAGATCGAGAGGCCGACGATCTCGGCGTCGTACTCGTCCCACCCGCGGTCGCGAATCTCCTGCCAGATGTACGTCGCCGGGAAGTCGCCGTCCATCGGGTGGAAGACGAGAACGACGGGGGACTCGTCGGTGAGTTCCGACAGTGACGCGTCCTCCCAGTACTCGTCGTTGACGAGGGGGCGCGTGAAGTCGGGGGCTTTTTCACCGATCTCGGGGTGATCCGCACGCCCGAGGTCGACGACATCGAACCCGAGGTTCATTCGAGATCACCGCTCGACACGCTGGCAGTGACACGCGTGGGGTCGATGTTCCCGTCGCCGTACGTGGTTTCGAGATATTTCACGATGTTCGCGCTCTCGCTCATGGTCGCTCCAGTCCGTTCGTCGACGATCGCCGGGACCGTCCGCGAACCGGTGAGCCGTTTGACGGCGTCGCGTCTGGAGTGTCGCGCCTCGACGAACCGCGACCGGTAGGGGACGTCGAGTTTCTGCAACACGCGGACGACTCGCTCGCAAAACGGGCACGCCTGCAGCCGGTACAGAGTGAGGTCGGGGGCTGACATGAACGTTCATACGGGTGCTCGCCGTCTAAGTGTGTCGGCGACGGCGGGCCCTCACTGGAGCCCCTCATGACAAACCTTAATCACACGCCCGATCAAAAGGGCACGTCTAAATGGGTTCACTCGCGTTTTATCTCGTCGGTGTCGCAACACAGGTCGGCCCCGACGCCGGCGAACTCCCCTTCAGTGACACGACGATCGCGGTGCTTGGCGGCGCCGTGATCCTCCTTCTGTTGGGACTTTCGGCCTTCTTTTCGTCCTCGGAGATCGCGATGTTCTCGCTTCCGCCCCACCGGGTCGACTCGATGGTTGCGGACAAACTACCGAACGCGGCGGTCCTCAAGAGCCTCAAGGACGACCCCCACCGGCTTCTCGTCACCATCCTCGTCGGGAACAACATCGTCAACATCGCGATGTCCTCGATCGCCACGGGATTGCTCTCGTATTATTTTTCCCAGTCGGTCGCCGTCCTCATCGCGACGTTCGGTATCACCGCCTTGGTGTTGCTGTTCGGCGAGAGCGCGCCGAAGTCCTACGCCGTCGAGAACACCGAATCGTGGGCGCTTCGGATCTCGAAGCCGCTGAAGCTCTCGGAGTATCTCCTCCTCCCGCTGATCGTCACCTTCGATTATCTGACCAGACAGGTCAACCGCATCACCGGCGGGCGCGCGTCGATCGAGTCGACCTACGTCACCCGCGAGGAGATCAGGGATATCATCGAAACCGGCGAGCGAGCCGGTGTCTTAGAGGAAGACGAACGCGAGATGCTCCAGCGGATCTTCCGGTTTACGAACACGATCGCGAAGGAGGTGATGACGCCGCGGCTCGATATGGACGCAGTCTCGACCGAGGCGAGCGTCGACGAGGCGATCCAACAGTGCGTCCAGTCCGGTCACACCAGAGTCCCGGTCTACGACGGCAGCCTCGACAACATCCTCGGCGTCGTCCACATCTCGGATCTCGTCCGCGATTACACCTACGGCGAGCGCGACCACGTCGACATCGAGGACCTGATCCAAGAGACGCTTCACGTCCCCGAATCGAAGAACGTCGACGAGCTGCTCGCCGAGATGCGCGAACAGCGGATGCACATGGTCGTTGTCATCGACGAGTTCGGGACGACGGAGGGGCTGGTTACGATGGAAGACGTCACGGAGGAGATCGTCGGCGAGATACTCCAGGCGGGGGAGGAAGAGCCCATCGAGTTCATCAGCGATACCCAGGCGATCGTCAAGGGTGAGCTCAACATCGACGAGGTCAACGAAGCGCTCGATATCGACATCCCGGAGGGGGAGGAGTTCGAGACGATCGCGGGGTTCATTTTCAACCGCGCGGGCCGCCTCGTCGAGGAGGGAGAACGGATCGAGTACGACGGGATCGAGATCCGCGTCGAGCGCGTCGAAAACACCAGAATCATGAAAGCGCGAGTGACCCGAACGGAGGAGTACGACCGAAGCGAACCCGAACTCGACGATGAGGACGAGGCGGACGAAGAAGCCACTGCGTGAGCTATGTTTGCCAGCGGTGGGACCCACAGGTGCCGTCAGCGAGTTTCTGTCGGCCGTTCACGCCGCCTTCGCCCCGCCCACACGGGTGGGATGTCATAGAACGAACGCCAAGCCGGTGTAGAGCCCGAAACTGAGCACGCCGGCACCGAGCAGCGATCCGACCCACGCGAGAACGGTGTACCCCATCTTGCCGCCGCTAACGCCGCCGGACCCCGCCGCGGCCCCGGCCCCGATGACCGCCGAGACGATGATCTCGTTGAACGAGATCGGGACACCCAACAGGATGGCCGTCTGTGCGATCCCAAAGGAGGGGATGAGCGCCGCGATCGAGCGCCGCGGTCCGAGCGAGGAGTAGTCCTGTGCGATCGCTTTTATCATACGCGGGGCGGCCGTCCACGATCCGGCCAACAGCCCGAGGCCCCCGCCGAAGAGCAGCGCGACGAGCGGAATTGCGACCCCGGCCGTATCGAAAAGCGGCAACAGCGGCCCGAGCGCCAGTCCGACTTGGCTCCCACCGGCCGAGAACGCCACCAGCCCACCCAACACCAAGAGGAAGTGTCGTTGGCCACCGGCGACGTCGTTCCGCATGTCCGCAGCCATGAGCGCGCCGACCGCAACGGCCAGAACCGCCGTGATCGCGAAACGACCGAAGGTTCCTGAGGCGATCGTCCCGGCGAGGCTTTGAGCCACGTCCGATGGGCCGAGCAGGACAAACTCGACGTTCGCGAGGATCGCCCCGACGAGACCGGCAAGGACGGGCGTCGCGACGGCTTCGGGAACGGCTTCGTGTCGGAGAAGCTTCGCGGTTCCGTAGGCGATACCACCACCGACGAACGGTGTCAGCGTCCAGACGGCCAGAATCTCGTAGTACTTTGCCCACGCCGGATCGCCACCCATCGCCAGTCCGGCTCCGACGACGGCCCCGGTGACGGTGAAAGCGGTCGCGATCGGATACCCGGCGAACACCCCGACGGCGACGAGGCCGGCCGCGATCGAGAGAGCGACGATCGCCGCCACGGGTGAGAGCGTCGTGCCAACGATGAGATCACGGCCGACAGCCTCCGTGACGTTTGCACCCTGGAGAGTCGCGCCGAGCAACCCGAGAATACCGACGAAGAAGCCGGCTCGCATGACCGAAATCGCGTTCGCTCCGACAGCGGGTGCAAACGGCGTCGATCCGGAGGAGCCGGCACCGATCGCCCACGCCATAAAAAGGCTCGCTCCCCCGGCGGCGAGAAACGTCGCAACCGTCGCTGCTTCCATTGACGGCCGGTTTTTCTGCCACGAGAATAAATACCCGTCGGACGCCGATAGTAACCGAGCGTGGGTTTAAACCAGGTGACGAAAACGGTAAGTCGAGCCGGATCGGAGCCACGGCCGTGACGGACGCTGAGACCGGGATTGATACGGCCGAGGGATCGAACGCCGAGCCGTACCTGACGGTCGCTGAACCGGCCGTCTCCCGGTTCAGCGTACAGGGATCGGAGTTCATCGGCCACGCCGCGCCAGTCAAAACGGTCGACGCGGCGGAGCGCTTCGTCGAGAGCGTCCGCGAGGAGTACGCCGACGCGACGCACAACGTCCCCGCCTACCGCGTGCGGTCTGATCCGTTCAGGGAGTACAGCTCCGACGACGGCGAACCGTCCGGAAGCGCCGGTAAGCCGATCCTCTCGGTTCTCCAGGGACGGAACCTCGAAAACGTCTGTGTGGTCGTCACCCGGTATTTCGGCGGAACGGAACTGGGGGTCGGTGGGTTGGTGCGGGCGTACTCGAAGGCGGTGACGGACGCCCTCGAGGCCGCCGAGACCGTCGAGCGCCGCCCCCGAACGCGGTTCACGGCGGTCGTCGGCTACGACGACTCCGGGACGGTTCGTGGAATCCTCGAGAGCGAGTCCGCCGAGTTCGACGCCGACTACGGCGAGCGCGTCGTCTTCGACGTTTCGGTTCCCGTCTCGCAGGCGGCGGCTCTGCTGGATCGACTCCGGAGTGCAACGAGCGATCGGATCGAGATTTGATACCCTCCCCGCCTGAAGGGCGGGGCTTTCTCCTCGGTTTCCCGCAAGCCCGTGTCAGTCGAACATGGATACCCCACCCCACTCGCTCACGGCTTCGCCGTTCGCTTCGTTGAGGCGGGGCTTTCGCGTGGGCTCTCGCTCTGGCCGGGATCTCCGGCGGAAGGTTCATACCCTCCGTTCGCGTTCAGCGTCCCGCGATCTGCTCACGGCTTCGCCGCTCGCATGGCTCGGGGGATCTTCGATCCCTCGCCGTTCGAGCGCACGCCTACGGGTGTGCCTCCGTCGCCGCCGGTTTGATTACGACGGAGATACCGCGAGCCGATATTCTTCGCGGCGTTGTAATCTGCGTGGTTCTCGTAGCCACGTTTCATCCACACGAACTCCTCACCGTCGCGGTTGTCCGGGTGTGTGAACCCACGGTGTGGACAACAGCGTGACGTATTCTCAGGGTCTACTTGCTCCACGTCGATGCCGTGCGTCTCGGATTTGTATTCAACGTACTCGTACAACCGCTCGAAAGCCCACTTGTGTCCCCACGAGGCACCGGAAAGTCGGTCGGGGATGCCGGTCAACTCCTCGAGCGCGATGACCGTACGGCCGTTTTGGGCGGCTTCTTCGATGATGCCGTTCACAACCCGGTGGGGAACTCGCGCTGCTTTTCGTTTAGAACGTTGTTGAGCCAGGAAGCCCCTGTCCCGAGGAAGCAACGCAAAGCGTTGCTGAGTAGGTAGGGGTAGTTCACGTCACCAAGTAATACGGATCAGACTGCAGTTTGTAACTTACAAACTCCTCCATCTCGGATAATGAAGCGAAGAATATACGAAGTCCATCGAGGTTATACTCATCTATTATATCGTGCTCACGCCAATGACGTTGAAGTTTCAGTTTGTTAAACCTCCAGAGTCCGTCTTGGTATGGCGTTTTTTGTACGATTTCATGATGACCGTCGCCGTCGAATAGAACTCCCTCGAAGGACCGCTTGGTTACGTACGGTACCCGATGCTTCCATTCGACGTAATGCAGAAACGAACATACGAGCCAAGGGGTGCCGATACTGGCCAATAAGATATCGTCTTCACCCAATTGTGCGAAACAGCCGTTCGAACTGAAGGTATCGTGGTGATCCCGCCCCTCAAACGTATACCCCCCTCGGACAAGTATAGATCTACAGGCATCGTCGGTCCGGTAATCCGCGTCATCGAGAAATAATGGATTGAATGATCCGTGCTTCGGTCGCGAAAACCGTTTTGAATACACTCGGGAAGTTTTGAAATAATCTGTGAAACCCGGTGCGAGGATCGAATTGAAGTTGTCAGTTAATACCCGAAGGACTTGCTCGTATGGGTCTCCGGGCAACGCTTTGTTTATATCGCTAAGTCCGACGTGAACAAAAATCACTCTGTCTTCGTATGATTCAAAAACCTCGTTAAAACTGCCATATGTAACATTTTCAACCTGTCTGGGGTACTCTTCAATCGCCTTATGTACCGCGAAGACAGGCCAGCGCGCGAGGTGCCTTTTTATACACATTTTATTGAGAAGATGAACTATACACTATACGGGATACCGTAATCAGTGCTCTGATTAAACTGTGTCGTCTTCAACACCGGCGAGTAAATACGGATCGTAATCGCCGTTATCGTAGACACGAGCAACCGTTTTGTCCCGCTCAAGTCGCTCGTAGGCATCTGGAGTGAACTGCCAGTTACCGGGTGCGTCGGGCGTCTCGAGGGCAGCGTGATTTTCGGTTCCGCACGACTTGAGCGCGGAGGCTCCGCCTCGAATACGCTGACGCTTCGACGGGAACAAAGCCACACGACGGGGATCGGTTCCGGCGGAAAGTGAGGGGTTGTGCGTCACGTTCACGTGCCGAACGCTCGGTCGCCGGCATCGCCGACACCGGGGACGATGTAGCCGTCAGCGTCGAGGCGTTCGTCGACGCTCACGGTGAGGATATCCGCCCCCGGAAACGCCTCATCGACCCGGACGAGCCCCGGCGGCGCGCTGACCGCCGACAGGACGACGAGTCGTTCGGGGCGGCCAGTCCCGAGGACTTCTTCGAGAACTGCAACCATCGTGCTCCCCGTCGCCAGCATCGGATCGGCGACGATGACGGTGTCGTCGCTGTCGATGTCCGGCAGTTTGACGTAATCGACCGTGATCGGGAACTCGCCGTCCTCGTTCATTCCGGCTTCCTCGTCGCGTCCCGCGGAAATAACGCCCTGTCTCGCACGGGGGAACGCCTCGACGAGCCCCTCCACGAACGGTGTGGCGGCGCGGAGGACGTTGACGATGACGACGTTTTCGAGCCCCTTGACGACCTCGCCGGTCGTCTCCGCCAGCGGTGTCGTGATCGAAACGTACTCCGTGTCCATCATGCCGTCGATTATCTCGAACCCGCAGAGCCGGCCGAGTTCGACGAGACCGTTCCGGAACGCCACCTGGTCGGTGTCGCTCGATCGAAGCTCCGAGAGGGTGTGTTTCGCAAGCGCGTGTGTGATGACGTGGGCGTCACCACGGTCCTCGATGGGCATATCCGGTACAGGGGTCGCCGCGGGCTTAAACCCCCGTCGTTGGGCAGGGGGGCGCCGGGAGTTCCGCGATCGGACACAGCCGACAAAATAAAGTAACTGAGCGCGTACCAATAGATGAATGGACGTGGAGGAGAGCGTCTCCGGGTTCAAATTCCGGGGGAACTGGGCCGATGTCGTCGAGCACGGCGAGCGGATCACCCGCGCGCTGAAGGATCTCGGCGCCGACGGCGCGCCGGTCGACGAGGACGCCCTCGAGGAGTGGGACGAGTGGCGGCCGAAGGCGGACGAACGCCTCGGCGAGGATGTCAGCGAAAAAACGGCGGAACAGGCAAGTGTCGGCGAGGGGCAGGGCGAAAAAGCCGGCAAAGCACCCGACGAGGACCTCAAAACCGCCGGCGAAAAGCTGACCGACTCCTACAGCCGACTCGAGGAGCCGAGCGAGGCGGTAAACGAGTGGCGAGAGTCGATAAACTACGTCGCGCGTGCGGCGGATTCGGCGACGCGGAAGGCGCTTCGGAAGGTCGAAGGGGGCGTCTACAAGAACGTGATGACCCAGATGTCGCCGTACTACTTCGACAACCAACTCGTTAGTGCGAATCTGAACCGTGCTGACGCCGACGCCGGCGACTACGTTTTCGAAATCAACGTCAACGACGACGACCTGAAGATCCGCGTGTCGAACAAACTCGCCGACTACGAGAACTCGGTCGACCGGTGGCACGTCGACACCCCAAAGGACACGAACGTCGCGGAAGCGGTCGAGGGCCACCAGCCGCCGGAGACGGGTGCGACCGACGGCGGCTCGAATCCGAACAAGACATGACAGGCTCGCCGGAGCGCTGTTTTCGCTCCGAACCGACCGCTACTCTATCGAAATCCGCCTGACAAAGGAGAGCTCCCGAACGTCGTTCAACAGCCCCCCATCAAGCCGTTCGTCGGTGATGATGTACAACACGGGATCGTCGGTAAACTCCGGATCCTCGCTTATCGTCTGTCGGATCGAGACCCCGTTGTCGGCGAGCAACCCCGTTACCGTCGCGACAATTCCGGGTTCGTCCGCGTCGACGACCTCCACGGTCAACACTGTTAGATCCAACACCGGGGCGAGATCCATGAGCGAAGCGATCGCGGAGATGTTCTGGAAGATCCGCCGGAGCTGTTCGTCCTCGAGGATGGCGTCCGTAGTCGCGTCGACGACACGCCTGTCGACGTCGATCTCCCTGGCGATCCCGGTGTTGGGGATCTCGATCCCTCCGGAGACGACCCGGCCCTCGTCGTTGACTGAGAACCCCCGTTCGAGCAACAGCCGAATCACGGCCTGCTGGCTCGGACTGTCCTCGAATTTTCGCATGATTTCGTCGAACATACAGGGTCTCCGAATCCCCTCATTAAATCTTCCGGGGTTTGTGAGGGGCGTCGGCGTTCCCGTCGGTTCCGCTATCGAGGATCGGACGCGTTTTTGTTTGTCGCGCGCCGACACGGAGTATGGACGTTTCCGAACTGTTCGACCGGATGCCGTTCAACGATCACCTCGGCATCGATATCACCGAGATCGGCGACGGGCACGCCGTCGGGGAGCTCGAACTGTCCGCCGAGCACTCCTCGAACCCGGAGCGGATGATCGCACACGGCGGCGTCACGTACGCGCTGGCCGACACCGTCGGCGGTGCCGCGGTCGTCGGAGCGAACCGAACCGTCACGCCGACAATCGACATGCGGATCGATTACCTCGCCCCCGCGACCGGGGGAACGCTCCGAGCCGAGGCGACGATCCTTCGGAACGGTAGCAGTGTGGCCGTCGTCGAGGTGGATGTCACCGACGACGATGGGCGCGACATCGCCGCCGCCCGTGGAACGTACAAATCGGGGGGCGGTGAGGGCTCGTCCGCGTGGCGGGACGGAGAACAGTAGGACGGGGACGAACTTGTTAAAATAAAAGCCGGATGGACCAGCGGGGATTTGAACCCCGGGCCTCTTCCTTGCGAAGGAAGCGATCTGCCGCTGATCTACTGGCCCGCAACGGAACGTTGCGCGGAGAGTCGTTTGAACCTTCTGATTCGAGTCGCCGAGAAAGCGACCGCGGATAGTCGCGCGTGAGCGTTGCGGCGGACACGACGACCGACGTTCGGTGCGACCTGAAAGCCGCGTCATACGGGTCGTTGTCGTCCGTTTCGACGCCCGTCTCAGTCCTCGAGGACGATTTCGATCGAGACGTCGTTCGGGACCTGAATCCGCATGAGCTGTCGGAGCGCGCGTTCGTCGGCGTCGATATCGATGAGCCGTTTGTGGACGCGCATCTCCCAGTGCTCCCACGTCGCCGTCCCCTCACCGTCGGGGGACTTTCGCGCGGGGATTTCGAGCGTCTTCGTCGGGAGTGGAACCGGGCCCGACAGCGTCACACCCGTCTTGTCCGCGATTTCGCGAACGTCGTCGCAGATGTTGTCGAGGTCCCCGGGAGCCGTGCCCGCGAGGCGAACGCGTGCCTGCTGCATGCGTTATCGCTCGTTGACGCTGAGGACTTTGCCGGCCGCGACGGTCTGACCCATGTCACGGATGGCGAAGCTACCCAGCTCGGGAATCTCGTTCGAGGACTCGATGCTGAGCGGCTTCTGGGGTCGGACGGTCACGACGGCCGCATCGCCCGACTGGATGAAGTCCGGATTCTCCTCGGCGACCTCGCCGGAGGAGGGATCGATCTTCTTGTCGATCGACTCGATGGTACAGGCGACCTGTGCCGTGTGGGCGTGGAACACCGGCGTGTAGCCGGCGGTGATCACGCTCGGGTGCTGCATGACGACGACCTGCGCGGTGAACGTCTCGGCGACGGACGGCGGGTCGTCCGCGGGGCCACAGACGTCGCCACGCCGGATGTCGTCCTTGCCGACGCCACGGACGTTGAATCCGACGTTGTCGCCGGGCTCGGCTTTCGGCACCTCCTCGTGGTGCATCTCGACGGTCTTGACCTCGCCCGCAACGTCGGACGGCTGGAACGAGACGTTGTCACCGGTGTTGAGGATGCCGGTCTCGACACGCCCGACCGGAACAGTCCCGATGCCGGAGATCGTGTAGACGTCCTGGATCGGGAGTCGAAGCGGCGCGTCCGTCGGCGGCTGCGGCTCCGGAAGGTCGTTGAGCGCCTGAAGCAGCGTGGGGCCGTCATACCACGGCGTGTTCTCGGAGTCTTCGGAGACGTTGTCGCCCTCGAAGGCAGACGTCGGGATGAACTCGGCGTCGTCGACGTTGAAGCGGACCTGCTGGAGCAGTTCCTTGACTTCCTCGACGACAGTCTTGTACTTGGCCTCGTCGTAGTCGACGAGGTCCATTTTGTTGACGGCGACGATGAGTTCGTCGATGCCCAGCGTACGGGCCAAGAAGACGTGCTCCTGTGTCTGCGGCTGGACGCCGTCGTCGGCCGCGACGACGAGAACGGCGTTGTCCGCCTGGCTCGCGCCAGTGATCATGTTCTTGACGAAGTCGCGGTGGCCCGGACAGTCGACGATCGTGAAGTAGTACTCGTCGGTGTCGAACTCCTGGTGGGCGATGTCGATCGTGACACCGCGCTCTCGCTCCTCCGCGAGGTTGTCCATGACGTAGGCGAACTCGAAGCCGCCCTTGCCCTTCTCTTCGGCTTCCTCTCGATACTGCTCGATTACGTGCTCGGGGACGCTCCCGGTCTCGAAGAGGAGCCGTCCGACCATCGTACTTTTTCCGTGGTCGACGTGGCCGATGACGGCCAGGTTCTGGTGTGGTTTGTCGCTCATTGTTGTCTCACGCGCGGATGCGCTGTGTGGAAGTCATTTGTCGGTGCCCCGTAAAACGATTTCGAAAGGGTCCAGGCGAATCCGGGCGCGTCGGGCGGTTTGAGACCCGATACCACGGAGAATGGCCCATCGAAGTCGCGGTCACTTCAACGGCAGTCGGCCGATGTCCGCGAGCACTGCGCTCGCGGTTTCGGGGCCTCCGGCACCCCGTCCGGAGATGTTGAGTCGCCCGGCGTTTTTCGTCTCCAACTGGACGATGTTGAGCGTCCCCGACACCGCAAGCGTCCCGTTTTCGGGGACCAACCGAGGACCGACGCGGACCTCCCCGTCAACGACTTCCCCGATGAGGCGGATCGTCCGGCCTCCTTCGGCCGCCAGTTCGAGGGCGCTTCCCGGCAGATCCGCGATCCCCTCGACCGTCGCGTCCGCCAGCGTGTAGGTGTCTTCATAGAGGACGTTCGCCAAAATGACGCATTTCAACGCGGCGTCGATTCCCTCCACGTCGAACGTCGGATCGGCCTCCGCGACGCCGAGATCCTGTGCCTCCGCGAGCACGTGCTCGTAGTCTAGACCCTCGGCGGCCATCCGCGAGAGGATGAAGTTCGCCGTCCCGTTGAGGACGCCGCGGGCGGCGGTTACCTGCCCGTTGAGGTCGTCGATCGTCGAGAGAATCGGAATCGCGCCGCCGACGGCTGCCTCAAACAGGACGGTCCCGGCGGAGTCGGCCTCGAACGCACGGATCTCGTCGTAACGTTCCGCGACCGGACCCTTGTTCGCCAACACGACGTGACGGTCGCGTTCGAGCGCGCGCTTGACGTGTGAGAACCCCGGTTCGGCGTCGCCGAGCGTCGTCGGCGTCGCTTCGACGAGGGCGTCGTAGTCGGCGTCGAGTGCGTCCCGGGGAGCGCCGTCGCCGACAGTCCCCTGCGTGCGTTTCCGTTCGAGCACGGCGTCCGTGTCGAGCCCCGACTCGTCGACGGCCGCCGTCGACGAGTCGGCGACGGCGACGACATCGTGGCCGTACTCGCCGGCCAACTCGACGACCGACGTGCCGACGGCACCGGCACCGACGACGGAGAGCCTCATTTCGTTCCCTCCATCAACGGTTCGACGACGCGGAGCTCCTTCTCGTCGGCGACGGCCCGGACGGTCTCGAGGGCCTCGTCGGTCCGCCCCTCAGTCGCGACCAGCCGAAGCCGTGCGCTCGAGGGGCCCTCGGTTCCGGCGGGCGCGGACAGCGACACGTCGCTTACGGAGACACCACCACAGTCCGTGAACCGGCGAAGGGTATCGGAGAGGTCAGTCTCAACCAAGTGCCCAACGAGAACGACTGTCAACGTCTCGCTGTACCGTTCGGCACCGGCCTGGATGACGTTGACACCGGCCTCGCGGAGGGCTTCGACGACGATTTCGAACTGCGCTTCCGTCGCCTCGAGGTCGACCTCGACGGGAATGTGTCCCCTCGGTGTGACGTTCCCCCGTTCGTGGAAGATCGAGAGGAGGTTGCCACCGGTTTCCGCGATGGGTTCGAGCGCGCGAAGCAGTTCGCCGGGTTCGTCGACGAGTTCCAACCGAACCGTGTACGACCGCGTGTCAGCCTCGCTCATCGGCTCACCTCCATGGGTTCGCTCATTACACCCAAATCAGTGCCGCCGGCTATAAGAGCGCCGTCATTCGCAATCGTGGCCGGTATCAGCAGAAGGCCGGTGGTCGCACGGTTTCGAAAGGCGTGCCGTACACGGCGCGACCGCCGAAGCGTTCGAAACCGTGGTTAGAAGTAGTCGACCTGTTCGGGCAGTTCGAGTTTCATCCCCTTTCGCTCGCGGATCTCGTTGATGATCTCCGGCTGGAGGTTGTCGGCCATGACCCGGAACCCGGCGTTCTCCGTGTTCCACGACGCACGGCCCTCCGTCGCCGAGCGGATGTCCGAGGAGAAGCCGATCATTTCGTCGACGGGGGCGATTCCCTCGACGACCATGAGATCGCCCTCCTGGTACATGTCGTCGACGCGGCCGCGTCGACCCTGGATCTCTCCGGACGCCGCGCCCATATGCTCGTTGGGCACGTCGATGCGGACCTGCTGGATCGGCTCGAGCAGTTTGATGTCGGCGTCCATCAGCGCGTTGTGGACCGCGCGGCGGACCGCCGGGATGACCTGTGCGGGACCGCGGTGAATGGCGTCCTCGTGGAGTCGGGCGTCGTGCAGTCGGATGAGGGCCCCCTCGACGGGTTCGGCGGCCAGCGGGCCGTCGTCGAGCGCCTCCTCGAGGCCCTCGATGACGAGTTCCATCGTCTCGTTGAGGTGCTGGATCCCTTTCGTGTCGTCGATGAATACGTTCGTGTTGAAGATGTGCTCGACGTTCTGGGCGGTGTCTTTGTCCATGCCCTGTTCCATCAGCTCCTCGCGGCGTTCGAGTTCGGGCATATCCATCGACGCGTCACCGAGTTTGATCGCCTCGACGATGTCGTCGCCGAGCGGTTCGACGGTGATGTAAAACCGGTTGTGGTTGTTCGGCGACCGGCCCTCCACCTCGCGGGAGGCGTTCTGTGGCGCTTCGCGGTAGACGACGATCGGTTCACCGGTGTTAACCGGGATTCCCTGGTTGCGCTCGATACGCTGAGTGATGACTTCGAGGTGAAGTTCGCCCTGCCCGGAGATGAGGTGTTCGCCGGTGTCCTCGTTGATCTCGATTTGGATCGTCGGGTCCTCCTTTGCGACCTGCTGGAGCGTCTCGATGAGTTTCGGCAGGTCGTCCATGCTTCGGGCCTCGACGGACTTCGTGATCACCGGTTCGGAGATGTGCTCGATGGACTCGAACGGCGTCATCTCGACCGACGACACCGTCGACCCGGCGATGGCGTCCTTGAGACCGGTTACGGCCGCGATGTTGCCGGCCGGAACCCGATCGACTTCCTCGCGCTCGCCGCCCATGTAGATGCCGACGCTCTGGACCCGGTTCGTCCCGGCCGTCCCGGAGACGTAGAGGTCCTGTCCCTTCTCGATGGTACCCGAGAACACACGGCCGGCGGCGATCTCGCCGGCGTGGGGGTCGACGCCGATGTCGGTGACCATCAACACCAGTTCCCCTTCTTCGTCGACGAATCGCATCGTTTGGGCGATATCCGACTCGGGGTCACCGCGCCAGACCCGCGGGATACGTCGCGGCTGTGCGTCGACCGGGTTCGGGAAGTGCTCACAGACCATATCGAGGACGACATCCGACAGCGGCGTCCGCTCGTGGAGCTCCCGTCGTTTGTCGGCCTGCTCAAGGTCGATTATCTCACCGAAGTCCATTCCGGTGCGCTGCATCGACGGCATCGAGACGCCCCACTTATAAAGGGCAGACCCGAAGCCGACGGTGCCTTCCTCGACGGAGACTGTCCAGTCCTCCTCGATGTCGTCCATCTCCTCTGTCATCCCGCGGATGAGCTCGTTGACATCGGCGATGACGCCCGTGAGCCGCTGTTGCATCTCCTCGGGACCCTCCTGTAACTCGGAGATGAGGCGGTCGACCTTGTTGATGAACAGTGCCGGCTTGACGCCCTCACGGAGCGCCTGCCGCAACACCGTCTCCGTCTGGGGCATCGCGCCCTCGACGGCGTCGACGACCACCAAGGCGCCGTCGACGGCCCGCATCGCACGCGTCACGTCGCCGCCGAAGTCGACGTGGCCGGGGGTGTCGATGAGGTTGATGAGGTGGTTTTTGTCCCCGTATTCGTGGGTCATCGAGACGTTGGCCGCGTCGATGGTGATCCCACGTTCCTGTTCGTCCTCCTCGGTGTCCATCGCGAGCTGTTGGCCCGCGCTCTCGTCGGCGATCATGCCGGCACCGGCGAGCAGGTTGTCGGTAAGCGTCGTCTTTCCGTGATCGACGTGTGCGGCGATGGCGATGTTCCGGATGTTCTCCGGGGCGTCCATCAGCCGTTCACACTCCTGTACGATCTTCTTGCGTCGGCCCATTATACTGCCTAATTTCGATAGCAGCGTGAAAAGGGTAGTGTTTCGCCGCGAGTTGTTTCGCGGCGAAGCTCGGATGATGAGCGGTAGCGAATCATCCGGTGTTTCGTCGTGGGCTCGTCCCACGCCGAAGTTCGTGAGGCGGGGGAGATAGGTTCCGAGGCCGGACTCGTCACTCGGTTCGGATGGTCTCCCGGACGACGTGCCCGACGAACCCCACGAGCGGCGGGACGAACACCGACGCGTGGATCACCGTCCCGTAGCTGGCCCCGGCCGGTCGCAACAGGAGAAACAGCGTATACAGAACGGACATAGTGACGATCCAAAGCGTCATAATAACGAGAAACGGAACAAAATCACGGACTGCGGTCCCGGCCGACGACTGCAACGAGCGAACCATGTCGCGTCGATCGGTCGGGTTGACCTCCTCCACACGGCTGAAGCCGTGGGATTCCTCCGTGGGTAATCCAACCAGATTGATTACCCCGGCTGTGAACTTGCGGGTTCGCTGAGGCTGGGTTGGTCGAATGAACGCGACTGTTCCC
>LFFM01000371.1_pt1 | contig 30715 bp, 31 predicted proteins | sample 643131 | NCBI WGS metagenome assembly LFFM01 (sample SAMN03777445, study PRJNA286221) | soda lake metagenome | biome: soda lake; feature: Kulunda steppe; material: water; isolation source: sample Tc-Br brine of Tanatar trona crystallizer | place: Russia: Kulunda steppe | collected 2011-07
GACGGGCCACTACCACGCATGAGTGAAGACAACGACGCGGTCGAACTCGACGACGACGCGGAGACCGAGGCGGTCGACGCGGCGGTCGAGGAGGAGGCCGACACGACCGAGGAACCGACCGCCGACGCGGATGCCAGTGGGGCGTCCGCCGACGCCGAAACTGGGGCGTCCGCCGACGCCGAAACTGGGGCGTCCGCCGACGCCGAACCCGACGAGACGGCTGCTGAGGCGGTCGAAGCCGACGCCGAGGAGGTGCCGGAAGAAGACGTCTCCCCGTTCGACGACGACGTCATGCCCGACGACGACGTCGACCTGTTGATCCCCGTCGAGGACTACCTGAGTGCGGGTGTCCACATCGGGACCCAGCAGAAGACGAAGGACATGGAGCGGTTCATCCACCGCGTTCGCGACGACGGCCTGTACGTGCTCGACGTGAGCACGACCGACGGGCGGATCCGAACGGCGGCGGACTTCCTCGCCAACTACGACCCCGAACAGATACTCGTCACGTCCTCGCGGCAGTACGGCCGGTTCCCCGCCGAGAAATTCGCCGACGCGGTCGGCGCACGCGCTCGAACCGGGCGGTTCATCCCCGGTACCCTGACAAACCCCGACTACGCCGGCTACATCGAGCCGGACGTCGTCGTGGTGACGGACCCGATCGGTGACGCCCAAGCGGTCAAAGAAGCGATTACGGTCGGCATTCCCGTCATCGCGATGTGTGACTCCAACAACCAGCTGTCGAACGTCGACCTCGTCATCCCGACGAACAACAAGGGCCGACGCGCGCTGTCGGTCGTCTACTGGTTGCTCGCCAACGAGACGCTCGACCGCCGTGGTGCGGACACCGTCTTCGCCCTCGAAGACTTCGAAGACGAGCTGTAGTCGGTCCCGGTTCGCGTTCGATCCGGTTCTTTTCGATGGCCCGTTATCTCGACAGCGACCGCACAAGCGCAACGCCTGTAAGCCCTCGGGGAGAGGTGAAGGTATGACCGTTTGTGAAGCGCCGGGGAAGGTGTACCTCTTCGGCGAACACGCCGTCGTCTACGGCGAACCCGCCGTCCCGGCGGCGATCGAGCGACGCGCGAGGGTAACGGTCGAGCCACGCGACGACGACCACGTCCGCGTTACGGCCGAGGACCTCTCGCTCGACGGGTTCACCGTCGAGTACACCGGCGGCACCGGCGACCGCCCCGATGTCGACGTCCCGACACCGCTCGTCGACGCCGCGATGGGGTACGTCGACGCCGCAGTCAGGCAGGCCCGCGCGGCGGCGGAGGCCCCGGACGCGGGGTTCGACATCACCGTCGAGAGCGAGATCCCACTCGGTGCGGGGCTCGGCTCGTCGGCGGCCGTCGTCGTCGCAGGTATCGACGCGGCGACCCGGGCGCTGGGCGTCCGGCTTGACCGTCGGGAACTGGCCGACCGAGCGTACCGCGCGGAGTTTGAGGTCCAAGACGGCCAAGCATCGCGTGCAGACACGTTCTGCTCGACGATGGGTGGCGCAGTGCGGGTCGAGGGGGACGACTGTGAACCGATCGACGCGCCGAACCTCCCGTTCGTGATCGGGTTCGACGGTGGCGCGGGTGACACCGGCGAGCTCGTCGCCGGCGTTCGCGAGCTCCGTGAGGAGTACCGGTTCGCGGCGGACACCGTCCGGTCCATCGGTGACATCGTCCGTGCGGGCGAGGAACTGTTGACGGACGCAGTCCCGGAGGCGGACCCCTCCCGCGAGCTGCTCGTGGAGCTCGGCGAGCTGATGGATTTCAACCATGGGCTGTTGGCGGCGCTCGGCGTCTCGGCACGGTCGCTCGACACGATGGTGTGGGCAGCCCGGGACGCCGGATCACACGGCGCGAAACTCACTGGAGCGGGCGGTGGCGGCTGTATCGTCGCGCTCGATCCCTCAGCGGAGACGCCGACTGCCCTCTCGTTCACCCAAGGATGTGCGGACGCGTTCCGGGCCGAGCTGGCGACAGAGGGCGTTCGAGTGGTGGAACCGTGAGCGAACGTCGTGAGACACGGGCGGGGACGAGAACGGAGACGGACAACACTGTCGTCCTCAAGCTCGGAGGGAGCCTCATCACGGAGAAGGACCGTCCGGAGACCCTTGATGACGACTCGTTGGCGGATGCTTGTGATGCGGTGGCTGGCGCGCTTTCCGACGGGACCGTCGACCGACTCGTCGTCGTACACGGCGGCGGGAGCTTCGGGCACTATCACGCCAGCGAACACGGCGTTTCGACGACGGCGGGAACGGGAGACGTTGGGGCGGTGATGGACATCCACGGCGCGATGACGACACTCAACCGGTTCGTCCTCGCACACCTCCACGAGCGCAATGTACCGGCAGTCCCGGTACACCCGCTCTCGCTCGCCGCCAGGCCGGATGGGGTCGACAGCGTGCTGGACCTCCCGACCGGGTCGACCGCGACGCTGATCGATGAGGGGTTCGTTCCGGTCCTCCACGGCGACGGGGTCGCGACCGCGGACGCCGGCGTGACGGTGCTCTCCGGAGACGAGCTCGTGGTCAAGCTGGCAACTGCTCTCGACACCCGCCGGGTTGGCGTCTGTTCGACGGTTCCGGGCGTGCTCGACGGCGACGGCGACGTGATCGAGCGGATCGATTCTTTCGAGACGGTTGCGGACGCGCTCGGCGAGAGCGACGCGACGGACGTCTCTGGCGGGATGGCGGGGAAGGTGAGAGAGCTCCTCGCGCTCGACGCCCCGGCGTCCGTGTTCGGCGCGGACGGGTTAGCGGCGTTCCTCCGCGGCGGGGAGCCCGGAACGCGGATCGGGTGACACTGCGAGTCCGCGAAACATCTGCCCGTGAACCCCGTCCAGCCGCGAGGAGGCCCGTAGTGAGGAACCCTTATTCACGTCTCGCGTCTCGATCCGGGTATGGACAACACCGAGGTACGCGATCGCCTCCGCGAGGTTCGGGACCCGGACCTCAGCGACGACATCGTATCGCTCGGACTGGTGAACGACGTGACGGTCGAGGACGGAACCGCGCGGATCTCGCTCGCGCTCGGAGCGCCGTTCTCGCCACACGAATCGCGGATCGCGGACGACGTACGCGAGGTGCTTGCCGACACGGGACTGGACGTCACGCTCTCGGCGTCGATCCCCGACGCGCTTGACGCGTCCGAGCAGGTGCTCCCCGGGGTTCAGAACGTGATCGCGGTGGCGTCCGGGAAAGGTGGCGTGGGCAAGTCAACGGTAGCGGTGAACCTCGCGGCCGGCCTCGCCGAGCTCGGTGCGCGCGTCGGCCTGTTCGACGCCGACGTGTACGGGCCGAACGTCCCACGGATGGTTTCGGCCGAAGAGCGGCCGCAGACCGACGGCGAGACGATCGTGCCGCCCGAGCGGTACGGAATGAAGCTCATGAGCATGGACTTCCTTACCGGCGAGGACGACCCCGTGATCTGGCGCGGCCCGATGGTCCACAAGATAATCACACAGCTCGTTGAGGACGTCGAGTGGGGCGAGCTCGACTACCTCGTGATGGACCTCCCGCCGGGGACGGGGGACACCCAGCTCACGATCCTCCAGACGCTGCCGCTGACCGGGGCGGTGATCGTCACGACGCCCCAAGAGGTCGCGCTCGACGACGCGGTGAAGGGGCTTCGAATGTTCGGCAAACACGACACGAACGTGTTAGGGATCGCGGAGAACATGGCGGGGTTCCGGTGTCCGGACTGCGGCGGGTTCCACGAGATCTTCGGGTCCGGCGGCGGAAAGGCGCTTGCCGCCGACCACGACCTCCCGTTCCTCGGCGGGATCCCGCTCGACCCCGACGTACGGACCGGCGGCGATGACGGTGCGCCGGTCGTGCTCGACGGGGGCGACACCGCCGATGCGTTCCGCGTGCTCGTCGAGAACGTCGCGAACAACGCCGGCGTCGTACGACGTCGGGAGGTGGTCGACGGCCGATGACCGGGGAGATAGAGGACGGTGATGAGGACGACCGGATCGACACCGATCCCGACACGGAAACGGGGCACGCAGAGGTCGACACGGAAATGGGGCACGCAGAGGTCGACACGGAAACGGGGCACGCTGACCCCCTCGACGCCGCTGGCGTCGACCCGGTCGTCCCGGAGTCGGCGGCGGCCGCGGCCGCTGACGAGTTCGCTATCGACGAGGACGTCCGGGAGTTCCTCCGAACGGTCGCGGACGACGTGCGCGGCGAAAGCGAGGAGAGCAAACAGCTGTCGGCGATCCTTTATCGAGTGTCGGACCTGTACGACCCCGACGAAGCGACCTCGCCGGAAGAGATCTACCTCAACGTCCGGCACATCATGCGGATCAAAGCCGAGGGTGGGCTGCGGCGGTGAGCCGAGCGAACGTCATCCACATGTTCGACCGGGACAGACCGCGACCATGAGTTCGACGCTGACGCTGACCGCGGTCGCGACGCTCGTCGGCGTGACCGTCGGCGCGCTGTTCGCGTTCCTCCGGGTTCCGATCCCCGCGCCGCCGGAGCTGCCGGGCGTGATGGCGATCGTCGGCATCTATCTCGGATTCAAATTGGTCGAGCACACTGACTGGGGATTCGATCTGCTCGATACGATCGGACTGTAGCCCCAGGGCCACGGCCGCCGGTACGGTTTTCCACTCGGCGTGTCAGGATTCGGTATGTACGACGACATCCTACTCCCCGTCGCACCGGGCAGCGCCGCCAACGCCGCGGTGCCGCACGCGCGCAGCCTCGCGGAGCGGTACGACGCCACGATCCACGTCGTAAGCGCGGTCGACACCCTCGAACACACGCTGAGCGGCCCCCGTGTCGCGTCGGTCGCGGACCGCGTCGAGTCTGGCGCGGAGCGTCGCGTCGAAACGGTGACCGCGGAGCTCGACGATGCCGACCTCGACGTGGTCGGGAGCGTGATCCACGGCGAACCGCTGCGCGTGATCGAGAACGCCATCGGCGACACCGGCGCGGATCTCGTGGTAATGCCGACACACACGCGAACCGGCCTACAGCGCGTGCTGCTCGGCAGCGTCACGGAGAAGATCGTCCGGATCTCGCCGGTTCCGGTAGTAACGGTTCCGATGCGGGACAAAGGGGACGGCCGGAACGACGAGGACACGTGACCGGCGAGACCGCCAACGGCGGCGCGGGACACGTGACCCGCGCGTTCCGCGTCGCCTACGACGGCCGCGAATACGCGGGATTCCAGCGCCAACCACACACACGGACGGTCGAAGGAACCCTGTTACGGGCGCTCGCCGATCACGGCCTGATCGACCGGGGCGACAGCCCGACCCACGCGGTCCCGCCGGGGTATGCCGCCGCCGGTCGCACGGATGCGGGCGTCTCCGCGCTGGCACAGACGATCGCGTTCGCCGCCCCGCCGTGGCTCACGCCTCGCGCGTTCAACGGCCACCTGCCAGGATCGATCCGCGTCTGGGCAGCTTCGGACGTCCCCGACGGCTTCCACGCTACCCACCACGCGACCCGCCGGACGTATCGATACCACCTGTACGCGCCCGTCTCCGAGACGCACCCAGCTACGGGCCGATCAAGCCCCGCCGGGACCGACGGGAGCAGCAGCGTCGACGGCGGGAGTGGAATCGAGGACGATGCGATCCACGAGACGCTCGACCGGCTCTCCGGCGAACACGACTTTCACAACCTCACGACTGACGACCGGGGGACGGTCCGGGACCTCGACGCGGCCGCGAGCCGCGAGGGCGACCTCCTCGTCATCGAAGCGTCGGCTGACGGGTTCCCCCGGGCGCTCGTTCGTCGGATCGTCGCGATCGCCGTGGCGGTCGGCCGTGGCACGGCGGAGCCGACGCTCGTCGATCGGCTGCTCGACGACGCGCCGATCCCCGGCGAACACGGCGTTGGGCCGGCCGCGCCGGAGCCGCTGGTACTGTGGGACGTCGCCTACGACGGAGTGGCGTTCGAGGTCGACGAGGAAGCGGCAAACCGCACGGTCAGGGCGTTCGACGAACGCTACCGCGAGGCCCGTCACGCAGCGGCCGTGACCGGGCGGATACGTGACCACATCGGTTCTGCGGCCGCGCCGGACTGATCGTGACCTCGCCGGATCGACGGGTCCGGACGTGGGTCAGTCGCTGGCCGAACGAGGGGATGCCGTTGCGGCAGCGGTCGTCATCGATTCGACGCGAACCATCAGCGTGTTACCGTCGACGTCCGCGGCGTCGACGACGCCGGAGAGCCGGAGCCCGGTGCCAGGCGTCGGACCGACGGTGACGTAGTCGCCGCCCTCGAACGGCCGGACCGACCCGTGAAGCACGACCTCCGCACGGCACAGCTCCGGGTTGGTCACGCTCGAAAGGTCTATTTCGCGAACGGTGACTCCCTCAAGCGTCGTTCCGTCCCGTTCGACGGGAACCGAATCCGTGCCGTGGACCCGTTCCAGATCGAGAACGTCGTACGCCTTTTGGGTCGGCTTGTATCCGCCCTCCGGTCCAGCGACGCCCTCGACGAGCCCCAGGGATCGGAGACTCTGCATCCGGTTTCGGACCGTTCCCGGGTTGCGATCAACGGTCTCGGCGATTTCACGGCCACAGATGACGCTCTCTTCATCGTCGGTGAGGCTCACGAGCGAGGTGAGCACCCGTTTCTGACTTGCGCTTAACTGCATCGTAGACATATCTGAAAACACAAAACATTCCTGTATAAACGTTCGGTTATATACACCTTATATTGTTGAGAGCGGTGTTCAATAATCGATATCGTACGATAATGTGGGATTATATTCGGCTGGGGACGAACGTTCGGTTCTACCGAACTCACGGGTCGCGATCCCTCGTTTTTCGAACGAACCCTCGGTTCGGTGATCGGTCGGTGTTCGGCGGAGAGCGCTCCGTCTTGGTGATGGTAACTCGCCCGATAATCACCCTTATACGATACCCACGGAGCGTATTTACGCCTTGGGAGGGGACCGACGACTGTGATGAACACCTCCACGCGTACCGACCCATACGCGGGGTCCGAGTCTCACGCGCCGTCCTCGTCGATACGGATCGAGGATTTCGACGCCGAGGTCGACCGGATCGCGTCGTTCCTCCGTGACAGCGTCGCCGACGCCGACGCGGACGGGGTCGTGATCAATATGAGCGGCGGGCTCGACTCGACGGTCACCGCCGCACTGGCCGTCGAGGCAGTAGGACCCGAGCACGTGTACGGGTTAATACTCCCGTGTAACAAGATCGGCGCGCTCCACGCCCGCGACGCGGAGGGGCTCGCCGACGCACTGGGGATCGAACACGACACGATCCACATACAGCCGCTTTTTGCCGCGCTCGGGAGCGTGGTTCCGGACCGGTTCGACCTCCACGACGAACCGGTACTCACGGGCAATGCGATCGCGCGGCTCCGGATGACGATCGCGTACCTCGCTGCCAACGCCACCGATCGTCTCGTCTGCGGGACGACGAATCGCAGCGAACACCTCCTCGGCTACACCACGAAACACGGCGACGGGGCCGCAGACGTCCTCCCGATCGGGCACCTGTACAAGACCGAGGTCCGGGCGCTGGCGGCGGCACTTAGCGTCCCGGAGTTCGTCGTCGAGAAGCCGCCCACCGCGGGGTTCCTTCCCGGGCAGCGCGACGTCGACGATCTCGGTGCCTCATACGAGGTCATCGACACAGTGCTGCGAGCCGCGATCGACGAAGGCGTGGGGAAAGCGGGTCCCGCTGCCGACGACTTCGTCGCGGCCGACGACGTCGACCCCGCTGTCGTCGCGGAACGGGTCGCAAGCCGGGCGGGCGAGATCGACGAACGCGGCTCACCACCCGACCCGGAGCTCGTCGTCCGCCTCCTCCGACGGTACCGAGCGACGGCCCACAAACGGAGCACTCCATCGACGCTGGGACGGCCGGACGGGATGGACGGGGAGTGAGCTCGCGTCGGTCCCGATCGCCCGCCGCTACTCCCAGTCCGCCGGCCAGAGGTCGGCCGCACGCATCCCTGTCTCGAACCCGGCCTCCCGGAACGCGGTCGCGAGCGCCGCGGTATCGAGGCGCTCGGGATCCCGCTCCGCGGCCGCGAACTCCGTGACGAGGAGCGCGACGAGCGCGGCGTGCTCCCGCACGTTCCGGTCGTCGATCTTGTCACGGGTGTCCGCGTGCGTGTGTCCCCACCCCCGGCCGCGTTCGCCGGAGTCGCTGTGGAGCTGGAGTGCGGGAACACCGCGGCGGACGAACGGCCACTGGTCGGAAAACGGATGTGGCTCCGTTCGTACGTCGATCGGGTGTCGCGTCGCGTTCGAAACGGCCTTCACGACTGATGCGGTCGTCTCCGACGTGTGTGTCATCGCGACTAAGTCGCGGAACCGTCCCGCGCCGTCGACGTTGACCACGCCACGGACCGCGTTGAGGTCGGTGGTTCGGGCGAGCTGCTCGGCACCAAGCAGGCCCACCTCCTCCGCGCCGACGGCGACGACATCGACGCCGATGGGTAACAACGGAGCCGGGCGCTTCCGGTCGCTTCCGCCATCTGCGTCGCCCGCGTCGCCCATGTCGCCCGTGTCGCCCGCGTCACCCCCATCGTCCGCGTCGCCTCCGGATCCGGGTCCGTCAGCCAGGATCCGAGCGGCCGTGACGACGGTCGCGATCCCGCATCCGTTGTCAAGCGCGCCCTCCGCGATGTCGTGGCCGTCGTAGTGGGCGACGAGCAGCAGCCGTTCATCGGTGTTGGGCCCGACACGGCCGATCACGTTCCGTGACTCGCCGGGATCCGTCGTGGCATCGACGGTGAGCTCGGCGGTCGCGACCGGCCCGGCAGCGTTGACGGCGTATTCACGGAGCCACGCGCCGGTCTCCGCGGAGACGCCGACTGCGGGGGCGGCAGCTTCCTCACCGAACGTTAGCGACCCGGTCGGCGGGAGCTGTCCGTCGAGGTGGTTGACGAAAACGAACGCGATCGCCCCCGACTCGATAGCGTACCCGAACTTTTCCATCCGGTGGACGAACCGGGTCCCCTCAGGGGTCGTCGTCGACGCGATCGCGATCCGTCCGTCGACGTCCGCCGCATCGATCTCCGCGGGCGTCCCGTGTCCGACATCGACGAGTGCCCCGGAAACGGCACCTTTCGGGGAGTATGGGAGGGCGAGCGCCTCGAACTCGCGGGTTAGGTTCTCACCGGTCCGATCCGGCGTTCGCACGCGGAGGTTCGCGTTGCCCCGCTCCCACGCTGCAAGCTCGAAGTCGTCCGTTCGCACGTCCCGGAGGCCCGCACGTTCGAACGCGTCCGCGATACGGTCGGCCGCTCGCCTCTCGCCGGGACTCCCCGCCATGCGGCCCCCGATCGCGGTGAGGTCGGTGAGGAAGCGCCACGGTTCGTCGTCGGTCCACGCCCGGCCGATGGCGGCGGCGAGTCGCTGGCGGCGGTCGCGGACGCGGTCGGTGGCGGGGTTGTCGCCGTGGCCGACCACCGGGTCACTGTGGCTGACGGCCGAGTCGCTCCCGGGATCCTCGGCGTGCTCCCTGCTTTCATCCGCGTCGTCGCCGCTTCCCGCCTCGAGTGAACCGTCCTCGCTCATACCGCCTACTGCGCGGGACGGCGGTTAACGCTGTGGGAGCCAGCGAAACGGGGCGTCGATCGCCTCCGCGCGGGCTCGAATCGCCTCCGCGGGGATCTAACGGCGAAGCGCTACGTTGAAGTGTGACGGTCGGGTACCACAATCCGAGCACCGTTGGTCCAGTGGTAGGACATTAGCTTCCCAAGCTAATAGCCCGGGTTCAATTCCCGGACGGTGCAGTTCTCGAACGAATTGAGAGAAATCGCCGACAGGCTTCTATCTCGTATTCAGGTAGTCGGTGTGTGGGTTATATACGTGTGCCAACACTTGCGACGTCGGTTATAAATTAGTTCGAGCGTTCCGCGTGCCTCTTATAAACACGTCCGAAACTGGGCGACATCAGAAGGACGCCGTGATCGGAAACAGGATCGGTCCGAGTGGGACCGGTCCGAGGAGGATCAGGTGACGTGCTCCTTCCGGGTGACGGTCGGAGTCGGCGCTCAGCTGCCGAACAGCGACTGGAAGAAGCCGGTCCTCCGCTCGCCGTCGAACGCACCGAGCGTCCGGTTGAGTTCCCGGGCGAGCGAGCCGAACGCTTTCCGGGTGTCCATGTCAATCTCCGCCGCGAACTCGTCACGGTTTCGCTGGAGGTACGTCGCGGGCCGGGACCGGTCGAAGGAGCCGTCCGCGATCCCGTGTTCCGTGAAGTATCGGTCGAGTCGCTCGACGATCGGCCCGCTCGGCGCGATGTCCGCGAGTGCCTCGCTCGTCACACGGTCGGCGACACCGGATGCACCCGCGAGCTCGGCCGCGTACGCGCGGTTGACGAGTTCGAGGTAGAACGCCTCCGAGAGCACGTCCTCGATCGTGGTGTCGCCGTCGACGAGCGCGTGCGACCCGATCCCGACGACAGTTACGTCGCCTGGGGGTTCGGGGCCGTCGATCTCGTTGCCGTCGTGGACGATCGCCACTTCCTTGTCACCCGTGTCGAAGACGGACCGGACCGTCGCGGTGTTTTCTAAGGTTCCGATCGGAAGGACGGTCCAACCGCGGTCCAACACCGGTGCGTCGGTGTCTTCCAACAGCTCGGAGACGTTGAACAGGTATTCGTACGTGGTACCGTCCTCGACCAACAACAGCTGCGATCTGGCGACCATCGTCTCCATCACACCGAGCTCGAAGACGTTCTGGAGTGGGAATCGGGTGTACGCGTCCGCGTTGCCGGGATCCGATAAGACGGTCGACCCGCTTTCGGGGTCTTTATGTATCATCTTCACCCGATGAGCCAGATCGAGGTCGATCATAAACGGCGAGTGTGTGCTGTACACGACGGTCCCCTCGGCCGCGATCTCCTCCTCAAGGAAGGTGAGGAACTCGCGTTTGGCTTTCGCATGGAGGTGAAGCCCGGGTTCGTCCAACAGCAAGACTGCCTCTTCGTCTCGTTCGCGGAGCGCGAACAGGGTACAGAACGTCGAGAAGAACCAGCGGAACCCCTGTGACCGCTGGTCGAACTCGACGGTCACGCCGTGGTGGAGGTTCTCGACGCGGACCTCCACCGTGCGCGAGTCACCGTCGACACCGCGAAGACGGACCGCCACGTCGTCGGCCTGGCTCCAGTAGTCCGTCACCGCGCTTGTCACCTCGCTGGATGCAGCCTCCAGCTCCGTGAGTGTCTCTCGCCAGCCTTCCTCACGGAGCGACTCGACATCGAGATCCGCGATCGAGAGCAGCGCTTCGAACACGCGGTCGGAAGTGGTCCGGTCACCCGTACTGACTCTGTCGGCGAACGCCTCGAGGTCGATCGACGCGTTAAGCGAGTTGTACTCGCCTACGTAGTGGAACTCCGGGAGCGCGGGCCCGAGGACGTCCTCTCCGACTGCCGCGATCGCGGCGTCTCGGGAGTCGGGAACGACATCGGCGAGCATACCGACATCACCGAACTCCCCCTCGGTGGGTTCGTCGCTGTCGCCCTCACCGAACTCGTCGACCGTCGCGTGGAACTCGGCTATCGATCCGGCGTCTTGCAGCTCACGTCGGGCGTCGGCCGGAACGTCGTGCGTGGAGAGGAGCCAGTCCACGTACGCCGACTCGTCGAGCTCGAACTCCCACTGCCGGTCGTTCGCGTAACCTTTCGTCACGACGACTGTGCCGCCGGGAGCGTGGCCGCCTCGGTCATCGAGTCGGGCCCGATCGTCACGATCGAGCGTGAACTCGACGCTCACGACCGGGTCCGGGTCGTGGTCGTGTCTCGACTTGTACTCGGGCCATCGACGGCGGGGGTAGTCGTCGTACGGGGTAAACTCGCCGTCGCCGCGAGCGGGATTGAGCCTGGAGACCGCCTCCATCAGAACGGTTTTGCCCGACTCGTTCTTTCCGATGAGACAGGTGAGGTCGTCGATATCAACCCACCCCGTATCGTCGATACTCTTGTAGTTCCTGACGCGTACTCGCTGTGGTTTCATAGCTGTCGGATCATAAAATACGGAACAGTTCGCGATCTGTGCGGCGGGACGACGGACGGACACCGACGGAGCGGGCCACGTGACATCCCACTCCAGGAGTGTCCATGGCTACCTCGGGCGCTCTTCCTCGGGGGTCTGAAGTTTCGTGATGTCGAACTCCACGTCGGGTTCCTCGATCGTCTCCCCGACCGCCTCGAAGACGTGGACTCGGTCCGCACGGAAGATCCGCGCGCTGAAGATGTTGTCACGAATGAATGTCGGGATCCCCTTGTCCAGCGGTGTCACCATAACGATGTCGTCGCCCTTGTCGATGATGAGCTCGACGAACGCGACCTCACCACCGACGACACCCGCGATCACGTCACCAGGATAGATCTTGGGGTCGTTCATGTTGTCCGGAACGAACGGTTCCGTATCGGCGACGGGTGGGACGTCGAACTCGCCCGTCAGTGGGAGGTCATCGACCGTCGCGTTCGGGTGTACGTATATCTCGCGTCGATCGTCGGCAAATCGTTGCATACACTGATTTATATGGGAGTAATACTGATAATACTCGTACCAACCTAGTAAGGTACGACGCGCTCGTTGCGGACAATCAAGCCAATCGACACGACCGGACTGGGCGGTGAGACTGGATCGGTTGGATGGACGGATCGAAACCGTCGGGGAGATACCGTCAGAAAATATTGGCCTGTCGGTACACCGAGATACCGGTGTTCGTGATCTCGTAGGGTTTCGTCTCTCGAGAGTGGTTCGCGTCACGGATCTTCTGTATCTCCACGGCGAGACGCGTCTCACGGAAGTCGGAGCCGCGGATGTACTGGAGGACGAACACTCCGTCCGCGAGGTGTTCGACGATCCCGTATCGAGACGCGTACGGGGTCTCGCTGCTCGCCTCCGAAGTGAGGAGCGTCGTCACGCCCGCCTGTTTCAGCGACCTAGTAAAACCGAACACCTCGGATCTGCGCTTCGCCGGGTGATCGTACATCATCTCAAGCAGCGAAACGGAGTCGAGAACCAGCCGGTCCGCGCCGAACGACTCGATAAGTCGGCTCAGATCGTTCCGGATCGACGCCAGCGAGTTTGCCATCTCGATCGGGTCAAGCGCGACGACGGCGAGCCGTCCGGCGTCCACGTGCTCACGGAATGACCAGCCCTTTTCCTCGGCGGTCGCGAGGATCGACTCTCTCGTCTGTTCGAGTGTGATGTACACGGCACGCCGGTCCGACTCCAGCGCCTCGTTGAGGAACTGGAGCGCGAACGTCGTCTTCCCGGTTCCAGCTCCCCCAATAACGGACAAGAGTGACCGGCTCGGCACGCCACCGAGGATCATCTCGTCGAGCCCTTCGATACCGACGTTCGTCCGATCGATGTCGGAGTCGAACGCTTCCGTGTTCTCTTCGAACGCAGTTGGACCGTCGTCCGGCGATCGACCCCCGCCAAACGGATCGTCTGCCCCGAACGAACCACCGCCGCCTCCACCAAACGGATCGTCTGCCCCGAACGAACCACCGCCGCCTCCACCAAACGGATCGTCCGCCCCGAACGAACCACCACCACTCCCACCGAACGGATCGTCAGTCTCGAAGACATCCTCACCCGAGACGGTGCGGTTCTTGCTCGCCGTATCGGCTTCTCCGGATCGATTCCCGTCCGCCGTGTGACCGCCTCCTGCCGGCCGATCGGTCGCAGCCGTATCATCGCTGACGGCCTCGTCGTCCCCATCGCCTCCGACGACCTCATCGCCGGCACCATCGCCTTGCGGGCCACTATCAGCCGATTCGCCGTCGCTCGCTCGGTCATCCCTGAGGTCGTCGTCCGGGATCTCCGAGGCGGCGTTGTCCTCCTCGTCGTCGAGCTCGCGTAGGGCGCGCTCGAACCAATCGTCCTCCTCGTCGGTCATGGTCCTGAGCGGCCGTACAGGATCGCCATGTGGGCGTGAACGCCGGCCGGTGGCTTGAACCTTTCCGGAACCGGCCGGATCTCCACACGCTTTTACTCGGGCCCACGAAACGTGACGCGCATGGAAGTCGGTATCGTAGCACGGAAAGGAAACCCCAATGCGGTGGCGGTCGCCGCACGGATCCGGGACGCGATTCGTTCCCGCGGTGAGGCGGTCCGGCTCGACGAACGCACTGCGGCAGCGCTGAACGCCGACGCCGGCTGTGAGGTGTCTTCACTCGTCGAGTGTGACCTAGCCGTCGCCATCGGGGGTGACGGGACGTTCCTCTTCGTCGCCCGCAACGCGGGCGGGACACCCGTCGTCGGCGTGAACCTCGGTGAGGTCGGGTTCTTGAACGTGGTCCCACCGGACGAGGCCGAAGACGCGGTGCTCGCGGCCATCGAGGCCCATCGTAGCGGCGATATGCCCGTCCGCGAGGTCCCACGGCTCGCCGCCCGAGCGGACGGGTGGGAATCGGTTCCGGCAGCGAACGAAGTGGTCGTCCAAGGTGATCGTCGCGGCCCGGGGGCCGGGATCGACTACGAGCTCCGGATCGACGGCTCCCGGTACTCCGGGGGACACGCGGACGGCGTGCTCGTCGCGACCCCGACCGGGTCGACCGCGTACAATCTCTCGGAGGGGGGCCCACTCGTCCACCACGACGTCACCGGTCTCATCGTCAACGAGATGGTACCGGACGCGGGGATGCCAGCGCTCGCGGTCGGGATCGACGCGACGGTTACCGTAGATGTCTCCACACCGACGGGTGCCGTGATAGTAAGCGACGGGCGGAACGCGACGGAGCTCGACGGTCCGGTCGAAGTGACGATCGAGCGAACGACGCCCCCGATGCGGATCGCGGGGCCCGAATCCGACTTCTTCGAAGCGCTCGGAAAGCTCTCTTGATCGAAGCGGAGCACACACAACGTTCAATTCCGTCCCTCACAACGGCCGAGTATGGAATCCCCGTCCGGCCTCGAGCCGTTCCGTGACCAGTCGGTCGCGGACCAGATCGGACTCGCGATCGTCGGCGCTCTCGTCTGTCTCGGAGCGTACGTCGGGGCGGCAGTCTTCCTGTACGATATCACGGTTCTGGATCACGGCGGGCCGGACACGCCTCGGCGGGTCGTCGGGGTCATCGCGTCGGTCGCCTGTTGGGGACTGTACTCGCTCGCGTTCGTCCGGGGGAAAGGTGGGCCGGTGACGACCTCGGTCGTCTCGCCGCTCGCCACGCTCGCGGTCGTCCCCGTGGCGTTCCGATGGTTTCGGTTCGGTCCCGCATGGGGTGCTATCCGTGATCGGATCGCATGGGTGTTTTTCGATGTCGGGCTGTTCATCGACGTCGGGGCGCTCGTCCTTCCCGGGGTCTCGCTGTTCCTCTCCGTGTTGACCCTGTGGGCGAGCCGTCTGGACGAGGCGGCGATCCGGGAGTGGCAACGACGACACCTTCCCGACGAGTTCCGCGACGCGTTCGTCGCCGAGACCGACCTCGACCGGTGATCTCGCGAATCGACCGGTAACCCACAAGGCGTTTATTTGCCGCCCGCCTCTCGCCGCCGTGAACCGTCGTTCCGTCGTCGGCGGTGTCGGCATCGCCGTCGTCGTCGCGGTCGCCTGGCTCGTCTCGCCGAACGCTGCCGTCGAAACGGTGGAGTGGCTCGCCGCCGACCCGGTTCGGTTCGGGCTGCTGTTGGTCGGGCTCACCGCCGTCCGTCCGTTTCTCGCGTGGCCGACCACCTTCCTCGCGGTCGTCGTCGGATTCGGATACGGGTGGGTCGGCGTCCCGCTCGCAGTGCTCCTTCTCACAGCGACGGCGCTGCCGCCCTACTGGCTCGCCAGGCGCGGACGCGTCCGGCTGACTGACGGATCCCGGACGCTTGCTCGTGTCTCCGAGACGGCCGACCGACTCGTTGCCGACGCCGGTGATGTCCGTGCGATCGCCGCGACGAGGTTCCTCCCCGTTCCCGCCGACGCCGTCTCGGTCGCAGCCGGCGTTTCGGGGGTTCGCACGCGCCCGTTCGTCGTTGGGACCGCGATAGGCGAGTTCCCCTGGGTGATCGCCGGTGTGGCCCTCGGCGTTTCCGCCGATCGGCTCGCTCGCAACGACCTCTCGGTCGTCGATCCGTCACTGATCCTCGCGCTGGCGCTCGTCGGAGTATTGCTGCTTGCTGGGCCGACGTACCGGACCGTTCGGCGTACGCAGTCCCCAGCTCCCTCGGAGTGAGTCGGTCCCGCGCGTCCCCGATCGCTTCGAACGAACCAGTCGTACGGCGGAAAACCCGCCGCCCGAACAGCGGTTCGGCCCGCTATCGAACGGCAGGGGTGATCGTGTGCCTCCATGGGACCGATCGACGCGTGTTCCCCCGGTCCCCGGATCCCGGGACGCTTCCCAGCCCTAACCCCGGAACCGCCGTCGTGGTCGACGGCGGCTCCAACGGGGGTACCAGGGGGTCAGATCAGTCCTGTCAGTTTCGTGCCGATCCAGCGCTACTCGTCGGTACCGTCAGCGTTCTCCCCGTCAGTATCGTCGTCCGTCTCCGCGTCGTGATAGCTGACGTCGATCCCCTCCGGGACCGGGCGGAGCAGGTACGTTCCCGTCCCACCCCGCCGAACCGGTGCGAAGTCCGCGGTGAACGCCGTCCGGGTGTTCTCACGGATCTCGAACGGCTCGTTGAACGTGAGCGGCGCATTTCCCGGGGTATCGACCGTCGCCTCGCCCCCGTCGACGAGAGTCCCTTCGACGTCCGAAACCCGCAGCTGGAGGAACTCGTACTCCCCCACGTCGAGCTCGCGTTCGTCTATCAGCTGGGTCTCCTCTCCCTGTAGCTCGACGAGGTCCGCCTGCTGTGGCTCGTCGAACTCGTGGTACTCCCGGCCCGCTGGCTCCGCGGTCGACTCCTCGTCGCTCTCATCCGCTCCGTCCTCGTCAGCTCCGTCCTCGTCGGCTCCGTTCTCGTCTCCATCGGTTCCGTCGGCGTCCTCGCTACCTTCTTCGTCCGGGTTCTCCTGCCCGCTCACGGCACCCTCGGGACCGAGCCAGATGCCCTCGATCGTGATAATAAGCGATTCGAAATCGCCAATATCGACCGGCTGATCGGTGACCGAGGTCGCGAGCGTGCCACGCGCGCGTCCGACACAGCCCGCGAGCCCGCCCGTTGCGACCGCGAGAACGCCGCTGGCCTTGAGGTACGTCCGGCGGCGGATCCCCGCACCGAAATCGATGGGCACGTTAGACACCTCCGACGGAGCTGGCGGCAACGTCGCTTACCGCGTCACCGAGCGATTCGATCGTTCCCGAGAGGAACCCGCCTATCGTGTCGAGTACGTCACCGACGAAATCGGGGACCGGTTCGGGCAGTCCGTCAGACGGTCCGATCTCGTCGACGTCGGGGTCGGCAGCGCCGGGGCCATCGGTCGCGGCCACCCCGACCGAACCGACACCGACGAGGACGACCGCAGCGAGCACGGCGACAAGCGTCGTTGTAGTCACGTTCATGACGACTCCCGTTTGGCATGCGACGGGCTTCAATAGCTGAAGTCGTTCAGTCGGTTTAGGCCGAATTAACTCCGTTTATCTCCGGTATCAGCCGGTCCACCGCTACCTTTCGGTCGAACGGACAGCTTCCCAAATCGCTCCGGTTTCGGCATCGGCCCCGCGCTGAAGGGCGGCCCGAGTCTGGGATGGGAGAGGTGGCAAAAGAACCTGATCAGGGGATCGGGAAGATGCGGTCGAGAGATCGGGAAGATGCAGTCGAGAGATCCGGAAGCCGTGGTCGGGGAGATCGTTTCGACCGTCCGGTCGCACGCGTCCTCTCACCGGGTTTTTATTCGCGACTGACTGAGCAACGGACATGCCAGATCTGCATCCGATCGCCAAACGGATCCACAACGTCCAACCAAGACCCGTACGGATCGAACTCGACTCCGGGGAAACCGGGGTGTTCGAGTTCGACTCGACCGAGTTCTTCCAGCGCGAGTTCCGCGGCGAGGGAACGCGCGTGGACGACGACGTCGACGCCGCGTTCCGGCTCATAACCTCTGACGATTACGAACGGGTTCTGCTCGGGCGGTCGGGTCCCGACGAGGACGGGTGGTCGATGCTCGGCGAGGTCGTTTCGGCGGAGTCGACGGAGTGACCACGCCGGCTCCGTGATCTATGGACGGGCTGGTCCGGGCGGGCCTGCTATCCGAGCTGTTCGGTTCGGATCAGGAGGAACTCCCATGGTTGGAGGTTGTAGCTGGAGGGCGCGAGCGTCGCCTCATATACGACCGCTTCGACGGTGTCGCGATCGACCGGCTCGTCGGCGTAGTCGTGTACCGATCGCCTGGCTTCGACGAGGTCAGTGAAACCCATCGTCGATCGAACGACCTGGGGACGGTTGAGACAACGGATGCCGGACCGGGTTGCCGCCGTCGACGACCGATGAGGGGATGCCGACGTCGACGACCGATGAGGGGATACCATCGTCGAGCGCATATCCGTATCGTCGTCGACGGCGGTCGGACAGTGGGTCCCGCGATCTCAGCGCACGACCGTCACTGGGACGTCCGCTCGCCGTACGACGCCTTCGGCGACACTGCCGAGTACGACCCGTGAGAGACCCGTTCGCCCGCGACTCGCGAGCACGATGTGGTCGAACGGGCCCGCGTCGTCGCGATCGTCGGTGTCTTCGCTCGCCGCGACCTCGAGGATGGTCGCGGTGGGGCGACCAACTTCGATCCGGGTGGCGATCTCATGATCGACACGGTCGGCGGCGTCAGCGAGGATCCGCTCGCCGCGTTGGGTGGCGCTGTCGTACCATTGGTCGATCGCGCCCGGGAACCCGCCTTCCGCCCCGGTCGTGGAGTCTGCCGGGTTGATCACGTGGAGCGCAGTGAGATGTGCGTCGGGCCACTCTGCTGCCGCGAACGTCAGCGCTTCCGCGGCATCGTCCGAGCCGTCGACCGCCACGAGTATCCGTTTCGTCATGTTCGACGGTTCTCCGGGACGTCTCAAAAGTCCGTCGCCGGTGGCGACTGGTACGGATCGCTGCCGGTGCTCGTGGAAGCGCCCGCCACCGGTGCTCGTGGAAGCGCTCACCACCGGTGGCGGGTAGTGGGATGTCCGTGGTACACGAGCGACCGTCAGCTCAGTCTCCGTGCCGCGTCACGCACGTTGGCAGGCCGATCAGCTCGACCGGCTCGGAGTTGTCGGGCGAGTAGACGACCATCTGTCCCTTCTCCATGTACGGCACCTTGCCGGCAAGGTTCGACGGGATGTTCACGCTCTTGATCGCGTCCTCGTCGCTGAGGTTCAACACGACCTTCGTGTTCACCTGTTTGAACACTGACTCGGCAACGTCCTGCGGATCCTGGGTGATGAGGAAGAGGCCGAGCCGCTCTTTTCGGCCCTGCTTTGCCGCCTCGGTGAACGTTTGGACGACCTTACGCGCTTGGACGTTGTCGGCGTCGGCGAGGAAGTTGTGCGCCTCGTCCATGCCGATCAAAAGCGGCGTCTCCTTGACCCGGTCGCTTCGCGGGTCGTTCGAGAGTTTGTCGCCGACGAGCATCGTCGACACCGCCAGCACGACGATCTCCTTTTGCCGGGAGGAGGGAAGGTGATACGTGGGAACGACGGAAAGCCCACCGGGACGGACGAGCGTGTGGTCCAGCTCGGTGATCGGGGTCGCGTCGCCGTCGAACACCCCGCCCGGGACGCCCCGGACCCGTCGTTTGACCGCGTCGAACGTCGCTTCGTGGACCCGCCCCGACTCGTGGAGCTCCTCTTTGAGTGCCGGATCGTCGAGGTACGAGAGGAACTGTGAGTAGGTTCCCGATCTCCCATGATCACGGAAGAACCGGTTCAAAAGAGTCAATAGCGCCGGGTACTGGTTCTCGTTCAACCCCGAACCGGCGACGAGCCATGGCATGTCGTACTCGTCGACCATCGAGAACGGGATCGTGAACTCGACCTGCTCGGCGCGGTGATCCTCACCGGGATAGGTCGCACCTGACGACTCGGGGACGAGCGCGACCGTGTCGTCGTGGCCGCCGTGAGCGATCCCCTCCCGCTCCAGCTGTCGGGCGAACCCGTCTTCCATCTCCGGGTTGTCGTCGTGCATCTGTGCGTACTCGTCTTGCGGGTCGAACTGGACGACAGCCATCCGCGCCTCCCGCCCGTCGTCCATCTGATACGTCCGGTCACTATCGAGGTACTGTCGGAGGACGTTCTTCGAGGCGTGTGTCTTACCCGACCCGGTGCCGCCGGCGACGAGGGTGTGCCGGAACGCCAACGGGTCGCCATCGGCGTAGTCGTCCTTGATCCGGTAGTCGACGGTTGGCGGTTCCGCGGCGGTCCAGACCTTCTGCCCGCCAACGGAGAGATGCCCGAGAAAAACCCCTTCCTCGGGGATCGTAAGGCCGGTTTTGATCTCCGTGTCGTCCGTGGCCTCCTCAACGACTGCACCGGGTTTCGGCACACGGTCGGTCATCCGCCGACTCATCCCATCGGGGTCGTCGTACACGACCGACATCGGCTCCAGTTCGGCCATGAACTTGTAATCACGCTCGGTGAAGTCGTCGCGGCGCATCTGCCGGCGAGCGTGAATCTCGGTGGCGTCATCCGACTGGAACTCTTGAGCGTACTCCAACGCCGTGATCCGACAGAACAGCCGCTCGCCGTCGGGGTACGGGACGATGAGGTACTTGCCGATCCGAACGGAGTCACGGTTTCGTGTCGTGACGAACGCCTGTAGCGTCGTCTCTTCTGCCTCCTCGGCGACGCGAAGCCCCCGTGAGACGGAGACGACACCCAATCCGGCGTCCTCACCAGCGGGTTCGACATCATAGGCGGCGAACGCGTCGGCGTCGGTGTCGTCCAATGAATCGCTATCGTCCAGTGAACCGCTGTCGTTCACCGAGTTCAAGTCGTCCCCACTCATCACGCCGCCGTCGTCGCTCGTTTCCCTGCCGGCGTCGTCGCCCACATCGGCGGAATCGACTTCACCGCCGCCCTCATCATCGGCGTCGTCGCCGCCGCCCGCGTCGAACTCAGTGAAATCCTCCAGGGTCATGTCAGAGTCACCGAGCGCCACGCCGAAAGCGTTTCCGTCGCAGTCGGCTTTTATCCATCCGGTCCGTATCATACACATGATACTGGTTCGCGGCAGCGGTGGCGGGACGGACCTCACCGGAACGGTGTTCGAGCGCGGCGAAGAGCCGCCCGCTTATAAAGGTGCGCCGGACGAGGACGCGCCGTACGTCTGGGTGTGTGACTCCTTTTATGAGGTAGAGAGCGGCGGCTCCGCGCTACTCGTCGACGGCACGGAGATCCGCGTGGCGTTCGAGGAGCCGATGCCTCGCGGCTTCGACACCCGCGATCAGGCGGTCGAGGCGGCCAAAGAGCACGTCCGGACACAGTTCGCGCGGATCGGCGTCGATGCCAACACCGTCGAAATCGAGGTCACGAAGGCGGATCAAGAATAAGCGTTCAAGTACGTCCCTATCGGTCCAGGCATCAAATATAATATTCTCTAAATAACCTGGGTGAAACCGGGGACCGATCCGTACAAAACCTTCTACTCGGTCCGGATTAGGATATCAATCCGACCCTCGCTTATCGGTTGTTTTTAGTTGGTAGAGGCCCTAATAGCCATGTACAAGATGTCGATAGACTCGCCAGATAGAGTGGCAACTGCGCCAGTCGAAATACTGCACGTCGACGACGATCCGTCTGTCCTCGATCTGACTAGATCGTTCCTCGAAACGGAGTTAGAAGGGGCTCAGATCACGATCGCGTCCGATCCTGACCAGGGGTTGGAGCGGCTTCGAGAGGAAACGTTTCACTGTGTCATCAGTGACTACGAAATGCCTAGTCGTGACGGGCTGGAGCTGCTTGAGGCGGTACGTGAACGGTATCCTGACCTCCCGTTCGTCCTCTACACTGGGAAAGGGAGCGAGGAGATCGCCGCGGAGGCGATCAACGCCGGCGTCACGGGGTACTTACAGAAGGGTGGTCCGGACCAAATACGGCGGCTCGCCAACAGGGTCGAGCACGCGGCGATCGAGTATCAAACCCGAATAGAGTCGGAACGATACTCTACGGTGTTACGGGCGCTCGATTATCCGGTCTACGTAGTGAACGCTGAATCGGAGTTCGAGTACGTCAATCAGGCGTTCGTCGATCTCACCGGGTACGAGCGCGAGCAGATACTCGGCAGCACTCCGGAACTGATCAAGTCGGACGAAGGAGTCGAGACAGCAAACGAGATGCTCGCGGAGATAGTTTCCTCAAGCGGTCCGGACAGACGGAAGTTCAGGGTCGATATCCGAACCGCTGGTGGTGACGTCGTTCCGTGTTACGACCATATGGCAGCGCTCCCCTTCGATGAGGAGTTTCGCGGATCCGTCGGGATCCTCAAGGACGCGACGGCTGAACAGCGGCGACGCGAAGAGCTGCTCCGACAGAACGAGCGACTGAACGAGTTCACCTCCGTCGTCTCGCACGACCTACGAACTCCTCTCGGGAACGCAAAGGTAGCAGCGGATATGGCACAAACGACGGGTACCGACGACTCGTTCGATCAGCTTCAGACGGCGCTCAATCGGATGGACCGGATGATCGATGATCTCCTCACCCTCGCCCGTGAGGGTCAGACCGTCTCGGAATGTGAGCCGGTCGATCTGACGAAGATCGCTCCGGAGGCGTGGGAATCACTCTCCGGTGCGGAAGACAGGTTGGAACACCGGACGGACGAGTTGACGATTCACGCCGACCCGCCCCGGCTCCGTCGACTACTTGAGAACGTCTTTCGGAACGCCGTCGAACACGCGAACTCAGCGGTTACGGTGTCAGTTGGACCGCTTGATGAGGGATTCTACGTTGCGGACGACGGCCCCGGTGTTGACGAGGAGTCCCGGGAAGAGATATTCGAGCCCGGATACACGACCGACCAGGACGGGACCGGTTTCGGGCTGTCGATCGTGAAACGAATCGCTGACGCTCACGGTTGGACGGTGAACGTGACTGACAGCGAGACCGGCGGTGCCCGGCTCGAGTTTAGCACTGACACGAAGACATCCGCCGCCTAGGAGACACAGCTCGTTCGGTGACTGCGTCACGAGCGGCGTTCACTGAGCGTATGGTTCCGTTCCGGGGTGATCCGATAGCCGACTTCCGGTTTCCACAGCTCCTTTCCCGCTCGTCCCGAGAGTCGCGTATGGCCGAGCTACCGGATCGCGTCGTCGGCGACGCGCGCACGAGCGACTTCGGATGGGAGCTGTTGACCGACCTCACCGACATCGGGAACCGAATGGCCGGGTCGGTCGGGGAGCGCCGCGGCGCGGAGCGCGTCGTCGAGGCGTACGAGGAAGCCGGCCTCCGGAACGCCGGCTTGGTCGAGTTCGAGATCCCTGGCTGGTGGCGTGGCGACGCCGCCCTCTCCGTCGCTGGCTCCGTCGATCGCCACCACGACGGGAGCCACGAAGTTATCGCACTCCCTGGTACGCCAGCGGGCGAGGTCACGGCCCCGCTCGTCGACGTCGGTGACGGCACTTACGAGGCGTTCGAGGCGGCCGGCGACGCGCTGGAGGGTGCAGTGGCGATGGCCAGCTCGGACACGCCCGAGAACCACGACCGTTGGCTCCACCGGATGGAGAAGTACGTCAACGCGGCCGAACGCGGCGCGGTCGGGTTCGTCTTCCGAAACCATATCGAGGGGTCGCTTCCCCCCACCGGCGAGATCGGCTATCACAACCGCCCCGGCCCGATCCCCGCCGTCGGCGTGAGCAAGGAGGTCGGGGAACGACTCGCTCGACTCGCGGCGGATGCGGAGGAGGCGGAAGGGGCGATCGGCACCGACGGCCCCACTCGACCCGAAGTGACGATCGAGGTCGACTGCCGCAACGAGCCGACGACCTCGGTGAACGCGGTGGCGGACGTGGGGCCCGACACGGACGAGGCGGTCCTGCTCACCGCTCACGTCGACGCCCACGACGTGAGCGACGGTGCCAACGACAACGGCGCGGGATCGGCACTCGTCGCCGAGATCGGCCGACTGCTCTCGACCGTCGCCGACGACCTCGACACCCGGGTCCGGCTCGTCACGTTCGGCTCGGAGGAGATCGGTCTCTGGGGCGCGTACCACACCGCGGAGACCACCCCACACGACGAGATCGCCTGCGTCGTCAACCTCGACGGAGCCTGCTCCTCGCGAGACCTCCGCGTCGGGTCGAACGGGTTCGAAGGGATGGCGGCGACGTTCGAGGCGGCAGCCGACGCGTTCGCGACGCCGCTGGAGACCGGCGACACGATCTCGCCGCATGGGGACCAGTGGGCGTTCGTCCAGGAGGGGATCCCGGCCGTCATGGCGTCGACCGCCTCGGACAGTTCGGGTCGCGGCTGGGGACACACCCACGCCGACACCCTCGATAAGCTCGACCCGCGCGACCTGCGCGAAATGGCGACGGTGGTCGCGGAGGCGACGTACCGGCTCGCGACCGACGCGGCCGACCGCCCCACGGTCGACCGTCGCTCGAGAGAGGCGATCCGCGACGCCATCGACGACGGGTACGAGCGGGAGCTCCGAACCGGCGGGCGGTGGCCGTACGACGAGTAGCCGCGCCGCTGGCGATGAATCAACGTGCGGACGGACCTTCGGGGCCACGAACCGAGGCACGACCGAGATCGACGCTCTGTGGGGAGCAGCAGCCCCGACGAGCGTCGCTCGTGTTCATGCGGGCAGAACCGGGTTCCGAGTGGGGTCATCGCGCCGTGTCGCGGCGGCGCGGTCGGAAACGCGACGTCTCTGCCCGGCGGGATGATCAACGATCGAGATATAAAAACTAAACGCTCGTATTCGGTTGTGTGTACGGTGCTGCGGAGGACTGACCGCGATCCGGCCGCCATCCGTCCGGGGTCCCGCCCGGCCGCGATCAGTCACCGCGTCGTTCGCGGAACCGATCGACTGTTTCCCGAACCGGGAGCGCCGCCATCGCGCCTTTCGCCGTCGTCGACTGGGCGGCCACCGCGTTCGCGAACCCGAGCGCGGTTTCGAGCGACTCCTCGTCGGCCAGCGAGCGGATGGCCCCCGCGGTGAACGCGTCCCCCGCGCCCGTCGTGTCCACCGTGTCGGCGTCGTACCCGGGGTGGTCGACGACGAGCGTTTCGTCCCTCGGATTCCACGGCGCGGCGGGGGTGGCATGTGCGACCGCGCCGTCGGGGCCGCGAGTGACGAGCGCGGTGTGTGGTCCTTGATCGCAGATCCCCCGTGCCAGCACGGTCGGATCCGCCCGAGCAGGGTCGGCGTCGACGCCGTCGAGGAGGCCGGGAAGCAAGTCCTCACTGCTGGCTTTGACCACGTCGACGAGCGTGAACGCTCGCCGACAGGTCGTGACGAGGTCGTCCCCTTCGAACAGTTCCGGTCTCGCATTAGGGTCGAACGAGACGACCGTGTCGGTCCCGCTGGCGCGCTCCAGCAGGTCGATCGTCGCCGATCGGCTCGGCTCGTCGGCGAGCGCCACGCCGCCGGCGTGGACCCACTCGACCCCGGCGAGCGTATCGTCATCGACGGTCCCCGGCCGGAGTCGCGTGTCGGCTGTGCCGTGCCGGTGGAAACTGAACGCTCGATCGGCGTCGGGATCGAGGCTCACGAAAGCGAGCGTCGTATCCGCTTCCGGGTCCCGCTCGATCAGGTCCGGGCGGACGTCGTTCTCGGTGAGCGTCGCAGCCAGGTGGTCACCGAGGGGGTCCTCGGCGAGTCGCGTCCAGAACAGCGGCGGCTCGCCGAGCCGGGCCAATCCGACGGCGACGTTAGCGGGGGCGCCGCCGGCTCGGCGGTGGAACGTCTCGGTGTCGACGAGATCGGCGTTCCCATCCGGCAGGAAATCGATGAGCGTCTCGCCGGTCACGAGGATCTCGGTCATGCGAGTCCCTCGTACCGGATCCACAAAGCCGGTTCGAGTGGCTCGATCACCCGACGGTCGGCCGTCGACCCGTCCCACCTCTCGGTGGCGTCCTCGCCTCAATCACTCGGCGGCGTCCTCGTCCTCGTTCGCGTCCGACTTGTCGCCGTCACAGACCCCGAGCGGGAGGTCGATCGACGCCGCGGCGTTGGGGTCGTACCCCTGATACGCGTCCTCGATGAGCCGCGAGAGGAGGACATCCGGCTCTACGCCTCGCGCGGCCGCGAGCGCATGTAGCCGTTCGTACTGCTCGGCCGAGACCGACACCGAGACATCGTCCATACGCGACGGTGTGTGGCCGAACTACAAAAACGTTCTCGCGGTGAAACGACTCGGAACCCCGACCCCCGCTGAACCGCTCACACGTCCAACCGGTCGACCAGTCCGTTCATCACGGTCGATTCCGCCCGGGAGAGGTGTTTCCACACCGTCGTCGACGCCAGCCCCAGTTTCTCGGCGACGGCCTCGACGCCGACACCTTCGCCGTGGTCGTAGTAGCCGATCGCGACCGCCGTCGCGAGCACTTCGCGCTGGCGAGGCGTGAGCTCCTCGAGAAACCGCGCTGACGACAGTCGAGCCGGTCGTTCGATCCCGGACAGCGCCACGTTGCGTGCGAGCTCGACCTCGTTGCCGCCGCGTTCGAGTTCGGCTCCGATCGCCGTCAGATCGTCGTCCGGGTCGATGTACACCGTCCACCGCTCCACGCCCGCGGAGATGGTCGTCCCGGTTCGGTAGTGTATTCCCATCTCTGCGAGCCGATCGCCGATCCCGTCCCACTCGCTGGCGTCGATCTCGACGGCGACGTACGCGTGGTCGCCAGCGATCGGCGACAGCGGTTCTTCCCCGACTGCTGTGTCGGCCTCCCAAAACGCGTCGAGGAACCCCCGTATCGATGCCGTCGGTCCACGGAGCTCCACGATCCGTCTTCATACGTCTCCGCGTCCAGTCATCGACGACACCGACCGCATCGTCACGTCCGGGAACACGGCGCTGGCCGCGCACTCGGGTCCCTCGTGATGGTGGATCCGGAACGTCACCTCTCGCATAGGCCGGGAGACGTCACCCCTCGCATACGTCGTGGAACGTCGCGGCAGGTCGAACACGTTGCGGGTTCCGTTTCGGTGGGTGTCGGGATCTCACAGCTCCGCTATCACCTCGTCGGCGAACCTCGTCAGCGCGTGCTTCGGATCGTCGGCAGCGTCCATTCCTACGATGGCATGGTCGAGCCCGTACCCCTCCAACCGCCGGAAGTACTCGCGGAACCACTCTATCCCGGCGTGATAGCCGAGGTGTCTGTGTTCCGGGTCGGCGTCGGGATCGTCCGCGAGCGCGACTCTAACCGCGATGACGAACGGGGCATCGCCCGCGAGCCCGCGCCACTGGTCGAGGTACGACCGCAGGGTATCCTCCGGCAGATGATAAAAGAGCCAGCCGTCACCGTTGTCGGCGATCCACTCCGTCGACTGGCGGGCGTTCCCCGTCGGCAACACCGGGATCGATCCGGCGGTCGGTTTCGGCAGGACGTCGAGCTCGCCGTCGAGTTCCCCCCACTCACCCGTGGCCTCGGGAAACGCCTCGTGCCAGATCGACCGGATCGCGGCGACACGCTCGCGGAAGGCCGCTCCTCGGGTCCCGCGGTCGACGCCGAACGCCGCGTACTCGGGGTCGCGGTCGCCGGAGGCGACCCCCAGAACGAGCCGTCCATCGGAGAATCGGTCGACGCTCGCGGCCGACTTCGCGACGTGGATCGGGTGTCGCAGCGGGAGGACGACACTCGACGTACCGAGGGCGATCTCGTCGGTTCGCGCGGCGACGTGTGCGAGCAGCGACCACGGGTCGAACGCCCCGCCCGCATCGCCGAACCGCGGCCAGTACGTCGGCACGTCACGCGCCCAGAGCCCGTCGAACCCGACGGCCTCCGCGTGGGCTGCCAGACGGGCCTCAGCCGCCGGGTTGGGTGTCGACTCCGGGACGCCGGTGAGCGGGAACCCCGCCCCGAACGTCAGCCCCTCGTCGCCGAAGAGGCGTCGATAGCCACGGTTCTCATGGTCGTGCTCGGTCATCGTCGACTCCTTCGAGTCCGACGCCTATCGGTCCTCGGGTGGCGGATCCGGCTCGGGGCGTCGGTTCGGGCCGGCCTCGGTTCGGGCCGGCCTCGGTCCGCCTCGATGTGGTCGGTGCGCAGTCGGCGCGCAGTCGGCACGCAGTCGGTGCGAATCGTTGGTCGGAGCTGCCGACGACATCGAAGACCACGAACCACTCCGACCGGCCAGCCGTGCGTTTATGCGCTCGTGCCGACAACAGGCGACTGAATGCCCGAGCGATCCTCCCGTGAGCCGTCCGTCGAACACACGGCCGACTCGGGTTCGATCCCAACCGACGCGGACCCGACGGCGGTCGGTTCGGATCCGGAGTCGGCTGTCAGTCCGGATCCGGCCGAGGCTGTCGATCCGGACCCGGGCACGGCCGTCGACGAGTCGCTCAAGCGGCGGCTCCGGGAGGCGTACCTCAACGACGAGGAGGACGAGCTCGTCGTCACCGCGGTTCGAATGGAGGGCGACGAGGCGGTCGTCGAGACCCGTCCGCCGCACGGCGAGACGACTCACGTCGAGCGGTTCGACGCCCCGACCGACGGCTCCTTGGAGGAGTGTACGGAGCTGCTCGCGTTTCTCGACGTTGTCGGGGTCTCCCCGTTGGACCTCGACGGACTCGTAGGGGCCCGCGTCCCCGCCACGTACGACCCCGACGACGGGTGGCGGATCGCCGGCGAGTTCCGGAGCGAGGACGACGCCGAGCCCGCCCGCACGGCTGCTGTCACGGCCCGCGTCGGCACCGCGGCGAACACCGCAGTCGATTGGGCGAGAACGTACCGCGACTGGCTGCTCGTCCTCCTGTTGGTCGGCGGCGAGTTGCTGTTCGTCGCCGTCGTGATCCTCCTTTTCACGTGAGCCCGCGTCGTCGCTCGGACCCCCGCCGATCAGAGCCCCCAAAGCCGGACGACGCCGAGCGTGGTAACGACGGCGAGCAGTAGCTGAAGGGGTGCTCCCACCCGAAGGAAGTCGGTGAACCGGTAGTCCCCCGGGCCGTACACCATCAGGTTCGTCTGGTAGCCGACCGGCGTCATGAACGAGGTCGCCGAGGCGAAGGTGACGACGAGCAGGAAGGTGAACCCGTTGGCGTCGAGCTGTGCGGCCGCGTCGACCGCCACTGGGATCATCAACACGACCGTCGCCACCGGGGTTATAACGTTCGCGAGCAGCCCGGTGACCACGGAGAACAACAGGAGGACGGCCACGAGCGGAAGCACGCTCGCGGTTCCAACGAGCACTTCGGCAATAAGCGCCGCCCCGCCCGTCGCCTCCATCGCGAGCCCAAGCGGGATCACGCCCGCGAGCAGGAACACCACGTTCCAGGAGACGGCGTCGTAGGCGTCCGCCGAGGAGAGACAACCCGTGACGATCATCCCGAACACCCCACCGAGCGCCGCGATCACGATCGGGAGAACGTCCAGCGCCGCCAGCCCGACGACACCCGCCATGATCCCGACCGCCACGGGCGTCTTCGGCGACAGTGGAACCGGCTCGCGTTCCGGCTGCTCTCCTCTCTCGTCCGTTTCGTCCGACCACATCCGGTCGAGCGTGTCCTCCGCTAACACGAACAGGTCGTCGCCGTCGGCGAAATAGTCGACCGCTTCCGGCGTCGTCTGGACCAAGAGGAGGTCGCCAGGAGCCAGCGAAACCTCGCTCAGGCCGGATCGGATCAGCTCACCCCCGCGGCGTATCGCGAGCACCTGTAGGCCGTGGAACGTCGCCAGTCGCGTCTCGGTGAGCGTCTCGCCGACGAACGCGGACCCCTCCGGGACGACGGCCCGACCGAGCCCGTCGTCCGAATCCACCGCCGTGAACGTCTCCTCGGTCACCTCGGTCGGTGCGTCGGTGAGCCACTGGCGCGTCCGGAACCGGTTCACCGCCTCGCGCTCGCCGCTCACCACGAGCACGTCGCCGGCCTGAAGCCGCTGATCGGTTTCGGCGGCGAGGAACGACTCGCCGTTCCGGCGGAGCTGGAGCGGGGTAACCGCGGACTCCGTTCGGTCGGCGAGCTCGTCGAGATCCAACCCTACCGCCGGCGAATCCTCGGGGACTCGAAGCGCGGTGAGATACCCTTCGAGACCGAACTCCTCGATCAGGTCGGCGTCAGCGGGGATCCGAGCCGGGGTGAGCCACCGACCGATCGTCATGAGGTACGTGAGCCCCACCGCGAGGACGACGACGCCGAGCACGCTGAACTCGAACATCCCGATCGGGCCGCGGTCGAGGAGGGTAGCGGCGAACTCGCTGGCGAGCAGGTTGGTTGACGTACCGATCAGCGTGAGCGTCCCGCCCAGGATCGCGGCGTACGACAGCGGCAAGAGGAGCTTGGAGGGGGAGACGCCGGCCTCCTTCACGAGGTCCGTGATCATCGGGATGAACACGGCGACGACCGGCGTGTTGTTGATAAAGCCCGCGATAGGGCCGGTCGTCCCGACCGTCGCGGCGAGCGCTCGCGTCTCGCTGCCTCGAGCGAAGCGAGCGAGCCGGACGCCGAGCCGCTGGACGAGTCCCGTCCGGCCGATCCCGGCGCTCAGCATATACATCGCGACGATCGTGACCGTTGCGGTGTTCGCGAATCCCGAGATCGCGCCGCGTGTACCGACGCCCGTCCACGGTTCCAGTGCCACGAGCGCGACCATGATCCCGATGGCGGTGACGTCGTTGGGGATGATCTCCGTGACGAACAGCGTCAGTGCGACGCCGATCAGCCCGAAGACGACGAGCGCCCCGGTCGGCACGCCGAAGAGAACCATACCCGGAACGACTCCCTAGTTA
>LFFM01000373.1_pt1 | contig 30613 bp, 31 predicted proteins | sample 643131 | NCBI WGS metagenome assembly LFFM01 (sample SAMN03777445, study PRJNA286221) | soda lake metagenome | biome: soda lake; feature: Kulunda steppe; material: water; isolation source: sample Tc-Br brine of Tanatar trona crystallizer | place: Russia: Kulunda steppe | collected 2011-07
AAGCACCGCGCCAGCAACGACGGATAACTGACCGCGAGCACCACCGCCGCGCTAGATATAAGCGATCGAACCAGCGTTCCACGATACTTATAAGCAATCGAACCAGCGTTCCACGATACTTATAAGCGATCGAACCAGCGTTCCACGATACTTATAAGCAATCGAACCAGCGTTCCGCGCTACCCGCTTCCGGTATCTCTCCACACGCATCCACGTTCTACCGGCTGATACTGATCCGTTACCTCGAGGTGGGTTCACCGAGTCAGCCCCGAGCCGAAAGACTGCTACCGAAGTTCCTTGAACCGGGCGTCACACTCCGGACAGAGGCGCACGGAGAACACTTCGTCCGGGTCGTTCTTCTTTTTAAGTACTTTATCGCACTCCGCGCAGTTCAGCCGCTCGTAGGTGTCCTTGAACAGGTCACCGTCCCGTAGCGCCTTGCGCGTCGATTTCATACCGTCGCCTTCGTGGGAGCGAGTATAAAAACCACGTACGACGCTCGTCGGACTGGAGACGCCGGACCGCATCGAGCGTCGCGCCGGATTCGCAACGCTTGTGATTGCCCGCCGAGAATGACGGACGTGTCACGGACCCGGTTGTTCGGATCGCTGTGTGGGTTGGTGTTCCTCGTCAACTTCGCGCGGATCGTGTTCGCGCCCCTGGTGGGCGAGTTCATCGACGAGTTCGCGATCCGCGAGGGAGCCGCCGGACTCATCGTTACCCTCGCCTGGTTCGGCTCGGCTGCGCCACGGATCCCGACCGGCTGGGCACTCACTCGGTTATCACGCCAGTACGTCATCCTGCTCTCGGGGTTCGTGCTCACGATCGGCGCGCTCGGCGTCGCGCTCGCGCCGAACCTCCCGGCGTTGATGACGGCCGCCTTCCTGGTCGGGAGCGCGTCCGGCGTCTACTTCATCGCCGCCAACCCGTTCCTCTCCGAGCTGTTTCCGAACCACGTCGGCCGTGTGATGGGTGCTCATGGTATGGCGAGCCAGGTCGCCGCCGTCGGCGCTGCTCCGATCGTCACGGTCACGTTGTGGTACGACTGGCGATACGCGTTCTACGGGCTCGCGGTCGCCGCAGCGCTCACGACCGTTGTGTTCGTCGTCCTCGCGCGACGCACCGATCTCCCGTCGGCCGGCGCGAACGATACCGATTTCATCGCCGCCGCACGCTCCGAGTGGAAGATCATCGTTGCCGGCGTCGTCCTCCTCGGACTGACGAGCTTCGTCTGGCAGGGACTGTTCAACTTCTACGAGCTCTACATGGTTGATAAGGGTCTCGAGCCCGCGACTGCCCGAAACCTGCTTACCGTCATCTTCGCCGCGGGAGTCCCCGCGTTCCTCATCTCCGGCGACCTCGCCGATCGACTCCCACACGTCCCGTACATTCTCGGGATCGTGGCTGCCTTCATCGGAAGCGTCCTTCTCGCGGTGTTCGCGACCGGAATCGCCACCATCGTCGCCGCCAGCCTTCTCGTCGGCTTCACGATCCATATGCTGTTTCCCGCCGGAGACACCTACCTCCTCGACTCGCTGTCCGACGACACCCGCGCGTCAGCGTACGCCGTCTTCTCGGCCGGGATGATGACCACCCAGGCAGCCGGCTCTTGGGTCGTTGGCGAGGCGATCGAGGCCGGCTTCGCGTACGACGCCGTCTTTCTCGCGCTCGCTGGCGGTCTCACTTGTCTCCTGGCGATCTACGCCGTTTTGAACGGACTCGGACGAGTTCCCGGCGGGGCCGCACACCCGTGACCTGCCCGGTTCGACCGGTGTGCGGGATCCGTGGACGAATCGCTCGCCGGCCCGACGTATCCGGGGTTCACCGGTCTCCCGGCATCGCATGTATTTAACCGTTCGTTCCCCATGGTTCGAGTGATGGAGCGCATCCCGGAGTCATCGACGGGTCGATCGGGGGTGGCGGGTAGTGGTCCCCGGTGAGGAGCCAGTCGACTCCGCGCCCAGCGTCGCCGCCCGCGACGAGCTCGCCGGGGTGGTTGATCTCTTCGGCTCGGTGACGCGGGCGGAGCTGTCCCGCGCGCTCTCGGAGCTCGCGTTCAAGCGCCGAACCGAGGTGGACGATGCGGCGATCGAAGCCGCGATCGATGTCGGCATCGCGGAGTACGCGATCGTTCCCGCACCGCTGTCGGCGGTGTCGGTCGGCGAAGACCCCATCGGTCCCGACGGAAACTCCGCCGATCCCGACGGCGTCTCGGCAGGTCCGGATGGAGACCCGACCTTTCTCGCGGTGGGGCCGGCGGCGTTCCCCGGACTCCCCGACGGCGCCGAGGACCTCCCGCACATCCTCGACGTTCCGGACCGCACCGTCGACCGCGAGGTCCTTTCCGAATCAGTCCTCGACAGGCTCTCGACGGATGCGATCGACGCTATCGATGCCGGCGACACGGACAGACTGGAGACACTTGCGGACGTCACCTACGACATCGAGGCGTGGGCACCGGTGGACGCGGGGCCGATCCGCGAGCGGATCCTCGCCGAGATCGACGGCTGAAGTGCCCGCGCGTCACCGTTTCGCTAGCGCCGCGCGGTAGTGGTACCGCGACCCGTCGTCACGGACGACGGCCGTCACCTCCCAGCCGGTGCCGATCACGGCCTCGCGCAGCCTGTCGGGACTGAACAGCCGCAATTGGAGGATCGGGCTCCGATCGCCCTCGTACTCGAAACACATCACGCGATGTGCGAGCCCCGGCGTCGGGTCCTCGCGGTACCCGATCAGCTCGGTGGTGTCGGTGTGGTCGGGGTCATAACAGTCGACGACCGCGGTGGCGTCCGGCCGGGTGACGAACGCGAGGTCCCCGAGAAACGCGGAGAGCCCCCGCATCGACCCCGCGAGCCCGAGCTGTGTCCCGTTCGCGAGTGCCGACCCGAACCGGTCGCGTTCGAACGTCTCGCGCAGCGCGAACATGTCGGCCTCGCGAGCGTCCTCGACGCCACGGTCACGCATCGTCTCGACGAGTGCCGGGCTGGGCTCGATGGCGACCGTCTCGAACCGCTCCTGGAAGTACACGGCGTGCCGACCGGTCCCGGCACCGAGATCGACGAGCGGTCCCTGGAGATGATCGGCCAGCCACTCGTTAGTCCCGGTGTCGGGGTCGAACGGGGTAAAATAGAACGACTCGATCGGGTGTTCGACGGTCTCAGCCCCGTCGGAATGGTAGAGTGGGTCGGTCCGCTCTCCACGGTAGTGGTCGCGGATCGCCCGACCGAAGACGTCGGACATACCGGCAGTTCCCGTCGGGGTCACTAAAACCCTGTTCGAGGGTCGGTACCGCGTCGCGGGCCGTGCTATCGGTCGTGTGCGCGCTCCGAGTGTCGTGTATCTGACGGTCGCCGCTAGCTCTCGAACCCCTGTGTGGTCAGCGCGTCCGCCAGTGCCGCGATCAGGTACTCGACGTTCTTCGGGCGCGCGGAGTAGCCCATACAGCCGATCCGCCAGACCTCGCCGGCGAGATCGCCGAGCCCCGAGGCGATCTCGAGGTCGTACTCGGTGAGCAGATGATCGATGACGGCCGCGTCGTCGACGCCGTCGGGAACCCGGACCGCATTGAGGCTGGGGAGCCAGTACGCGTCGGACGCGTTCATCTCCAGGCCGAGCTCCCGCACCCCAGCTTTGAGGTCGCTTGCGACCGCGCGATGGCGGTCCCATCGCGCCTCGATCCCCTCTTCGGCGACGAGGCGGAGTGCCTCCCGAAGCGCGTACACGTTGGTGATCGGCGCGGTGTGGTGGTACGCGCGGTCGTCGCCCCAGTACCCCTCCAGTAGTGAGAGGTCGAGATACCACGACCGCGGCTCGGTCTCCCGATCGAGCACCTTGTCCATCGCGCGGTCGGAGAGGGTGAGCGGGCTCGCGCCCGGCGGACAGGAGAGACACTTCTGTGGCCCCGAGTAGGCGGCGTCGAGGTCCCATTCGTCGACGCGGAACTCCACGCCACCGAGCGACGTGACCGCGTCGGCGATGACGTACGCGTCGTGGGCGTGTGCGATGTCGGTCAACTCGGGGACGTCGGGCTGGCGCACGCCGGTCGACGTCTCCGCGTGGACGAACCCGAACACGTCCGGCTGGTGGTCGTCGAAGGCGTCCGCGACGTCTGTGGGGTCGAGCGGTTCGCCCCACGGAGCGTCGACGGTGACGACCTCCCCGCCGGCCCGCTCGGCCATCGATGCCATTCGTCCGCCGAAGTAGCCGTTCGTCGGGACGAGCGCGGTGTCGCCCGGTTCGACGAGGTTGCCGATGGCGGCCTCCATCGCCGCGGACCCCGTCCCCGACACCGGGATCGTCCATCGGTTGTCGGTGTGGAACGTGTAGCGTAACAGCTCCTGTACCTCGTTCATCACCTCGATGAACGACGGGTCGAGGTGGCCGACGATCGGCGTGCTCATCGCGCGTAACACTCGCGGATGGACGTCGCTCGGTCCGGGACCCATCAGGGTCCGATCGGGCGGCGTTAGCTCACCAACGTCTGGCGGTTCTTCGACCGACCGTGGCTGCTCCGGCGTCCGGCTCATGGATCGATAGGCGCGGGCGACGCGCAAAAGGACGGCGGTCGTGGGAGCGGGAGTCGAGAGAGCAGTCGTACGGACGGCGTCCAGGATATCCCGAGAACCGTTCCGACATGGGGATCGACTCTCGACGTGGATCACTCCGTCAGGAAGTCCGGCTCGGTCCGTTTCTCGTCGCGTTCAGCGTTCAGGTGATCGACGAAGGCGTCGGGGTCGACGTCGTCGGCCTCGTTCTCGAATCGGTCGCGGACGGATATCGTCCCGGACGACTCCTCGTCGGGACCGACGATCAGCATGTACGGGAGCCGGTCGTCGTGGCCCTGGCGGATCTTGCGACCGACGGTCCAGTCGCGGTCCTCGACTTCGACGCGGAACCCCTCCGCCGCGAGCGTGTTCTTCACGCGGTGGGCGTAGCCGAGCGACTCGTCGGAGACGGGGAGGATACGGACCTGTTCGGGTGCGAGCCACAGCGGGAAATCCCCGTCGAAGTGCTCGATGAGCACCATGAAGAAGCGCTCGTAGCTGCCGTACAGCGCGCGATGGATCATCACCGGGCGGTGCTCCTCGTTGTCCTCACCGGTGTAGGAGAGCTCGAACCGCTCGGGCATGTTGAAGTCGAGCTGGACCGTCGGGCCGTCCCACACCCGTCCGAGCGCGTCCTCGAACCCGAAGTCGATCTTCGGGCCGTAAAACGCCCCGTCGCCCGGCTCGATATCGTAGTCGTAGCCGCCGGATTCGAGCACGTCACGGAGCTGTTCCTCGGCGGACTCCCAGATCTCGTCGCCGCCGACCGACTTGTCGGGCCGAGTCGCGAGCGCGACGTCGACCTCCAGATCCAGCGTTTCGACCACCTCGAAGATCATGTCGATGACGGATTCGATCTCCGCGCGGATCTGGTCAGGGCGCACGAACAGGTGCCCGTCGTCGATGGTGAACGACCAGACACGCGAGAGCCCGGAGAGCTCGCCGCGCTGCTCCTTCCGGTACACCTTGCCGTTCTCGAAGTACCGTTTCGGGAGGTCTCGGTACGACCAGGTTGACTGGTCGAAGATCGTCGCGTGGCCGGGACAGTTCATCGGCTTCAGGCCGTACTCCTCGTCGTTGACGTCGAGGAGGAACATGTCGTCCTTGTAGTTCTCGTAGTGGCCCGACTGCTTCCACAGCTCCGTTCGGAACACGTGTGGCGTTTCGACTTCCTCGTACCCGTTCTCACGGTTCAGCTCGTTCGCGAAGTTCGAAAGCTCCCGGAGAACGGTCTTGCCGGGCGGATGATATAGCGGGAGCCCGGGGCCGGTCACCGTCGGGATCGAGAACAGGTTCATCTCCTGACCGATCTTCCGGTGGTCGCGCTCTTTCGCCTCCGCACGCAGCTCCAGATGTTCCTCCAGGGCCGCCTCGGTCGCGAAGGCGGTCCCGTACACCCGCGTCAGCGTGTCGTTCTCCTCCTCGCCACGCCAGTACGACGAGGAGATGTTGAGAAGCGTCGCAGCTCCGATCTCGCCCGTGGACTCGACGTGTGGCCCCTGACAGAGGTCCTGCCACCCGTCCTGTTCGTAGAAGGTGACTTCCTCGCCGGACGCCTCGTCGTCGAGGATCTCGCGTTTGTACTCGTTGTCCGCGTAGATCTCGCGGGCGTCCTCGCGCGATCGGACGACCCGCTCGATGTCGTAGTCCGCCTCGATGATGGCGTCCATCTCGTCTTCGATGGTCGCGAGGTCCTCCTCGTCGAGATCGACGTCGGTGACGTCGTAGTAGAACCCCTCGTCGGTGTACGGCCCTATCGTGAGCGTCGCGTCCGGATGGTGCCGCTGGAGGGCCTGTGCGAACACGTGAGCCGCCGAGTGGCGGAGCACTTGGAGGTACTCGTCGGACTGGTCGGTGACGATCTCGATCCGCGCGCCGTCGTGGACCGGGGCGTGCTTCTCGACGAGCTCGCCGTCGATCTTCCCCGCGACGGTGTCGCGACCGAGCCCGGGGCCGATCTCGTAGGCGACGTCCTCGACTGTCGACCCGGACGGGACGTGGAGCTCTGATCCGTCCGGGAGGACGACCGTCACGTCGGCCTGCGCATCGGTCTCGCTCATACTCTTCGGAAGCCGGACGAACGGCATAAGTGTTGTTCGATCCGCTCGGATCTCGGACCGGTACCGAGCGTCGAGACGACCTGGATCCGGAGGACCGAACGCGCGTCCGGGATGGGGGCGACGATGTGGGGGATGGAAAGGCACAAACCGACCGGCAACGGTTGCCTCTACATGACCGACCACCGTGAGCCCGTTCCCTCCGTGCTGGAGACGATCGGAGAGACCCCGCTCGTCAGGGTCCACGACTCCCCGGACGCGGCCCCGGTGTACGCCAAACTCGAGTCGTTCAATCCGGGCGCAAGCATCAAAGACCGGATCGGCAAGTACATGCTCGAACGCATGCTCGAGGACGAAACCATCGAGCCCGGCGGGACCGTCATCGAGCCGACCGCGGGAAACACCGGTATCGGCATCGCGGTCGCGGCCGAACAGCTCGGCCTCAACGCCGTCTTCGTCGTTCCGGAACGGTTCTCCGTCGAGAAACAACAGCTCATGCGTGCGCTCGGTGCTGACGTGATAAACACGCCGAGCGAGGACGGAATGGGGTTCGCCATCGAGCGCGCACACGAGCTCGCCGAGGAGCTGGAGAACGCGGTGGTTCCCCAGCAGTTCTCTAATCCGCTTAACGCGGAAGCACACTACGAAACGACCGCGCCGGAGGTCGATTCGGCACTGGACGGCGCAGTCGGGGCCGTAGTCGCCGGCTGTGGTACCGGCGGTACGCTGATGGGCATGGCGGAGTACTTCCTCGAACGCGACCCCGACACCCACGTCGCCGCCGTCGAGCCCGCGGGCTCAGCCTACCGCGAGTTCTTCGGTGAGGACGTCGAACACGAGGAGTACAAAACGGAAGGCATCGGTACCCACGACATCGAGACGAACGAGCTGTTCGATCCCGACCTCGTCGACGAGGTCCACGCCATCCCCGATCGTGCGGTCCACGAGGAGATGGCACGACTCGCCCGCGAGGAGGGCCAGCTCGTCGCCTCCTCGGCGGCAGCCAACGCGATCGCGGCCAAACGGGTCGCCCGAGCGATCGTCGACGGGACGATCGACGCCCCGGACGACGCCGTCGTCACCGTGTTTCCGGACTCATCGGAGCGATACCTCTCGAAGGGCGTCTATCGGTCCTTCGAGGAGTGGACCGGGTGATCTGCGTCGCCTCGGCTAGCCGATCCCGCCGAACACGTCCTAGCCGAGCAGCCGCCGGTGTTCCACTTTCATACACCGGTCCTGTATCACGTCTATCCCCGCGGCCTCGGTGGTCGCTGTCGCCTCGTCGTGGCGGATTCCCAACTGGAGCCATGCGATTCCGGCGTCGCCACGGTCGGCGTGTCGCCGACGGACCTCCTCGAGCACGTCCGGGATCTCGTCTATCGGTCGAAACACGTTCACCAGGTCGACCTCCTCCGTAACGTCGTCGAGCGAGTCATACGCCCGTTCGCCGAGGATCTCTTCGGCGAACGGGTTGACCGGAATCACCCGATAGCCGTGGTCGCGAAGATACGCGGGGACGTCATGAGCTGCCTTCCCGGGCGTTGTCGAATAGCCGATCACGGCGATCGTGGCTGCGCCCAACGCACGCTCCAGTCCGGCATCGTCGGTGACGGGCATACACGTGCCTCCGTGGGGAACCGTCGTAAATCCTTCCGGAGGTCCAGGACCGTTCGCGTGCCGGTACTCAGGCGAGTCGGATCTCGGGTTCGTCGTCCTCCGAGAGGGTAACGATCCCGTCGAACAGCTGTTTGAGGGTGTTGAGGCTCTGATCGTCGTGGGCGGTCGAATCGATGCTGAACAGTCCGAGCCCGTTCACGCTCTGGACCCGACCGGTGAACACGTGCAGGAATCGAAACACGGTCTGGAGATCGGAGTACATGAGCAGCGTCGACAGCGAGTGGACCATGATCCGGTTGCGCTCGATCCCACGGTCCCCGAACGCCTGGAGGAACTCGGAGAGCTTGATCCCGATTCCCGTCATGTCGACGGGTGAAGAGGCGTACTTGATCCGATCGTCCTCACGGACGTCCCCGACACCCTGCTGGCGGGTGACGCAGTCGACGACGGCCACCGGTTTTCCCTCGTACGGGGTTCGCTTCTCGTAGTCCTTCAGCACGCGATCGGCGCCGTCCTTCGTGGTGACGACGATCGCCCCGTCTCCCGCATCGGTGCCGGCCGCAAGCACGTCCATCGCGAGCGAACGTTTTCCGGTGAGTGGGGGGCCGGTCAACAGAAGGCTCGTTCCCGGATCCACCTCCGCGTCGAGGTGGGGGCGTAAATCATACATGAGAGTACCTCGGCCGCAGGAGAGCGGACTCACGGCGCTCGTCTGACGCACATGCCGCCCGGCCGGAATACATCGACTATAGAAAACTTGCCCGGTACGAATAATATTCTTTTTGATCGGCGGTCGACAGATGATTCGGGCGCTCGACACCGGTTACGTTCTCGTCGCTAACGGAGGTGATCCGACTCCGACGAGCGGGATCCACTCCGCAGACTCCGGGGGTGAACGCCCACTGCTTCCGCCACGCGGGGAGGACACCCGACAGTACCCCGATTCGATCGGGCCGGTGCCGATCCGGATCGCGGGACTTAAAACGATTAGTAAGGTAGTCCGGTGTACGGGCGCTTAGCTCAGTCTGGATAGAGTGCTTGGCTTCGGACCAAGTTGTCGCGGGTTCAAATCCTGCAGCGCCCATCATTCTGCGTGACGGGCACCATTTGGCAGATTGCGGCACGACGCTTATAAAAGAACCTCTCCTCGGCCGGATGCAGTCGTCGAGTCGAGTTCCGCGTTCGGTTCCTTCTTACCTTCCGCGCTCGATTCATCCCGTATGGCGACCGAAGCAACAGCTGACGACGGGAACGCGTCCGACGCGCCGGAAGCGTATAACGCCCTCCTCGACCGCGTACGACGCTGGAACACTCTCGGCAGCGCCGCGGGAGTCCTCGGGTGGGACCAGCAGGTGATGATGCCCGAGGGCGGTACTCCCGCCCGATCGAAACAGCTCTCCACCATCTCGTCGATCCGCCACGACATGATCACCGACGAGGAGACGGGCGAGCTGCTCGATACCCTCGAGGAGATCGATCTCACCGACGAGCAAGCCGCGGTGGTCCGGGAGGTCAGCCGCGACTACGAGCGTGCGGACGCGGTCCCGGTCGAGCTCGTCGAGGAGATCTCCGAGACCGGTTCGGAGGCGCTCCAGGCGTGGGAGGAGGCGAAAGCCGAGGACGACTTCGAGACGTTCGCCCCGTATCTCCAAAAACACGTCGAGCTCAAGCGCGAATACGCCGAACACGTCGACCCCGACCGGGACCCGTACGAGGTCCTCTTCGAGGACTACGAGCCGTGTCTCTCGATGGAGCGCGCGGAATCGATACTCGAGGAGCTCCGCGAGGCGCTCGTCCCCATGATCGAGGCTATTCGCGAGTCGGACCGCGAGCTCGCCGTCGACACGTTCGAAGGAGAGTTCCCCGAGCCGGACCAGGAGGCGCTTGCTCACGAGACGCTGGAGCTACTGGATTACGATTTCGATCGTGGCCGCCTCGACGTCTCCTCGCACCCGTTCACGTCCGGTAACCAGTTCGACTGCCGTGTGACGACGCGGTTCGACGAGGCCGATCCGTTGGGTGCGATCGGCTCGACGATCCACGAGTACGGCCACGCGCAGTACAACCTCGGGCTCCCGCAGGACCACTGGGCGACACCGCTCGGCGAGTCGCGCGATCTGTCCGTTCACGAGTCCCAGTCGCGACTCTGGGAGAACCATGTCGGCCGGAGTCGTGCGTTCTGGGAGGCGTATCTCCCCGTGTTCCAGGAGCAGTTCCCGAATGCGGGGGACGCGAGCGTCGAGGACGCCTATGAGGCGTTCAACCAGGTGTACGAGGACAACCTGATCCGCGTCGAGGCGGACGAGCTCACCTATCACCTCCACATCATCGTCCGGTTCGAGATCGAACGCGACCTGATCCGTGGCGACCTCGACGTCGCGGACGTCCCGGAGACCTGGGACGACAAGTACGAGGAGTACCTCGGGATCCGACCGGATACCGACAGTGAGGGCTGCCTTCAGGACATCCACTGGAGCCACGGTAACTTCGGCTACTTCCCGACCTACTCGCTGGGGTCGGTGATGGCGGCCCAGCTGTACGCGGCCGCCGACCGCGAGATCGCGGGGCTCGAGGAGTCGATCGCCGCGGGCGAGTTCGACGATCTCCACGACTGGCTCGGCGAGAACGTCCACCGGCACGGTTCCCGGTACGAGACGAACGAGCTCGTAACACGGGCGACCGGCGACGACTTCACCGCGGACGCGTTCCTCGCGTACGTGGAGGACAAATACGGCGAGTTATACGACCTCTAGTCGGGAGAGCGGTTCGAACCGCGGCCGACGAGCTGACCCGTCGATCCCGTTTTGTGGCGGTGCTCCCGGGGTTAGACCCGATGGGCGATTCGCTCGCCCGTGTCGATCCCGTTCGCGAGCGCGGCGTGGAGCCGTCCCTCGCCGACGACCCAGTCGCCGAGGACGTGGAACCCCTCGTCCGCAGCGGAATCGACCGGTCCGCGTTTCACCCCGCCCTCGGGGATCGCGTAGCGCCACCCCTGATGATCCGTCCAGTCGGGGTCAGCGAGGCGGTCGTCGCCCACGATGTCGGCGGCGTGGCCGGCCAGCTCGGCGACGTTCTCTCGGGGATCGTCGTCGTAGTTCGCCGTCGACCACTCGCCACCAGCCTGGACGACGAGCAGCGACTCGCCGTCGGGGACGTGGCCGGCCTTGCACTCCTCGCGGGAGATCCAGCCTACCGCGTGTTCCTTGTCGGTGTTGACGAGCCCGTAGTATGGTCGGTCGAGCGGGAACTCGTAGTGTAACACCGCTGTCCAGACGCTTCGGTAGGGGACGTCGGCGGCGGCCGCTCGGAGCGTCTCCCGGGCCGGCGACTCCCACTCGGCGTCCGCGAGGAGCTCGGCCGTCTGTGGCGCGGGCGGGTTACAGAGGAGCACGTCGAACGGACCCCACTCGGTGCCCTCGGTATCGACGAGGCTCCACGTCTCGTTACCGGCCGTCCCGTCGCCGTCCCCCTGCTGCCGTCGGATCGTCTCGACGCGGGTTCGTCGGTGGACAGTCGCGTCGGTTCCACCGAACAGCCGTTTGGCGATCTGTGTGAGCCCCATGCGGTAGCTCCACTTGTGTTCGTCCGCGGAGCGTCCGGGTTCCACCTCGCCGTCAGCCTCGAAGGTGTAGATCGGCTCCGTCGCGTCCACCATCCCCTCGTCGCTCAGCGTCTCCGTGACGAGCTCGACGACTCGGTCGTCGTCGGACTTGAGATAGTTCGCGCCGTAGTCGTACACGAGGTCTCGTTCGTCGTTTCGGCGGGTCGCGGCCCGGCCACAGAGCCCGCCGGACTTCTCGAGGACGGTTATTTCAGCGTCAGGAACGGCGATATCGAGGACGTACGTCGCCGCCGCCGCGGCCGCACCCGCACCGACGATGCCGATAGTGGTCATTCGTGTACGGACCCACGGGCGCGAGCGGCTAACCGTTGTCGGGGACGTGGTCGATCGTCGCGGGTCGGAGCGGCCCTCGGAGGCGGCGCGGGGACGACCGCAGTCAGTAGGGCTGTGCATCTCGAAGGTACGTGAGAACGACGTCGATATCGACGGCGTCGGCTTCCGCCGCAGTCGCGATGACCGGCGGCTCGGTCTCCCGTCCGCCGAGGGCGATCTTGGGGAGATCGCTCCCGCTAAACCCTTCCACGATCGCGTAGTCGTACCGACGGTCGAACTCGGCGAGGATATCGGCGAGGTCGCGTCCTTCGCCGGTTGCGAACCACGTTCCCTCATCGGTGACGCCGACGGTGTGTACCGCGCCTCCCGCCCGATGTCGCGCCGTATCCTTGCCATCGGTATCGACGTCGGGCTCGTGTGTGAGGTGTTTGACCGTTGCGACGCTGCCACGATCGCGCAACCGGTCCGCCAGACGCGCCACGAGCTCCGTCTTTCCCGAGTCGGACGGGCCGACCACGGCGAGTACCTTCATTCCGCTTTCCTCACTGGCCGGGCCGGGGTGGCGCGGCATACCGTTCCGTCACGACGCTCACGGTCACTTCTCGATGATGCTCTCCTCAACGGCTTCGCCGAAGTGGCGCGCGACGTCCTCGTAGTAGATCAGCGCCTCATCGCCGACCTCGAGGTCCGTCACGGCTTTCCGTCCCTCGTTCGTGGCGATCTTCACGGTCTCGGCGTTCTGAACGAGCGTCTCGACGCGGTCGACGCCGTCATCGGTTTCGACTTCCGCCTGAACCCGGAACATCGGCCGCTTCTCGATCTTCACCCGACCGACGATCGCCTCGCGGGTGTGACCGGCGGTGTCCACGATCTGTACCTCGTCGCCGCTCGACAGCTCCGCGAGGTAGTTCGTGCCGCCTTCCGGGTTCCGGACGTACGCGTGGACCGCACCCGCGTTCACCCGGAACGGGCGTGACTCGACGTACGGCGACTCTGCGGTCTCCGCGTGGACGAAGAAGAGTCCGCGCGACATCGAGCCGACGAGCATCCCCTCGTCGCCGTCCATCAACGAGCCGGTATCGATACATACCCGGTCGGCCATCCCGGTTCGCTCGACCGTCGTGATGTTCGCGTATCGGAGGTCGAGGCTCTCGCGGTCGGCAGCGTCTCGCGCCTCGACCGCGCCGCGGATCTCGTCCGGCGAGTCGGCGTCGAGGAGGACGCCGTCCGCGCCGATCTCCAGCGTCTCGAAGGCGGTCCGCGCTTCAGCGGCGGTCGTCGCGCCAGCGACGAGATGGGTTTCGTCGCCGACACGCGCGATCAAGTTCTCGAGCGGGATTATCGACCAGTCCTCGCCGACGATAACGGTAAAATCGGCGATCGTCGCGGCCTCCTCCGCGAACGATTCGTACTCCGTGCCGAGCACGCGGACGTACGCCCCTTGTGCGCGATCGTCCCGGCGGCGAAGCGTCGTGAGGTCCGCGGACCCGGCGAAGTCGCTGGGGAGGTCGATGGTGCCGTCACCCTCGCCGTCCTTTCCGACGAAGTAGGCGTCGGCAGTGGTTTCGGCCTCGTCTCCATCGACCACGTCAGCATCCGCGAGAAACGCGGCGACGTTCACGTCGCCGAGCTCCCGGACCCGTCCGACGTCAGCCTCGTCGACGAGGACCCAGTCGACTCCGGCCTCGATTCCGGCGGTGATCCGTTGTTTGCGCGCCTCCCAATCACCGATCGTGGCGTCGGCTTTGATCCAGACCGTCCGTGTCATTACGAGGGAGTCACGGCGCTAGGGCTTGAAAACTGCGGAAGCGACAGCGCCGCGTCATCCGCGTGACGTCGACCGACGGGTGTCATCGTGACGAATCACGGAATCTCGCAAGGCTTCTGCCACATCGGCCACGTATTCGCATCAGCCACGTATTCACGCCTCGATGAATCCGCCCGCCTGCAGTGCCTCGTCGGCATCGCCGTCGTCGTGGACGACCGTCGACACCGCCCGTGCGATCCCTTCGGGGTCGTCGTGTTGGAAGATCGATCGACCCATCGAGACTCCGGCCGCCCCACCGTCCATCGCCCCACGGACCATCTCCACCGTTTCGCGGTTCGTTCCCTTCGACCCGCCGGCGATGACGACCGGGAGTCGGGTCGACTCGGTGACGCGCTCGAAGGAGTCGCCGTCACCGGAGTAGCCCGTCTTCACGACGTCCGCTCCGAGCTCCTCGGCGAGTCTGACCGCGTGACCGAGCGATTCGGGATCCGTCGAGTCGACGCCGGGACCGCGAGCGTACGCCATCGCGAGCACGGGGAGGCCGAGACGGTCGGCGTCGTCAGTCAACGCTGCGAGATCCTCGATCTGTGTCGGCTCGTACGTCGACCCGACGTTGATGTGTAACGAGACCGCGTCCGCGCCCGCCCGAACCGCCTCCTCCGCGGTCGCGGTCATCCGCTTGTCGTTCTCGTCGGGACCGATCGTCGTCGAGGCGTTGACGTGCACGATGTAGCCCGCGTCGTTCTTGTTGTCGTGGACGCGTCCGGCGATCCCCTTCTGCGTGAGGACCGCGTCCGCCCCGCCGCGCGTAACGCCGTCGATCGTCGATTCGATGTCGACGAGCCCCTTGACGGCTCCCATCGTGATCCCGTGGTCCATCGGGACGATCAGGTATCGGTCGTTCGTTGAGATCCGGTCGAGTCGTGCGTGGAGTCCTGCTGTCATGATGAGCTCGGTCGTTGTGTGAGAGTGTGTCAATCCGAGGTAAGTCGGTTTCGTTCGGGGATGTATTGGCTTCAACCGGCGGTAGCGCGCGATTACGACTCCGGTGTCCCGGTGCGCGCGGCGTAGCCCCGCTCGGCACCGGTCTTCAGCTCCCGGGAGAGCGACGACAATCGCTCGACGACGTGCTCGACCGAGTGGTCGTTTTCATGACCATCGGCGACGATGTCGACGAGCGCGGACCCAACGATGATACCGTCCGCCCCACCGGCGACGATCCGTTCGGCGTGGTTGCCCGACGAGATCCCGAACCCGACCGCCTTCGGCACGTCGTACGTCCGGAGCCGATCGAGACTCTCCGCCGTCCGGTCGGAGACGTCGGATTTCGCGCCAGTCGTCCCGAGTCGTGCCTGGACGTAAACGTAGCCGGACACCCGGCTCATGATTCGTTCGAGCCGGTCGCCGCGGGTCGTTGGTGCGACGATGAAGACGAGATCCAGCCCGAACTCGTCACACGCCGCCCGAAGCGGGTCGGCCTCCTCTGCCGGGAGATCTGGGACGACAAACCCTTCCAACCCGACCTCGGCGGCACGCTCGACGAAGGACCCGGGACCGTCCGACGGTCCGTACTGATAGATCAGGTTGTAGTACGTCATACAGACGAGCGGCGCGTCGACGTCGAGGTCTTCGACGAACCCGAAGAATCGGTCGGGCGTCATTCCACCGTCGAGCGCGCGAACGACCGCCTCCTGGATCGTCGGTCCCTCGGCGATCGGTTCTGAAAAGGGAAGCCCGAGCTCGATGACGTCGGCACCGCCACGGTCGAGCGCTTCGACGTACGCCAGCGACGAGTCGTAGTCCGGATCACCTACCGCGAGGTACGGGATGTATGCCGGTCCGTCGGCGAACGCTGCCGCGATGGCATCGCTGTTTCCGGTTCGGTCACAAGCCGACTCGTCCGTCATCGCGGTGTCACTCCCCATCTACATCCCCTCCGTGAACATCGACATGTCCGGGGCTCCCGGGACGTCCCGCTTGTCGGTTTCCTCGATGGCGGCGTCGAGGTCCTTGTCGCCGCGCCCGGAGACGTTCACGACCACTCGTTCGCCGAGCTCCTCGGCGTGTTCCTCGAGATAGCCGAACGCGTGTGCGGTCTCCAATGCGGGAATTATCCCCTCAGTCGAGGAGAGTCGGTGGAATCCGGCGAGGGCTGCGTCGTCGTCAACGGCGACGGGCGTCACCCGCCCCTCGTCGACGAGATAGGCGAGCTCCGGTCCGACGCCGGCGTAATCCAGTCCGGAGGAAATGGAGTGGCTCTCCATGATCTGGCCGTCGGAGTCCTGAAGCAGCTTCGTCCGCGCGCCGTGAAGGACTCCCTCATCGCCAGTGTACAGCGAGGCGGAGTTGGGTGCGACTCCGGCCGCCTCGTCGACCTCGAGCGTTGACCCCCCCGCCTCGACCGCGTGAAGCGCGACCGACTCGTCGTCGACGAACGCCGCGAACGACCCCATCGTGTTCGATCCCCCGCCCGCGCAGGCGACCACGTCGGTCGGCAACGCCCCGACCCGATCGAGCGACTGGTCTCGGGCCTCCTCGGAGATGACTGCCTGAAAGTCACGAACCATCACCGGGAACGGGTGGGGGCCGACGATGGAGCCGATCACGTAATGGGTGTCCTCAACCGTTGCGGCCCAGTCACGCATCGTCTCGCTTATTGCTTCCTTCAGCGTTCCTCGCCCGGTTGTGACGGGTTTGACGTCGGAACCGTTGAGCTTCATTCGGAACACGTTCGGACGCTGACGGTTGATGTCCCGCTCGCCCATGTAGATCGTACAGGGCATGTCGAGATGTGCGGCCGCCATCGCGGTCGCGGTGCCGTGTTGGCCCGCACCCGTCTCCGCGATGATCCGCTCTTTGCCCATGTACTTCGCGAGCAACACCTGGCCGAGCGCGTTGTTCAGTTTGTGTGCGCCGCCGTGGAGCAGATCCTCCCGTTTGAGATACACTTCGCGGTCATAGCGCTCCGAGAGCCGGTCCGCGCGCTGGAGTGGCGTCGGTCGGCCGCCGAAGTCGGCGAGTCGATCGCGGAACTCGTCCATGAAGCCGTCCTCGTTCTCGAGAACGAATCGCTCGTAGGCGTCGCGTAGCTCCTCGATCGCGGGCATCAGGGCCTCCGGAACGTACTGGCCGCCGTATCTGCCGAACTTCCCGTCTTTGCGACCGCGCTCGCGACCCGGGCGTCGTGAGAGCGTGGCCGTCTCGTCGACTCCTTCCGTCGTCTCGTTCGTCGTGGATCCGGTTTCGCTCATGTGGGTGTAGTGTCGTGTGTGTCGTCGTCGGTCGATCGCGTGTCGTCACCGTGCGCTTCGGTCAGTTGACGCGTGTTCGTCTCAACGTCCCCGTCCATGATGGCACTCCCGATCAACAATGCGTCCGCGCCCGCCGCCCGCATTCGACGGACGTCCGCCGGCGTCGCGATACCGCTCTCCGCGATCAGCGTCACGTCGTCCGGGACCGCTGGGGCGACCTCCTCGAACGTGGCGAGGTCGACGTCCAACCGTGCTAGGTCGCGGTTGTTCACGCCGATCGTGCTCGCACCCGCGTCGACAGCGGCGGCAAGCTCCTCACGGTCGTGGACCTCGACGAGTACCTGGAACCCTCGGTCGCGGGCGGCCGCGACCAGGTCGGGGAGATCGTCGCCGACGAACCGTGCGATCAGGAGGACGACGTCGCTCTCGACGGCGTCGAGCTGGGCCTCGTTGACGACGAAGTCCTTGCGGAGGACCGGGACGTCGACCGCCGCACGGATCCGTTCGAGCGTCTCCGTGCTTCCGCCGAAGTGTTCCGGCTCGGTGAGCACGCTGAGTCCCGCGGCACCGCCCGCGACCATCCCCTCCGCGAGCGCGACCGGATCGTCCTCGCGGATCCCGTCCGTCGTCGGACTGGTCGGTTTTATTTCGGCTATCACCGGAACCCGCCCGTCGGCTTCGGCCGCATCGAAGGCGGCGGTGAGGTCCCGCGGGTCGTTGACCCGTACGTCGGTTGATCGACTCGTCGCCCCTCGCTCGCGAGCGGTCGACAGGATCGACCGGACCGCCGGCGCGAGCGCCTCGACTGGTTCCTCCATTACTGTACACTAATGGACTCATCTGTACATAAGGGTTGCGGGTGCGGTCCGGGTCGCGAGCGTTCCGGCGAATTAAACGGGTGGATACCCCACGACGGGGTATGGACACTGACGGAACGACGGGCGTGTTCGCCCGGGCGTATGACGAACCGAACCGTGTCGTACAGGTCGGCTTCGCCGGCGGCCGAGCCATCGCCATCTCGTTCCCCGGGACGGTCCCCGACGACGCGACGACCGAGCACGTGCTCCTCGACCGGATCGGCGACTATCTCCGCGGCGAACGCGAGACGTTCGGCGACGTCGACACGGGGCTCACCGTCCCGAGCGACCAACGCCGCGTCCTCGAGGCCGTGGCGGGCGTGCCGTACGGCGAGTCGGTTTCGCTCAGTCGAGTAACGCGGTTGGCAGGGCTCGACGACAACGACCCGGACGACCTCGAATTCGTGACGACCGCGCTCCGCGGGAACCCGATCCCGATCCTGATCGCGGACCACCGTGTGGAGGGGGGGCCGTACGCGACGCCAGCGGAGCTCCGAACGACGCTGCGGCGTGTCGAGGGGATCTGACGGCCTGACACGACACAACATACATTGCGCCTCGAACCGATCGTCGAGTCATGACGACACACGCCGTTCGTCGGCTCTCTCCCGGGCTCCTCCTCCTCGCGCTCTTGACGGTCGGGGGCGGCGCCGGTGCCGGGCTGGCCGCCGACACGCGCGTCGGCATGTTCCTTGGGATGCTCGTCGGTGGGTTCCTGCTCGGTGTCGCGGTCGAACGGCGGCCGCTGCTGGAGGCCGCCGCCGCCGCGGTAACGGCGAAACTCGTCGTCCTCGGCGTTGCCGGCGTCTCGGGAGTCGGGTTGACGGGAGCGGCCGTCGCCCTCGGCTCGATCGGCTTGGCACCGCTCACGATGTCACTCGCGCTTGCAGGCGTGGCCGGTGGCTTCGGAGCTCATCTCGGGACCGACCTCCACGACGGGCTCACGACCCCGCTTGACCGGCGAAAGTCGTCGAGGTCCCCGACGGAGACGGCAAACGGTCCGACGGGGACGGGACGGACCCGAACGGGGCAGACGAACGCCGGCGGAGCCGCCGAGGGCGGTGATTCGACGTGGAGCGAATCACCGCCGGATACGGAGGCGGAACGGGAGTTGTTTCGTCAGTCGACGGACGAGTGAGCACCGCCACCGATCGACGACCGTCGTGCGTGACACGACATCGCTCCGAACTCGGCTTCGACTCCCGTTTCGATGACCGGACTGTGAACCGGGTTCCGGAGGTAGTTCACGGACGAGGTTCCGGGGGACGAGCGTGGTTCCGGGATTTATGTTCGTCCACGCGTAGTGTCAGTAATGACGGATCGGGTCTGGTCGAAACGTGACCTGCTCAAAAGTGCCGGCGTCGGAGCACTCGCGCTCGCCACGGGGACGGTGATCCACGAACGGATGTCGACGTACATCGTCGGTGCCGACTCCGACGCCGGTGCCACTGCCGCATCGTCGGTCTCCGACACCGACCCGCTCCGGATCGATCTCACGACGCACACGCCGTGGCGACTCGTCCGCGGAACCTTCTCCACCCCCCGTGCGGAGTCGTTGCTGTCCCGAACCGACGTCGCTTTCGTCCAGCCCGATCGATGGCTGGAAACCGTCTCCGGCTCCTCACACGGATCGGACGGTGACCGAACGGTCCCGTGGGGGACCGCCCGCATCGGCGGGAAAACGGTCATCGATGCCGACCGCCGGGCCGACGGCGTCGACATCGGCGTCATCGACAGCGGCATCGACGCGACCCATCCGGACCTCGAAAGCGCCGTCGCTCCGCCGACGGACGAGGACGCACACGAGGCGTGGGTGGAGTGTGAGGGCGAACGGTGTGATCACCCGTGGACCGACGATGGCGGCCACGGAACCCACGTCGCGGGCACGGTCGCGGGCACCGGCCGATCCGACGGGACACTGGGCGTCGCGCCGGGGGCGACGCTGCACGCGTTGAAAGTGTGTGGCGACCTCGGTCGCTGTCGTACGTCGGCGGCCGCCAAGGCGGTGAGATACGCCGCGGACCGCGACTGGGACGTCGTGAACCTGAGCCTTGGCTCCCCACGGCCCTCGCCGGCGCTTCAGGCCGCCGGCGAGTACGCTCTTGCGGCGGGCGTCGTGCCCGTCGCCGCCGCCGGCAACCAAGGGCGGCCGGACTCCGTGGGTTATCCCGCCGCGTACGAGGAGTTCCTCGGCGTCGCCGCCAGCACGATCGACGACGATATCGCCGGGTTCTCCAGCCGCGGTCCGGAGGTCGACATCACGGCACCCGGGGCGGCGGTCTGTGCACCGGTTCCGGGCGGCTACGAGACGCGGGACGGCACGTCGATGGCCGCACCCCACGTCGCTGGCGCCGCCGCTCACGTCATCGCTGACGGGGCATCCGCGGCCGAAGCGCGCACGACGTTGCTCGAAACCGCGGAGGACCTCGGGCACCCGGCGGCCGAGCAGGGAGCCGGACTGGTCGACGTGGCCGCCGCGCTGGGATACGAGCACGACGGCGATACCGGTGATGGCGTGAGCTGCCCGGCCGCAGTGTCGGCCTGAACGGCGGGCATCCGCACGGCGGTCTCACCGGATCCCCCGTCCGTGGATGGAAGCGTCGTGGCGACCACCGGAACGACGTGAACCCTTTTGTCCTGTCGAACCGCGGATGGAGACATGACGGTTCAGCGCTGGAAGACGGAGACCCTGGATCCCACCCAGACGAGTCCGAACTGGTTCGACCACGACGACGCCGGGGGACACGTCCGGTTTCTGGACGCGGCGGAGCCGATTCCGGACGGCCGCTCCGACTCCCCGGAGCTCGTCGCGCACGTCGACTTCGACACCGATCGACTCCTGTATCTCGCCGGGTCCGGTCCGGACGCCCGCTGTCATCGGCTCGTCGTCGACGACGTGAGTCTCGTCGAGGAGGCGCTCTCGATCGACGCACACGTCGATTGCGAGTCCGGTATGGCCGCACAGGCCATCACCTATCCGGCGTCGGTCCTCTGGGTCCCCGACGTTTCGGCCACCCGGGTGACCGCCTCTATCACCGACGGATGGGAGCGGACGCATACCGATACGGCAACCCTAGGTAGGAGCGACGAGCGATGAAACGGTAGGGACGATACCTGCGGGGTTCGGCGATTGCCGGTCCGAAGCCTGGTATTCGATGGGAGCGTCTACGGATGAGCAAGGCGAGTGCCTCGGGGCTTGACCCCGAGGTTCGTCACTCTCCGCGGATAGATCAGTGCGGGTGTTCGTTCACTGGTCATCCTCCCGTGATCCCTCCGTGTCCCGCAGTGAAAACCGCGCTGAGTGTGGGGTTGCTCCCGATCCTCGGGTCGTTGTACGGTGTCGACAGTGCCCTCGTCGGATGGGTGACACACCTGTTTCACAGCGTCGTCTTCGGTCTACTGTTCGCAGCCGGGGTTTCGTACGTCTCTGCCCACAGGGGCGAGCCGAAACCGTTCGACGTCGTCGGCCTCGGGTTCGGCTGGGGGATGGTCCTCTGGCTCGTCGCCGCGGGTGTCGTGATGCCGATCTGGATGACCATACTCGGGCTCCCGACGAGATTCCCGAACTTGTCGTTGCTCGGATTCGTTGGTCATGGGGTCTGGGGTCTCACGCTCGCGACGGTCTTTTACGCGTTCGGAACCGCTCGATTCGATCGGTGAGAACGTGACTACGCTCGGCGCTGCGACTCGCTGTTCCCCGCTCGCTTCGCTCGCGGGGACGGGGGACAAGCCGAACTACGATCGACTTCGAATCGACTCGAAAACCAGTCCGCCCTCCCCGAATTGAAACGCGCGAGACGGTCGCCTCGCTGCGCTCGGCGCCGCGTCTCGCTGTTCCCCGCTCGCTTCGCTCGCGGGGACGGGGGACAAGCCGAATTACGGTCGACTTCGAATCGACTCGAAAACCAGTCCGCCCTCCCCGAATTGAACGGGGGACAAGCCGATCTACAGTCGGCTGCTCTACCAGGCTGAGCTAAGGGCGGTCACTGAAATCTAGCCGCCGGATGCGATTTAAACGTTCCCTTTCGCGGACGAGTCGAGCCGTTTCGCGCAGGGTGCACGAACCGAGCACGCCACGTGAGATATATAACTCACCCGCGCCACGAGCGGAGGTATGGGGGACGACGGTGCGGACAGACAGGCCACGTTCGGCAGCGACGGCAGCCTCGAGACCGACACCACGCCGGAGGCGACCGGCGAGAACGATTTCGGCGATCCCAAGGAACCGAACGAGACCGATGGCGGCTACAGCCGGTACGCGGTTTCGAGCCTTCTTCAAAAAGCAGTCCGACGCTCCGACGAGGAGATAGCCGCGTGGGCCGCTTGGGAGCTCGCCCGTTCCGGCTACGCTTGGAACCTCTGGGACCGCCTGAACCTCTACGTCGTCGAGGACCTACGGGCAGGTAGCGAGGTCGCGCTCACGATCGAGCGCTACGAGACGCTCGCCACGGAGCGCTGGGAGCCGGACGAGTGGCGGGGACGGCTCTGTGCCGTCCACGGCGCGCTGGCGGCCGCCCGCGCTCGGTCCACCCGCGAAGCGTCTAACGCGGAGGCCTACTTCTCCGCCGCTGCCGAGGAGCGCGCCGCCGCCCGCGAGCGCGGCGAGGACCCGGAGTACGACTTCCCGGTCGACGACCTCGAGCCGGGCGGGGAGTTCGACGTCGCTCTCGACGGCCACACCGGAGCGGGCGCACGACTGGACCGTGGCACGCGCTTTTTTAAAACCCGCGGCGCACGGGTCGGTCCGGAGGGGGAGGACCAACGAAGCGCTCGCTGGCAACGGATCGCGATGCTCCTCGACGACATCGACTACTCATCGGCCGAGCTCGACCACGCAACCGCTCGTGTCGCACCCGACGACCCGTGGACGGAGCCGACTGATATCGACACGGGCCTCCACGATACCGGCGAGTTCGGTGATACAGACGGACCCGATGACGTCGGGGAACCCGAGGAGTCCGCGGACCTCGACGGATCGCTCTCCGACTTCTCACGGTGATCCGGGCGGTCCAGAGCCTCGGGTCCCGTTTCCGTCGCGGAACCGACCCGCTATCACCGACGCGACCAGAGCGATGAGGATGGCGACGACCGCGGGAACGGGACCGAATCCGGGCGTGTCGTCGCCGACGGGTGGATCGTCCTCGGCAGTTTCGTCCCGGTTCGCGTCGGTTCCGCCGTTCCCCGCGGGTTCCGGATCCGGCGGCGGGGCCGCGTCGACGGCGGCTGCGACCGCCCCCGGGGCATCGACCACTCCGTGTCCGTGTCGATGGTCCGGCTCGACGTCCGGTCCGCCGGGATGGACGGCGGTCTCGACCAGGCTCGCTTGCAGCCCGTCCGGCTCGATCCGGCTGTCGGTCGCGGCGACCGCGAGCGCCGCGAGCCCGCTCACGTGTGGGGACGCCATGCTCGTCCCCTGCTGGCGAACGTACCCGTCCGTCGTTCCCGACTCCGCGCTGATGACGCCGACCCCCGGTGCGGTCACGTCGGGAACCACGTAGCGTGCGGGCCAGTCGTCCGGGAACTCGCCGAACGCTTCCGTCGAGTCGATCTCCTCGCCGCTGGAGAACTCGGCGACCGTGCGGTTCTCGTCGGACCGAACCGCCCCGACTGCGAGCGCGTCGTGGACGTTTGCTGGTGCCGAGGAGGTGTTTTCTCCCTCGTTGCCGGAGGCGGCGACGACTATCGCACCGGCGGCGCGGGCGTTTCGAACCGGCGCGATGAACCCGCGGAACGTCCCCGTCGCGCCGAGACTCATCTGGAGGACGTCGACGTCCTCGTCGGCCGTCGCGTGCTCCATCGCCGCGAGCACACCTGCGAACGTCGCGGAACCGTCCTCGCCGAAGGCGTTTATCCCGTGGATCGACGCGTCCGGCGCGACGCCGATGTGTGTACCCGAAGCGTTCCCGCCCGCGACCGTGCCCGCGACGTGAGTGCCGTGGCCGTCCGGGTCGGTCGCGTCGGTGACGTCGTCGCTCACGAGCGTCCCGTTCTCGTCGAAGTCGGCCCATGCCGCCAGTTCGATGTCCTGATGACCCGGGTCGACCCCGGTGTCGATCACGGCAACCGTCGCTCCCGCCCCGCGCGTATCGAACCGGTCCCACGCCGTCGGAACCGCGATCAGCTCCAGGCCCTGCGTGTGGGGGCCTGCCGGATCGGCGTCGACCTGTTCGCGGGTCGGATTCGACCCGTCAAGCGTCGGGTCGATGGCGACCCCGTCGTGTGTCGCCACCACGACGTTGTCGTGTACATCCGTCACGTTCGCGACGGAGCGGAGATCCGCGCTATCGGTCTCGTTTGCATCGACGCTGACGAGAAGTGCGTTCGCTAGCCAGAACTCGCGGTGAATCGTTACGTGGTCGGTCTCGTCGGCGAATCGCTCGAACGCCTCCTGCTCGTCGTCGGCGTGGTTCCGTAGCTCGTCCACGGCCGCAGCTCCCTCGGCGTCCGGGTCGTCGATGGGCGTGAATCGAACGACGACCTCCGTCGTTCCCGTCTCGTTGTCGAGGGGATCGGCCGCGCGCTCGTCGATCGGGACATCCCCGGGGGACTCGCCGTCGACCGAAACCTCGTCCACGCCTTCGACGTCGGTCGGTTCGCCGACGGCAGCCGCCCCGCCCGAGAACGCGAGCAGCACGACCCCGACGATCACGACCGCCGCGGCGAGAGTCGAGGGGGACGAACTCGCTCCTCGGAGAGCGACTCCCCGCCGAGGACTGACGGACATACATGACCCTCGATCCCGGCAGTCAAATAGGTTCGGCAGTGACGGGGCACCGCACCGGGATCCCCCGAATCGAACCCACGTCGCGTCGAACCCCCCACCTGCGGGCGCGCCGTGGCACAACCGATTTCCCTCCGCGCACCGTCCGATCGCGTGGTGACGGACCCGACGCACCGAGCCGAGGACGTCGGCGATCGTGACCCGGAAGCGACGGCCAGACGGTTGCTCCGTGACGCGACAGCCGACCACGACTGGTCGTTCGATCCGGAGACGGTTCCGATCGGTGACGCGGAGGTGTTGGCTCGTCTCTCCACGCCGGTTCGTCGATGGTGGGTCGAGGAGTTCGGGGAGTACGTCGCTGAGAACGGAGGGTTTTTTACGCCGCCACAGCGGGAGGCGATCCCGCACATCGGCGACGGGCGAAACGCCTTGGTCGCGTCCCCGACGGGTAGCGGCAAGACGCTCGCCGCGTTCACCGCGGTCCTCGACGATCTCTTCGCCCGGGACCGCGACGGCGAGCTGGAGAACGCCGTGTACTGTCTGTACGTGTCACCACTCAAGTCGCTCGCGAACGATATCGCACGAAACCTCGAGGCACCACTGATCGGGATCGGCGACGAGACTCGATCGGTCGAGGGGTACGATCCCGGGGTTAGACAAGCGATTCGACACGGCGACACGAGTAGCACTGACCGTCAAGCGATGCTCGAGGAGACGCCACACGTCCTCAACACGACGCCGGAGACCCTCGCTATCCTGCTGAACTCGCCGAAGTTCAAGGAGAAGCTGCGAACCGTCGAGTACGTGATCGTCGACGAGATCCACTCGCTTGCGGCGAACAAACGCGGAACCCATCTCTCCGTCTCGCTGGAGCGGCTCACCGAGATGGCACACGGAACGCCGACACGGATCGGCTGTTCGGCGACCGTCGAGCCCCTCGATCGAATCGCCGAGTTTCTCGTCGGTCGTGAACGGGAACACGGGGACGTCGGCGACGAGGAGGGTCTCGTCGCCCGCGAGTACGAGCTCGTGGACACCCGATTCGTCCGGGAGTTCGACCTCGAGCTCCGGACGCCTGCGGCTGATCTGGTTCATACGCCCGATTCGATCGTTACCGACCGGTTCCACGACGAGCTCCACGAGCTGATCGAGAGCCACACGAACACGCTGGTGTTCACGAACTCCCGATCCGGAGCCGAACGCGTCCTCCAAGGACTCCGTGAGCGGTTCGGGTACGACGAGTCGAACTCGGGGTGTCACCACGGCAGCCTTGGCGAGACACAACGGACCCGAATCGAGGAGGGGCTGAAATCGGGCGATCTCGACGTGGTGACGACGTCGACGAGCCTCGAGCTCGGCATCGACATGCCGCATCTCGATCTCGTCGTCCAGGTCGGGTCGCCGAAGTCGGTCGCCGCGCTGCTCCAGCGGGTCGGGCGTGCCGGTCACAGCCCCGGCGAGACGGTCGAGGGGCGGGTGTTCGCGCTCGACCGCGACGAGCTCGTCGAGTGTGCAACGATGCTCGCCCGCGCCGAGGAGGGGTTCGTCGACCGCGTGTTCGTCCCCGAGAACGCCCACGACGTCGCCGCCCAGCACGTGTACGGGATGGCGATCAATCGGATCCGACCGGACCACGAGATCCGGGAGGTGCTCCGTCGGGCATGGCCCTACCGCGAGTACGACGACGAGTGCTACGAGACGCTCATGCGATACCTCACCGCCGACTACGAGGGGCTCGAGGAGAAGAACGTGTACGCGAAGGTCTGGCGGGACGCAAACGACCCGCGGGACGGCGAGCACCACCACGAGGGATTTCCCGTCGGCGAGACGCTCGTCGGCAAACGGGGGCGGCTCGCCCGAGTCATCTACATGACGAACGTCGGAACGATCCCCGACTCGTTCAGCTGTGACGTGTTCACCCGCGATGACGAGTGGGTCGGCACCCTCGACGAGACGTATCTCGACACCCTCGATCCCGGCGACGTGTTCACGCTCGGCGGCGAGCGGTTCGCGTTCCGCTACCGGCGGGGATCGAAGGTGTACGTGGACCGGACGACGGAGCGCGCGACGGTCCCCTCGTGGTACGCCGAGCGACTCCCGCTCTCGTACGATCTGGGCCGCGAGATACTCGCGTTCCGCGGGCAGCTGCTCGACCGAGTCGACGAGGGCGGGTCGCCCGCCGTCCGTGCGTGGCTTCGCGAGCTGCCACTCGGCGAGAACACGGTCCGTGCCCTGGCGCGGATGTACGACGAACAGGTCGAGTACGCGGGGAAACGGAGCGTCTCGACGCCCTCTCGGATCGTCGTCGAGGAGGAGCTCGATCGGGGAGAATACAAGCGACGGTATTACGTCCACTCGGTGTACGGCCGACGGTTCAACGACGGCCTCTCACGGCTCGTCGCCGCCGAGTGTGCGAACCGAACGAACGCCAACGTCGCGGTCGCGGTCGCGGACAACGGGTTCAGCCTCTCGTTCCCGCTCAACCGGAAGGTCGACGTGTCCCGGATCATCCGTGATCTCGACGCCGACACCGTCCGCGAGGACCTTCGATCGGCGGTCGAGGGGACTGACCTCTTGAAACGGTACTTCCGGATCGACGCCGCGCGATCGCTGATGATCCTGAAACGCTACAAGGGGTACGAGAAGTCGGCCGCGGAACAGCAGGTGTCGGCCGAGATGCTGCTCTCGTTTGCGAACGAGCTCGACGACTTCGCCGTGATGGAGGAGACGTACCGGGAGCTGGTAGAGGACCGGCTCGACGTCGCCGGTATCCGGGAGGTGCTCGGTGAGGTGGCACGTGGCGACATCGAGGTCGTCCATCACACCGTCGACTCGCCGACGCCGATCTCGTTCGGGTTGGCCACTCTCGTCGACTCGGACGTGGTCCTCGCGGACGACGAGTCGGCAGTGCTCCGCGAGTTTCATGCCCGCGTACTGGCCGAGATCGATCGGGGAGACGTCGACGACGGGTTTCGAAACGACGTCGATTAGGGACCGATCGGAGCCGGCGTTGCCGACCTCGAATCAGCCGGAACCGGTGAGCATCGGCGGGACCTCCGGAAGTCCCTCGAGAACGGAGGCGGTGTAATGAAGGAAGACGGTGAGCGCGACGATAGAGAGGAGAAGCAAGAAGAGTAGAAGTACTCGTTCGTCGCTGCGAACGATCCCGCGAGAATCGATCGCTATCCTCGACGCATCGCTATCGGTCGTTTCGTCGTCACGCCTCTCGAGTCCAACCGGGACGTCCCGTCCTGCTCCCCGCATCGCCGGAGAGTAGGCCGGAGATGTAATAAAACGTCGCGGCGGAGCCGTCCCGCGACCGGTCGGACGATCACGCGTCGATCGGATGGAGAACCGCCGCGAGGATCAGTCGGGTCCCGTCGTGATCGCGCCCGAGCGACCCAACGGCTCGCCGTCGACCGGCTCGTCGGGATTCGCCTCGCTCGCCGCCGCCGACAGGCCGAGATCGGGGTCGAGATCGGTCCCCTCGCGAACGTGGACCGTTCCACGATGGACCGCGATGGCGTCGGCGAGATGGAGTCGGACGGCCTCCAACAGGACCTCGGCCTCGAGGGGTTGACCGCGGCGTTTGATCTCGGTGACGTCCGCACCGTCGGGCACGTCGAAGGCGCGCTGAGCGATGACGGGCCCCTGATCGAGGTCGGTCGTCACGTAGTGGGCGGTGACGCCGGCGATCCGGACGCCGGCGTCTTTCGCCTGCCGGTACGCCTCCGCGCCCGAGAACGCCGGCAACAGGGAGGGGTGGACGTTGATGATCCGGCCCTCGTAGCGGAAGACGACTTCGGGCGAGAGGATCCGCATGTAGCGGGCCAGCGCGATCACGTCGACGTCGTACTCCGCGAGCAGGTCGAGCAGTCGGTTTTCGTCGGTGTTGCCGCTTCCGTCGCCGACGTCATAAAAGGGTTTGTCGTAGCGCTCCGCGAGCGATCGGAGATCGCCGCGGTTCCCGATCACGACAGGGATCTCTGCCTCGCCGTCCTCGGCTAGATCCCCGTTCGCCTCCGCCTCCAGCATCGCTTCCGGAACGTGCGTCTCCTTCGTGACGAGCAGCGCGACGCGTCGCGCTTCGCGGTCGCTGGGGAACCGGACCTGGATGTCGACGTCGAGCTCGCGGCCGAGCTCCGCGAGGGCGCGACGCAGTTCGCCCTTGGAAGTGTCCATCTCCGACGTGTCGACCCGGGTCGTCATTCGGAAGACGCCGTCACGGACCGCCTGGTCGAGGTCCTCGATGTTGATCCCGCGTTCGAACAACAGCGAGGTGACCCGCGCGATGAGTCCCGTCTCGTCTCCTCCGACGACCGTGATCTCGGTCAGTTCGCGGGTCATGCGCCGATCACCTCCGCCGGTTCGAACGTTGGCATACAGAGACGGAAGAGCCCGGAGGGGTTTGCCCCTTTCGCTCCGGGCGGAGCCTGCCAACCGATCGATCGACCGATATATATCCACGAGTGTGTATATAAGAGGCGTTCCAAAACGGTTTTTACACACGACTCCGCACTGACGAACGATGAGCGAATTCACCGCGACCGTGACGGTCCGGCTGAAGCGGGGCGTGCTCGACCCGGAAGCCGAGACGACGAAACAGGCCCTCGAACGGCTCGGCTTCGAGCTGTCGGACCTCCGGTCGGCCGATCGCTTCGAGATCGATCTGGAGGCGACGGACGCCGATCGGGCGGCCGAGCGAGCCGACGAGATGGCAGAGCGACTGCTCGCGAACCCGACGATCCACGACTACGACGTCACGGTGACCGAGAAATGACGGTCTCGGTCGTCCAGTTCGGCGGATCGAACTGTGACCGTGACGCGGTCCGAGCCCTTCGACACCTGGGGATCGACGCCGCCCGCGTCTGGCACGAGGACGGGCTCCCGGCCGATACGGCGGGGATCGTCCTCCCAGGCGGGTTCTCCTACGGTGACTATCTTCGCGCCGGGGCGATGGCCGCCCGCGCACCGATCATGCAGGAGGTCCGCGCCGCTGCCGAGGACGGGATCCCGGTGCTTGGCGTCTGTAACGGCGCGCAGATCGGCTCTGAGTCCGGGCTCACGCCCGGCGCGTTCACGACGAACGCCTCCGCGCGGTTCCAGTGTGAACCGGTCCACCTCCGTGTCGAGCGCGCGGACACGCTCTGGACTGCAACCTACGACGAGGGTGACGTGATCGAGGTGCCCATCGCACACGGCGAGGGGCGCTTCGAGATCGACGACGACGCCTACGACGACCTCGTCGCCGACGATCGCGTCCTCTTCCGCTACTGTGACGCCGACGGGACTGTTACGGATACGGCCAACCCCAACGGGTCGACCGGCAACGTCGCCGGAGTACTCGGCGAACGCGAGACGGTCGCCGTATTGATGCCTCACCCGGAACGCGCGACGCTCCCGGACGTGGCCGACAGCACGGACGGTCAGGGGATCCTGCGGGCGTTCACCTGACGACTACGCTTTTGTTTCTCCCGGCCGACGTGGCTCCATGCACGCACGCCACATCGACCATATCAACCTTCGGATTCCCCCGGACGGCATCGACGATGCTCGCGAGTTCTACGGCGAGAAACTGGGGTTCGGGATCGAGGAGACGCTGTACGAGACGGGTGCAAAGCCCTTCTTCGACGTTCGTCTGTCCCCGACTGCGGTGATCCATCTGTGGCCTACCGACGAGTTCGCACCCCCCGTGGCGACGAACTACGACCACGTCGCGGTCGTCGTCGAGGAGTCCGACGAGGAGATCGAGACGGAACTGGAGTCCGCAGGCGTTGCGATCGAAACGGTACTCGACTCGCCGCTCGGTGCTGTCGGTGAGTCCGCTGCGGTGTACGTTAGGGATCCGTTCGGATACCGCGTCGAGATCAAAACGGCGCCGTCGGATTCCTCCCACGGCTAAA
>LFFM01000374.1_pt1 | contig 30607 bp, 25 predicted proteins | sample 643131 | NCBI WGS metagenome assembly LFFM01 (sample SAMN03777445, study PRJNA286221) | soda lake metagenome | biome: soda lake; feature: Kulunda steppe; material: water; isolation source: sample Tc-Br brine of Tanatar trona crystallizer | place: Russia: Kulunda steppe | collected 2011-07
ACTTCGGCGAACTGGCCGGAATCCTCCTCGATGGCGACATCGAGTCGACGCCGCCGTTCTTCCTCATCGGCTGGGGCAACACGACGTTCGACGCCGAGAACAACCTGCTGCCGTGGCTCACCGAGGGCACCTCCCAGTACACCTTCGTCGACGAGGAGCTCGAGGATCTCATCCTCGCCGCGCGGACCGAGGTCGACGAGGACGAACGCGAGCAGCTCCTGATGGATGCGTGTGCCCGCGCCCACGAACTTGCCGTGTTCGTCTTCTTGAACCGTGAGTACCTTCTCTACGGGCTGCGCCAGCGGGTCGAGTGGGATCCGACCCCGGACGAGTACACGCGAGCGTACGAGATGTCGCTGCAATAACGCTCTCGAAGCGTCGCTCCGGGACCGACTCCCACGAGCGCCGTACCGCTCGTCCTCGTTGCCTGCACCGGGCAGTTGGCGGGCGACACGCGTTGCACCGTTCGTTCGACCGTTTCGACGCCGGTTCGCACACGACTCTATCACATGTCAACGTATCAGTTCCTCATCCGTCGCGGCCTGCAGGGCCTCCTCGTCGTCTGGGGAGTCGTCACGGTGGTGTTTCTCCTCCGTTTCATGACGCCAGGCAGCCCAGTCGACTTCGTCGCACCGCTCGATGCGAGCCCCGAACTTCGGGCACAGATCGCCCGAAGCCTGGGCCTCGATCAACCGTTTTACGTCCAATATGCCCAGTACCTCGGCGGGCTCCTCCAGGGAGACATGGGCTACTCGTACATCCGAGGGCGTCCGGCCAGCGGGATAATCTTCCTGCGGCTGCCCGCCACGATCGAGTTGGCAGTTGCTGCCACGGTGGTCGCGATCATCTTCTCGATTCCCCTCGGCGTGCTCAGCGCAACTCGTCGCCACGAGCCCGCTGACTACGCCGCGACGGGCTTCTCGCTCGTCGGGATCAGCACGCCCAACTTCTGGCTCGGCATCATGCTCATCATGATCGTCTCGGTGGGCCTCGGCCTGTTACCGACCAGCAGACGCCCGATCGGACTGATACCGGCCATCGAGATGCTGATCTTCCAGTTCGAGACTGTAGGCATACGCGCATGGGTCACACACATGATACTCCCCGCGGTGACCCTCGGAACCTACTTCACCGCAATGATCGTCCGGCTCACTCGCAGCGGAATGCTCGATCAACTCGGTCAGCCGTACGTGAAAGCCGCTCGCGCAAAGGGGCTCCCTGAGACGCTCGTGACGTATAAACACGCGCTGCGAAACACGATGATACCCATCATCACCGTGCTTGGACTCCAACTGGGAACGCTGATCGGCGGGGCCGTCATCACCGAGTTCGTCTTCAACTGGCCGGGACTCGGGACGCTCATCATCGACGCCATTCGCGTCAGAGACTGGCCCATCATTCAAGGGGCGCTCATCGTCGTCGGCGTCGGGTTCGTCGTCATCAATATCGCGGTTGACGCGCTCTACGCGCGGCTTAACCCGCGGGTGAGCCTCGAATGAGCGTTCTTTCCGAGCGCGTCCGACGAAGCCTGAAACGGGAGTTCACCCGGAGCCTGATGGCAAAGATCGGTCTCGCCCTCGTGATGCTCATGGTGGTGATGGCGACGTTCGCACCCTTCATCGCACCCCACGATCCGACCCAACAGGGCCTCGAGGAGTCGAATCTTCCGCCGGCCGGCGTCACACAGACGTCGGAGCAGATCCAGTTCATCGACGGGGAGCGCCAGTCGGTCGAGGTGACGACGACGGGAACCCTAGATCACCCCATGGGAACCGACGCGCTCGGGCGTGACCTGTTCTCCCGGGTGCTCTTCGGCGCGCGGACCTCGCTCATGGTCGGACTCTTCGGCACCCTCTTTGCCGTCGGAACCGGCGTAAGCGTCGGACTCACGGCAGGCTACTACGGCGGCCGCGTCGACGACGCGCTGATGCGCTTTGCCGACGTCATGTTGGCGTTCCCGGCGCTCGTGCTCGCCATCGCGCTCACTGGGTTGTTGGGGCCGCTAACGCTCAGAATACCGGATCCGTTCGTCAGACTCGGGCTCGTCGAGGGCATGCCCGAATTCTTCGTCTTCCCGGTCACGTTGACGATCGTCGTCGGGGTCGTCAACTGGGTGTGGTTCGCCCGGATCGCCCGCGGCGAGGCGCTCTCGATCCGCCAACAGGAGTACGTCAAGGCGGCTCGAAGTCTCGGAGCGAGCGACGCCCGCATCCTTAAACAGCACGTGCTGCCGAACAGTCTCACGCCGATCATCGTGCTCGCGACGATCCAGGTGGCCGCGATCATCCTTCTGGAGAGCTCGCTGTCGTTCCTCGGGTTCTCCGGAACGACGCTCTCGTGGGGCTTCGACATCGCACAGGGACGTGATTACCTCGGCACCTCGTGGTGGATCGCGAGCATTCCGGGGGTGGCCATCGTGTTGGCTGTCGTCGGGATCAACCTGCTCGGCGACTGGCTGCGCGACGCGCTCGATCCGGGTCTCGAAGGAGAGCACGGAGGTGGGATGTGATGACGGGCGATCCGATCCTCCGCATCGAGGGGCTCGAGACCCGATTTTTCACCGAGGAGGGGCAGGTCAACGCCGTCGAGTCGGTCGACATGGAGATCGCGGACGGGGAGGTGTTCGGGGTCGTCGGCGAGTCGGGCTCCGGAAAGAGCGTCACCGCCCTCTCGCTGCTCGGCATGGTCGAGTCGCCCGGCCGCGTCACCGGCGGCGAGATCTGGTATCGAAACGCCGACCTCGCGTCCACGATCGTCGAGGACACGCCCGAGGCCGTTGACGGCGACTACGTTAACCTGCAGGCGTTACCCGACCGCGTCAGGCGAACCCTCCGTGGAACCCACTTCAGCATGGTGTTTCAGGACCCGATGAGCAGCTTCAATCCGAGCCTGACGGTCGGCGAACAGATCGCCGAGGCCGTCGAGGCACAACGGCGAGCCCGCGCCAACCCACGATCCGTCGCCTCCAGAACGCAGGGGTACGGGCTGAGTCAGTACCTCATGAGCCTCGTGTCCTCCTCGCGGGAGTTCGTCACCGAGGAGAGCCGGGACCGCGCGGTCGAGCTGCTCGAGATGGTCGGCATTCCGGACCCCGTCCTGCGTGCCGAGGAGCACCCACACGAGTACTCCGGCGGCATGCTTCAGCGAGCGATGGTCGCACAGGCGCTCGCCGGCGAGCCGGAGGTGCTGATCGCCGACGAGCCGACGACGGCGCTCGACGTGACGATCCAGGCGCAGGTGCTCGACCTCCTCTCGCGGATCCAGGAGGAGACGGGGATGACCATCCTCCTCATCACCCACAATCTCGGCGTCGTCGCCCGGATGTGTGACCGCGTCGGCGTCATGTACGCCGGAGAGATAGTCGAACGGGGCACCCTGGCGGACGTCTTCGACTCGCCGGTCCATCCGTACACGAAGGGACTGCTCGGGAGCATCCCCGAACTGGACGGTGCAGGTGGTCCTGGCGAGCGGCTCGAACCCATCGCCGGCAACGTGCCGAGCCTGCTCGACCACGAGATGTCCGATCGCTGCTACTTCGCGGATCGGTGTCCGAAGGCGATGGAGGCCTGCCTCCGAAAACCGCGGGAGATCGACGTGCCCGATCAGCCGGGTCACGCCGCGAAGTGTTACCTCGCCGCGGAGCCGTTCGACGAGGCGACGGCGCTCCCGGACGGCTACTTCGAGGAGGGTGACACGCCGGGCACCGGCGACGGAGGATCGACTGCGGAGGGTGACTCCGCAGTCGCGAGCGACGGAGGTGAGACGGAATGACCGACGGCATGACGGACGACACGACCCGGAACGCGACGAACGAGGCGACTCGGGAACCGAACGAAGGGGAAACCCTGGTTCGCGTCCGCGAGCTGGAGAAGTACTTCTTCGAGAACGACACGCTCTTCGACCGACTCCTCGGCGGCGGTCGGACGGCCGTGAAGGCGGTCGACGGAATCGACTTCGAGATCCGTCGCGGCGAGACGCTGGGGCTCGTCGGCGAGTCCGGCTGCGGAAAGTCGACGACTGGCGAGACGATGCTTCGGCTACAGGAGCCGACCGGCGGTGCCGTCGAGTTCGAGGGACGGAACATCTACGACCTGGAGGGCGAGGACCTCCTGGCGTTCCGCCGCGAGGCACAGGTGGTCTTTCAGGACCCCTTCTCCAGTCTCGATCCACGCATGACCATCGGCGAGGTGGTGACGCAGCCGCTCGACATCCACGACGTCGGCACGCCGGCCGAGCGAACCGAGCGCGCGCGCGACCTGCTCGAACGCGTCGGGCTCTCCGCGGACCAGCTCGATCGGTATCCCCACGAGTTCTCCGGCGGTCAGCGACAGCGGATCGGGATCGCCCGCGCGCTGGCGCTCGAACCGGAGTTCATCGTGCTCGACGAGCCGACGAGCGCGCTGGACGTCTCGGTGCAGGCACAGGTGTTGAACCTGCTGGAGGATCTTCAGGCGGAGTTCGACCTCACCTATCTGCTCATCAGCCACGACCTCTCCGTGATTAACCACGTCTGTGACCGCGTCGCGGTGATGTACCTCGGCGAACTCGTCGAGGTCGGTCCGGCCGAGGAGCTGTTCGCCGCGCCGAAACATCCGTACACGAAGGCGTTACTGGAGAGCGTCCCTCGGGCGACGACCGACGAGGCGAACCGGGAACGCGAGACCATCTCCGGTGACGTCCCCTCGCCCCGGAACCCGCCTTCGGGCTGTTCGTTCCGGACCCGGTGTCCGGTCGTGATACGCCCGCCGACCATCGACGTCTCCCGTGAGGCGTACCTCGAGGTCGTTCGCTATCGAACGTTACTGGAGAACGGTCGGCTCGATTCCGACGCCCGCTGGGAACAGCTCGATGACCCGGACCGAACCGATACCCGGGCGTTCACCGATTCGCTTCGCGAGGAGCTGTTCACCGTCGAGTTCGAGGGTGACGACCGTCTCGTGCTCGAGGAATCGTTCGAGGCGCTCGCCGACGGCGACGTGGAAACGGCGGAGGAGCTGTTGGCCGATCGCTTCGCGTCCGTCTGTGAGGCGGTGAATCCGGAGCTCACCGCGGACGCACATCCCTCCGCCTGTCTGCGAGACGAGCAGCCGGCGGCGATCCGCACCGCGGCCGACGAGTGGGCTGCCGACCGCGAGGCCACCACGATCGGTGACGTTGGGGACGGCACGGAAGCGTCGGCGTCCGCCGACGGTGGCGTCGATCACGGGGACGACTGACGGACGACGGGCACTCGGTCGTCACGAGGCTCGGTCATCACGAGTGCTCGGTCGTCCGTCAATCGTTACGAGCCCCGTTCGATTCCGGATCAGGACTCGGATTCGTCGAAGACGTCCTTCACGAGCTTCGCCTGGGCGGTTCGGAGCCGCTGGGAGAGCGCGGACTTGCTGATGTCGAGTTCCTCGGCGAGCTCGCCGAGGGTCACGTCGTGGTCGTCGTCGAAGTAGCCTCGCACGACCGCAAGCTCGAGTCCCCGTCGCTGTTTCGGCGTGAGCGAGGAGAGGTCGAAGGTGACCTGCTCCGTCGCGTTCGGCCCCTCGACGACGGCGAGCCGAACGAGCCTGACGTGACCGAGGATCGATTTGAGGTTCTCGATCAGCTCCCTGACGACGGCGCGGTCGTCCACGTAGGTCGTCACGAGCATCGTTCCCGCTTCGACGCGCTGGATGTGTGGAACGCAGCCGAACTGCTGGAAGACGTAACAGAGGCAGTCGTCGCCGACCTCGCCCGTCGCGCGGATCATCCCACCCTCGCCCGCCGGCTTGAGGTCGACGTTACACTCCTCGCCGACCGCGTTGACGTTCACCTCCGCGACGCTGTCGGCCTCCGAGACGATCGGACAGTCCCAGTCCCGCCCGGGTTCGATGTCGAGGTCGACCCTGAGGCGTCGGGAGCCGCCGTCAACGCTACGTGACATACCTCCCCGTTCCCGGCTGAGGCGTATATGGTTTGCCCCAGAACGTGCGTCGCGAGCGTGGACCTCTCAGGGGAACGGGTGATACTCGACGTCGAGCGTCGGTTCGAACCCCATCGATCGCGGGACTGCGCGCGCGCGTTCGCCGAAGAACGGGTCGCCGGTGAAAAGCGGCTGTGCGCCGGGAACGAGAACGCGGGCGGCCTCGAAGCCGAGAACCTTGAGGTCCCGGGTGGTCGTTCGTGCGGCGTACGCGTCGAGCCCGGCGGCTCGAACTCGCTTCACGACCGCGTCCAACTCGTCGCTGCCGGTCGGTTCCGGATCGCCGAGACCGTCGGCCGAGACCGTCGCGTCGGGGTCGAAGAACTCGCGAGTCACCTCGGGAAAGTCGGCGTGTTTGCCGATCGCGGCGCTCTCGCCCGCGGCCGCCTCCTGGCCCATGGATCGGAGCTCGGTCCAGTTCTGAAGCGCTTCCGCGAGGGCGCTGCCGGCGGCCGCCGCCGGATCGAGATCCGCGCCCGACCCCGCCGCGAATCGAGGCCACTCGTCCTCGCGATGGACGCCGACGGCGACGACCGGGACGTCGACGTCCGTGGTCACGAGCAGCGGAGTGACCGACAGCGACTCCGAGCGGGCCCGCTTGCGGAGTTCGGTGAACGTGTCGTCGTCGACCTCGAGCCCGAGCGGCTCGATGGTGGAGTACCAGCTGGTCATCGTCGCGTCACGTTCGATCGTCTCGTAGAGTCCCGAGAGCACCGCTTCCGGACCGGAGTTCCCGAGCCCGAGCCCGGTCGTGATCGCCGGCCGGTATCGCTTTTCGGGGGGCGGGAAGTGGACGAACTCCGCGGGGAGACTCACCGGGTCGCCCGCCGTGAGATCCTCGCCGGTCGTCCACGGGAGGGCCTCGTCCGGGTCGTAAGCCGCGGCGTCAGGTGGTCTGACGAACGCATCCGGCGGGATCGGATTCGTGACGTCGCCGGCGGGTGCGACGGTGAACGCGTCGCGACGATAGATCCCGGCGGCGTACCGTTCGAGTCCCTCGCCGAGCGCCTTCATGAACGCGGCGTCCCAGTCGGCGGCGACGCCGGCGGCGAACTCCGCCGCCCGCGCGTCCGAGAAGGCAGTCGTGTCCGCCGTCGCCGAGACGTAGTACGGAACCGGAAACGACGCTTGTTCGCCGACTTCCCGAAGCGGACCCAGCCGGGCATCTACCGCACGTTCGGCCCTCGAGATCGCATCGTCGAGGGTCGCATCGACGGTCGTTCGCGGAAGCGCGTCGCCCGGTTCGGAGCCGCACCCACACCCGGGCACCGGGAGCAGCGTTCGCTCGGGGCCGGGAATCTCGACGACGGTATCACCGACTGGTTCACCCGACAACAAGCGTATCGCCCGGCGTCCCGCAACCGCACCGGCGTACCTGACCGCGGAACGCGTTCCGGTCGGCTTCGCCGAGCGCTTCGGGTCGCCGGCCGTCACCCTCGTCCGAAGGCAATCGTAACAGGCTCCCTCAAAAACGGTCACGCTCGCATCCACGCCCTCGATCGGGGCGGCACCGACTCCACCGACTTCGACGGCGACCCACCGATCGAGACGGTCGTCCGCGGCGGCGAAGACCGACGATCCGGCGGTGTCGACGACGACCGCGAGGTCGAAGCCGTCGAGGAGGGACGGTTCGACCGGCATGACGTTCACGTCGACGTCGGAGAGGGCCGCGGCGATCGCCTCGGTCGCGGGACCGTCACCGACCAGTCCGATATCCATGTCCTCCCCGACGGGTAGCGGGGGAAAAAACCCATTGGACCGTACGGGTCAACTGCCTCGGGGCATCCGCCTTGACTCCTCGATGAATGCGGGATCTCCGCCCGCGATGCGCCGGCGGAGGCATCCGCAACTCGGCCCGACGGAACGCCGATCGCCCGCATGCAATCCAATAATATCAGATATTTTTATAACTTCTATCAAATCTTATTTATTTAAGTAGTGGCTGGATTTGGATCAATGACCGGTCTAGGTCACGATCGGCTCTCCTCGTGGTGAAAGACAATCGTTAGCCAGAAGTTCGAATTACTACCCACTATATTGGCAATTTAAGCAAATAAAACATTATATTTGTAGTAATTCTCCGCATTTCTTCCGTTGATCGCGACGTGCCTGATCGGTGGCGTTGCTACCGTGGACGATCGCGCCCGGCCGATCGGTGCTATTCTACCCCTCAATATATTAGAAATTTGAATAAGGAATATACATATTTATTATATTTATGATCTCGTGGCGACGATGCCATGGCCACTGCGTGACGGGCGTCCGGCATCGTTGCATCGAGCGGGCGGTGGCGATCCGGTTGACTGCCACTCTTTATTACGCACCGCCACGACGGTCAAGGCGATGAGACGAGACGATACGGTCGTGTTGACGGAGCAACAGCGATTGGTGCGGAACTCGATACGGGACGTCTGTGAATCCTTCGACGCGGCGTACTGGCGCGAGTGTGACGCGGAGGAACGATACCCGCATGCGTTCGTTGACGAGTTGGCCGACCACGGCTGGTTCGGGGCGCTGATCCCGGACGAGTACGGTGGCGCCGGCATGACGACCGAGGAAGTCGTCGTGATGATGGAGGAGATCGCTGCCTGCGGCGGGGGATTCAGCGCCGCACAGGCGATCCACGGAGCGATCTACAACTCGGTCCCGCTGGTGACCTACGGAAGCGAGGAACTGAAGTCGGAGCTGCTGCCGGACGTGTCCGCCGGTGACGTCTCCATCCAGGCGTTCGGACTCACGGAGCCCAACGCCGGGTCCGACTCGACGTCCATCGAAACTCGGGCGGTTCGGGACGACGACGAGTACGTGATCGACGGCCAGAAGATCTGGACCTCCCGCGTCGACGTCAGTGACTACGTGCTCCTGATGGCCCGGACGACCCCGAAAGCCGACGTCGAAAAGCGAACGCGAGGAATTTCGATGTTTCTCGTCGACCTCGAGGACGCGTTCGATCAGGGTGCACTCGAGATCGAGCGGATCGAGAAGACGGCCAGCCGGGGCGTTCATGCCTTCGAGATGTGGCTGGAAGGACTTCGCGTCCCGGCGGAGGCGCTGGTTGGCGAGGAGGGGAACGGCTTCTATCAGATGCTTGATGGATTAAACGAGGAGCGGCTCGTGATCGCTGCCGAATGTATCGGGCTCGGGGAGGCCGCCATCGACGCCGCCGCCGACTACGCCGCCGAACGGGAGGTGTTCGGCCGACCGATCGGCGCGAACCAGGCGATCCAGCACCCGCTCGCCGAGGCTCACGCCCGCGTCCAGGCCGCCAAACAACTCGTCTACAGCACCGCTTCGGTGGTCTCCGGTTCGGACGGCGAGGACGACGCCACCGACGTCGGAGCCCGCGCGAACATGTCCAAGTTCCTCGCCGCGGACGCCGCCTACGAGGCTGCCGACACCGCGGTTCAGACGCACGGTGGATTCGGCGTCGCCCGCGAGTACGACGTCGAACGGTACTTCAGGGAGGCTCGGCTGACGCGGCTCGTCCCGATCACCCAGGAGCTTGCGCTGAATTACGTCGGCGAGAAGGTGCTCGGACTGCCTCGTTCCTACTGATCGACGCGACCCGCTTCGGTGCGTTACGACCCGCTCGCCCGGTCGATCCGGTCATCGTCGTATCCCAGCTCGGCGAGGACCTCCGCGGTGTGTTCACCGAGCAACGGAGCTTGGGTCACCTCGGGATTCGCGGAACCCGCAAACGAGATGGGCATTCCCGGGACCGGAACCTCCGACCGTCCGTCCCCCTGATTCGGGAGATCGGTTACCATCCCGCGCTCCCGAAGGTGCGGGTCGTCGATCACTTCCTCGACGCTCCGGACCTTCGCACACGGCACGTTCGCCTCGAGGAGTCGGGCCTCGACGCCGTCGGCCGACCGCCCGTCGAGCCAGTCGGCGACGATGGCGTCGATCTCCTCCATCCGCTCGGCACGTGCGGCTTTGGAGTCGTAGCCCTCCTTTTCGGCGAGTTCCTCACGCCCCATGACGCTCGTGAGACTCCGCCAGTGGCGTTCGGAGATACAGATGATCGCGACGTAGCCGTCCGCCACCTCGTAGACGTTGTACGGGGCGATCGCCAGTCCGGAGTGGCGGTTGCCGGTGCGCGGTGGCGCGTCGCGTTCGCGAACGAGCGCCGACACGGGCGAGGCGAGCGTCGGGTACATGCAGTCGAACATGCCGACCTCGACGTAGTCGCCGAATCCGGTCCGTTCTCGACGGTGGAGCGCGGCGACGATACCCAGCGCCAGATGCACGCCGCCCATGAAATCCGAGACCGCCGGCCCGGCCTTCACCGGCGGACCGTCCGGAAACCCGGTCGTGTCCATGACCCCGCTCATCGCCTGGATCGTGAGGTCCATCGCCGGACGCTCGGCGTAGGGGCCGTCATCCCCGAACCCGGAGCCGTGAGCGTAGATCAGCTCCGGATTCAACTCGGAGAGGACGTCGTATCCGAGTCCGAGCCGCTCCATCGTGCCCGTCGAGAAATTCTCCAGAAGGACGTCCGCGGTCTCGGCGAGGTCCGTTAGCGCCTCGGCCCCCTCCTCGGAGCGAAGGTCGAGCGTGATCCCGCGCTTATTGGCGTTGAGGAACTGGACCTGCGGCGGCTTGCCGTCCGCGCTTCGCGTTCGAACGTTCTCCCCCCATGGCGGCTCCACCTTGACCACGTTCGCTCCGAGATACGCGAGCAGGAGCCCACAGTATCCGCCCTGATAGATCTGTCCCATGTCGATGACGTCGATCCCGGCAAGCGGCTGCTGCATACGCGGTAGTGGAGCCCTTCCGATTAATAACTGCCGTCGGCCGATCCACGCGTCGAAATGTCATCCCGACGGTCGCCGAGACCGAAAGAAGCCATACTCAATCGAGACCGTATTTCTTGAGATCCTTCGCGATCATGTTTCGTTGGACCTCGACGGTCCCGCCGGCGATCTTCCAGCCGCGGACCCAGCGATAGAGATACTCGATCGGCGATCCCTTCGTGTAGCCGTTCGCTCCGTGTATCTGGAGGGCCTCGTCGATGACGTCCTGTCCGAACTCGTTTGCGATCACCTTCGCCATCGACGTCTCGAGTCGTGAGGGTTCGTCGACGACGGCGTTGGAGGCGGCCCGGTAGATCATCAGTCGTGCGGCGTCGAGCTTGATCGCCATGTCCGCGAGCTTGTGTTCGATCACCTGGAACTCCCGGATCGGCTGGCCGAACTGTTCCCGCTGCCCGGAGTACTCGAGCGCCCGATCGAACGCGTTGAGGCCGCAGGCCACACACATCATCGCGTTGTGACACCGCTCGACGTTGAACGAGATAAGGAGCCGTTTGAACGATTCGGCACCGTGTGCGAGCACGTGCTCTCCGGGGACGGCACAGTCGTCGAATCGGATCTCGTGCTGGAGGTGGCCGGCCATGTTTTCGTATCCTTCACCGAGCTCACAGCCGGGAGCGTCCGCGTCCACGACGACCGCACCGACGTTGCCGTCGGGAAAACGCGCGTACACGAGGAAGGCGGTCGCTCGGTCGGCCTTCGTGATCCAGGTCTTCTCCCCGTTTATCACCACATCGTCCCCGTCCCGTTCCGCCGTGGTCTCCATCGCGCCTGCATCGGATCCGGCTCCGGTCTCCGAGATGGCGACGGACATCACGGCATCGCCCGCACAGACGTCGGATAAGTAGCGCTCCTTCAGATACTCGGTGCCGAGTTCGGCGATTGCCCGGGGAGCCCCCATGGAGGATCGAGAGAGGACGTGGGCGGTGTCGGGACAGACGCGCCCCACCGCCTCCTGAGCGAGCAACACCTCGACGACGGAGAATCCGCCGCCGCCGTACTCCTCGGGTAAGCTAATTCCGAGGAGTCCCTGTTCCGCGAGGGTTTCCATGTTCGCCTCCGGGAACTCGTGTTCCCACGTGAACGCGTCGGCGGCGAACTCCTCACGCGCGAGATCGCTCGCCATTCGTCGTATCAGCCGCTGCTGGTCCGTCAGCTCGAACTCCATATCCGTGATCACCGCCGGGGCATGCATATAGCTTCGGGAACCCGCCGAACTCGTCGACTGCTGGCCTACCAGTGATCGAGAACCGGGCCCAGGCGCGGCTTCGATGCGAGATGAAACAGAAACTCGCTCAGTTCGGTCGTCTCCTTCGGTGAGAGTCGTCGCTCGACGCAGTCGCGGAACTTCACGTCGAGTTCCTCGTCCGTAAGCGGATCCCGCCGCGTTCCGGGCGGTCGGTCGCGGGTCGTTTCGACCGTCCCGTTCGCCGTTTCGATCTTGACGTCCGCACCATTCGCGTTGTACGGGCGGTTCTCGTCGACGTGGAAGGTGACCCGCTTCCGGAGCCTGCGAACCCGATCGTCGGATACAAACGACTCCTCGAACGACTGCAGTCCGACGCGGTCGGTGATCACGGCAGCGGCGACGGCGTGTTGCATCGAGAACTTCGCCTCCGTCGGGCTCGACGGCTCCGCGTACTGCAGCGCATCCGCCGCCGCCCGTGACCCCGTCACGTCGATCCGTCGGATGGATTCGGGAGCGATCGCGTGATCGTCCACGAGCGACGCCGTGGCGGCGATCGCGGCGTGCGTATAATAACAGCAGGGGTACGCCTTCACCTGCAGTCCGTACGTATCGAGGTGACGGGGGTCGCCGATCGTGAACGATGACTCCGGACCATCGGCGTACACCCCCCAAAATCCGGCCTCATCGCTGATCGCACCGAGCGAGCCGGTGAATCCATCACCGGCGAGCAGTGCGGCCGTGATCCCATCCCGAACCGCGAGGCCAGCGTGTAACGGCTTGGTCATCGACCCGAAGTTGGTCTTGAGGCCGGAAGCGGTGGACGCCGCGATCGCGAGCGCGTGTTCGGTCTGCTCGGGATCGAGGTCGAGGAGTCGGGCCGCAGCGGCGGCTGCGGCAAACGACCCGATCGTCGCGGTCGCGTGCCATCCTCGCTCGTAATGGGTCGGGCTCACCGGTCCGGCGACCGCACAGGCGGTCTCGTATCCGGCCGCATACGCCGTGATCGCATCCTTTCCGGAGGCCTCGACGTGTTCGGCGAGCGCGAGCGGAACCGGCACGAGGGTGACGCTCGGATGGCCGTCGGTCGACCACGAGAGGTCGTCGTAATCCAGCGCGTGTGCGGCCGTCCCGATCAGGAGCCCGGCCATCGACGGATCGGCCACCCGATCCGTCGCGTTGCCGGCACGTCCGGTGCTTTCGTTCGAGATCGGAGCGATATCCCCGAACCTGGACCGGACCTTACGGGCGGCAGGCTCCCCAAGTCCGGCGATCCCGACGCCGACGGTGTCGACGAACGCCCGTTCGACTGTACTGATCTCCTCGTCGGTGAGGTCCTCGAATCGCAGGCGGGAGACGAACTCCGCGATGGAGGTCTCATCGCTTGGCGGATCGCAGTCCATACGGTCGAATTGACGAGCCCAATGATGAACCTTCGGACCCGGTGGCAGGACGGTCCGATGGTCGCCGGATCTCGAATCGTTCCCGCCTCGTCTTCTTTCACTATATGTGAATTTATAATGGTTGATGATATCAAGCTTCCAGCGGTTCCGTTTCCCCTACATGAGGGCATCTTCGGGATATCGACAGCGATCTCGCACGGATACCGTTCGGGGCGCCGCTCCGATCCTCGAGTGTGATTACAAGCATATACTCGTAACGTCCAGCGAGCGATCCGTTACACGGACGTGTGGACACGTCGAATCGGAAGCCATTCCCGCTTCACTCAAATACGAATCTACGAACATTGCGTGTATTTCCACAATAACAAACCTGATAGCACTAAAAAGTCGACATACACCACATAAATCGTCGTCTGAAAGCTATCCCATAAGACGGGACGAATTTCAACCGCGACGGTCGTTGGGCACGATCGGCGGCTTATTCCAAGGTGTTTTAGATGGAAAATGGGACCATTTATAAATGAATGACCACGGAAGACACTGATCCCGCATGAAGGGACGATATAACATGATAAATGGGAACAATGTCGACCGTCCGCAACCCGATCTCACGTGGGAGGTGTCATGACTGGCAGCAGCGGCACCGAACGGATTTCGCGGTTAGGGGTATTTAAGATTCAACTCGAGTTCGTTGGCGGCCCCGAGCAGAAGATCCGGTAGCTCCTCGCGAAAGTACTCGTCCCTGAACCGGTGAGCGGGGCCGGAGACGCTGATAGCTCCGAGTACGGATTCGTCGTCGAATCGAACCGGCACGCCCACTGCACGCAGCCCTTCGGTCGACTCCTCGTCGTTGAACGCGTAGCCGCGTTCACGGACGGCGGCCAGCTCCGACTCGACCGTGTCGCGATCCGTGATCGCGTTGGGCGAGCCCTGATCGAACGCCGCCGCGTCGAGGATCTCGTCGATCCGTTCAGCAGGGAGGAAGGCGAGGATGGCCTTGCCCGCGGCGCTGACGTGAAGCGGACCGCGCTTCCCGACGGTTGCGTCCGTCTTTACGCCGCTGGGCCCGGAGTGAGTGAACACATAGACTCGTTGGCCGTTCTCCTCGGTCATGAACTGCGCCCGTTCTCCCGTCTCTTCGCTGATCTGTCTGACCTTCCGATCCAGGAGTTCGGCGGCGGGCGTCGACGCACGGACGACCCCGCCGTGGGTGAGAAACATGAGGCTCAGTCGATATGCTCCCCCGTCATCGATGACGTAGCCCCGCTCGCGGAGCGTCACCAGATGCCGGTGTACCGTGCTCGATCCTCGACCGGTCTCCGCCGCGATCTCCTCGATCGACGCGGTACCGTGCCGATGGAGGCATTGTATCACGTCGAGCGTCGTGTCGACCGATTTCACCCGGGAAGTCGGTTGTTCCTCGTTCATATCGATCCCATGGATCCGCGGGATAATAACGTCCCGCATCGCGGGAGATCACGTTCAGCGTTCACAGCGCCTCATGAACCAACCGTCCGTCATCGACCAGCGTCGTCCCGTCGACGACGACGGTGGGCGTCCGGATCACCCCATCGAGGTGGATCGTGCTCGGCGTCGTGCCGCCGAGCGATTCGTTGTCCCCGACCGCAAAGTGAACCGTCCCCTCGAGCTTTTTGTCCTCGGCGAGGTTCCCCATCAGCTTCGCGTTCGGGTTCGTACCCACGGCGAACTCCGCGAGGTTTCGGGCGTTCCCGTCGGCACCGTCGAAGATCGTCCGCAGCTGCGCCGCTTCCTCGCCGCCGCTCACGCGGTCAACGAACCCGTCGACGACGTCGAGCGTGATGGGCTCGTCGAGCTGACCGATGTCGTCCATCGAGACGTCGATCACGATCCGTCCGTTCGCCGTGCCCTCCTTCGGATGCGTCGGCGACTCGCCGGGGGGAAGCGTCGCAAAGCCGTACTCCTCGTGGAAGTAGCCGTCGAGCGAGAACGCGTCACACCCTTCGATGCTGAACGAGACGTCGGTGCCGTTCGGACACGTCACCTGAACCTCACTTCCGGCGTCGAGGACGTCCCTGACTGCCTCCGTTCGTCGCCGTAGCTCGACGAAGTCCACCGCCATTGCGCCCTCGACCATCATCTCCTCCGTGACGCTCCGGAGGATGCCGATCCGCGTTCCGGCCTCCGCCGCCCGAAGTCGAGCGTGAGTGTGCGTGATCGCGTGGGTGGTGCAGGTGAACGCGACGTCCGCGGCCGCCATTCCCTCGGCGATCGTGTCGAGTGGCTCGTTACCGTGGCTCTCCAGCAGCGGCATCACGGCGGTGACGACGTCGGCACCGACGCTTCTCGCGGCCGTCGTGATGCTCCTTGCGACCCCGAACGTCCGTGGGTCGGCGATCACGAACACCTCCTCGTCCGGCCGTACCTCGAGGCAGTCTCGTACGATTCCGGTTGCGGTCTCCGCCATCTCGAACTCGAGCAAACTGTCGTCCATCGTCCCTACATGGCGGCGACGCAATCAAATAGTTACCGCAGGGACGCTTCCTTCCGAGACCGGCGCTTACTCGACGTGGCCGGCCGCCTCCTCCGCCGCGATTCGACCGAATACCGCCCCGTTTGCCAGCCCGGTTCCGCCGGGATAGTTGTCGAAGAAGAGTCCGCCGGTCGTGTTTCCGGCCACGTAGAGCCCCGGTATCGGCCGGTCGATCGTATCGAGCGCGCGGGCACGCTCGTCCGTCGCGGCCCCGCCGAACGCGAAGGTGATTCCGCCGGTGACCCGGTAGCCGTAGAAGGGTGGATCGTCGATGGGAAGCGCCCAGTTCGATTTCTTAAGCGCGAGCCCCTCGGTCGCGTTTCCGTCGAGAACGTCCGGGTCGAATCCATCCGGGTCCGTCGCCGCGTTGAACTCCTCGACGGTTCGAGCGCCGGTCTCCGGCGACGCACAGCCAAGTTCCTCCAACACCGCCTCGATCGTCTCGCCTTCGACCCAGTCGCCTGGCCCCGTCGCACGCATGTGTTCTTTCAGCGGCGCATCGATGACCACGAACGCCTCGTGGCCGTCCTGCTCGAAGATGATCCGCCCGAGTTTGGCGTACGTGTGTGCACGAGCGTCCTCTCCCTCGTCGAAGAACCGCTCGCCGTGGTCGTTCAACAGGACGCCGTACTGATAGCCGTCGACCCGGTTGGCCCCCCCTTCGTACGCCGGGGCAGCACTGTCGATGAGCGCCATGTGTGCTCCGCCCCACTGGCCCGTCGCCTTCGCGCCGGCGTCCAGTACCATGTCGATCCCTTCGCCGGTGTTGTACCGGCTTCCGCGGACCTTCATGGCGTCGTAGTCCGATCCGTAATACCGCGTCCGCTTCTCCTCGCTGGACTCGTACCCGCCGGCCGCCACCACCACGGCATCGGCCCGGAACTCGACCGTGCCGTCGTCGGTCCGGGCACGGAGTCCGCACACCGCCCCGTTCTCGAAGATGATCTCACGTGCCTCCGATCGATAGTGGAACGTCGCGCCGTCCGCCTCCGCGGCGTCGACGAGCGCGTCGACGAGCGAAGGCCCGTCGAAGAAGGTTCGGGCCGCGGTGTAGCCGACGTTGAGCGGCTCCATGTCCCACTCGACCCCGCGTTCGGTAAGCCACTCCACCGTGGGGCCGATCTCGTCGACGATGGTCCGCGCGAGCGCCTCGTCGGCCCGCCCGTTCGTCTGTCCCATGATGTCGTCGTAGAAGTCGTCCGGGGTGTAGTCGTCGATGGCGAACTCGTAGCCGAATCGGTCGAGATCCGCCTCCGTCGACGCCACGCGGAACGATTCGCTATGTCGGGTGTGACCGCCCCGTTTCTCCTTCGGTGACTTCTCCAACACCGTCACGTCGAGTCCGAGTTCGGCCGCCCGGTTGGCCGCAGCGAGTCCGGCGATCCCGCAGCCGACCACCACCACGTCCTGATCGCTAACCGTCGTCATTGGTGTCGATATATCGGTCCCTCCCGCCCCATAGACCTTTCGGCTGCCACGGGTCCCGAAGCTCGACCGAATCGACCCGCTTATTTACTCGAGGTGGTCCCTTCGGTCGATCGAAGCGACTCCAGTTCGTCCACGTATCGGTAGTATGCCGATCCCCACAGGAGAGGTCGCTGGGTCCGCCCGATCGAGACGCGTTCGACGTCGACGGTGCCATCCTCGCCGTCATGAACGATCGCACCTACTGACATCGTGCCCTTGGGGTGACCGAGCGTCGTCCACTCCTCGCCCGGGTTTCGGACGATCTCGTTGACGACCGTTCCCGGGATATGGGCGGCCGCCCCGAGACAAAGGCCGCTGGTCATCGCGTACGCGTGGTGTGGGTCCTGCATGCTGATGACCCGTGCGGTCAGGTCGATCTCGTCCGCGTCGACCTCGTCCTCGCCGCCGGTACAAACGTACGACTGCGACTCGGAGACGATCGCGAGGTGTGGGAAGATCGGATATTCGTATTCGGCGTCCCCTGGTTCGTCGACGAGTCCGAGCTCCACACAGACTGCACCCCTGATCCGTTCGAACCGATCCATCAGCGCCGGGTCGCTTCGGAGCGTTTCGGGAAGCTCCGTTCCCTCCAGACCGAGATCGGCGGCGCGAACGTGTGCGACCACGTTCGTCACGTCGACGACGGTGACGTCGAGTTCCTCGCCGTCCACGGTGATCGTGTCTATCGGATTGCCGGTCGGGAGTGCGGCATCGAGGACGTTTCCGGCAGGGTCGATGAAATGCGAGTCGACGCGAGCGCCGGTTCCGGGGACGCCGTCGATGTGGTAGTCGCCGTCGATCGCCGGAAGCCCGCCCTCGGTGATCGGGACGTCCTGTTCGATGATCCCGTTCGCGTTCGTATTGTACAACGTCACCGTCGTCGTCGGGGGCGTCGCGTCGACCAACCCCTCCTGTATCGCGAACGCCCCCACCGCCGCGGTGAGGTTGCCACAGTTGCCGCCGCGCTCGATCACCGGATTCTCGACGCCGACTCCCGCGAATGAGTACTCGACGTCGGCGTCGGGGTGATCCGTCTCGGAGACGATCATTATCTTGCTCGTGTGTGAATGTGACCCGCCGATCCCGTCGACCTGTAACGGGTCGGGTGAGCCGTACAGTTCCAACAGGAACGGCTCGAAAAGGTCGTGATCCGGATCGACCGGGAGATCCTCCTTGCGGACGAAGAATCCCTTGCTCGTGCCGCCGCGCATCAACAGGCCGTCGACGCTCCCCTGGAGGTCGCTGTCCTTGCTCGTGTTCATCAGTCCTGAGTTGCGTTACCACGTATATAACTGCTGTCCAAGAGGCGAGTCCACTGTCCCGCTGATCTCGCTCTCGAAAGCTTCCGACGGCGGCCGCCACGCATGATCCGCACACGGCAACGTTCCGCATGACTCACAGATGCTAACTCTTGGCATGACTCACGCACGCCAACGTTTATCATCGAACCGCCCCAGTACTTCACCGATGACCGAGAGACTCGAGAGACCCGAGGGGTTCGAGTTCGAGTACGTTCCGACCCGGATCGTGTACGGTCGCGGCTGCGTCGACCGACTCGGTGCGGTGCTCGACGGGATCGGTGCCGACCGCGCCATGATCGTCTGTGGATCGAACGTCGGTGCCAATCGTGACGTGATGGGTCCGATCGAGGACGGACTCGGCGAGAAGCTCGCGACCGTCTTCGACGAGACGACGCCCGAAAAGTATCTCCGAACGGTGCTCGACGGCGTCGACCGCATCGAGGCCGAGGAGATAGACGTCGTCGTCGGCGTCGGCGGCGGGAGCTCGTTGAACGTCGCCCGGGCCATGTGTTCGATCGCCCCCCTCGACCGGTCCCGGGAGTCGATCGTCGAGGAGGCCGCCGAGACGGGCGAGGTTCCCGCACCGGATGAATCGATCGATCCGCTTCCGAATCTCGCGGTCCCGACGACGATGCCGGGTGCGGACGTCTCGGCCGGCGGGAGCGTGCTCATCGACGACGAGGACCGCGCCCCCGACTCGACCGGATCGGGCCACGTCGACGCCGACATCGTCGACTCCCGGCTCATGGCGGAGGCGAACGTCTATGACCCGAGCCTCTACGCGACCACGCCGATGAGCGTGCTCGCCCCGTCCGCGATGAACGGGTTCGACAAGGGTATCGAGACGCTGTACTCGCGCGAGGCGACGCCGATCGCGAGTGCCCACGCCGAGCTCGGGTTGCGCCACTACTACGCCGGGCTTCCCGGGCTCACCGACGCCGATCCGGACGACGAGGCGTACGATCACGCGGTCCTCGCGACGATACTCGTCCAGTACGGTCGAAAGACGAACGTGATCCACACCTTCGGCAACGGCATCTCCATCCACTACGACGTCCAGCAGGGTGCGGTCCACGGGATCGTCGCTCCCCACGTCCTCCGCTACGTCTTCGAGGAGGTCAACGCGCGCCGCCGTCGGATCGCCGAGGGGCTCGGACTCGACGTCACCGGACTGACCGACGAGGCGATCGCCGACGCGATCGTCGAGGCAGTGATCCGTGTTCGTGACGGGCTCGGGCTTCCGACGCGCCTTCGTGACGTCGAGGGGATGGAGCGGGACCACTTCGACGACGTCGCGGCGGAGATCCTCGATAACTACAAGCACGGTCGCAACCCGCCCGGGCTCGACCCGACCCACGACGACGTCGTGTCGGTGCTCGAAGCGGCCTGGTGATCGGCGCCTCGGCCGTCGACCCGCGTCCGGTTCCTCTCCAGCCCGTTTCACGGTTGAATTCGACCGTCCTTATCCGGCGTCGCTCGGCCGATCGAGATCCGGCGATCGGCCGTCAGCGACGGCCGCGGCGGCGGTTCGGTGCTCCTCGTCGGTGACGCACTCCCACTGTCGGTCGTGGGCGTCGTGACAGTGCTCGGCGAAGGAGCCGTCGTCGCCGAGCAGCGCCCGCGTGTGCCGGACCGCGACGGCGGGTTTGTCACGGACCTCGTTCGCGAGCGACCGTGCGGCAGTGACGACGTCCGACGCGGGAACCGCCTCGACGGCGAGTCCGAGTTCGACGGCGGTCTCGGCGTCGACGTCGCGGCCCGTCAGGTGGATCTCCCTCGCCTTGCTCTCGCCGATCAACCGAGGGAGCAGCCACGCGCTTCCCTCCCCGGGGACGAGCCCGACGTCGATGAATCCCTGTCTGAAAAACGCCCCCTCGGCGAACACGCGAAGGTCACACGCGAGCGCAAAGCCACATCCCGCACCGACCGCCGGGCCGTTGACCGCCGCAACGGTCGGCTTTTCGCCAAAACGAAGCAGTCGGATCGCGTGCTGGACCGCCCAAAGGTGCTCGCCGTACGTAAACGCGTTTTTTCGATCCTCCCGCCCGTCCATTCCGGAGACGTCCGCTCCGCTGCAGAAACCCTTCCCGTTCCCGGTGAGCAGGATGACGTACACGTCGTCGTCCGCGTGTGCGTCGAGGAGTCGTTCGTTGAGTTCGACGAGCATCTCCGCGTCGAAGGCATTGTACACGTCGGGGCGATCGAGCGTGATCTCCGCGCGACCCGACCGCACGGCGTACTGGACGTTGGTTCCCATGGTTCTCCATCGTCAGGACACGAATTAAGTGATCGGGAGGCGGAGACGTCGCCGACCGGTATCAGTTCATCGTGACGAGGACAGGACAGTCGGCGTTCAACAGGATCTCCTGTGAGGTGCTTCCAAAAAGCACCTTTCCGGTCGGCGACTTCTTACGCGGGCCGACGACGACGTAGCGTGCATCGTTGTCCGCGGCGTAGCCGAGCACCTTGTCGGCCGCGTTGCCGACGAGTCCGACGTACTCCAGCGCCGCGTCCGTCTCGACGTCCTCCGTCGCTCGTTTCGCCAGCTTCGCGGCGTGGTCGCGGATCCGATCCATGTCGATGGCCCGTCCGGTCTTTTGGACCTCGGTCTGTTCGAGGTCGACGAACTCCGACTGGCTCAACACGTGGACGACGTGGACGACGTCCCCGAACTGTTCGGCAAGCACCGCGGCCTCCCGGACCGCCTTCTTCGCGCGCTCGGACCGATCCACTGCAGCAATGATCACCATGAGAACCGTAACACGTCGCCTCGTCTTGTACCTTTCCCCATTGCCCGGACCCGTACGATCCTCGAATGCGGGATTCGTCCGGCGAAGGGTGTACCGCCCCCGGTTACTCCTCGACGGTCAGCACGTCCACGAGGTCCTGTGCGTCGTACTCCTCCAGATTCCGGACGACTCGAACGATCTCCTCCTGGCGCTCCGTCGTGTAGACGCCCTCCGCCAGCAGGGCGAACTTCTCGCCGAGGTGTTCCCAGCTCATCGGCGTCGCCGGGTGGCCCTCGAAGTAGGGCTTCTCGATCTCGTGAACCGTCCCGTCGTTCGTCTCGACGCGGATCACGGCCGGCATCTCCCCGTTCTCATATCGCTCCGTGAGTTCGGGATCCTCGTGAATGTGGATCCGTTTGAGCAGGTCCTGAACGTCGTCCGCACGGATCCGGTCCAGCTCGTACTGGTCATCCCCGAGCTCTCCGTCGAGCGCCAGCACGGCCATCGTGTACGGGAGGCTGTGGTCCGCCTGCTCTCGGTTGTCTACCTTGTGTCGGTTGCCGGACTCCCCTTCCTTTCCGGTTCCGCCCATGATGACCTTCGCCCGTTTATACGTGTCAACGTCGATGCGGGCGATCTCCTCGCCGTCGATCCCCTCCCGGTCGAGCAGCTCCTCGAGTCCGTCAAGCTGCGTCTGTGCGACGGTGCCGGCCATGTACTTTTTGGTCATCGTCTCCGTGACCGCCTCACAGGCCGTGTAGTCCGCCTCGAATTCGCCCGAGATGATCTGCTTCCATCCCTTCTGGCCCTCGAACACGTCCGTCGGCCCCTCCATGCCGTTGTTCGCGAGCATCGTCGCGTACATCGCGTTCCGGCCGGCGTTGGACGCGGAGAGCCCTTTCCACATCGTGATGTCGCCGGTGCGCGTCACGCGCAGCGCGTTGTGGCCCGCGCCGGCGATGCCGATCGCGTTTCGTAGCGCTTCCTCCGAGAGATCGAAGAGGACGCCGGTTCCGGCCGCCGAAGCGAAGCAGACGTAGGTTCCGTGGTCCCAGCCGCGGTCCATGAGCGGCGCGTTCTTGCCGAGCTGGTAGTGGATCTCGTAGGCGATGCCGATCGATCGGATGAGCTCCTTGCCGGAGGCGTCGGTGTACTCGGCGGCGACGACGGACGGGGCCACGTTGTTGCTCGGGTGCGGGACCTCGCCGCTGAGCAGGTACGCGTCCATGAAATCGAGGTATCGAACCATTCCGCCGTTGAGAGCCGTCGCCAGCGGCGGCGAGGTCGTCTCCGCGGAGCCCCAGATGCTCGTCGTGCCGTCCTGGTCGAGCTCGTGGACCGTCTCACGGAGGATCTCGACCGGCTCCGCCCCGATCGCGCCGGCCGCGATCGCGATGGAATCCAGCAGCCGTTTCTTCGTTCCGTCGACGACCTCCTCGGAGAGGTCGTCGAAGGAGGTCGTTACCGCGAACTCCGCCATCTCTGCTGCCGTCGTCATGGAATACCCACTCGCGGTACGCAATAAAAGGGTTATGGCTGCGGCCGATCTCGTGAGCGTCGTGGACTCTGGCGAGACTTCGTTCGGCGACCATTCGGCGGCGGGCCTTCGTTCGGCGGCCGTTCGGCGGACGTTCGGCGGCGGGCCTTCGTCCGGCGGCTATTCGGCGGCAGGCCTTCGTTCTGCGGACGTCGCCTTCAACCGTACCCGATGACTGACGCTATCGATCGGGGAGATAGCGGTTCTCCCAGTCGAGGACGTCCGGGACCCCCGCGAACTGGTCGTAGCTCTCGATCGGCACCTGCCCGAACGACTCCTGGGTTTCCTCCCAGGCGTCCATGCCGGCGTCCTGCAGCCGACCGTACCGCTCGAAGAGGACCTCGATCGTCGGCTGCGTCGACATCCGTGGGAACATGACGACGCCGTATCCGAGCTCCGCGGCGCGAGACAGCGACACGACCGGAGAACCGCCGCTACAGTTGTACAACAGCGGGGCGTCGACCTCCGCGGCCACCCGTTCGAGCTCCCCGACGTCCTTCGGTCCCTGTACGAACGCGACGTCCGCGCCGGCGTCACAGTACGCCGTGACCCGATCGATCGCCTCCTCGATCGTCCCGTCCGGCGCCCCGCGTGCGTCCGTCCGGGCGATCAGCACCATCTCCGGCGCGTACTCGTCACGGGCGGCCGCCGCCGCCTCGAACTTACCGACCGCCTCCTCACGATCGATGACCTGCTTCCCGTCCACGAAGCCGCATCGCTTCGGAAACGACTGGTCCTCGATGTGGATCCCGGCAACCCCCGCCCGACCGAATTCGCGGACGGTTCGACGGACGTTCACCGCGTTGCCGAATCCGTTGTCCGCGTCCGAGATCACCGGAACGTCGACGGTTTCCTGGATGTACGTCGCGTTCTCGACCATCTCGGTGAGCGTCAACACGCCGACGTCCGGATGGCCGATCTTCGCGAGGGACGTGCCGTTTCCCGTCATCGCCACCGCCTCGAAGCCGACCCGTTCGGCGACGCGAGCCGAGAGGGGGTCGTGGACGCCGGGTGCGACGAGGAGATCGTCCGACTCGATGCCTGCTCTGAGCGCTGCTCCGTAGCTCATATGCGTTCGTCGTCCCCGGCCACACTAAGCGTACCGCATGTCGCGTACCGCGTCGGTGGTCGGGACGGCACCGAAAGGCCGGTTCCCCAATCCTGATATAGCCGATGCGCGAAAGGACGGTACGAAATCGACCGTGACCCTCTACACGCAGATCGTCCGGAACGGGCGGGAGATGGCGGCTGACCTCTGGCGAGACGGAAAGGGATGGGTTCTCCTCGCCGTCGGGGCGGGGTGGTTCCTCTCCATCGGCGTCCGGTACATCTACCCGTCGATCCTGCCGTTTCTCCGCGAAGCGTTCGCCATGGACCTCACCACCGCCGGGTTCCTCCTCAGTGCGCTCTGGCTGGCGTACGCGCTCGGGCAGTTCCCCGGCGGCGTGTTGGGCGATCGGTACGGCGAAGGGAACATCCTCGTGGTCAGTACGGCCATCTCGACGGTCGCGTTAGTGACGGTCGTTCTGTCCTTTTCCGTCTGGACGGTGTTCGCGGCGACGGTCGCGTTCGGGTTCGCGACGGGACTGTACGGACCCCACCGGTTCACGATCTTCACCGACATCTACTCGAAGCGCGCGGGGACGGCCGTCGGCTTCACCATGGCGGCGGGCAGCGTCGGCAATACGATCCTTCCGGCGATCGCGGTCGCGATCGCCGGCTACGCCAGCTGGCGTCTCGGGTTCGGCGTGTTGATTCCGCTGTTCGTCCTGGTCTGTCTCTCGATCTATCGTTTCGTTCCGAAGCGAACCTCCGAGAGCACCGGCGACACCGACACCCTCTCGCGGGAGACGTTCCGCCGGCTGGCCACGGCGGTCGTCGGCGGCGGGATCCCGCTCGTCGTCGGCATCCACATCGTGACGGCGTTCGTGAGCAACGGTTTTCTCGGCTTCTACCCGACGTACCTCATCGAGGTGAAGGGGTTCAGTCCGCAGATGGCCGCCCTGCTTTACGGCTCGTACTTCGCGCTCGGCGTCGGCATCCAACCGATGACGGGGATGCTCCGGGACCGATTCGGATCGAAGTGGAGCCTCATGCTCGTCTCGGGGATGTTCTTTCTCGGACTGGTCGCCCTGCAGTTTGCGATCAGCCTCGTACACATCGTGGTCCTGACCATCCTGCTCAGTCATCGAAACGGGCTCGGCGTGATCACGAACACGTTCATCGCCGACTCGCTCGACGACGAGATCAAGGGATCCGGACTCGGCCTGCTTCGCACCTCGTGGATCCTCACCGGTGCCACCAGCCCCATCTTCGTCGGCATCCTCGGCGATCTGGGACAGCTCGAGTTCGCGTTCCTCGTGCTGGCCGGCATCGCCGGCGTCGCGACCCTCATGACGCTGTTCGTTCCCCGAAAGCGACCTCCGTAAACGCTTCACGGGAACCGTATCCCTCGAACCCGCTCGCATGAACGGAATACCAAATCGCCCGTCCGAACGGAATACCAAATCGCCCGTCTGAACGAAGTATCCAAACTCGTCCGTCCGAACGAAGACGTTCGGTTTTAAAAAGGCGTGTCCGACCACCCGCCGTCGACGTTCAGGCTGTGGCCGGTCACGTAGCTCGCGGCCGGCGAGGAGACGAACGCCACCGCCCGCCCGAACTCCTCCAACGTCCCGTTTCGTCCGAGCGGGATGATCCCCGCGATGAACTCGTCGCGGGCCTCGTCGTAGGAGAGCCCGTGTTCCTCGGCGTACCGGTCGATGTGGTTCGTGCGGTTTCGCTCCGTATCGGTGACCGGACCGACCTTCTTCGGACAGACGCAGTTCACGCGAACCCCCTCCTCGGCGTACTCCTCCGCCAACGACTTCGAGAGGCCGTAGATTCCGCTCCGGATCGTGTTGCCGAGGACGTGATTCGCCTCGGGCTGTTGGGTTGAGGTCGCGATGAGGTTCGTGATCGCCCCGCCGTCCTCCCTGATCGACGGGAGTGCGGCGTCGATGGCAACGATTACGCTTTTCAACACGAGCTCGTAGGTCTCGTCGAACTGTTCGATCGTCGCCTCCTCGAAGCCGATCTTCGGCGGTCCGCCGCTGTTGGTGACGAGCACGTCGAGGCCCCCCAACCGGTCGACCACGGTCTCGACGCGATCGCCGACCGCATTCGGGTTCGAGAGATCACAGGTAATCGTCTCGATTCGATCGGGTGAGGCGTCGGTTTCGTCGACGATCTCGGCCTTCGCTGCCTCCAAGTTCGACTCGCTCCGGGAGCTGATGGCGACGTGTGCGCCCTCGCCGGCGAGCGCCTTCGCCGATGCGAGACCGATCCCTTGACTCGACGCGAGCACGAGGGCTCGCGAGCCGTCTAACTGCAGATCCATGTGCACGTCCGGATCCGTGGCGAGCGAGATTAAACCTATGCGTCGCGGACGGCATCTCGGGGACCCATCAAGGTTAATTGGACGTACGCGGTAATGCATGGTATGGGAGATACTATCGCGGAGGCGCTCCTTGCGTCAGCATCGGGGGCTGAATCCGTCTCGCCTGGCGATCACGTGGTCTGTGAGGTCGACGTCACGATGACACAGGACATCCACACGCTCGGCATCGCTCACCTGCTCGAGGAGATGGGCGTCGAGGAGCTACACGATCCGGAGCAGCTCGTCGTCGTGCTCGACCACGAAGCCCCGTCACACCACATCGAGAACGCCACCGAGAAGTCGATGATTCGCGAGTTCGTCGACGATCACCCGGAGAGCACCTTCTACGACGTCGGCACCGGGATCAGCCACGAGGTGCTCCCCGAAAAGGGACACGTGCGTCCGGGCGATCTGATCATCGGGTCGGATTCACATACCGTAACGCACGGCGCGTTCGGCGCCGCAAGCACCGGCATGGGCGACACCGACGTGGCCTACGCGCTCGCGACCGGGGAAGCCTGGTTTCGCGTCCCGGAGACCATCGAGTTCGAGGTCCACGGAGAGTTCGGCGACCGCGTTTCAGCGAAGGACCTCGTGTTACACATCGCCGGGGAGTTCGGCTCCGACGTGGCTCGGTACAAGGCGATCGAGTTCCGTGGACCTGCAGTCGAGGCGCTCCCGATCGACGGCCGAATGACGCTGACGAACATGTCGATCGAGCTCGGTGCGAAGTTCGGGTTCACGCCCGTCGACGACGTCGTCACCGAATACGTCGAGGAACGGACCGACGAGCCGTACGAGGTGTTCCACGCCGACGCGGACGCCGAGTACGCGGAGCGGCACGTGATCGACGTAACCGACCTCGAACCACAGATCGCGGTGCCACACGACGTCGACGACGTCCACCCGATCTCCGCGGTTGATCCCGTCGCGGTCGATCAAGTGTTCCTCGGCTCGTGTACCAACGGAAAGTTCGACGACCTCGCCGCCGCCGCCGAAATCCTGGAGGGACACGAGGTCGCGCCGATGACTCGGTTCATCGTCACCCCGGCCTCCCGGGAGATCTATTCGCGCGCGGCGGAGGCGGGGATCATCCGAACGTTCAACGACGCGGGCGCCGTCGTCACCAGTTCGACGTGTGGTGCCTGCCCGGGTCTCGGCATGGGACTGCTCGGCGAGGGGGAGGTCTGTCTCGCCGCCCAGAACCGGAACTATCGGGGACGGATGGGCCACAACGAGTCCGAGATCTACTTGAGCAGCCCCGAAACCGCGGCGGCGACGGCGATAACCGGGCGCATCACCGATCCTCGGGAGGTGGGACGATGACCCACGAGGGCACGGCCCACGTCTTCGGCGACGACGTCAACACCGACTACATCACCCCGACGGACTACTTCTCGTTGTCGATCGAGGGGACCGCCGAGCACGTCTTCGAGCCGATCGCACCCGACTTCCACGATCGTTTCGAGCCGGGCGATCCGATCGTCGCCGGCGAGAACTTCGGCTCCGGGTCGAGCCGTGAGACCGCCCCGAAGGCGCTGAAGGTCGCCGGAGTGAGCGTCGTCGTCGCGGAGTCGTTCTCGCGGCTCTTCTATCGAAATGCGGTCGCGATCGGCCTCCCGGTCGTCACCGCACCCGGAGTCACGGGATCCGTCTCCGACGGCGACGAGATCACCGTCGATCTCGAGGCGGGCATCGTTCGGAACCTGACGACGGGTGCGGACGTCGAGACCGAACCGATGTCGCCGGCGCTTCGATCCATCTACGACGCCGGCGGACTGCTCGCACACTACGAACGACATCCGGAGGGCCTGGAGCTGGAGTAAGCGGCCGGGCGGCCGCCGGGTTGAACGACTCCGCGGCGAACCCCGAGCGATGTTTTATAACGGTTCGGACGGACGGTCAGCCATGGAGTCCACCAGTCAGCGCCTCGCGGCGTACGTGGCCGACGTCTCGTTCGACGAGTTCGACGACGACGTCGTCGAACGGACCGAGGACCTCGTCCTCGATACGATCGGTTGTACGATGGGAGGATTCACCAGCCAGCCCTCGAAGGCACTCCGCCGGGAGTATCAGGATCGCTCAGGGGACGAGTCCGCGCGGGTGATCGGTACCGATCGGGAGGTCGCAGTCGAGTACGCGGCGCTCATCAACGCGACGATGGCCCGCTACCTCGATTACAACGACTGCTACATGGGTCCCGATGGGGCCTGTCATCCGAGCGACCACATCATGCCGCTGTTGTCGGTGGCGGAGGCGACGGGTGCGAGCGGCGAGGCGTTCCTCGAATCGGTCGTCACGGCCTACGAGGTGCAGTGTCTCGGCATGGATCAGGCTCCCGTTCGGGCACAGGGTTTCGACTACGTCGCCTGGGGAGCGTACTCGAGCGCGGCCGCAGTCGGCAAGCTACTCGGGCTCGATCGCGACGAACTGGTGAACGCGATCGGCATCGCCGGCACGGCGAACGCACCACTGTACGTCGGCCGTCGGGATAGCGTCTCGATGTGGAAGGGCGTCGCACATCCGTACGTCACCCACAACGCGATCCAGGCGTGCCAGATGGCACGGTCCGGGTTAACCGGCCCGGACGAGGTGTTCGACGGGACGTTCGGGTTCCGCGAGGTCGTCTCGCCGAACGAGCTGACGTTCGGCGAGGTGCCCGCCGGCGACGGCTACCGCATCATGGATGCCGGGTTCAAATACTTCGCCTGCGGGTACTACATCCACGCCCCGGTCACGGCGGCCCTCGAACTGCTCGACGAGCACGGGTTCGATCCGACCGACGTCGACGCCGTTCACGTGGAGACGTTCGACCACGCGGCGACGGTTCTCGCCACGCCGGACAAGTGGTCCACGACGCAGAATCGTGAGACGGCGGACCACAGCATCCCGTACACGGTCGCCGTTGCGCTCGTCGACGGCGAGGTCACGCCACGGCAGTACGCCACCGACAGGCTCCGCGATCCGACCGTCCACGCCGTCATGGAACGGGTGACCGTCGAGGCGGATCCCGACCTGACGGCACACCGGGAGGCGAACCCACGCGACATTCCGGCGCGAGTGACGATAGCGATCGGCGACGAGACGTACGTGTCCCGAGTCGATGCGCCGCTCGGACACGCTCGTCGTCCGATGACGGACGAACAGTTGACCGGCAAGTTCCGGTCGCTCTGTCGCGGACTGCTCGAGGAGCACGCCGTCACCGAGGCACGTGCCCTCGCGGGGAGCGTCCGAGAACTGGAGACGGTCGATCCGCTCGTCGACACGCTCGTCGTCTGAACCTCTCGGAGCGGTACGTTTAAGCCACTCTCTCCGATACTATCACCCATGCTGGACACTATCAAAGAAGAACGGGCCGACTACCTGTTCCTCGCGGGCGTCACCGTCATCACGGCGTATTTCGTCTACGCGACGGCGACCCTCACCCGTCCGGACTCGGCGTCCGTCCCGTGGGTCATTCTGATCATCATGGTCGCATCGCTCGTTGCGATCTACGTGTTCAAACTGTTCGGGGATCGGATCAGAAGTGCCCTCGGGTTCTCGGAGCGTGAGGACATACTCGACATCGGTGATGATGGTGACGAGGACGACGAGGCGATGTTCGAGATCGATCTGATCGGTGTGAGCAAGGAGCTGGCCATCATCAGCGCCTACGTGATCGGATTGTTGTACGTCGGATTCTTCACCTCGACGGTGGCGTTTATCACCGGCTACATCCTCGTAAAGGAGACCTCGCCGCTGAAGCGTCGGCTCGCATACGTCGCGATCTGGAACGTCGGGGTGCTCGGCGTCCTCTACGTGTTATTCGTTGAGCTCCTCCGCGTCTCCGCCATCTTCCGCCTCGGGTTTCTCCCGTAACCGGTCGCATCCGTCCTGCCGCCGTCCTCCGTCCCTCGTTTACTCGTGTGATCCATCCGTCGAGACTGATCGGCGTGTTTGTCGTCATATCCACGTCACACCCGCCCATGACGGGTGGAACGCGTGAGTAGCGAGGGCGACCGACGGGGCCCTCGACTGTGAGCGGCGAAGCCGCGAGCGACGTGCGCGAGCGAGGTTGGGGAGACGTGCCAGGGTGCCATCGAACGGCTCTCACGTCTACTATGCGGGCATCCTCATTCGATAAGTGCAGACGACGTGGCGAGCGATCCCGAACTCGGTCGGTTGTTTATAAGGGGCCCGGATCGGGCGACGATGGCATTTATAAATCCATCATGGCAGGTTTGTGATCGGCGCGCGCGAGAAACGCGCGCGCCGACCGCCACGGAACGATCAGATAAGGCGTCGTCA
>LFFM01000375.1_pt1 | contig 30601 bp, 26 predicted proteins | sample 643131 | NCBI WGS metagenome assembly LFFM01 (sample SAMN03777445, study PRJNA286221) | soda lake metagenome | biome: soda lake; feature: Kulunda steppe; material: water; isolation source: sample Tc-Br brine of Tanatar trona crystallizer | place: Russia: Kulunda steppe | collected 2011-07
AGCACCAAGTCATGCCCCATCGAGATGCGATGGAGCAGGGAGTGCGAGCAGAGTATCACGCCTGCCCGGTAGCAGGGATCCAGTCCGGCCATGAAATATCCATGAGCCGAAGCTGCTGCTGCACTAGGCTTCCGTCTCCAGGTGGGCCAGTCGCTCGGCAGTCTCGGCCATGCGCAGGGCTTGGATGATCGGCTCCAGGTTGCCGTCCATGATGTCGCTGAGCGGATAGTTCTTGTCATCGCCTTCCAGGCGGTGGTCCGTGACGCGGTCTTGCGGGTAGTTGTAGGTGCGGATCTTGGCCGAGCGATCGCCCGAGCCGATGGCCGACCGCCGCACTTCATCGCGCTCCATGCGGCGCTCCTCCAGTCGCTTTTCGTAGAGCCGGGAGCGTAATACCCGCATCGCTTTGTCCTTATTCTTATGCTGACTCTTCTCGTCTTGGCACGACACCACAAGCCCGGTGGGAATGTGCGTAATCCGAACCGCCGAGTCAGTGGTGTTGACGCTCTGCCCCCCCGGACCGCTGGACCGGTACACGTCAATTTTGAGTTCGTGCTGCTGGATATCCACGTCCACGTCTTCGGCCTCGGGCAACACCGCCACCGACGCTGCTGAGGTGTGGATGCGTCCGCTTGATTCGGTTTCGGGTACGCGCTGGACGCGGTGCACGCCGCTCTCGTACTTCAGCGTACCGAACACCCCTTTGCCCTGCACCCCAAGAATGATTTCCTTAAAACCGCCTTGCGAGCCCTCTGACAGGTCCATGATCTCCACAACCCAGCCCTTTTTCTCGGCATACCGCTGATAGAGGCGGTACAGATCGCCGGCGAAGAGCGCTGCTTCGTCACCGCCCGTGCCGGCACGGATTTCCATGATGGCATCGTTGGCGTCTTCATCGTCCTTCGGGACAAGCGCCACGCGCAGCTCCCGTTCCAGTTGGGGCAGTTGGTTTTGGACACTTTGAAGCTCATCCTTCGCCATGGCCACCAGTTCGGCATCCTCTGCTTCCTCCACGAGCTCCCGTAGCTCTTCCCGCTCGTCGAGGGCGGCTTCGTAGGCGTTGATCAACTCCACGACCTCTGCCAGCTCGGCGCGCTCAGGCCCCAGTTCAGCCATTTGGTGCGGGTCGGTAGCCACTTCAGGGCGCGACATCAGGTCAGTGACCTCCTGAAACCGGCGTTTGATTTCTTGAAGAGCGTCTACGTTTAGCATACAAAGGGAAGTCGGTGAAAGGCGAGTGTAGAACATCCTATGCTGCGACGGGGGTTCCGTTCGGAAGACAACCCCAGGCGCACCTCTGTTGGCTCAGGTATCGCCGCCCCAGCACATGCAAACCGCTTACAATCGCCACGTCTTGTGAAGGGTTGGCGAAGAACGAATATTCCGGTGTGTCTTGCCGACCTTACGCCACAGACATCAGTCCTACGCCTCGATTTCTATCACATTATCTCCGCGCACCGCAATGCGGTCACGCCCAACATTCTTCACGATGAAGACCTCGAGCGAGCGAATGCTCTCTCGAATGTGTTGTGTGTGCATGCGTAACTGCCACTGTGCGGAGAAGGCCACCTGGTCGCTGGGATAGTGTAATTCTACATATTCCTGCTGATCTGCAGCCCGTCCTCCGCATTTGGAGCGCGGGCTTTTTTTGTGGCGCGCGTTTCCTTCTGTGGTGCCGGTGGGCGGTTGGCCGCCTTACTGTTTCACTCATGCATCATTCACACCACACCATCATGGATACGAAATTCGCGTACTGGGTCCCGAACGTCAGCGGTGGACTTGTGATTACCGACTGGCCGATGAAGACGGACTGGAGTTGGGAATACAACAAAAAGCTCGCACAGACGGCCGAGCAGGTCGGTTTCGATTATGGCCTGGCACAGGCCCGCTTTTTCGGAAGCTACAACGCCGAGCAACAGCTTGAGGCTCTGTCGGTGGCCAATGCCCTCGCCTCGCATACGGAAAAACTCCGGCTCATTGGCGCCGTCCACCCTGGCCAGTGGAAACCGGGCCCCATCGCTAACTTCGTGGCCACGGCCGATCATATCAGCAAGGGCCGGTTTCACCTTAACGTGGTGAGCGGCTGGTTCAAGGACGAGTATACCCGCTTCGGTGAACCGTGGCTCGACCACGACGAGCGCTATGAACGCAGCGAAGAGTTTATTCAGGTGCTGAAGGGCCTCTGGACCGAAGATCTGTTCAGTTTCAACGGCCGCTTTTATCAAATCGATCAGGCGCCGTGCGAACCGAAGCCGGCATCACCTCCCGACATCTTCCAGGGTGGCAATTCCCAGCGTGCCCGCCGCATGGCCGCCCGCGTCTCGGACTGGTTCTTCATCAATGGGGGTAGCCTTGAGAAAATCAAAAGCATCATTGATGACGTGAAGGGCTACGCGGACGCGTACGGCACGGAGCCGCCCAAGATTGGCGTGAATGCGTTCGTTATCGCGCGTGACACCGAAGCCGAAGCCAAGCAGGTGCTGGAAAATATCATCGAGCATGCTACGGAAGAAGCCGTGGAGGGCTTCAAAGAACAGGTGCGGCAGGCCGGGCAGTCCTCCCCCGAGGGCGAAGGCATGTGGGATGACTCCGACTTCCGCGACCTTGTGCAATACAACGATGGCTTCAAGACAGGCCTGATTGGCACCAAGGAGCAGATCGTGGAGCGTATCCGGCAGCTCGATGCTATCGGCGTTGATCTCGTGCTGACCGGCTTCCTGCACTTTACGGATGATCTGCCCGCCTTCGGACGCGAGATCATTCCGGCGGTTCGCAAGGCGGAGCCGCTGCCGTCCGTACGTGCGGCGGTTCCCGCCTGATGTGGCGTGACGTGTGAAGCGTGAGGCGTAATCTTAAAATGCCCTTACGTTTCACTCATCACGTATCACGTATCCTTGGTCCAAATTTATGCTGGCCAAGATCGACGCTTGACAGAGCATGTACCCCTACAGACAAAAAAAGAGGACTCAGGGCTATGAGTGATCTTCTGGGCATCGTTGGCAGCCGATCCCATCCGTCGAAGACACGGGCGGCCGTACAGGTCGCCCTCGACGCCGCGGAGGTGGCCCATGGTGTGGAAACGCGCGTGCTCCATCTGGCCGACTACGACATCGTCCCGGCCGACGGGCGCGCGCTGGACAAATACACCGGCGATACCGCCGATGCCCTTCAGCAGATCATCGAGAGCACCGCGTACATCATCGGGACGCCCGTCTACCGGGCGTCGTATGCGGGAGCGCTGAAGAATCTGTTCGACATGATTCCGCGCGGCATGTGGCAGGCCGATGTGGCTCCACTCGCTAACGCCGCCATAGGCTTAATTGCCACGGGCGCCACACCGCACCACTACCTGGCGGTGGAGAAAGAACTGGCGCCCCTGCTGTCGTTTTTCGGGGCTTACGCGGTAGGCAGCGGCGTGTACGTGCACGGCGACCAGTTTACCGAGTATGAGGTAACCGACCCTGCCGTGACCGAGCGCCTCCAGCATCTGGGAGCCGGCACCATAGACCTCGCGCGCGCCATCGCCGCCAGCCGATCACTCTCGGCCCTGGGTCCTCAATTTTAATTTCGAGATGCCATCCCTACCAGCAATGTCTTCATCTATTGACCGTCCCGTCTCACCACAGGACTTCCGAGGACTGATGCGCCGCGTGCCGACGCCCGTGACGGTGGTAACTGCTGCCGACCAGAACGAGGCGCGAGGAGCTACCATTGGATCGTTTACCAGCGTTTCCCTTGAGCCTCCGCTAATCTCGTTCAACGTAGCCGTTGAAAGCCAACTGGAGGTTGTGCTCCGCCAGGCCTCCCACCTCGCGGTGCATCTGCTCGGGGCTCAGCAGTCGAAGCTGTGTACCCATTTCGCGGTCCCTGAACAGGCAGGGCATAAACAACTGAGCACAGCTCCCCATCACCGTACCCGTCATGGAACGCCCATCCTTGATGCGGCGCAGGCCGTCCTCTACTGCCGCCTGCACGCATCGCACGAGGCAGGAGACCATCGCATCATCGTAGGGCGTGTACTATCCATCGACGAGCGGGAGCGGAAGCAACCGCTCGTCTATTATCAGCAATCCTACAGGAGCGTCCGATGAACCGACGCGGCACGAAGTTCTACTCCACCGTCACGCTCTTCGCGAGGTTGCGGGGCTGATCTACATGGCAACCGCGCATCACAGCGATGTGGTACGAGAGGAGCTGCAGCGGGATGGACGTGAGGAGTGGGGACAGGAATTCCTCCGTCTTCGGCACGCGGAGGACGTATTCGCAGAGGCGGTCCAGCTCACCGTTGCCTTCGTCCGTGATGGCGATGACGGCACCTTCCCGCGCCGCCACTTCTTCGATGTTCGAGATGATCTTATCGTACGTCCGGTCGCGGAGCGCGGTGAACACCACCGGCATAAACTTGTCGATAAGCGCGATCGGCCCGTGCTTCATCTCCGCGGCCGGGTAGCCCTCGGCATGGATGTACGAGATCTCTTTGAGCTTCAGCGCCCCTTCGAGCGCGACCGGGAAGTTGTAGCCCCGGCCGAGGTACAGGAAGTTTTCGGCGTAGCGGTAGACCTTGGCCATTTCCTTGATCGTGTCGGTCTGGTCCAGCACCGTTTGCACCTTTTCGGGGATGGCCTGGATGGCGTGCAGGTTGTGGGCAATCTCGGCCTGGCTGAGCGTGCGCCCTTCGGCCAGCTTCATGGACAGCATCGCCAACACGAGCACCTGGGCGGTAAACGCTTTCGTGGAGGCGACGCCAATCTCGGGGCCGATGTGCAGGTACACCCCGGCGTCCGTCTCGCGGGCGATGGTGGAGCCTACCACGTTGCAGATGCCGAGCGTCAGCACCCCCTGCCGCTTGGCTTCGCGGACGGCGGCCAACGTATCGGCGGTCTCGCCACTCTGGGAGATCACGATGACGACGTCGTCTTCCCGCAGGATCGGGTTGCGGTAGCGGAATTCGCTGGCGTACTCGACTTCCACCGGGACCCGGGCAAATTCTTCGATGAGGTACTCGCCGACCAGCGCAGAATGCCACGAGGTGCCACACGCCGCAATGATGATGCGGTTGGCCGCGCGCAACTGGTCCATCACATCCATGAGGCCGCCCAGCACGACGCGCCCTTCACTGGCCCGCACCCGCCCCCGCATGCAGTCTGTCAGCGCCTTGGGCTGCTCCATGATTTCCTTCAGCATGAAGTGCTCGTACCCCTGCTTCTCGATTTGCTCGATGTCCCACTGCAACTCATGGACTTCCTTCTGCAGGGGCTGATTGGCAATCGTGCGCACCTCGTATCCGCTGCGTCGGACGACGGCCATCTCACCGTCGTTCAGGTACACGACCTGGCGGGTGTGCTCAATGAGCGCCGACGCATCGGAGGCGATGAAGTACTCCTGCTCGTTTACGCCCAGCAGTAGGGGGCTCCCGTTGCGCGCCGCCAGCAGCAGGTCGGGGTCTTCAGAGGAGACAATGGCGATGCCGTACGTCCCAACCACCTTGGTGAGCGCCTGCGAGAGCGCTTCGGGCAGAGCCAGCCCCTGCTCTTTACGCACGTGGTCAATCAGGTGCACGAGCACTTCCGTGTCCGTCTCGGACGTGAACGCGTAGCCCTTCTCCTGCAATTGCTTCCGCAGCGTGGCATAATTTTCAATGATGCCGTTGTGCACAAGCGCAAAGGCGCCATCGCTGCTGGTGTGTGGGTGCGCGTTCTTATCGTTCGGAAAGCCATGGGTCGCCCAGCGTGTGTGGCCCACGCCCAGCGTGCCCTGCACCCGCACGTTTTCCACAGCCTTGGCCAGGGCGCTCACCTTCCCTTTCTGCTTACGCACCACAAGACTGTCGTCGTCCACGATGGCCAATCCGGCCGAGTCGTAGCCGCGGTATTCAAGACGCTGCAGCCCAGTCAGCAGCAGATCGTCTGCTTGCTGCGGACCAATGTATCCAACAATGCCACACATAGACGTAAGGGGGACTTAGGGAGAAGGTAGCAGAATAGTGGTTATGCCGAGACGTGTGCGGGGGCGACGTTCCGCCCGACCACTTCAGCAATGGCACGGACGTGCGTCATGAGCTGTACGAACTGATCAAACAGTAGCGATTGCGGGCCGTCGCTTTTGGCGGCGGGGGGGTTGGGATGCACCTCTACCATGAGGCCATCCGCACCGGCCGCTACAGCCGCGCGGGCCATCGGCAGCACGGCATCGCGCCGGCCGGTGCCGTGGCTGGGGTCGGCAAAGATCGGCAGGTGGCTCTTCTGCTTCACCACCGGGATGGACGAGAGATCGAGCGTGTTGCGCGTCGCCGTCTCAAAGGTACGAATGCCGCGCTCGCACAGGATGACGTCCGGGTTGCCGTGGGCGATCAAGTACTCGGCGGCCATGAGCCATTCTTCGATAGTGGCCGAGGCCCCGCGCTTCAGGAAGACGGGCTTCCCGGCGTGCCCCAGCTCTTTAAGTAGATCGAAGTTTTGCATGTTGCGCGCGCCCACCTGAAAGATATCCGTGTACTGGTGAATGAGGTCGATCTTGGCAATGTCCATCACTTCGGTGATGACGCCAAGATCATGCCGGTCGCCGGCGGCGCGCAACAACCGGAGGCCTTCCTCCCCCAGTCCCTGAAACGAATAGGGCGACGTCCGCGGCTTGAAGGCACCGCCGCGCAGGAGCGTCGCGCCATGCGCCGCCACATGCGCAGCCGTCGCTTCCATCTGCTCCTCATCCTCCACCGAACACGGCCCGGCGATGACAGTCAGCGTATCGCCTCCAATCGACCGCCCCGCTACGTCGATGAGGGTGTCGTTCTTTTTCCAGGAGCGGCTGGCAAACTTGTAGGGCGAGGTTACGCGGTAGACGTCGGCCACCCCCTCCAGCACCTGAATGTGGCGCACGTCAAAGTCGGGCTTTACGCCGATGGCGCCCAGCACGGTCTGGTTCACGCCGCTGGACCGGTGAACGTCGAACCCGTAACCGTTCAGGCGTTCGATGACATCTTCGATAGCAGGTTCGCCCGCATGGGGGCGCATGACAACAACCATAAGGCTACAGCACAGTGAGTGATAAGAGACAGATAAGCCGCATCCACGGGAGAAAACGCCGGTGTAACCGACCACGGCGCCCCAAAAGTTTCGGCGGGGTGTGCTACTGGTAGCGGTCGAGCTTGAACTTCTCTCCAAGGTACCGCTTGCGCACCTCCGGATCCGCCACCAGTTCTTCGGCGGTGCCGGTCTTCAGGATCTGCCCTTGGTAGAGCAAGTAGGCGCGGTCCGTGATGGCGAGCGTCTCATGCACGTTATGGTCGGTGATGAGCACGCCGATGCCGCGCGTCTTGAGCTCGGCCACGATGGCCTGGATGTCTTCCACGGCGATGGGGTCGACCCCGGCAAACGGTTCATCCAGCAGAAAGAAGCGCGGCTTAACGGCCAATGCCCGGGCGATCTCGGTGCGGCGGCGCTCTCCACCCGAGAGCATGTACCCCTTCGAGTCGCGCACACGGTCGAGGCCAAACTCGTCCAGCAGCTGCTCCACCCGGGCCCGTCGCTCCTGCTTGTCCAGGTTCTGAAACTCCAGCACGGCGCTGATATTTTGCTCCACGGTGAGGTGTTGAAAGACCGACGACTCCTGCGCCAGGTAGCCAATACCGAGCCGGGCGCGCTTATACATCGGGAGCCGGGTGATGTCGCGCGTACCGAGCCGCACCCGCCCCTCGCTGGGCCGCACCATGCCCACAATCATGTAGAAGGTGGTGGTCTTGCCAGCCCCGTTGGGCCCCAGCAGGCCTACGATCTCCCCCTCGCCCACCTGCAGATGCACATCCTGCACGACGGGTACGCGTTTGTAGCGCTTGGTGAGGCCCTCGGCGTGCAAGGTCAGGGGGGCAGGCGTGGCGTCGGGTTCAGCCATGGCAGGGGTTGGGGAGGCAAATAGCAAGAAGGATAACGCGCTACCGGGCCTCCGTGTCCGGCGGAGCGTTGGTTGGTGGTGGATCCGCAGGGGGTGGGTCCGCGGGTGGTGCGTCGGGGCGAGGCAAGGGCACCTCGCCGGGAAGCGCGGGCGGCGTGTCGTCGGGCAAGGCCGGTACCAGCGGCGCGTCCAGCAGGCCGCGGCGGAGCCAGTGGTGCGGAGGCGGTGGGCGGTCGGGGAGCAGCTTGCCGGTCAGGTAGGCAAAGAGCTGCACGCGCTGCTCGGGGACTTCATTCAACAGCGAGGCCTGCGTCGGACGCAATGCCGGCAGCCAGAGAAAACCGTCCAGCTCCAGCGGATCCGGTACGAGGTCTTCTTCCCAGTACTGGCCTTCCGGGCTCGGGGCAAAGTGGAGGTACTCCAGTTCGTCGCCCTTAAACCGGAAGAAACCCGCATCGGCCCGCACACGAATGGCGCCGTCGGGCTCCCCGGCCTCTGTGTGCCGGTGGTAGATGGCCTCGGCGTTGGGCCAGACGTCGAAGGCGCGCATCGAATCGGGAGTACTGATGCCATCCAGCATGCGCCCGCGCAACTGATGAATGCGCTGCGTGGTGCTGTCGAGCTGCGCCAGGAAGACGTGCCCGCGGCCGAAGATCGAATCGACAGGCGCGCCGCCGCCGCTGCGTACCCGGATCGTGTCGGCGCTCATCTGCGACTCTTCGAACCACCCGATGGGATCCTGGAAGAGGCGGGCTTCCTCCAGCGGCTCCTCTGCGTCGTCGCCGCGATCTGCGGAGAGAGGTGTGAGGGGCCTGGGTGGTGCATCCGCGGCGGGTGCATCCTCCGGACCTGGTGGCGGGGCCGCTGTGGTGTCCGCTTCCGTGGCGGCGGGCGCCCTCGCATGCGCGGCCTCGCGGGAGGCGTCTGCCAGCAGGACCTCCAGCGTATCCGCCTCCGGGGGCGGATCGCCCGGCACGGGGAAGTACCCCGGCTGGTAGCGATCGTACACTGCCGAGTCGGCTACCGCCGCAAAGTCGGCCTGCCACGACCGCACCTCGCCCCGCCCAATGATCCGGCGGTGGCCCTCCGTCTCTTGCGTAAACAGCCAGTCCGCGCGCAGCATGAGGGTATCCAGCTGGTCGTCCTCGTAGCGGAGCTGGTAGACGAGCGCACGCCCCTCTACCCGGCTGCGCTGCTGTTTGTCATCGTTAAAGGCGTAGTCGCCCAGCAGGTACGTGCGCGTGAGGGAGTCGGCGGGCGTGTCTTCCTGCCCCTCATCCCGTTCGAAGCGCTCGATCAGCACCCGCCCGCGAGCGTGCGAGATCTCCTCCTCCCGATAGAACCGGATGGAGTCGGCCTGCAAAAAGGTGTCGTCGGCCGTAAGCTGCACAAGCCCCTCAAAGTCCGCCCGGTTCTCTTCCGAAAAATAGGTGCCGGCCAGACTGGTGAGCGTGGAGGTAGAATCCACAAGCGTCACGCCCTGCATGAAGTCGGTGCGTTTCTCGTCGGTGAAGTGCAGGGCAGCAGGGGCAAACACGCGCACCTCACCATCGGACAGCTCTACGCGGCCCAGCGCCTCGCCCACCTTGGAGCGGCGGTTGTAAAAGACGGTATCGGCGCGAAGCGAGTCGCCCCGGTCTGCAATCAGCACGTTGTCGAAGAAGAAGATTTCGTCGCGCTCCAGGTACTGCACGGCGCGGTCGGACTGCAGGTAGGTGCTGTCTTGCAGCAGACGCACGTTGCCCTGCAGGTAGCGTACCCGTTCCTCGTTTTCGATGCGCTGCTCCACGCGGTCGACATTCTGGATGAAGACCTGCTGTGCGGTCGCTTCGGCGTCCTGGGCGTGCGCCGTTCCCGTTCCACCCGTGAGGGCCAGCAGCACCACGAGCGCAACACACAGCCCTCGGGATACCTCGCGCGGAAGGCGCCTCAGGCGAATTTGATATGGCAGGGCGACCTGATTCACTCCGTATCCTCGGTGGCGTCCGTGGTGTCGTCAGCATCCGGATCGGGCGGATCGTCTTCCAGGGTAACCTGCCCCGTGACCCGCCTGATCTCGTACGTTTGTAGCGTTTCATCGCCTTCCAGTTCGTAGCCTTCAACTTGCTCGGTGGGCGTGCGCAGCCGCACAAAGCCGGGCGCCTGGAGCCGCTGCGCCTCTTCATCCCAGATCAGAAACTCGGTTTCCAGCAGGCGCTCCTCAGCAGACCGCACCCGCACGTCCCCGTCGGCCTCCATGCGGCGGTCGTCTGTATAGTAAAAAAAGCGGTTGGCCGTTACGGTCGCGGTAGAGTCCCCCGCTTCATCAAAGAGAAACGCCACGGTTTGCTCGGCCTGGCTGTCGCGGTCGTGCTGCAGCAGGGTGTACGTGCTGTCGTGGTCAAACACCGCCATGTAGCCTGCCTCCACGTGCAACCGGGGACGGCTCACCTCCTCCCCTCGCAGCACCTGCGATACGGTGTAGCGGACGTCCCAGCTCTCCTGCGTGGGACGTTCGGATGGGTCCGCTTCGTCCACAGCGGCAGGGGAACCGCTGCGCTGCTCACACGCGCTGAGAGCGATGCCCAGCAGAAGCAGGACGCCAAGACGGATCAGGGAGCGCATGCCAACTGGAAGCAGAAAGACGATGAATACCGTGATGCCAATGGGCGATCGCCGAAGCGTCGGGCTCCGAATTGGAGGGCGCGCGCAACAATACTCACCCCATGTGGGTGGATGCCACCCGCTTTCGAACAGCCGCCTTGTGTTCTCTTTAGATAACAGACCCCACAGCCCCTCGTGAAGTTCAGTCTGGCCGATGGACGCTCGTGACGGGAGTATGGAGAAGGCCTTTTTTCTGATGATAAAATTGTTAGTTTAGAGGGGCCGCACGGTATAGCCCGCCAGGTGTTAAAGTTGCGCACCGCCAACCGATACCCGTGCTGTACCCCCCGCAACGCGCTATGCAACGCCCCACTGCACCCGTGTACTTAGATTGATCCACTGCACCATGAGCCTTGAGCTAAAAACACATAACGAAGAAACGGTGATCGTGCGCATCGGCAAAGCCCTGGATTTCAGGAATGCCTCCGAGTTTAAAGCGCAGTGCCAAGATCAGGTGCAAGAAGGGGCCCGCAACTTCATCTTGGATTTTTCCGATACCGGTATTTTGGACTCCACCGGGCTCGGGTCTATCTTTTCCCTGTACCGGCAAGTCTCCCCGCTAAACGGACAGGTGGTCTTTGCGTCCGTCTCGCGCCCGGTGCAGGTGGTGGTGCAGCTAACACGCACCTATAAAGTCTTTCGCCAATTCCCTTCTGTGGAAGCGGCCCAAGACACCCTCGCGTAGCTTTTCGCCTCCCTGCCCTTCTCGCGGTCGTTGTGCGCCATGTCGGCTGAACACCATACCTTTTCCGATCTTGACGTTCTTATTGATCAGGTCCATGACCTGTTTGATGAATGGGAACGCAGCGAACGCTTTGCCCCTGCCCTCGGCGTGGATGACCTGAACCGCCTGAAACTGGCTGTTCACGAGTGGCTCGCAAACCTGGTGCAACATGCCCATTTCAACGGACATCATCCCCAGATCGGTCTCTCCGTCGCGCTACAGGAGGACGGCATCCAGTGCACCATCAGCGATAATTCGGATGGCTTTAACCTGGATGATGAGTTGACCATCCGCTCCACGTCGCTGGAGTCCTTGCCCGAACGCGGCATGGGTCTGTTGATGCTACAGGCCTGCACGAAACGCCTCTCCTACCAACGCGTGAATGGCTCCGTGCAAAAATTAGAATTCGTCGTCTCTACGAAAGACAATCCATGGCTGAAAATTCAATTCTCATAGTAGAGGACGAACGCACGCTACGGCGCCTGCTGGAATACCGGCTCGGCAAGACGTACCGGGTGCGCACAGCGGCCAATGGCGAGGAAGCCCTGGCGTACGTACACGAGGAGGCGCCTGACCTCATCGTGTCTGACATTATGATGCCCAAGATGGACGGCTTTGCCCTCCAGGATGCCCTCTCGGAGGAAAAGTCAACGCGCGCCATTCCCTTCATCTTTCTTACCGCAAAGGCTGACGAAACGAGCAAGCAGCGGGGCATGCGTACGGGGGTCGATGACTACATCACGAAGCCGTTTGACATCGACCAGCTGCTCTCCCGCATCGACCGATTGCTGGAACGGGCCAACGTGTACCAGTCGCAGCTTGACGCCAAGCTGGGGCAGGACTTCTCGGAGCGCCTGATGCCCAAGCGGATGCCGGAGGAGCCCGGCTACGACGCGACGTTCTACAACAAGCCGCGCGAGTACGGTGGCGGCGACATCTTTGACTGGAAGAAGGCCGGCGACGACTACTTCTTTACCCTGGGCGATGTGATGGGGAAGGGCCTGCAGGCCAAGTTCTACGCGTTTAGCTTTCTGGGCTATGTGCGCAGTAGCCTCAAGGCCATGATGGATTCCACGCGCTCCCCGGCCAAGCTGATGCAGAAGATCAACCAGGTGCTGGTTGAGGACGAGGTAATGGAAAACACGTTTGCCTCCCTCCTCCTTATCCGGTGGAACCCCAAGCGCCACGAACTCACCTATGCAAACGCGGGCCATTGCCGCCCCGTACTGGTGACCGATAACGGCCCCGAGCTTATCACGTACAGTGACATGATCCTCGGGCTGAAAGGCGATACGGAATACCAAGACTCTACCCTCACCATCCCGCCGGGGGCCGCCTTCATGGCCTACACCGATGGGCTGATGGAACAGCAGCCCCCCGACGGCACCATGCTCGGCGAGGAAGGGGTGATGCGGTGCACAGAGAACCTCCACACCGACGACGCCCCCATCGATCGATTGCTTGAGCAAGTGCTGGATGCCAGCCACAACGACCAGTTTGACGACGATATCCTGGTCTTCTGGCTGCAGCGTCACGCGTAGGTGCACATTGCAGCACTCGCCACGGAACGGGGATACGCCAGACGGGTCCGCCAGGCGGTTGTGTCGACTGCTTACGTCGCCGCGGATGAGGTATCCGGGAGCTCGGGCAGATCCATCGCTTCGTACGTGGGACGGAGCAGCCCATAGATGTGCTTGTCCCAGTACTGGTCGTCCCGCTGGAGGTAATCCCGCTCCGTACCCTCGTGCGTAAAGCCCATGCCCTCTACCAGGCGTTGCCACGCCGCGTTGTACTCAAACGTCTCTGCACTCACGCGGTGCATGCCGAGTGTTTCGAAGCAGTACTGCAGGACCAGCGCCAGGGCCTCCCGACCGTAGCCCTTTCCCCAGTAGTCACGGTCGCCGATCGTCAGCCCGACGAGGCAGTGCTGGTTGTGCCGGTTGATATCGGCGATGTGCACCACCCCGATGAGCGGCCCATCGATAGCGTGAATCTCCAGGTCGACATTGGTGAAGGAGGGCCGCAGCATGGACTCAAACCGCTGCTTGAAGGCCCCGAACCGCTCCTCCACATACGGCACCTCGGTGTCCATCCGGTTCAATTCCGGATCGTTGTTCCACTCAAAGTGGCGGTGGATATTTTCGATTTGCAGCGGCGTCAGACGCACCTTGGTGCCGCGCAGCTCGGAAGGCGGGGTGATCGTGTCAGTCATGGGATTGTTGCCAGTCTGTCATCAGGACGGAAGCGCTTCCATGTGGAGTATAGCGGACCGCAGGATACCCAAGTAGTTTCCTTTTCTGGCGCCTGCGACGTTAGAACCTTATGAAGCTCCCTCATGAAGCTCCCTCATGCTGCGCTGTGCAACTCCTTGGCCTGTTCCTGCAGCACAGCCCGTTGCACCTTGAGCCCCGCAGCGGCGCCTGCAGGCCAGGGATAGTACGCATCCGGGCGCTTGAAGCCCGCCAGGTGCTCGGCCAGCGCGTCATGCCAGGCATCGGGCGTGAATGCGGCGCCTGGGTTCAGCTTAACAAACGCGACGGGCCGTTCGCCATACGTAGCATCCGGGACGCCCACCACAACGGCCTCGGCCACACCTGAAAGCCGTAAGAGGGCCGTTTCCACTTCTTCCGGCTGAATATTTTCACCTCCTGAGATAATGAGGTTGTCTTTTCGGCCCTCTACGCACAGGTTGCCACCGGCGTCCAGATGCCCGAGGTCGCCGGTGGCAAACCAGCCGTCGGCCGTAAGCGGAAGGTCCAGCCCTTGGGGGGTCACGTACCCCTGAAACAGCGTCGCGCCACGCACGAGGATCTCGCCGTCCTCCGCAATGCGTAATTTGCGATAGGGCAGCACCGGTCCGGCCGTGCGCAGCTGCGCCCGGGACGCCGCCGGTGGCGTGGTGGTGACTTGCGAGCTCATCTCCGTCATCCCGTAGGTGGTATGCACCGGTAGGCCGCCGTCAAGTGCCTCGTCGATCAGCGTGGGCGGGAGTGCACCGCCGCCAAGCAGCACCGCCTGCAGCGTGGGGAGCGCATCCGCCGGCGCACCCCGCAGCAGCCGCTGCAGTTGCGTGGGCACCAGCGAAACGTGGGTGATGGCGTGGGCGCCGATAGCATCGGCAACCGGGAGATCCCGGGCGGCCTGTACCACCGTCGCACCGGCCAACAAACAGCGCATCAGGATGCCCAGGCCACCGACATGATACAGGGGCAGGGACAACAGCCACCGGTTGGCAGGTGTGAGGGGCAGGTTGGTGTTCGCCCCGCGCGCGCTCCACACGAGGTTGCCCAGCGAAAGGCACGCGGGCTTGGGCTGGGCCGTGCTGCCGGAGGTAAACAGGATCACCGCGGGCGCATCAAGTGTCCAGGTCGGCGCCGTGCGCTCAGCTGGGGCTTCCTGCGTCAGCGCGGACCACGGCAGCGTGGGGAGGTCGGTCGACGGGGCCGTGCCTGCGCGCACGATCTGCGCCGCACCGGCTGCGCGGGCCTGCGCGGTCAGCGCCGCCTCGGGCTGCCGGGTGCTCAAGACGCAGGCGGTTACCCCAAGCCGCCAGCACGCCAGCAGGAAACACGCCAGGCGCCATCCACGCGAGGCCTGCACCACCACGCGGTCGCCCCGGGCAACACCCTGCGCCCGTAGGCCCGCCGCCATGCCGCGCACCGTGGCATCGGCCGCCGCGTAGGTGCGGGTGCCGCCAGGGGCCACCCAAAACGGCGCGCTCGGTGCTTCATGCGCCGCTTTCGACAGAGGGCACGGAATGCAGTCCGACGTACTCATAAAGACAACCGGGTCAGGTTCTCAGTCACTACGGTCGGCTGCTGAAACGCCCCAGATGCCAGCGACACCTCCGCTCCATCGAAGGGCAGACGTGGCTGCAGGGTATCCTCCGCAAGGCGCCGGTAGGTGTCAAGCCCGGAGGCTTCGGGCGTATCCAGCGCCGCCGCCAGCGCCAGCAAGACGCGCATGCCCACGCCCGTCTCGAAGGCAGCGCTCAATACCGTGCGCCCGCCCCAGTCCGCGGCCACGGCGGCCAGCCGGCGCACGGGGACGGGCCCGCCCAGCAGCATCGGCTTGCAGACGAGCGCTGCCGCGTAGGTATGCTCGGCCACTGCTTCTGGGGCCAGCCCCACGAGCGTCTCATCCAGCGCTACCGGCCAACCCGTGGCTTCCGCAAACCGGGGGAGCTGCGAGGGGTCAGCCAGTGGCTCCTCGATATAATCGAGCGTATCCAGCGCGCCCAGCGCCTCAGCAAACGTGAGCGCCTCCGGCCACGACCACGCCCGGTTGGCATCCAGCCGAAGCGCCACTTCTGCGCCCAGCGCCTCCCGCGCCTGCCGCACGCGCACCACATCGGTGGCCACAGTGTGGCGGCCGACCTTCATCTTCACGACCGGATAGCCCGCTTGCTTCAGGCGCTGCGCCTCCGCCGCCAGGTCGTCCGAGGCGGTGAGCAGGCCATTCAGCGTGACGGTGGTGCGCCGGGCCGAACCAAGAACAGACGCAAGCGGCTGCCCGGCGTGCGCGGCAAGAAGCCAGGCGAGCGCGCCTTCCAGCCCACAGCGGACGGACGGGAGCAGCTCCAGCGCATCGACCGCGGCGGGAAAGCTACCCTCCGGCGTCAGTGCGTCGGCAGGCACGTCGCGATCTGTGAGCCAGGTGCAGAGGCGGCGGGCCTGCGCTTCGGCATCGGCCAGAGATCCAGGGCTGAAGGCGGGCAATGGTGCGATCTCCCCCCACCCCACGGCTCCACCTGCCGTGCGCAACTGCAGCAGCAGGCCCTCCCGCTCGGTCAGCCGCACCGGGCCCAGCCGCAGCGGCTTGGTAAGCGGCAGCGTGTAGCGATACAGCGAAGCGTCCGTCAGTTGTGGCATCAACAATCCCTCATGATGGAACGGGCCTGCGGATAGAGGGCACGGCCATAGCGCTATGCTCAGATCACCCATCCAACAGAAAACAACACCGCGTAGAGCAGCAGTAGCTGTCCCGTGCGCCCCAGCAGCGGGTTCAGCTTGGCCGGGTTGCGCTCGGTGGCCAGGGTATAGATCATCGGCACCGCGGGCAGTAGCGCAGCAGAGGCGAGCATGGCCCAGGGGGCGCCCGAGCCCGCCAGCCACAGGCCGACCGGCAGCTTGGCCGCCAGCAGGACACAGGCCGCGTACAACGCCACCCCCGCCGGGCGCCCGAGCCGCACCACCAGCGTGCGCTTTTGCGCGGCACGGTCCTGCCGCACGTCGCGGATGTTGTTGACCAGCAGAACCGCCGTAGCGAGCAGACCCGGCCCGAAGCCGGCCATCACTACGGCGGGGGTTGCCGTCAAGGCCTGCACGTAAAACGTCCCGGCCACCGCTACCGGCCCAAAGAAGAGCAGCACAAACAGGTCGGCCACGCCCAGGTACGCCAGCGAGTACCGTCCGCCCGCCGTGTAGAGCACGCCAAACAGGATAGACGCCAGCCCGATCGCGAGTACCGGCCAGCCGCCACGCCATATCAGGTACGACCCGACGATGAACGCCCCGGCAAAAACCGCGATCGTCGCCCGGCGCATCCTTTCGGGCGGCACCAGGCCAGCCTGGGTCACCCGCAGCGGCCCCACTCGGTCGTCCGTGTCGGCACCTTTGAGATAGTCCACGTAGTCATTGCTAAAATTGGTGCCAATCTGGATGAGCACCGCCGCCAGCAGCGCGCAGAGCGCCGCCGGTCCGTGGAAGGCGCCGGCCTCAACGGCAAACGCGGTCCCCAGGAGCACCGGCGCCACGGCCGCGGCGAGCGTCTTAGGCCGGGCTGCCCACGTCCACACCTGCAGGCGAGAAGGCGCTGGTGCGGCGGAAGGATCGGTGGAGGCGGCGCGATGAGCCATTAGCGAAAACACAAGGTTACAGACGAACGGGTGATGGGGCGAGCTGCAGCGCCAGGATGCGACGCACGGCGACAGGGTGCTCGTCCTGCACCACGTGGCCAGCCCCAGCACGCACGTGCGCCGTAATGGCTGGACTCGCTGCGGCCATCGCCTGAGCAATGGCGACGTACTTCGCGTCGCGGCCGCCGGCCAGCGCTGCGGTAGAGACGGTGAGGGCGTCCAGCCGTTCCCACAGCGACGGTTGTGCGCCGGTACCCATGGCGCGCAAGGAGCGAGCCAGTTCGGCCGGGTCGTTTTCTTGTCGAAGGGCGACTCGTTCGGCGCGAAGCGTGGGGGGCAGGCCGTCGAACACCGCCTGGCCGTACCAGCGCGCGACGAAGCCCTCAAAATCGGACTGCAAGGCCTCGGCCCGCGCAGCATCCTGTTGGCGCCGCTCCGCGCGGGCCTCGGCGGTTCGCAGGCCAGGCGAGGCAGAGACCAGCGTCAGCGACCGCACGCGGGACGGGTGTTGCAGGGCCAGGTACAGCGCCAGCCGCCCGCCCATCGAGTAGCCCACGACGTCCGCACGGGCCACCCTTTCGGCGTCCAGCAACGCGACAAGCGCGGCAGCGGCACCCGGCATGGTGTAGGTCTCGTCGTCCAGTCCCACCGATGCTCCATGCCCCGGAAGGTCCGGCATCAGCACCCGGTGCGTGGCAGCCAAGGATGCACTCCACGTCGCCCACGCGGCGCCACGGCCCATAAAGCCGTGCAGGAGCATCACGGCAGGTGCGGAGGCGCCTCCTCTCTGGTGGACGGATAGCATGGGCAACAGTACAATCGGATGGGTTGGCACCGGCGCTACGCTGGCAGCACAATATCCACCGACCGCACCGCGTCTATCAGCGCCTCGTGCAGCGCGCGATTCGCGGCGCGGTCGGTGTGGATTTCGATGAGGGTGGACGTGCCTTGCTGGCTGGCGCTCGTGTACACCTCAACAAACGCATCGGGCGTGGCGGGACGATGGTACGGCAGCCCGAATTGCTGCGCGGCGTGGGCAAAGTCCATCCCATGCGGCGTCCCGAAGTACGGCTCGAACACGTCCGTCGCGTCGGCAATCGGAAGAAAGTGGAAGATCCCCCCACCGTTGTTGTTGAGCACTACCACCACGACCGGCACCTGCTGTAGCAAAGCCAGGCTGTTGAGGTCGTGCAGGAGGGCGAGGTCGCCAATCAGCAAAGTAGCGGGACGGCCGCACCCGAGGGCAGCGCCAGCTGCAGTAGCCACCAGCCCGTCGATGCCGCTGGCACCCCGGTTGGCGATGACGGGCACGGGAGCACCTCCGGGGCGGCGTGCAAACCGGTCGGCATCGCGTACGGGCATACTGCTCGCCAACACCAGCGGATGGCCACCGGGCAGGTGGGCTGCCACAAGGCGCGCCACCAGCGGCTCGCTAAGGGTATCCGAGAGCAGCGCGCGCAACAGGGCCTCCTCCACGGCGGTATCTGCCCGCTGCCATGCCTTTGTATACGATGCAAGCACGGAAGCTGCGGGAAGCATATCCATCACGGTGCGGGCGAAGGCGGCAGGATCTGCCTGTACCCGGTGGGTCACGCCGTGGTGCGGATCGATCCGACGCGGGCCAGGATGCACCAGCGCGTAGGTCTCCGGCTGCCAGGCATGGAGGGCCTCCTGCAGCCGCTTCGACACCGGCGGGCCGCCCATCTGCACGACCACATCCGGCGCCAGCGCCTCGCGCCATTCCGCCCGCGCCAGCACGTGGTCGAAGGCCAGGCAGCGCGGGTCGTCAGCGCCGGGCGCAGCCAACTGAAGCTGGGACCCTACGTCGGGCATCAGCGGCCAGCCGAGGTGCTGCGCCAGCGCGCGTACGGCAGCGGTATCAGCGCTTGCGGGCATCCGGCCAGCGATCACCATGCCGTGCTCGGCTGCTTGCAAGCGCGCCGAAAGGTCATCGGAGAGCGCGGCGGTGGGCGCACCGGCGGCATAGGTCGTCCACGGTGTGGCGCGCGCTGCCCAGGCGCGCACCGGCGCCGTATAGGCGTCGTAGGTCTGCCCATCGGGGGTGGGCCCCAGCGGCTTGCGGTACATCAGGTTGAGATGCACGGGGCCCGGGTCAGCCGTGCCGCGGACGCGGTGCACGGCCTGATCAGCCATCGTCAGGATGGAGGCCAGCGGGACGTCGGTGCTGGGGGTGGGGACGTCCATCGCCCAGCGCACATAGTCGCCATACAGACCGGGCTGGTGGATCGTCTGGTTGGCGGCCGTATCGCGCAGCTCTGGGGGGCGATCGGCCGTGAGCAGCATTAGGGGGACGCTGTCGATGCTCGCCTCTACGATGGCCGGAAAGCCGTTGGCCAGCGCTGTGCCGGAGGTTGTAACCCAGCCGGCCGGGCGGCCCTTAGCGCGGCCGTAGCCCAGCGCTGCAAATGCCGTCCCCCGCTCATCGTAGTGCATCGTGGCCCGGGCGGTTGGATGCGCTGCCACCGCGGTGGTGAGGGGGGTACTGCGCGACCCCGGCGCCAGAAAGAACTGCGTCACCCCGGAGCGAACGAGCTCCTCCACGAGAACGTCGGCCCAGAGGCGGTTGAGGTTAGGAGCGTCGAGGATCAAGGCCGAGGACGTCGATGAAGTCACTGATTTTGTGTTCGATTTCTTGCCATTCGGCGGCGGGGTCAGAGCCGGCGACAATGCCGGCGCCCGAGAACAGCGACAGGTCGGCGCCATCCACGAGGCCTGAGCGGATCCCCACGGCAAAGGCCGCGGCATCGTCCTGTACCCAGCCTACCGGACCGGCATACCAGCCCCGATCCAGCGGCTCCACGGCGCGGATGTGCTGAAGCGCGGCGTCGGTGGGGGTGCCTCCCACGGCGGGGGTTGGATGCAACGTGCCCAGCAGATCCCACACGTCGACGCCCTTCTGAAGCCGTCCTTCTACCGCCGACTGCAGGTGCCGCTTGCGTGCCAGGCGCAGCTCGGACGGCTCCTCCTCCACCGTCAGCGTCTGGGTGAGCGGCGCCAGCGCCCGCCGGATGCGCTCGCGTACGAAGGCGTGTTCGCGCCGGTCTTTGTCGCTTTGCAGCAAGGCGCGGCGCAGGCGGTCGTCGGCGGTCGGGTCGTCGACCCGCGGCCGCGTGCCCGCCACGGCCTCACTGTGCACCCGCGTCCCTTCTTTCGCGAACAACAACTCCGGCGAGGCGCCGACAAACGCCGGGCCGTCTGCCGACTGAAACGCGAAGTGAAAACAGTTGGGCGTCGCTGCCTTCAGCAGGCGAAGGAGCGTCAGGGGGGCCAGTGGAGCCGCGAAGGTGAACGTGGCCACGCGCGCCAGGACGACTTTCTCCAGGGGTGTCGTGGCGATGGCCTCCAGCGCCTCACCGACCGTCGCCTCCCAGGCGGGGCGGCCCGGGGCGTCGGTGCGGGCTACCGGAGCAGCGAGGGCAACGGGCGACGAGGCGGGCGGATGCAGCCGCACCTGGTGCACCAGGGCTTCCACCGCCGCCCGGTCGTCATGGCTAGGCCGCAGGTTGTAACGCAGCAGCGTACCTTCGGGCGTCCGGTGTAGCTCCAAGCGTGGGAGCACGAAGCGAAACGTGCCAAAGGGCTGCCACCGCTCCTCAGACGCCGCCCCGCTATCAAACCGTGCCCCTCCGATGTAGCGGCCGCCCTCCAGAAAGGATCCGGCGCGGAGCGTACGCGCCAGCTCCTCTCGACGGACCGGGGCCTGGGACCACTGGATATCGGCCGCGCCCACCGCCGCTATTTCGTGCTCGCCGTTGCGGTCCGACCAGTAGGCGCGCTCGGCCTGCGGTTGCGCGTCCAGCCACGCCAGCACATCCGTCGGCGGCATCGGCACGGTCACCTGCTTCAGCCCGCTGCAGCCATTGGAGGGTAGGGCCTGGCGCACCGCCCGCAGCAACTGCTGCCGGGTACGGCGGGCATCAAACCGATGCCTGGACGCAATGTCGCCGGCTGTACTCATGCCTGTAGCAAAACGGATGAAAGAGAACCGCCTACGCAGGCGGGATGGGAAAATCAATGCCGATGGAAATGGGCGAAGCGGGGCGGGCGTTCCAGCCGGGCGCGAGCGTCGCAAGAGGTTAACATCACCGGATGGCTATCGCAGTAGCGCAGGAAGAGCGCGTCAGGAGATCGTCAGGAAGAGCGCGTCCACCGCTTGATGATGTCACGCTCCATGGCCTCCAGCTCCGGTAGCGACTCACGGTGCTTCATGGCCGTGCGGACTATCACAGCGCGCAGCACCTGATCAGGCGCCGGCAGGGGATGCACCTGCTGTTGCAAGCGCTTGATGAGCGGGGCAAGCAACCGAGGCAACAGGCGCCAGCGGTACAGCACAAACCCGATCAAGCCTACGGCGAGCGCGGTCATCGCCTCCTGCGCGGCCAGCAGGCTCAGCGCAAACACATACGTGAGGCCCTGCACCCACACGCTATTCAAGGCCCGGACGAGCGGCAGCGCGGTGAGGCTCACCAGCGACGGACTGAGGACGGCCCATCCTACATAGACGCCCACGGAAATAATCGCTGCGGCCCAGGCCGGCGTCACCAGCAGCGCCACTACCAGCGCCAGCACGCCCACCGTGAGGGGCGTCGCGAGCCAGGATTCCGCAGCTTTCAGGAGGTTTACCACCGACGTGTGCTGCAACACCGGGGCAGCATATTCGCGCAGCAACGCCTCCGAGGTATGATACCACGTGCCCGCCGCCGTAAACATGCCCCGGGGCGTGTCGGCGTAAAACCCCTCGTCGGAGGCATCGGGCGGTTGAGCGGTGGAGGCAAGCATGAGCAGATGCGGCGGTGAACGGCGGCAGCAACGCCGCAACGATCGTAGCGACCGGGTTTAGTTTTCAGTTATCGTTGAAACTACTGATACGTATGCCGCATGTTGCTACCAGATGGTACCCTGCATGAAACGGCCTCCTCCACCGTGGGTGCTTCTTTAGAGCCTCCCTTACCCTATTCATTACACGGACGATTATCTTTATGCAGCGGCCCATTGTAGAACTCATCGAACACGGCGGGGTGCTCATCCATGCCGCGCCGTCGACCTCTGTGCGGGAAGCGGTTGCCCTCATGACCCAGCACAACGTCGGCGCACTCGCGGTCCTTTCCGGCGGCGAGACGCTGGAGGGTATCTTCACCGAACGCGACCTGATGACGCGTGTGGTGCACGAGGGCAAAGACCCGGCGACCACCCCGTTGCGCGAGGTGATGACTACGGACGTGGTCGTAGCGACCAAGGATACGGAGCGCCAGCAGGCGCTGCAACTCATGGATGAGCACCACTTCCGCCACCTCCCCGTGTCGGATGGCGATCACCTGGTCGGGATGGTCTCCTTGCGAAGCTTGCTGCGCTTTGAGTGGGAAGTAAAGGAGCAGGAGGTGCAGCAGATGCGCGAATATGTTCGGGAGCGTCCGTACCCGCGGTATCCGGGGTGAGCACGGGAGCAACCCGTGGACAAGCAGATCGGCCCCAATGCACCCCTCCCACACGCTTCAACAAAACAAAAGGCAGTGCCGGTTGCCCGACACTGCCTCCGCGGTCTACATGCCCGTACTGTTCTATCCACCGAAGAACAACATGCAACCGCTTACTCGTTAGACGAATTAGCGTCCGAATCGTTCGTGTCCTGGGCATTCGGGCGGCGCGTTTCGTGACGCGGATTTGAGTGCTGCGGTGCGGGGCGCTCACCATAGACCCGCGGGTTGAGGTATTCAATCCGGTCTGCCGCGTTGTCGTCGAAGCGGCGCAACACACGGTCTGCCTCTTCCCGGGAGCGCTGCAGGAGGTCCTGCTCAAACGGCCGCCCGGCACGCTGGCGCAGGGGGTCGACCAGGGTGGCCTGCAGCACAATCAGCAGCTCGCGCTGGATGAGCGTGGTGCTCGTCAGGCCCGTCAGATAGCGGATGCCAAAGAACCACCCCGGAAGGTCCTTCAGAATCGGGATGCCGCGCCGCGACTCCGATTCCTCGGTGCTGACGAGGCCACCGATCACGGTCTGTTCGCCGTCCAGCAGCATCACCCGCGTCTGCGCGGTGTTACGGTCTACAATGGGGCCCGACGGCGTAACCTGCCCGCTGGAGTTCTCTACGCGTACTTCGAGGTCAACAAAATCGACCAGCGGAGCCCCGAGGGTGTCAGCAATAGGTTGCGTGATGAGCGTAGGTGTTACATCGATAATGATACCGGTGTTGACAAACTGTGTGATGGTGTTGCCGGCAAAGTCTCGGGTCGTGAACGGGATGTCGCTACCAATCTGGATGTTGCCCTGCTCGCCGCTCTGCACGGTGACGCGGGGGCTGGCAATGGTCTCCCCGGCGCCGCGCGATTCGGAGATGTTGATAAACTCCTGCAGCCGCTGGGCGCTGATTTCGCGTGGAAGCACCAGCACGTCATCCGTAGCGTCGGCAATACCACCCGTGCGCACCTGAATATCGCCACCGGCGCCATCACCCGCCAGAAACGAGTTCCAGTTCAGGCCGATGTCACGGGCCCGGTTGACGTCCAGCGAAAAGAGGATCGCATTGATCTGGATGTCGCGGGTGTCCAGGTTGAGGCGGTCATCGCCCGACACGGTCGTCACCCGAGCCGGCTGCTCGCCCGTCGCTCCGTTTGCGGCTACCCCCCGCTGCTGCGAAGGCCGGGCCTCTTCAATAAAGAAGAAGCGATCCGTCTCCCGGTACGTCAAGTTGTTTGCGTCCAGGACCAGGTCGAAAGCATCAAAGAAGTACATGCCCGAGATGGAGATGCCGATGTCGCGGGTGCGGCCTTCGGGGTCGATCACCTGCTTGTCAAACACCCGCTGAAAGATGGGGTTGAGGAAGTCGACAAACTGCTCGAACGAGGCGTTCGGGCTAAAGGACACGACCTGGTCCTGCGGAATGAAGGTTCGGAACTCGCGCTGGGGCGGTTCCTCGCGGTCTTGTGCCTGCAGCGGCACAGCCGTGAAGCCAATGAGCAACAGGGCAAGTACGGTAGCCAGCACGGGACGAGACATAGGGATTGGCAGCAAGTTCTTCATGGGTACGTAGACTCTCGTGGCAGGCCGAAGTGCAGGCCGGCACGTCAGATGAATGGTCGGCGGGTAGCGGGGTTAGGGGCGTTCGTCAAGGGGCCGCAGCGTGCCACGGCCGCGGTGCTGGCGGTGGCGGTCGGTAAGCTCCAGCTCAAGCTCAATATCGTCCATGATACCGCCCTTGTTAAGGCGCGCCCGGACGATGCCCTCCATGGGGTTGACCGTCGTCAGACGGCCGAGGTAAATGTCCTCGCCTTCGCCTACGGAGACAAATCCGTCCTGACTGCGGAAGACGGCCCGGTTGCCCACGATGGACACGAGCTCATCCGTTTCCACATTGACGAGCTGGTAGGTGTTGGGCGGCAGGCGGTCCATGATGCCGGGGAAGAACGGATTCATTTGCGGCCGTTCATCCGGCAGCACGAACGCCGGGACGGGCGGGCGGTCGTCAGCGACCTGGCTGACCGGGAGATCGTATTCGTCAAGCATAGCCAGCGTGGACTCCTCGGGGGCGCTCAGGACGCTGGAGCCGCCAAAGTAAGCATCGATGCCCATCCGAAACGAGACCATCACCTGCATCCGCTCGGTGCCCCGCTCCTTGTCTTCCTTCATGACGTCGATGTGGTCCAGCCGGACATCCCGCACGCGGTACATCTTACGGTTATTCTCCAACTGCCAGACGACACGGTAGAGGTCGTTGAAATAGCCCCGGCCCTGCACGTCGTAGGTATGGAAGTCGTAGTCGTCCTGCCGCTGCGTCCCACGGAAGGTCACATCGAAATTCTCAAAGCCCCGCCGGGTGATCTGGTTGAAGTAGCCGATGACCGACGGGCTGGAGAGCTCGTCGGGCATTTCTTTGTAGCGCGCCTTCCAGCGGGCCATGACCTCGTTCACCATGGTGCGGGTCTCCGCCTGCTCCGACATCAGCGCCCGCAGTTCGGCCTGTTCCATCTCGATGGCTTCCTGCGCTTTCTCCAGGCGCTCCAGCTCGGCTGGTTGCTCCATGTAGGTAACGTAGATGCCGCCGGCAAGGACGCACACCCACACAACGGAGAGCAGGAGAAGGTTGTAAATGTTGTTGGACAGCGACATGGGTCCGGTAGAGGTAAACGGGTGGAAATGGTGGAAGGCGAAGCGCCTGCGTGCGCGGGGCGCGTTAGTCGATGGCCTCGTCAAAGGCGGCGGACGACATGGGGGGCTGCGCGTCCTCGGCGGCCTGCTGCTCGGCGATGCGCTCGCGGAGGAAGACGGCAGCCTCGGGTAGTTCGTTAGAGAGCGGGACCCGAAGCGTATAGGCGTAGACGGGCCACTCACGGATCTCCGAGAAGGTGAGCGTTTCAATGCGGCCATTCAGGCGCTCGGCCAGCGTCACCACCCCATCGCGGGAGGTCGCGCTACCGCGCAGTTGAAGCTCATTGCCCGAGGGCTGCCAGCTATCCACCCACAGCCCCTCTACCACCGCCATCTCGCGGGCGGCTTTCTCCATCGCGCGGCTCCAGCGGTCGCTGCCCACCATGAGGTCTTCCAGCACATCCAGTCCGCGCACGATTTCCGCGTGCACGTTCTGCAAGCTATCGATCCGGGCTTGCAGCACGTTTGGATCTGCATCCACAAACTCCGGCTGCTGTTGGTTGACCCGGTCGCGGTAGTCCTGAATGCTGCTTTGCAGCGTGAAGAAGCGGGCCACGAAGAAGAGGACGGTGCAGAAGAGCACCACATACATCGCCATGACGTGCCAGGTAACGGGCAGCACGAACTGGCGGCGGCGCAGTTCGGCGGGCAGAAAGTTAATGTCGGCAAACGCGTTAGCATAGCCCTCATCGTTAGCCAGGCGCAGCGCCGCCAGCGTGGCGGGAATGGTAGCGGCTTTCCCTTCGCTCGGGGTGCCGTTCTTGGTAGGCGGCAGCTCCTCCCGCATGCCCCGGACGTAAGCCTCGGGGAAAAACATTTCGAAAGCATCCGCCAGATCATCCTCGCGGTCTTCGCTGGCCAGCAAGACGTGTTCAATCTCGCCGATCCCGTACTCATCCTGCAGCAAGAGCACCCGCGAGCAAATCGTCTCGGGGGGCTCCGCGGCGGTGAGCGAGCGCAGGTTTTCGGTATGCTTCAGGCGGTCGTCTTCGAGGAAGAGGACCAGCGTATCCTCGCTGCCGACGCGCACCATGAGGGTGTAGAGCGGCTCATCGCTGTCCGCTGCCCCTTCTTCAGTGTCGGCGGCTTGCTGCGCGGCCACCATGCTGCGGCCCAGGCCCAGGTAGAGCGGCACCTCGGTGTCGAGCAGCTTCGCCGGGGGCAGGCGGCGCTTTTCTTCGCGCAGCTCGGTTAGCGTGGTGGTCACGGGGTTCTCTGCCCGCGCCGTCACGGCCAGGTAGCGCGGCACGCCTTCGTCGGTGGGGGTGAGGCGCAGAAAAGCCACGCGTTCATCGTCCGACGCGCCCTCGTGCTGTTCTTTCAGCGCAGCCACCAGGGTCTTGCGGCTAACCGCTTTGTCTTTCTCCTCGGTCGCCTTTTCATCCGGCAGGTGCAATTCTACCGCCGAGACGTCCGAGGCTTCGAGCGCAAAGGCCATCGTCGGGCGGGCGTAGCCCAGATCCTCGCACTCGGCCAGGATGTCGGCCAGTTCCAGCGCGAAGGACACCGCCACCTCGGCCGAGCTTCCGCCGCTCAGATCGGCCGCCCCACCTTCCAACCCGCCAAACTCGGAGGCAATAAACATATTGTCGACATCGCTCCCCCCCTCATCGCCAAATTGGATGTTGAAGTCAGAGCCACTTTCTTCCAGCGCGTCGAGGTCGTCGCCCATGCTGGCCTCCGGCGTGCTGGCGCCCCGAGAGGAGCGCTGCCGCGTGAAGGTCCGCACGAGGCGGGGGCCGTCGCCGGTCTGCTCCAAGAGCGAGGCATGCAGGGTGCGGCCAGTAACCATCACCCCTAAAGTCGTGTTTGCTGCGTTGCGCGATGCCATAAGGTCGAACGAATTACGTGAAGGTCATTTCGCGGTATCGGTGCCCCGCCGGTGTTCTTAAGCGAGCGGGCTACCCCAACAGGTGTTTGAGGCGGCGCTTGTTGTTGGCGTAATCCACGGCCGTCTCCATGGTGATTTGCCGCTGCTGCACCAGACGATGGAGGTCCTGCTCCAGCGTGGTCATGCCGAGCTTGTTGCCCTCCCACATCATCTGGTAGATTTCGCCGGTGTTGTCGTTTTTGATCGCGGCGCGGGCGGACGAGGTCATCCAGAGGACTTCTTTGGCCAGGATGCGGCCGCCGCCCACCTTCGGCAGCAGTTTCTGGGAGATGACGCAGCGGAGCACGTCGGCCAGGCGATTACGGATGCGCTCTTGCTCCTCCGTCGGGTACTCGGCCACGATCCGGTCGATGGTCTCTACGGCGGAGATGGTGTGCAGCGTGGAAAACACCTTATGGCCGGAGTCGGTGATTTCGAGGGCGGAGGAGATCGTATCCGGATCGCGCATCTCCCCGATCACCACGATGTCGGGGTCCTGCCGCAGCGCCTGCACGATGCCCGATTTAAAGGTGGGCACGTCGCGCCCCACCTCGCGGTGGCGGACGATACACTCCTTGGGCTCGTGCATGTACTCAATGGGTTTCGCCACAATGACGATATGCGCGGGCACATCCGCGTTGTTGGCGTCAATAATGGCATCCAGCGTGGCGCTCTTACCAGAGCCGGTAACGCCCGTGACGAGCGTAAGGCCATCGCGGATGTGGCGAAACATGACGCCCTTCTCAATCATGCGGGGGAAACCCAGCGACGGCAGGGGAAACAGCTCATCTTTGATGAGGCGCATGTTGAGCGCCAGGTGCTGGTTGTCGTAATAACACGTGGCACGAAAGCGCGTCGGGCGGCCGTCTTTCTCTTTGGATGGGACCTGATAGGAGAAATCGAGCGAGTTTTCGTCCTTGAGCACCTCCAGTTGGCGCTCATTCAGCAGGTTGAGGAAGAGGATGTCCGTCTCGGCATACTCATACTCGCCGAGGTCTTCGTAGGGGCGCTTCTCGCCGTCGACGCGGTACCAGAAGCGGCCCCGGCAGCCCATCCCCCCGGCGTCCATATCAGACGCCCCGAGGTCCATGGCACGGCGCGCGTAGATGCGCATGTGCTCGCGGAGCAGCGTACGGTCCTTGTCGAGCAGGGCGTTGACCTGATCGGCCAGAAAGTGCAGGCGCTCCTCCCCGTCCATCGACTCAGGGACGGCGTCGCAGACGGTCTTGACGATCTTGGGCAGCGGCGGCACCGACACCGACTTTGCGCGGCGCGGCGCCTTCATCTGCTCATTGACGATATCAGCAAGTGCGGGATTGCTCACAGCTCTAAAAGGACGTCCGTGGGAATAGAGGAATCAGCAGGCACGAGTGACCAGCCCGAAGGATGGCCCCGTACCTCTCGTAGTATCGCGCGGCCAGGCAGCTTCTTAACCTCTTTTGTACTCTATCCACCAGTTTTCCTTGACAAGAAAAACCACACCCTCAGCTGTTGAGGGTGTGGTTCGTGACGTCCGGTAGCAACGCTACTGCGCCTCCACGTTAGAGGCTGGCGTGCTGCCCGGGGGTGTGCTCGTGGTCAAGATCTTCGGTGAGCCAGATCTGAAAGACCTGATCGCTGAAGTCGGGGATGTTAGCGTAGTCAAGCAGACGCGTGTAGCCCATCGCATCAATGCCGATCGACCCCCATCCCTCCCCACCGTACGTGCCGTTGGTAAAGGAAAACGATTTGCCGCAGGCCCCGCCACTGGCGCACAGGGGATCGGGATAGGCATTGTCCTTGATGTCCTGAAACTCGGCTTCGCCCCACCGCTGCTGGTCCTCAAAAGCGATACGCCAGACACCCGACTCCGTCGGATGGGCTTCCAGCATCGCGTACATGCCCTCGCGCATGTCGTCCAGGCCGGCATTCGACCCTTCGTTCACCAGCGCATAGTGGCGATGGTCAAAGCCTGGGTCGTCGTAGGCCACAGTATCATCACCCTGCAGATTGCATCCCTTGTCGACGGCCAGAATAAAATTGAGGCGTGTCCCAGGGATGAGCTCCGTTTCGAGGTGTGACCGCGTCCCGTCACGATTACGACCCGAGGCGAAAATAAGCTCGGGCTCCTGAATGTGATAGTGTGCGTTGTATGAACCGCGCGTGCGGTCGATCTGGTCTTCCGAATCTTCCGGGCAGTTTTTATCACCGGGGTTGTTCGGGTTACATCCGTCTACTTGGGTGCCGTGGCCGTAGTTGTATTTGGGAATATGCCGCTCCAGATAAATGGCAGAGCACCAACCGGCCATAGAACTGATAAACTCGGCATTCAGAAACGACGTGGAGTCCACCGTCAGGCCATCGTCAGGCACGGCCAGCATGTTCGTCGGCACGTACGATCCGTCAAGCGTGTGCGAGGCACTGCCGTAGTATCCCTCGGAATGAATGCGGTACGACTGCAGGCTGGTCGGCTCCATCCAGGCGTGGTATTCGCCGCCTTCATAGGGGCCAACGACTACGCCGTCCTCCCCATTCACTTCATTGATGACCTGTGCCAGCGTGGTGTTGGGGTTTAGCGCCACGAGGTTGCGTTCCACTTCGCGGGCCCGCGACTTCAGGCTGTTGTAGCCGGAGCGCGCGATTTCGCGCGCCACGATCTGCTCCTGCCGCTCCGCCTGATCGCCAAGCGTGGCGAAATTGGTTTGCTCTGCATTGTACAGGATAAACGCTCCGGCGATAAGCGCAGAAATCATCAGCAATACTCCGTGCACGTTTGCGAGGGTCACGTAGCCATCTGCCCGGTCTCAAGGACCGGCTGAACCTTCCGATCCGATAAGCTCCACTCGCCGCTTAAGCCGAGTTCGGAGAAAAGCCGACCAGCCAAAAATCGGTTGTAGGCCAATATGCGGTAGGTTCGGAGCGAGCACCCCGCTTTTCCGGCCATCAGGCGAAGCAGGTTCACGCCGGCGACGCTCATGTTGAGATGGAAGTCAATCTTCTCCTGGCTTCGGGCCTGGCAGTGGGTGAGACCGGTGTGCTGCTTGGCATCTCGGATCACAAATTCAATCTGGTAACGCAGGCGATAGTATCTCACCACCTCTTCAGCCTCCTGCTCCGTGTCAGTCGAGCAGAGAAGAAGGACGTGCCCTGTCTTTCGGTTTCGGAGCAACACGATACGCAGGTTCCGCTTGAAGTGCGGGCTGTTCGCCACGGTCGTCCAGATCTCGACATGCGTTCGGTCGGGAAGACGCCCGATCTCTTCGAACCGGTCCTCGATTTGATCGGGACGGTCGAAGGTGATCTTTCCATCGTAGCGCTTCGGAGCGCCGGGGCCTGTTTTGCGCGGACCGGTATAGAGATACCGGAGGTTCGCGTCCGAACGGAGCCGCGTGATGAGGTCACCGCCCATCTCGGTGATCGCCTCGAAGACCTTTCGCTTCGCGTAGAACCCGTCTCCGACCCAGTAGGAGACCCCCA